>Ga0315296_10001248_pt1 | contig 22254 bp, 18 predicted proteins | sample YL17G14_18_MG_FD_203921 | JGI IMG/M metagenome (GOLD analysis project Ga0315296, IMG submission 203921) | Sediment microbial communities from Yellowstone Lake, YNP, Wyoming, USA - YL17G14_18 | ecosystem: Environmental > Aquatic > Freshwater > Lake > Sediment | place: USA: Wyoming | collected...
ACAATCAATATCAACATGCGACAGTATGGCGTCCTGACCGTCTAAGGTAACAATCCTGAAGCCCTGCCTTGTCCCACCGCTTCTTATCTCCTCGGTATAAAAACCGCCAGCTTTAATTTTAGACCTGGCTATTGCCTGTCTGATGATGGTGGTTTTTCCTGTCCCTGGGCTACCGGTTAGGAGGTAGACATTGGCCATTAAGTCTATGTGGCTTCGGTCTTCTTTCGGCTGGGCTTTTTCGGCTCTTCTGCTTTTGCTGGCTTCGCTTTGGCCGCCTTTGCCTTCGGTGCTTCTGCCTTCGCCTTAGCCGCTTTTGCCTTTGGTTTGGCGGTCACAGCTTCAGCCGCGGCGGCTACTTCCGCCTTCTTCTTTCTGACCGGTTTCTTTGGTGCTTCTTCAACTGCCTTTGGTTTAGCCGCTTTTGCCTTTGGCTTGGCAGCTGCAGCTTTAGCCACGGCGACTGCTTCCGCCTTCTTCCTGCTAGGCTTTTTCGGCGCTTCCTCTGCTGCTTTTGGTTTAGCCGCTTTTGCCTTTGGCTTGGCAGCTGCAGCTTTAGGCTCGGCGACTGCCTCCGCCTTAACCGCCTTTGCCCTTGGCTTGGCAGCTACAGCTTTAGCCACGGCGACTGCCTCCGCCTTCTTCTTTCTGACCGGTTTTTTCGGTGCTGGCGGTGCCTCAGCTACTGCCACAGTCGGCGCGGGTGCGGGCTTAGCAGCCACGCCAGCAATGCCGGCCAGCGCCATCATCTTTCTTCTCTCTTCCAGCTTCTTGCGGCGTTTGCGATGCTTTAGAATAGCCATTCTTTTACTTTTATTCATCGTTTGTCACCTAATAAAACGAGTTTTTTAAAGTTGCATTGTATTATCGCTTAATTAGCCTTAGATTTCAAATTTCACCCTCACCCCGGCCATCCCCCGTCAAGGGAGAGGGTGATTATCTCTTTGTCATGCGAGTCACGGAGTGCCGATGAAATCTTGATTTTCCCACGCTGTCATTGCGAGGAGCGGGAGCGACGAAGCAATCTCGACACTTCCCCTGTCATCCTGAGGGAGCGAAGCGACCGAAGGATCTCATGTGGGGATAAACCGATGGGCTAACGCGCCTGCGGCTGGCAATGACAGACAAGCACGACGCTAAAGTCCCGCCCAAATAAAAATCAACAGTCCCCCAAACCTATTGACAACGGGGGAGTAGTGTGAAATGATAGTGGAAAACTGCTCATAGGCTGGCGGCTGCGGCTTTTTGCCTCAGCGCAACTGAAGAAGGAGAGAAATGACTAAACTGAGAGCTTGGAGATATTTCTCGGTGGTGATGGCGTTGATGTTGACCTTGGGGGTGGGTGCTATGATGGTGCCGCCAAGCCCTGCCATAGCGGACGGAGGAACCTGGAGTATCCAGACCTTGGATGAGCGTGATGTGTGGGACACCTCGATAGCGCTGGACAGCCACGGTTACCCCCACATCAGCTACACGCTAGCCGACTCTGGCTACCTCCAGTATGCTTACTGGACGGGCACGGAATGGGTAAAGGAGACCGTGGATGAGCGTGATGTGTTGGTCACCTCGCTAGCGCTGGACAGCCAGGACCGCCCCCACATCAGCTACGCGACCGCCGGCGCTACTCCCCTTGAATCCCTCCACTATGCCCGGTGGACGGGCACAGCCTGGGCAAAGGAGACCGTGGATGAGGGGCCAGCGGGGGACACCTCGTTAGCGCTGGACAGCCAGGACCGCCCCCACATCAGCTATGCGACTGGGGGAGTTGAAGTTGACTCCCTCCACTATGCCCGGTGGACGGGCACGGAATGGGTAAAGGAGACGGTGGACGAGGGCAATGTGTGGGCCACCTCGCTAGCGCTGGACAGCAACGATTACCCCCACATCAGTTATGCGACTGGGGGATTGAAGTCCCTCCACTATGCCCGGTGGACGGGCACAGCCTGGGCAAAGGAGACTGTGGATGAGCGTGATGTGTGGGACACCTCGTTAGCGCTGGACAGCAGCGGTTATCCCCACATCAGCTACGCGACCGGCACCAATACCGCTGTCTTCGACGAATCCCTCCACTATGCCCGCTGGACGGGCACAGCCTGGGTAAAGGAGACGGTGGACGATGGCAATGTGTGGGTCACCTCGCTAGCGCTGGACAGCCACGGTTACCCCCACATCAGCTACACGCTAGCCGACTCTGGCTACGTCCAGTATGCTTACTGGACGGGCACGGAATGGGTAAAGGAGACGGTGGATGAGGGGCCAGCGATGGTCACCTCGCTAGCGGTGAAAGTGGTGGAGGAGCGCGATGTGTGGGCCACCTCGCTAGCGCTGGACAGCAGCGATTACCCCCACATCAGCTATGCGACTGGGGGAGTTGGAGTTGGTTCCCTCCATTATGCCCGCCTGATTCCGCCCGACACAGACACCGTAACCACGGCCACGGGCACCGGCACGGCCACCTTCTCCACCAGCGCTGGCGGGATCGCCAAGCTAACCGCCGTGGCCCAGACCGCAATCACCTGCGCGCCGTGGGATGTCGTGTTTCCGCATGGTCTTTTCTCCTTCAACATCCTTGGCCTCAACCTGGGTGAAACAGTAACCGTGACCATTACCTTGCCTTCAGCCATGCCTGTAGGCACACAATACTGGAAATGCCAGAATGGAACATGGATAGACTGCGCCTCCCTTCTGGGTGATAATGACGGCGATAATGTGCTGACGCTTATGCTTACGGATGGAGGGTTGGGAGACGCTGACGGTATTGCTAACGGTACAATCGTTGACCCTGGCGGGCCAGTAGTAATGGGAGCGCCATCATCATCATCACCACCAGGACCGCGGTCATCACCGACAACACCACGCCCGCTCAACCCGCCTCAGATGTCATTGCAGTACCTGAGCATAAACCCGCAGCAGACAAGTGCCAACCAGCCCATAACCATCATAACTAACGTGGTCAACACCGGTGACGAGGCTGGCAACATTAATGTCACCCTCAAGATAAACGGGCAGGTAGAGCAAAGCCGGATGGTCAGCGTTGGCCCGCAGGGTACCCAGCCGGTGAAGTTCACGGTGACAAAAGCTCAGCCCGGCACTTACAACGTAGACATACTTGGCAAGAGCGGCAGCTTCATTATACTTGGCGCTGGTACCAGCGGCACCACTGGCTCGAAAACCGGTGGCATGATTGCTTTAGCGCTAATCGGTATTCTAATCATCGCTAGTCTGGTGGTATTGCTCCTCAGCCGCACCTAATCAAGCACGCCTTAGAAAGACAGGGGGGCGATTGCAAGAAATTGCCCCCCTTTTATTTCACCCCGGTTCAAATTCCACTACCATTGTCATCGCGAGGAGCATAGCGACGTGGCGATCTCAGTAGAGGCAGACGTGGTTGCTGTGCGGAGATTGCCACGCCTGCAGCTCGCAATGACAGACAGGATTTGTCACTAAGCCCCGTATTTCCCTCTCACCTTAGCTGAAAGCTCAGCGAGCAATTCCAAGGCGCGGATGGCAGCTTCAACGGACAGGGACGCCAGCGTACAGGATGGGGTTAGCAGGCTCTGGGCAACGAGCTGCTTAAAAGGTATGCTATCTCGGGTGAAAGGCGCCATGGCTTCACCGAGCCGGTCGTACAGGCTGGCTACAGATTCTCCGGCTAAAACCTCCTCTTCGTTGGGTACGATACCCCAGGCGATGCTGCCGCCCCGTTCCAAAAAGGCATTCACCTCAGCCGGATAGCAGCTCAGCGAATCAGCATAGTTATAGGTATCGAAGCTCAGTATGTCAGTGGAGCTTTTCAAAAGTAGTGACCAGTCGGTGCTGCCGCAGCAGTGCACTCCCTTAGGTCCCGTTATGCCGCTGAAAACCTCTTCGAGCAAAGTCGTTACTTGCTCATTGGGAATGGCAACGAATGCCGTGCCCAGAGAAGTCAGGTAAGGCTCGTCAACAAAGATTACCGTTTCAGGTGAAATCTGGCTTAAAAACCTCTCCTGCCACATGGCTTTCAGCCGCAGAAACTTGGCTAGAGCTTCAGCCAGAAGGTCGTCGTAGAGTATGCCTCGTTGTTCCCTGTCGGTGACACAAAGCCCCCAGCTGATGGGTCCGGTTATCTGTCCCTTAACCATACTGGGATGCCGTCCCTTTAGAGCCAGAAAAGCGTGTAGTCCAGCAGCGTATTCGGCGCTTATGCCATAGTTGTCAGGATTATTCTCCGAGGCGGCGTTATAAAGCTGCTCGAGCTGGCTGTCGAAATCCGCTGAACGTTCCACGTAGATTTTATCTCCCTCCAGCACCAGTCCCGGGAAGCTCTCGCTGAACTGGGCGTACATATTCTCCAGATGCGAGCGCTTCGGCAGTTGTGGCCAGGCAGGCAGGTCAGGCAGATATTTAGCCACCACAGAACATGCCTCCTTCGGGTCAGTCTGAGGCATAGTCCCTATAGCTGTGGGCAAACAGCTAAATTCGATTTTCGGTGTCATCAGATTCCCTACTTTAAATACTTGCCGATGATTGGTGCCAGGTCTTTCTTCACCTGTTCTGGGATAAGCTTTGGAGAGGTGATTATGGCATTTTTGAGAGCGCTGGCGCAAATACAATTTCTTGTCTTAGGCATACGGGTTATTGTATGCCTCAATAGCCTCTTGACAGTTTCAGTGCCTCGCCTTAGATTGTCTATGATCATCTCTGCGGATACAACCTCGTAGGTCTCTTTCCAGCAGTCGTAGTCGGTTACCACAGCCATGGTGGCATAGCAGATCTCCGCCTCTCGGGCCAGTTTAGCCTCTGGCAAACCGGTCATAAAGATGACGTCAGCCCCCCAGGAGCGGTACAGCTCTGACTCAGCCCTGGTGGAGAACTGAGGTCCCTCCATGACGATGCAGGTGCCGCCGTCATGGGCTCGGATTTCAAGCTTGCGTGCTGAATCGTAGAGTATATCGCCGAGTACGGGGCAGAAAGGGTCGGCAAAGGGAACATGCCCGACTATACCCCTGCCGAAGAAGGTATCCTGCCTGAGGAAGGTGCGGTCGATAATCTGGTCGGGGATAACTATATCCAGAGGCCTGATTTTCTCCTGGAGGCTGCCTACCGTGGCTACGGAAAGTATCCATTCCACACCCAGGGACTTCAAGGCATAGATGTTGGCTTTTGACGGCAGCTCGGTGGGGCTGATGAAATGTCCCCTGCCGTGCCTGGGGAGAAAGGCCACCTTCACCCCGTCTATTTCGCCCAGAATGATAGCGTCGCTCGGGTCGCCGAAAGGCGTCTTCACCTTTACTTCCTTGACGTGTGTCATGCCTTCCAACTGGTACAGCCCGGTGCCGCCGATAACTCCAACTTTAGCTTCAGGCATTAAATTACCTCCCTGTTGTTGATTCTTACCATACGCAGTTACATTTGATCTTTTTATAATCCATGCCCAACTTTGCCCACATTGCCATTGTTTCTTTACAAAGGGCGACTTCCTCATAATGGAACTCTTGCTTTAGCTGACTGATGATTGTGCTATACATCTTGTAACGGGTAGTGAATTCCACCTTCTTACCCCAGTTAGACCTCTCTGTCAGATATTCTTGCCAGCTTTTATCTGTGCATCCGTTAATGGTGCTTTGCAGCCCACGAAGTGACCCCAGCGTAATGCGGGTGGGGGAAAATCTGGCAAAAATCTGTTCAACCAAATTAGTATAATGCTTTTCCCAATCAGGAGCTGGAACCATAGGGTCGATTCTTATTCTCACCTCATAGCCTGCCTTGATTAATTTCTGTGCCGCTTCGATTCTCCTCTCAACTGAAGGGGCCCGATTTTCCCATCTTTTTGCCACTTCATCTGCATTGAGACTGAAGCTTATAATGGCTTGATTATGAGGGTCAATTTCCAGCAGATTTCTTATGTTGTCTGACTTGGTTACGAAGAGCACTTTATGCTTGTTTTGTTCCTCGAACATAGGAATAATGAATTTGGAGAAGGGCTCGCTTGAACCCTCCCACATTAAGGAGTCAGCAATCTCGCCTGTGTTAAGGATTTCAGGGATGGTGACTTCGCTAAGAAATCGTTTGGTATGTAGCTCTATTTTCTCAAAATCTTTGATTACTGGTTTTGTTTTCTCGGGGCGGAATCTGAATGTACCTTTCAGATAGCACCAGGCGCAATCGAATGGACAGCCGTAAGCCCACTTCAATTCAAGGAAGTGAGGACATATAACATCTGTTTGATTAATAGGCAATGGTGTTTTATCAAACCTCTTAATAATTGAACCATCACCGACCTGTTGAATTGATGATGCCATAGGGCCATCTAATAGCTTATATTCACCACTGGTAATTCTTAAATTTACCAAATTCCCTCTTGATGAATCCTTTTCTGCGTCACAATGACATCCTCATTTGTCCTGTTTCAGAGCGGCTAGCGATTTTATCCCAGAACTCTCCGCCTTTGGGGTTCTTACTGGCAAATATCAGGTGGTACAGAGGTACGTTTTTACTGTTTGTCACAAGCACGTAATCTTTTATGTCGCTGTAACCCAATTGTCTCAATCCTTGCTCATAAGCGTCTAGTAATATGTGACCTACTGATCTGTGCACCCTCCTTGCCTCTTGGTATTTTTGTTGCCAGGTAGGATCGGGGAAGAAATCCAGCAAGTCCTTTGGAGGTTTATTCGCAACTCTCTTCATCTCTCCAACGTGAAAGGTCACAGCGAGATCCATTTGTCTTCCTTTGGTAAGTCTGCGTATGGAATCGAAATTGATCTGCCAATTAAACGGATCAATAAAGCAGAAGTCCAGGGAACCGGACGGAAGCTTCTTTATCAATTCGTCTATGATTTCGTTGCAATCCCCGTTGAAGTAGACGATGTTGAAAGAGACAAACGCCTTGGCACGTGCCTGTAGGGACTCCATAGCGGTAGCTTCCGCGTCATTAAAGAAATAATGTGTAAAAGGCACTTTGCAACTTAAAGCGATCATTGGTGATCCGTCAATTTCCTCTTTCGTTTCTTCGATGAAGCATCTCCCAGGTCCAGCGAACAAGTCTATATAAGTTCGAATTGACCATTTGTTTTTCATACCAGCATTGAAAATCTCGCAGTATCGATTGATATAATGTAATTTACGTTTGGCCCAAGGGCCGACTTTAAGTACAAGTTTAGCGTCAGACCCAACGATGAGGTCGCCTGTAGCCATTAAGTTGCCTCCTTGTACATCAGATTAACTTTTTTGACCTCCCTCGACTATTTTCCTCTCCTCTTCTGTCAGACCATAAAGGTTATAGACGAGGTTGTCAATCTCATCATCCGTGCGTTTTATCTGGCGAAGGAGTTCATCATGTTCATTGCAAGGCGTATTGCGGATTGGTGCCAGGCGTTTATTAAGCTCCAGCATCTTATCTACCATGGCAACCAAATCGTCGTGCATCTTCTTCTCTCTGGGATTGTCGACGTCAATGCGGCGGATGGGGAGCTGTTTTAAGATACTTTGAGTTACTGCAATATTTGAAACTACATTACCAAGGAAAAACTGCACAAGTTTTGAGTTTAGAATTCCCAAGATATATTTGAGGCTATGTTTAGGTTCTTTGGGAAGAAGCATGTTGTCCTGAAGAAGATAGAATTGCTGGTCGTCATAAGCTGCTATAAGTCGTCCACCAACAATCATACGCAACAATAGCTTTTCATTCGCTTCGAAGAAGCGAGCTTCCTTAGGGGCTGCACATTGCTTAGATTTCATCAAATCAGGCCTGTACCATATATACTCTCCTGCCCATTCATAACCATACCGGTAGACATTTCTGCCACGTAGCAATGGTCTATCCGCAAATTTGGTTTTTTCAGACTTTATGTATTTAGCATCATCTCCCGTCCGTAGTCCGCCAATTATATGCACCAAGTGCAATAGCTCCTTTGGCATAGCGCTAAGCTTACTCATTATTTCATTCTTTACTGTATCCACAATTAGGTTGATAGTACCCGTTTGCTCACAAACCACCTGTGGAATTTCACCAACAGCTTCTGGCTCAATACCATCTTCTAAGAACCTCTGGTATACTATACGACTGTCTCGTGCTGGTTCGAACACTCTTTGAGCAATAAGAATTAGTGGCTCTATCTCAGAGTCCTCAAAAACCCTTACCCGCTCAAAAGTGGCAACTCTCTTAATTTCGCAGCTACTCAGCAAAATTCGACGCATTGATGCAAAACTTGGAAGCCGAAGCCATGTTGCAGGCAAGATCAACCCTAAGAAGCCTCCTTCTTTCAGCAAGGCAATGCCCTTCTGAACAAAGAAAGAGAAGATGTCGGAGTGGTTTGTGTCCGTAGCATACTTAGCCCAATAATAATGTCTTTCTGCATCGTCTGATATATTCCGTGATTGCACATAGGGGGGATTGCCTATCACTACATCAAAGCCACCTTCAGCCATAATATCCTCAAATTGCTGTTCCCAGTTGAAGTGTTTCTTTTCTCGCCATTTGTTGCCGAAATATCTCTTTAGCTCATCCTCACTGCCTGAAATCAGGGAGTTGCCTTCGCGGATTCTATTCACCAAGTTGGGTAGGCGTTCCCTTTGGCTGAGAACTTTGAGCAGTAGATTTAGTTGAGCAATCTCTACTGCCTGGGCGTCGAGGTCAACGCCGTGTATATTCTCGGTAAGGAATTGAATCTTAGTCATATAATCGAAGAAATCTGTCTGCTGGGCATTTTCTCCCCCCTTTGGTTGTGGAACCCACTTTTGTTGACGCCAGTGGTTCTCTAAATAATCCAGGGCTTCTACTAAGAAAGAACCTGAGCCACAGGCGGGGTCTAGTATTCTTATTTTCCTTGCCTCACTTAAAGGCTTGCCCTTCAATGCCGGTCCAAGGGTATTCTCCACAATATAGCGGACGACAAATTTGGGGGTATAATAGATGCCCTGGGCTTTGCGCTTGCCCCTCCCTGGGAATACTTCTGCTTCCTTGCCTTTTTTCTTAATAAGATGCTCAAGATATTGCTCGTAAATACCACCTAGAACGTCAGCGCCGATAGCATTGAAGTCATATTGTATAGAGCCATCTTTGGTGGCATAAAGCTCACTTATCACCTCTTCAAAGGGAGTAGGCGCACATTCAAGCTCATCGGCGAGGTGGGGCAAGAATAGACGACTATCATAACCATCGTTAAAATCACTCCAAATGTGCTTAAGTTCTTGAACCGCGTTCTTTCGGGCACCGTTTTGCCATTCTCGGAGGTGGGGGCGTAGGACAGGCGGTTCAATTCCCCTATCCTCGCAGGTGCGGATGAAGATTAAGCGGTCGAGGATGCGTTGTACTGCTTCATCTATCAAATAGGCCGAATACTTCTTGTTATATATCGATAGATGCTTAGCCAAAAGACCACGCCAGGAAACAAGGTCGGAGAAAAGCTGCTGCCCCACGGGAGTCTTTTTGGTCTTCTTAAAATCTTCTAGAGCTCTCTTGTCCAACAAATCCTGTTCGCATGCTGGTCGGGAGAGCAGCCATAGCCAGTCGAAACGGCTTAGATATTCGTCACATTTGAGTTTAAAGAACTGGGAACGAGAAACGATTGGTTCTTTCCATTCGGCATTAAATACTTTTAAGCTTTCAAAATCGGTAAGAATTGCCCAGGTAACATCTTTGTGCCATGCATAGTTAATAACTTGTTTGGCATATTCGGGATTATCGAGGTCTGCTTTAAGTGGCTTGGCTTCGAGGAAGAATTTCGGGATACCTCGTAAGCGGAAGGCGTAGTCTACCCGGCCGCGTGATGCTCTTACCTCCTGAGTGACGTCTTCTCCACCGTAAACATCCCAGCCCAAAGCGCTGAATAATCGTTCGATGAAAACCGTTTTGGTATCGGCTTCTGTATACTTTTTCTTGCTGGCAGCAGATAGAGCTTTATATTTCTCAACCAGCTTGGCTATTTCCTGGCGAGCCTTCTCTTTTGCGTCCTCAGTCACGGTATTGCTCATTTCTCAATTATAATCCTTTTCAGACTATTCGCATACGGTTTCCTGACGATGCCTTTTTCGGTGATGATGGCGGTTATGTATTTGTGGGGCGTGATGTCAAAGGCGGGGTTGGCGGCTTTGACACCTCTTGGCGCCAGGCGTACGCCTCCGATACTGGTTACCTCTTCGGGATTTCGTTCTTCGATGGGGATTCCCTCGCCGGAGCTTATGGAGAGGTCGATGGTAGAGGTCGGCGCTGCCACGTAAAATGGGATGCCGTTTTCTTTAGCCAGCACGGCTAAGGTGTAGGTGCCGATTTTGTTGGCGGTGTCGCCGTTGGCGGCAATCCGGTCAGCACCGACGATGACGCAGTTCACCTTGAGCCGGCTCATGAAATAGCCGGCCATGGAATCGGTAGTCAATGTTACCGATATGTTCTCCTGCATTAGCTCCCAGGCGGTAAGGCGGGCGCCCTGAAGCAGAGGGCGGGTTTCGGTGACGATGACTTCGATTTTCTTGCCCTGCTTGACAGCGGCTTTGATGACGCCTAGAGCCGTGCCGTAGCCGGCAGTGGCCAGCGGGCCAGTGTTGCAATGGGTAAGTATGGTGAAGCCATCCTCAATAAGCTCGGCACCGAGCCGGCTGAGACGCTCCTGCGCAACTTCTTCATCAGTGTGGATTTTCTTAGCTTCATTGATGAGCGCCTGCTTTATTTTGCGGACATCATCAGATGTCGTCGCTACCCTTTTCATCCGGTCGATAGCTCGAAATAGATTGACTGCCGTAGGTCGGGCGGTGGAGAAGGTCTGTAGGATTCGGTCGAACTGGCTGAGAAACTTCGCCTTATTTTCTGCCTTTGTGTTCCGGGCGCCGAGAGCGATGCCGTAGGCGGCAGCCACACCGATGGCCGGCGCTCCGCGCACCTTCATCCCCTTGATGGCGGCGACCACCTCGGTATAGTTGCGGAGTTCAGCAAAAACTATCTTCCCAGGCAGTTGTGTCTGGTCGATAATCTTAAGTCTGTTGCCCAGCCATTCAATCGGTTTCATCAAATTCTCATATCTCCATGTAGGGACAGGTCTTTAGACCTGTCCAAAGCTGACAGACCTGAAGGTCTGTCCCTACACTTCTCCCTCTCGCCAGGGGAGGGAGTTGAATAAGCGGAGTTTATACTGAGTGGAGATTGCCACGCTTCGCTCGCAATGACAGTCATGTTACTAAATTCCTTTAATATTGTATCTTCTCCAGTCATTCAGCGCTTTATTCAGGTTGTCGAGAAATAGCTCGCGGTTGCTTGGAGTTATATTTACATTTAGCCCTTTTTTCCTGATGATTTCCACAGCGTGCTTGCTTAAGAAGGTGGTGGCAAAGTTAATGCCTAAGCTTACCCCCTCGGGTGCTCTGGCAGTTTCCAAGTTATCGAAGGGAATATTGAAAGAGAATGGCCCTCCGAGGACTATTCTTATCTTGCTATCAAGTATGAGGTACTTTCGGGGGAATATTGCCCAGTAGACGGCAGCCATAAGGAGGGTTGTGGCAAACATGCCAATCGCTGCCGCGACTTCGACGGTGATTAGATAATATACCCCGGCAATGATGAAGAACACAGGGAGCACCATAATGGCTTTGAGCCATACGTCATAGCGCGGGGTGTCTTCGTAAATTATAGAGTCCATGATATACATATTAGCTGAAAAAATCCTGTAGTGCTACATGGCGGGAAAACACCCATTACCTTAACATGTAGTCATGACGCTTTAGCGTCATGGCCGCGAGACTAAAGCCTCGCAACTACATGTGCTGTCGATTTTAAGGGCTTCGTTGGTGTAAAATAGTCGGCGTCGCAGCTATTGGTCGCATGATATTCAAAACAAGGAGGGTGTGAAATGCCTACGGCAAAAGTTGGAGATATCAATATCTACTATGAGAGCCATGGCGATGGGGAAGCACTCCTACTAATCATGGGCTATGGTTCGTACTCTGCACACTGGGCCCCTCTGATTCCCTCCCTTTCCCAGAAGTACCGCGTGATTTCTTTTGACAACCGGGGTACCGGGCGGAGCGACAAGCCAGAAACACCCTACACCATAAAGATGATGGCTGATGATGCCAAGGGGCTGCTTGATGCCATTGGTATTGACTCGGCACATGTTTTTGGCGTTTCTATGGGCGGCATGATTTCTCAGGAATTCGCACTTAATCACCCTAACAAGTTAAGAAGCCTCATACTGGGTTGCACCCAATGCGGGGGAACAAAGGCGATATTGGCCAACCAAGAGGCTTTAACATTCCTTTTTAGCCCGGAAATGGCAAAATTACCAGTGGAGGAGCGAGCCAGGGAAACGGTGCCCTGGTTGTGGACTCAGGAGTTCATCGATAAGAACCCTGAGGCTGTTGAACTGTATGTAGCCGTCACTTCGAAATATCCCACGCCGACTCATGGCTATGCATGTCAGGCACAGGCGATAATGGGTCATGACACCTATGAGCGGCTGCCCCAAATCGCGGTTCCAACCCTGGTTATAGCTGGCAGTGCTGACAGGCTGATTCCAGCCGAGAACTCCAGGGTTCTAGCTTCCAGGATACCAAATGCTGAGCTGGTTATTCTGGAAAACGCAGGCCATGGCTTCTTCGGTGATGCAGCGGCAGAATCCATCAGGGCAATACTCGATTTTCTGAAGCGGCACTCGAAGGGCAAGAAAAAGACCTAACCTTTGAACAGCCTGTTTAGTGGTCGGGTGGCTTGCCTCATTCCCTTTTCTTGAACCAGGGAATGAACATGGGCACCCTTTTCTTGTACTTCAGGTATTCCTTGCCGAACTTCTTCTCCATCTCCTTTTCTTCAATAGCTTTAAGGTAGAGGACATTAAGCACTATGAACAGCGGGGTAAAGATGAAAATGAGGGACAGCGAGCTGAACATGACTCCCAGCCCGAGCATAAAAATAAACAGACCAAGGAGCATGGGATTTCTGACATAGGCATATAGCCCGGTGGTAATCAGCTTCGGCGGTGGGTTGAAGGGTACGGGTGTGCCTCTGGTCCTAAAGAAGGCTATGACCGGCCAGAACATTATGAGCCAGCCGAGAAGGATAAGAAGCCAAGATAGCTTTAGACTCCACCATGACGGGCCGAAATGGAGGAAGGTAAGCCACTTATCTACCCAAAAGGAGGCGAAGACGAAAAGCACTATCAGTCCAAAGAAGATAATTGCCGCTACTGGCGTTGTCAGCATTTTACGTCTCTTGCCTCCGGTGGCTACCCTGTAGACAAAGTCGGCATATCTATCCCAGATGCCCATTTTTGCTATCCTTTACTTGACGTTGTGGCAATAGGCAAAGCAGCCAATGTAGAGACGGGCCTTTAGGCCTGTCCGCTTGCTTTGTCATTGCGAGGAGCATAGCGACGAAGCAATCTCAGAGATTGCCACGCTTCGCTCGCAATGACAGGTAAAGGCTCACCTCTACCTATCGGCTTTTCCTGATTTTTTCGAGCGAGGTCTTGGCATGGGGTGCCATGGCGAAGAATTTGGTCAGCTTTTCGCAGGCGTATTCCTCGCAGTAGGCGCAGTTCTCAACCTGCTTTTGCTTGCCGCACTTCCTTATTTCGCAAATATTGCAATAACCAATAATCCTCTTGCCCTGAGACTTGCAGCCATCGCAGTTAATGTCCTCCGGTTTAATGGACATCTTGTACTGCTTGGACCAGGCCTCGGCGACCTTCTTTCTTTTGGCGTCATCGTCCTTCTGAGTCGCCTCAAATGCCGGGCATTCAGTGCAGACTATTCCACAGTAGGCGATCATTTTATCCATAGACCCTCCCTTCGCTTTTGGTTGGATGTTAGCATCGGCTTCTGATGCTTAGCCGGCTAGCTGGAAATCTATCCTTTAGCCTTTCGCCGTCGCCTGAAGAAGAATACCAGAACTAGGATAATAATCCAAACAGGGCTGAAAATTGCCAGCCAGATAACTACAATAGCCAACACTTTGCCGAAGTTGATGAGGCCGCGGACTGCCGACTTAAGTGTCTCCAGAGCACTCCAGCCAGTTCCGTCTATAGGCTGCGTCTTCTGCAGGTTCACCTCGATAAGCGCCATGTCAGACGTGCGCTCCAGATACTGGATGCGCCCCTTAACTTGCTCGATTTGCCCGCGGACATTAGAAAGCTCCCGCTGCACGGCTAACATATCTTCCACTGTCTCTGCTTTCTTGAGCAGTTCCAGATATTGAGCTTCGGTTGCCTCTAAGTTGCGAAGCTGAGCTTGCAGGTCAGTATACTCTTCGGTTATATCTTGGCTTTCAGTGCTCTCGTTGGGCACCTTGACTGCTAGTTTGCGGAGTCTGTCGAAGGCTTCATCGAAGCGCTCAGAAGGTACTCGAATGGAAATTCGGCCATAGGTTATGTCTTTATCTCCCTGCTTATTGGAGGAGACTACGTAGCCGTCCAATTCTTTGGCTACGCTGGCGACCTCGCTCATAGCCTTGGTTATGTCATTCACCTCTAAAGTTAGGTAGCCGGTCTTGACGATTTTGCGGTCTATGTCTGCCTGGCTAGATTCGGCGGGAACGGCGCGGGATTCACCAACGTTAGTGTACTCCTTAAACGCTCCTGGTGCCGGTGGTGGTATTGGCTTTTCTTTAGCAGCACAGCCTGCAGTCAGTACCAGCCCCAGGATTACCAATATCGGTATTAGGATTTTGAGCAGCTTGTTCAATTCTTTACCTCCTTATCACCTTTCCTCTATATTACATAACGAAGTAACGCTTTTAAAGTTTACGTGGACAGGCTAATCCCGTAAAGGTACACCTATAATAGTACATTGTCACTCTGAGCGAAGCGAAGAGTCTAGAACGAGATTCTTCGCCCACAGGGCTCAGAATGACAAAGATAGGTTTAAGTAGACGGGCTAAGGCCACAGTACCTTGATTTCTTTCTGGCTGACCACAACCGCTTCTCGTTTGTTCATCTTCAAATAGCGATTTTTCTATTTGTTCCTGAGTTTTAAGTCGATGCCTGATTTGGAAGCCAATTCCTGGATAATGGCTCTCAGGGCTTTTGCCTTGGCTTTTACGTCTGAATTGTCGATATGGTTATCGGAGAGCCTTTGTTTCATCTCATCTATTGCCTGATTGATAAGGCTGATTGGCATAACGATACAGACCGAACAATAGAAGCTCATAGACCGGCCGTCGTTGTAGTTTTCGAGCAGTTCCTCCACAGCCAGCCGCCTTGCTCTTTGGCCTTCTAGCCACTGCTCCATCTCATTGTTTTTGATGCTGTTCAGGTTATCCTGGGCAGCTCGACTCCACTGGTCTCCTCCCCAACCTCTCCTCGTATATCTTTCACAAGGATATTCTTCGCACTCGATGCAGGTGGTGAATGCTTTCTCCATCACGCAGCACCTGTAGATGCTGCACCATGAATGTTGCTCGCCCATGCGGCAGCCAATACAGCGACTTGGCGCCTTTGACTGGTATTTGGCGCACAGCCCACAGAATATGCCGCATGGGCCGGCGAGGTTGAATTCCTCAATTAGCTTCATTAGTTAACCACTTTGCCTATTTCTTCTTAATAGGGTAGCGGATGATGGTCTTCTGGACTTTGGCTCGAGGCGACGTCAGGTATTCCTCTTCGTGAACGCCGGCTATTTGATAGCCGCTTTCCTCAATGAATTTATGCAGTCGCTCGACTGTAGGTTGCTCTTCGCTGTAAGGGCCGATGTGGAGGATTTGAGCCACTGTTCCGTAGTCCCACTGCTCGATTTTGACTTCGGTACCAGGAGTTTTCTGCGGGATTGAGGTTATTTTCTCAGGGATAGGCAGTCCCCAGATGCCGAGCCACTCGTTCTTGGGGACGAGGTGGGCATCAGGCCAGCGCGCTCGCAGGCCGCTGACTTTAAACTCGACGCCTTTCTTTTTCAGGTCGAACGTCAGCTTGTAAACCGAGCCATAGAGGGCGGATATAGATTCGGTCGCTACTTTGTTGGGGTCACCTTTGGTGTAGACGACAGCCATTTTTTGGGATGGCATCTTAAGTATCTGTGGCTCTTTCTTAGCTGTTGATTTCTGTGATGTCATACAATCACCTCGTAGTGCAATGTGCCTAATTATACATCTGGCCAGCCTAAAGTAGAATAGAGCCGATTTATAACGCGGGCTACCCTAGTGTAAGGATTGATGCCTATGAGCAGGGTTCTGTTGAACGGCCTGTGGTGTTCTGCTATCCTTTGTGTCAACCACGCTATACAAGCCTACAAGGGGGCATCAATGGGTCAGTCTATAGTTGAAGAACTGGAGCCGTTATTCAATCCCAGGTCGGTTGCTGTAGTCGGGGCGACGAACAACTGGAATAAGTGGGGGTACTCAACCTTTACCAGCGCTCTGGATGGTTTTCGAGGGAAGGTCTATCCGGTGAACAACACAGAAAGCGAAGTCCTGGGACATAAAGCCTTTGCGAAGATAACTGATATACCAGGCCCGGTTGACCTTGCTGTCTTCGTTATTCCTGCGGCCGCCGTCGCCTCAGTTATGGAGGATTGTGTGGCCAAGGGGGTAAAGGCCGGCGTCATCATCACGGCTGGCTTTGCCGAGACCGGAGCAGGGGGGAAGAAGTTGCAAGACGAGGTATTGAGGATTGCCAGAAAAGGTGGAGTCCGTTTCATTGGCCCTAACTGTATGGGGTTCTGGAGTGCCTCGTCCGATTTGAGGGCATTTATGTTTCCGTTGCCGGTTAAGGATGGGCCCTTGGCTTTTGTATCGCAAGGCGGAAATGTTGGCGGTGCTGTTGTAACATCCGGGTACATGCGCGGAGTAGGTTTTCATCGGTATGTAAGCTGCGGCTGCGCTGCTGATATACAGATTGAGGATTACATCGAGTATTTCGGTGAAGACCCGCAGGTGAAGGTCATTCTGGCGTACATAGAAGGCCTGGCTGATGGCGTACGTTTCTTGGAGAAGGTAAAGAAGGTGACGCCGAAGAAGCCAGTCATCGTTCTGAAGCCGGGCAAAACGGAGGCTGGTGCCAAGGCGATAACATCTCATTCCGGTGCGCTGGCGGGCTCTGACGAGGCTTATGAGGCAGCGTTCAGGAGCATTGGGGTGACGCGGGTTGAAAGTCCCGAGGAGCTACTGGATGTAGCCATCGGATTTATCACCCAGCCGCTCCCCAAGGGCAGAAACGTTGCCATCCTGACGCCTGGCGGTAGTTATGGTGTTCTCTGTGCCGAGGCTTGTGCCATAGAGGGCCTGGATGTGATCAAATTGCCTGATAAAGTCATCGCTGCCCTTGATAAGGTCTTTCCCCCGCGGTGGAGTCGGGGCAACCCTGTTGACCCTGCTGGTGATAGGAATATGGTGACCTTTCTCACGGCTCCGGGGAAGCTGTTGAGGGTGGACGAAGTTGACTCGCTCATTTTTATGGGGTTTGGCGGTTTCTCTATTTTTGCCGCGATGTTCCTTTCTGCCGACACTGGATATGCAGAAGGAGTCGCTTCGTGGGTTCCCTCAAGGGAACAATTCCGCGAGCTTGCCATAGCATTTACCAGAGCGCTTAGTTCAAAAGATACCGCGGAAATCGGCAAAGCCATACATCCTGTTGTTGCCGGTGTTGCTTCGATCATGGGCATTTACAATGAGGAAGAAGTCAACGAACTGACGCAATTGGTTGCCTCTGCTATCGCCTCTGGAAGGCTCAACGCTCCAATTCTTATCAGTGCATTCCTGCCACCTGGCTCTGCCGCCCTGGCGGAGATGGGAATTCGAAACCCACCCACTCCTTATGAAGCGATGGCTCGTTTTCTGGCGGCGTTAGCCGAGCAATGGGTGGAGACTTACAAGAAGCCGGTGCTTACCACCACCTTCTTTGCTGAAGACCAGCCTCGGCTTCAGGGCTCCCACTATGCTTACCCTTCCGGCAAACAAGCCGCACGGGTTCTGATTAAGATGGTGGAATACAAGGAGCACCTGGAAACTGTAGGCATGTATAAGGGGTGACATCTCTGGCGAGGGCTTTTTTCTAAAACGCATCGGCTTTATGCTGAGCCAGATTCTTTGGTCGCTTCGCTCCCTCAGAATGACAAAAGGCGAAGGGCTCAGAATGACAGTGGGAAGGGTTCGCAATGGAGTGACGGGTGAGGATTGCTAAGCACTATTACGCTGGAGGAGTTGGGCAATGATGACAAGGTACAAATGTGTTTCTGCCATTGTGTTTATGCTTGTAGCTGTGCTTATGGTTGGCACGGCTGGCTGCGCGCCGTCTGTCTCAGACAATGGGTGTGCTGCAGTGAAGGCGGAGCTGGACAAAGCCAACGCAGAGCTAAAAAGGCTCAGAATTGAGCAGGATGAAGCTAAAGCTAAGCTGAGCGAGACGAAAGCTGAGATGGACAAGGTGAGGGCTGAGGTTGCCGGAGTGAGGGCTGCTTCCTTAGAGGAATTGCTGCGGCAGAGAAGGTCAGTCAGGGACTATGCTGATGCACCTTTAACGAAGGACGAGGTGATGAAGCTCCTATGGGCGGGACAGGGCATAACCAGTCCGGTGGACTTTCGGACTGCACCTTCGGCTGGTGCACTCTACCCACTTGAGCTATATCTGGTGGCTGGCAATGTGGATAACCTGGCGCCAGGCGTTTATAAATATAAACCGGTGGAGGATGCTCTGACCCTTGTCAAGGAAGGGGATGTGCGGGCCAGTCTGGCGGCGGCATCTCTCGGTCAGGGAAGCGTGGCAGACGGAGCGGTAGACATTGTAATTGCTGCTGTCTATGAGCGGACAACAGTAAAATATGGCGTCAGGGGTGAGAGATATGTCCACATTGAGGTTGGTCATGCCGCCCAGAATATCTGTCTTCAGGCGACCGCTTTAAACTTGGGTCTGGTGACCGTCGGTGCCTTTGACGATGCTGCAGTAGCCAAGGTCATCGGCATGTCTCAGGACGAGACTCCGCTGTATGTGATGCCGGTGGGCAGAATAAAATAGGGCGACCTTATAAGGTCGCCCTAGCAGGTTTTGGCGAAAACTACTTTCAGCTAGGGTTGGTTTCCCGCCTTGGACTTGTTCTTTGGCTTATCCTTGTCGGGCTTGTTTTGACTATTGCCTTGGGTCGCTTCCTGTCCCTGTGTTTGATTGTCTGTGACCGAGTTTTTCTTTAGCTGCCCGTTCCCAGGCCTGGCTTCGTCATCGCTTTGAGTCGCTTGCCCGCTACCAGCCTGATTTTCCACCTCTGACCTTATTTGGAGTTGCTCCTCTGTGGACTGGTTCTCTACGCTCTCCCTTATTTTTAGCTGCTGCTTTGTCTCAGACTTGTCCTTTTTGCCGGCATGTTCAGCAGCTTGTGATTTGGGATTAAACGGTTTCTGTAGGCCAGGTGCATTTTCAATACCTTTACCGGGAACGCCACTTAGCTTAAGTATCTCAGCTTTGAGCATGAGAAGCTTATTAACCACAACAGAGACCTGCTCGCTTTTTGCTGAAATTGAGTTACCGGTTGGGTCAATGGCGGTAACCGTGGCTATGTTGGTGATAGGCTTTAGCTTCAGCAAGTCAAGGATACCAACTTTATAGGTGGCAGTGGCAGTGACATTTTCTCCGGGAGAGAGTGCTAATCCGCTCAAGACTCCTCCTAACTTGTCGTCTTCTAAGGTGACGTTATCGGCGGTGACATTGCCAGTATTGGTAACCGTGTAGGTGTAGGTAATGTTATCACCTGGAGAGGCTGTGGTCTTATTCGCTGTTTTGGTCACCTGGATAGAAGCGGTGTATGTTAATTTAACTGAAGCTGAGACATTATCGGTAATGGTATTACCATCAGGGTCGGTGCCTGAGACAGTAGCGATATTTACCAGAGGACCTGGAAGGTCGTCTTCTTTCACGGTGTAGGTAGCGGTGACTGTAATATTCTCACTGGCACCAAGGCTTGGTTGTGTGCCCAAATTAATTTTTCCAAGTTTATCATCCACCAAGGTGATGTTATCGGTTATATTGTCGGTGTTATTAACAATGGTATAGGTGTAAGTGATTATTTCATCCACAGAGACTGAGGTTTTGTCTGCCTCTTTGCTGATGCTGAGGCTAGCTTCCTCCAGGGCGCTGACCATAGCCGAAGACGTGGGCATCAGCAGGGCAACTATAGCTATCACCAACAGCATACTCCACTTTTTCATTTTTGGGCCTCCTCTTTTGTTTTCAAGAGGCCTGGTTCCGGTACGGAAACAGGTCATCTTGCTAGTTAATATAACGAAATAGCACGGAAAAGGTTTATGCGCGGTTACGCGTGGTTTGGGGCGAGGCTAAAGCCTCGCAGCTACATGTCTTCTCAGCCGAAATCCTAAATCCGAATTTCTAAGCTCTAAACAAATTAAAAATACAAACTATCAATGACCAAGACATCGGGCCCTTGTGGTTTGGAGAATTTAAATTTTGATATTGTTTGTAATTTAGGATTTTGAGCTTAGGGTTTGGCGGTGGGGTCGCCTGGGTGGTGTCCAGGCTATGGCTGGTGAAAACTGCTAACCCAGATGGGTCTCTGCGGTGTCTGGCCTGACTTGAGCATCTCTTGCCATGCTTCGTCGGTGAGGCGGTTATTAATGGGCTGTTTGAACTCGTAGTAGCTTAAAGTTGGCCCGGCGCCGATAATTGTTCTGCCATCCGGGACTTTGTAGGCTACCAGGATGAGGTCAACGTAGCCCACCCCCTCCTCCAGGACCTCAGGCGGCAAATTGGTATCAGTGTGGACATCAGCCACTATGGTCGTTTCCTTGCCCTCGGCCTCAACGCCACAGATTATATTCTCAAGGCTTTTGCCGAAGTCCCTGATGAAGTCGTAATCGTCCTGGGAAAGCTCAGCACCTTTAAGCTCGTTGATAGAAATCTTGAGCGACCTGTCCAGGACAGATTCCAAATTTGCCAGGCGATTATCTTCTTCCTGGCTCAAAACTCCAAGCTGGGACAGCCCTTCCCTGGTCATTCGAGTCATGTCAAGCATCCGGGCGTAGAACTCGGGGACAGGCTCGATGCAGCCAACCAGCGGCTTTGGCGGCGCTGGTACCGATGTCATACGAGGCGTATAGCTTTGCTTGGCATAGAGTATGGTGTCATGCCTGAGCTCAGCCCACGAAGCTAGAGCCGTGTTAAGCGCCTTGTCCTGCCAGGCTTCGGTCTGCATGAATGCCGGATAGCCTTTGCCGTATTTCTCGAGCAGCGGTTTCAGGGCATAGAGCCAGGCCCAGTACAGGTTACGGTTCCAGTCCTCTTTGGTGAAGGTAGCGAACTCATTTCTGAGCTGCTTGAGCTGAGCATCATAGCTGGTGTCTTTGCCCTGATACTCGGTATCTCCTTCTCGTTTCAATATCTCATAGGCTTTGTCTGAGCCGAGGACGGCCATAATGTCCAGGCCTCTGGGGAAGCACCTGGCTGGGCCTAGCTGGGTCATTTTCATGGTGAACGGACTGCCCTTGCCGACATACATACCGACGGCTGGTGACACCAGGTTCTGGAACATATAGGAATCAGGGACGAACCTCTGCCCCATAAATCTCATGCCTTTGGTCTTGGAAAGACACTCATAGAGCTTTTCCTTGGTTATAGGGGGGTAGACAATGCAAATCCCTGAGCCGCCATAGATTTCCGGGTTTCTCATCTGGGCTAGCTCGGCTTTCAGCTCGAGCATCTTGGCCTCATCAGCGAGCTGGTTTGGGGCGAATTCCTGTCCAAAGACCTTTTCTAAACTGGACAGGTACTCATAAGGTGTCAGGTCGTCGGCGGTGCCGACAAAGAATGAGGTGACAGAATAAATCCTGTCCCAGGCATCTTTGGCGGTATAATCGCTGACTTTGGCGCCGGGCAATTCAGCCGAAATGAGAGATGCCTGAATGGTAGCAATTTCGGCATCTTCCTCGGCAATTAAGGCATCACTACCTCCCTTGAGCAGGAAGACCATCCTGCCATACCACATCATCGCCTTGAAGTAGCTCTTTAAGGTCTCGCTTCGGGTGTAATGTCCCCGGGGCACGTACTGGGAGTAGTCCTCCTCGTAGGGGTTTCGGGAACCGGGCGAGTTGAAAATGGCGCTGGGACTAAAGCCCTGGTGGGCTTCGATGTTTTTGATTTCCTCGCTGACTTCCTTTTTCACATAGCTGGGGACATCGAAGTCGGTTTTTGTTGAAGGTGTCTCAAGTAGCTTCAGAGCCACGGCAAAATAGGCGACATTCCTTCTGGCGGCTTCTTTCAGCTTCGGCTGGGTAAAAGCCTGGTGATCGGATTCAGCTTTTGCCAGCATAGCCTGGCTCATATCGATGAGCTGGTTATAAAAATCCTCCTCTTCGATTCGCTTCAG
>Ga0315296_10001250_pt1 | contig 22229 bp, 13 predicted proteins | sample YL17G14_18_MG_FD_203921 | JGI IMG/M metagenome (GOLD analysis project Ga0315296, IMG submission 203921) | Sediment microbial communities from Yellowstone Lake, YNP, Wyoming, USA - YL17G14_18 | ecosystem: Environmental > Aquatic > Freshwater > Lake > Sediment | place: USA: Wyoming | collected...
ACCACAGCGACCTGAGCCTCCTCCCCGTGACCGTGCTTCGCCTTGGCCCGGGTCAGACAGGCGAAGACCGTGCTTTTGCCGACGTAAGGGAGGCCGATGATTCCAAGTCGCATTGCAGGAAAATGGGGTCAGTGAATAGGATTCGCAAAAATCAGCCTTTTAACTATATCATAAATCATAAGATTGGGTCAACTCGAAAAAGGCCAGGGACCAGGGGTCAGGGGTTGGGGATTATGGGAAAGCCTTTCCCAATCAAAACTCTACGTCTTACGGAGACCCCGGATAAGGGGCCTTTGTCAACTTCGTTCACGTAAGTAGGGCCGACAAAGCTCCGAAATCCTGAAGGGGTTTCCGACCACTTCACGCCCTATTCACGCCCATTGCACGCCCTCCCCCCTTACATTTTGGATTTTGGAATGCAGATTTTGAATTATTTTCCAGAGGCCACAATAAGTAGTGTCTCCTCCCGAAAACCTCACAAGCCCTGAATCAACCTCCCCGAAAGTCCGAGGGCCCCGATAAATTGAGTGTCTTCGCTTCGCTACGACAGGCGAGGGCAGGCTTCAGGGTCCTCGCAAGGATTACCTCATATAGAGAGGCGGGCCTTTCGGCCCGCCTCTCTATGAATGAATCCCAGGCGGAAGCCCGCCCCCGGGTCAGCCGAGCTGGTCCGGCGAGATGTAGTCGCCGTATTTCTTCTGTTATTCCAGCAACCGCTTTCGCTACGCCTCCCGGACCTCGAACAGGGCCGGCGGGGAGTTCCCGAGCTTGGTTCGATAGATCGCTGGGATGCGAACCGTGAACTGCTTTACGTCGTCAGCCATGGTCCTTCCAGTCTCCGTTGCATTCATCCGAAGAAAAGCCGGGGGTTCGGTCGTTGCCCATCGCGCGTCAAGCCCAGTCCCTCACGACCTTGCGGCCGCCGATCGTGATCTCTTTGGGGGCCTTGGGGTCCAGGGCCCAGCGGATGCGGGTCACGCCCTCGGTGACATCCCCGGTCGCTCCGCAGTAGGAGAGCCGGAGATATCCGTCCATGCCGAATTCCCTGCCCGGGACCACCAGCACCCGGGCCTTGTCCAGGAGGAACTCGGCCAATTTAGCGGAGTCCTTTTCGTAGGCCCTGAAGTCCGGGAAGCAGTAAAACGTAGCATCGGGCTTGGCCACCTTGAGCCCGGGGAAATCCTTCAGGCAGTCCAGCATCACGTTGCGGTTGCCCTCCAGGGTCCGGCGCAGGGCCTCCACCCCGGACTGGTCACCTTCCAGGGCCCCGACCGCGGCCCACATCCCCGGAACCGAGGCGCAGGAGGTCTGCTGGGACTGGATGTTGGAAACGGCCTTGATGAGCTCGGGGCTGCCCACGGCCCAGCCGATCCGGAAGCCGGTCATGGCGTAACTCTTGGACACGGAGTTGATCACCACCAACTTGGATTGCTCCAGGGGCTTCTTGGCGAAATCGAAGGGATTGGGGGCGCTCTGGCCGTCGAAGACCAGCCGGTTGTAGGTGTCGTCCATGAGCAGGTAGAGGTCACGGGTTTCGCAGAAGGCCACGATCCCGGAGATGAAGTCCCGGGAATACATCGCCCCCGAGGGGTTGTTGGGGCTGTTGATGATGATTCCCTTGGTGGCCGGGGTCACCTGGTCTTCGACCTCCTTCATCGTGGGTCGGAAGGGGTCGGTCTGCGGACGGACGATGACCGGGACGCCCCCGGCCAGGGTGACCATCTCGGGAAAGCTGACCCAGTAGGGCGCGGGGAAGATGACCTCCTCCCCGGGGTCCACGATGGCGTGCAGGACGGCCATGATGGCCTGTTTGCCCCCGACGGACACGACCACGTTCTCGTTTCCCACAGCCTTCTTGTAGGTCTTCTCGGTGTATTGGATGATGGCCTTCTTCAAGGGGGGAATGCCGGACGGAGGGGCGTAGCTGACCTCTCGCTTGGCCAGGTAGGAGGTGCACTTCTCAAGGGCCTCCGGGGGAAACTTCGCCTTGGGCTCGCCGCCCCCGAGGTGGATGACCGGCTCGCCCTTCCCGATGAGGGACGCCGCCAGGGCGTTCAGCTTCAGAGTGGGCGATTCCTTGATGGCCTTCGCCATCCGACTCAGACCTTTGCTCATCAGCTTTCTGCTCTCCTTTTTATGTTACTCAAAAATTATCCAGCATGTGATCGTTAAATTTATCCCTTATTAAAATGGATTCCGGTTCGCATTTCAACTCTCGAGCCTCTTTCACGACTCGACTATCGCTTGATGACAATCTTTTTGCTGTAAGTCCTGTGGCTCGTGGCGAACCTAAGAAAGTAAACCCCATTAGCTAACTTGCTTAGATTCAATGAGTTGTTCTTGAAGCCGCTCAGGGTCATGATCCTCCTCCCCAGGAGGTCGTAAACCTCCATATTCCCAATCACGGCCTGGCTTCCTTTTATGCTGAGGAAAACCAAGCCCCTGCTCGGGTTGGGGTAGACATCCACCCTTTCCGGAGGGCTGTTTCGGTCACCCAGGGAAACCACCCCCGTGCCGGTGTTTCCCATCCTTATCCCGTTCCCAAAGCTCGCCACCCATATCTCGTTGGGGTTGTAGGGGCTGTAAAAGACCCTCACCGGATGGGCGAAGGGATACGAGGCCACGAAGGTGAAGGTCGGGTTTCCGCTCCGGATGTTCGCGCTGAACCACAGCCCGTTCTCCTCCGTGGTCAGGTAGCCGTGGTTGGAGTTCGTCGGGCTGAAGGTGCAGGACTCCACCCGGTCCAAGTTGTTGATCCTCGTCCAGGAGACCCCGCGGTTCGTGGTTCGGTAAAGTCCCCCCAGGCCGTTCGGCGGCCCGCCCCATCCGCTGAACACCCCCACAAACCAGGTGTTCTGGGTGGTATCGTACGGGTCCACCACGAGGTCCTTGGTCCAGTAGCGCATCCCGTTGTCGCTGTGGTCCACCCAGGAGGCCCCGTTGTCCGTGCTCGCGAACACGCCCGAGCTGGCCGTGAAGGTCCCTGAGCTGTTCCGCCTCCCGGAGTAGGTGCAGACCAGGGTGCTGTCCCTGAGCACGGCGATATTGAAGGGATGCCCCTCGGTCCGCGGTGGATTGGTTAGCTTGGTCCAGGTGGAACCCGACCCGTTCTGGATGTCGTTGGAAACGAAGATTCCTCCTTGGGTGCTGTGCACCGCGCTGGCGTACATCCGGTTGGGGTGCCGCGAATCCAGGGCCAGCCAGATCACAGGGTGCCCGAAATCGTGCAGGGTCTGCCAGTTGGCCCCGTTGTCCATCGAGAACAGCGCCCTGCCGGTCCCGGGGTCGATCCGCACGTCCTGCAGGTAGGTGCTCTGGTAAAGGTCGTGGATCGTGGAGGTCGCGGCGTAGAGCGTACCGTTGGGATGTTTGACGGCCTGATACATCGTGTTCTGGGTGTGCCCGGTGTAGTTGAAGGACCAGGTCGTGCCCCCGTTCGTGCTCCGGATACCGCGGATATCGGTGTAGGAGGCGAAGAGGCGGCTGGAATCGCTCCAGGTTAGCCACCAGCAGGAGGTGTTCTCCAGCCCGTTCGATTGATAGAACCTCCCGCGGGGCGTGGGCGCACCCGGTGGGTTCTGAGTGGCCAGGGTGACGTATGCCTGTCGCCAGGACGTCCCCCCGTCCGTGGTCAGGTGGGCGAACCCGAAGTCCGTGATCATGACCTTGTTGGGGTCATTGGGCGCGGCGGCGAACCCCATTGGGCACTCCGCCCAGCCCCAGGTATAGTCGCCCTGATAGCCGCAGTACCCGGTGTAGATGTTCTGGTTGTTGTTCGTAGTGAACACCTGGAACCAGTTGTCACCGGCGTTCGTGGTCTTGAATATCTCCGGGTTCCCAGATGAACTCCCTCCCCCCAGATACGCCGTGGTGATGTTGTTCCTGGCCATGGCCGAGAAGAACACGAAGTCGCTGGCCAGGTTCAATCCGTTGGTCTTGAGCAACCAGCTCCCGGCCCCGACGTCGTAGGAATAGACCCCCGTGCACAGCGCCCAGTAATCGCTTCCCGGGAGCCCGACGTAAAGGTTCCCGGTGTCCGCGGTCGTGGCCACGAACCGGGTTACGCCTCCCTGCTTGGCCCCGGCAAAGGAGAGCAGGCCCTGACCGGCCGGGATGCCCGAGAGCACCCTCATGGCGAACGTAGTTCCCCCGTCCGTGGAGACCAGAAGCCCCAGATTGGTCCCGACATAAATTTGGGCGCTGTCAAAGAATACCCCGGCTACATAGCACCCGCCCCCGGCCGTGCTGTGATACTTGGACGCGCCGAAGGAAACCCCGCCGTTGGTGGAGAGCCACAGGTCGCTGTAGTTGGTTACGATGACCCGCTGGGAGTTCTGGATGTCCGCGGCCATCGTCGCCGCATCCGCCCCGGTCGGGTCCCCGGAAAGAGAGTCCCAGGCCGCGCCCCCGTTCGTGGTCTTGTACGGCGTGTACCCGTTCCCGTTGCTGTGCAGGCAGTACATCACCTGCGGGTCGTTGGTGAACTGCACCGCGGTGTAGTTTCCGCCCCGGATCTCACTGAACGGCACGACCTCCCAGGAGATCCCCAGGTCGGTCGTGTGGAAGAGCTCGCCCATGTCGCAGCCCATGTAAGCCTCGCCGGCGTTGTTTGGGCTGAAGCTCGGGGCGAAAAGCGACCCTCCCCCCCCGATCCCGTGGGGCGTCCAGACGGGCGGGATCTGGGCCTGGGCTCGGGCCAGGACAAAAAGAACAGAGGCCAGGAAGAACGCCGTTTTCCTCATCGCAACCTCCTTCTTAGTGGGAGCCTAAATGCATGACAGATGGTGGGCCGTTTTTCAAGCCTTGATAAAAGAGGATAGGCGGGCCCTGGGACGACCCGCCTATTGTATCAGAATCCCTAAACCTGAGTCAAGGATGCTTTTTTACGGCAGGGTCATCTCCGGCGGCATGCGGTATAGGATCGGGGAATCCTGGACCCGGCGCACCTCTTCCAGGGTCTTGACCGCATCGCGAACCTCCTTGTACTGGGAGAGCGACTGGGTGAGCGGCAGGTTGAACCATCCCTTGCCCCGGGGCAGGGTGACGATCCGCACCTTTTTGCCCTCCGGAATTTTGGCCATGCGCTTGGCGCAGGCGATGGCCTCGTCAAATCCGCCCAGCCTGTCCACCAGCCCGTTCCGCACGGCCTGCTTCCCGGTCCAGACCCTTCCCTGGGCGATGGCGTGGATCTCGTCATCGCTCTTGTGCCGGCCCTGGGCGACCTTGTGAACGAAGTCCCGGTAATCGGCTTCGATCTGGCGGTCGAGCTGCTCCCACTGCTTGTCCGTGAAGCTCCGATACGAGGAATAGAAGTCCGCGTTCGCCCCCCGGGTCATGACCTCCTTCTTCACCCCGAGCTTGTCGTAGAGCCCCTTGGTGTTGACCTTTCCCGTGATGACCCCGATGGAGCCGGTGACGGTTCCCGGCATGGCGAAGATGGTGTCCGCGGCGCAGGCGATGTAGTACCCCCCGGACCCGGCCACGTCGGCCATGGACACGACCACGGGTTTCTTCTTCTCCCTGCAGCGCACGACCTCATGCCAGATGATGTCCGAGGCCAGGCCGTCCCCGCCCGGGCTGTCCACCCGAAATACGATGGCTTTTACGCATTTTTCTTCGCGGGCCTGCTTCAGGGCCGCGGCGACCGTGTTCCCCCCCATGACCTTCATCCCGGTCAGGGGGTCCGTAAAGCTCTGCCCCATCATGATGTCTCCCGAGGCATAGATGACCGCAATTGCCGGAGGCTCTCCCCAGAGGTCCTCCTCCTCCTGGTCGCGGCGCGGATAGGCCCGCTCTCCGATCTTCCTCGGCCTCTCCCCCCAGAGCTTCAGGATCAGGCTGTCCACCTGGTCGTAGTAGAGAAGCGTGTCCACCAGGCCTGCTTCCTTGGCCTCTTTGGCCATGTAGGGACCCTGGTCTATCTTGGCCTTGACCTCGTCTTGGGCGAGCTTGCGGGACTGGGCCAGGCCCGAGGTCATCTGGTCGTAGAGGTCGTCCAGGATGGCGTTTTCCACCTCGCGATAAGCCGTGGACATGGTGTCGCTCGTCACCAGCTCGGCCGCGGCCTTGTACTTCCCTCGTTTCTCCAATTCCGCCTGGATCCCCAATTTGTCCAGCGTTCCCTTGATGAAGGGGATCTCGGCCTTGAGCCCTGTCAGGTTCAGATACCCGGCGGGACAAAGCACGACCTTGTCCGCTGTGCTGGCCAGGTAGTATTCCTTGTTGTTCAGCATCTCGGAGTAGCAGACGATTTTCTTGCCCTTGGCCCTGAAGGCCGAAAGGGCCTCCCGGATCTCCTGGGTCTTGGCCCATCCCGCGCCGTAGCCCTCGATGCGGAGGACGAGGCCGAGAATCGAAGGGTCTTCTTTGGCCTTTCGCAGCAGGTCGAGGAGCGATTTCGTGGTCCGTCTAACTCCTCCGCCCAGGAGGCTCCACCCCGGCTTCTCGTCCACGATGTCCCCATTCAGGTCCAGTTGCAGCCAGCGCTTCCCGATGACCGGGGCTTCCTCCCTGGGGAGGAGGGCAACGTAGCTCACCCCTCCCAGGTTCTTGTCCGAGGCGTCGAAGCGGTTAAAGCCACCGAATCCTAACTTGCCGAAAGTGAATCCCAGGCCCGCACCGAAGTCTCCGTTCTTCAGGTTGTCGTTCGCTTGGAGTGTCAGCCATTTGAAGGGCTTGGCTTCAACCCCAGCCACTACCGCCATATCCCCGGCCTTCTCCTTCTCGCTGATCGCGGCATTCGTGTAAACCGTGAGCTTCCCGGAGTAGGCCCGCACGGCAAGCCCTCCCTCCAGGGCGCGATGCAGGCGGTATCCCCCGTACTCCGGACGGTTCAGGTTCCGTCCCACCAAACCCAGAGACAGGTAAGGCGCGGGCCGAGCCATGAGCCCCAGGTCCCAGAAATGGGCTTTGGGAAGTGAGGAATTTCCGGGGGAGATCCAGCGGTAGCTCCCTCCCCAGGCCAGCCTGCGGCTGATCTTATCCCCCCAGGCGAGGGTGTACTGCCGGTAGCTCGTGCGCATTTCGGTCCCCAGCCACTCTGTGGAGAATCCTATTCCGTCGTCCCCGAAAACCAGGGCATTGTCCCCCCTCGCGGAGTCCGAGGAGAAGAAGGAGTCCGGGTAGGCCAGGACCCAGTAGCCCGAGAAGCGTTTGCCGAAGCCTAAGCCCGCCGGGTTGGAGAACGTGGCCAGGGCATCCGTTCCCAGGGCCGGGGAGGTGTATCCCAGCCTCGGCCCGATGGGCTCTCCCCGGGCACGCCCACCCGCGGAAGCCAAAAGCAAAGCGAGGAAGACGGCATATCTCCTTATTCCGCATTCCAAAATCCAAAATCTAAAATGGACGGGTCGAAAGGCTTGTCTCATATCATCCTCCCTTAAAATGGCCGTAGACTGTGAACCTTGATGAACTGTCAAGTCCACAGTCTACAGTCCACGGCCAACAGTCTTTATGACGCTGTCTTGTGTCTCATCGCCCCGACCAGGGCGAGGTACATCCCTCCCACCCCCGCGATGGCCACGAGGAGCTTGAGGATGAAACCAAAGCACGGGATGAGCCCTAAGAGCTGGATCAGGAAGACTCCCAGGGCCATCGGCCAGAACCAGGCTGCGACCGGCTTCTTGGTGATCAGTTCCACCAGGGATCGCCCCAGCGCGAGGCCCGCGAAGGCGATGCTGGCGAACAGCGCGAAAAGCACCGAAACCAGGAGAGCGAGCCCGATCGGCACTCCCAGGACCGAGAGCAGCAAGACCAGGATGACCGCCGGGGCCAGGGACAGGACGATGAACCCGGCCAGGGCGGCCCAGTGCAGGGTGCGAATCCGGGCTTCGATGCGCTGGCCCATCCCCGGGAAGAAACTGAAAATCAGGCTCCCCAAGAGCAGGCTCCCCAGGCTCCAGGCCCAGAAGTTCAGGAACCGGAACAGGGGGAAGCGTTTCTTGTGAGCCTTCCCTGGCGGGGGGAGCTTGTGCTCGGTCTTCCCCTTGATCACGGCCTGGGGGGAGACCTTAGCTGCCTGGGCGCTGGTGTATACGAGATCTCCCTCGATGACCGCCCCGGGACCTATGACGATATCCTTGCCGTTGAGGTTGGCGTTCCCATGAACGATGCCCTTGAGGGTGATCACCCCGGCGCTGGCCTCCAGGTCCTTTCCCGCTTCCCCGGCCCAGGTGAGGTTTCCGGTGCTGATCAGGGCTTTCCCCGCGACCTTGCAGCCCGAGTCCACGGTGGTATTTCCCGCAAAGCACATCAGGTCACCTCCGATCGGTGCCGACAGGGCGACCTCTCCTCCCGCGGCGCGGACGTCGTCCCCGACCGAGTCGCTCACCGCAAGCTGGCCTCCCGCGATCCAGAGGTCTTTATCCACTTTTCCCGTGACCTGCACGTTCCCTCCGGCCGCGCAGAGGTCGCCGGTCACCTTCCCGGCCATGATCACGCTCCCGAAGGCCAGGTATTGATTGCCCTCCAGGACCTTGCCCTCGGGGATCCGGAGCGGCGCGCCGCTCCCCCCCCCGAAGCGGTAATTGGTCTTCTTGGCGTAAACGCTGTTGACGGCGATCAGGCTCACCAGGAACAGGAACCAAAGGATCTTGTTTCTCATGCTCTGCCTCCTCTGTGGAGCTTCTGAATGGGTGTTCGACTCGGCTTGAATCGCCCCATCCTGCTTCTCATTTTCGGAGGCGGGACGAGGGTTCCGGGAGAGGGGCTCTCGGGTCTTGAGCCCCTCTCCACCTGACTTCTCCAGCGATTCGCCGAGATACGGGATCACGATGCGCTGACGTTCTTTCTCCACGGCCCGGGCTTGGTCCCGAACCGGGTGTACAGGCAGGCCCCGAACCCCACGGTCAGCGCGCAGTAAAGGATCAGCCAGCCCAGGACCAGGAGCATCACGGCGAACACGGTCAAAACCCCGCCTGGGATGAAGAGCAGCCGGGCCAGGATGAAGAATAGGATCAGGAGCAGATATCCGAGGGTCGCCAGGCCCAGCGGAGCTGTGATCTTCCAGTTCAACCCCTGAGTCAGTCTCCGTCCGATGACCAGGCCCATCGCCGCGAAGGCCATCAGGAATCCCACCAGGACCAGGATCGGCAACAGGATCAACGCGAAGGGGATTCCGATGACCGTGACGCACAGCAGCACGAACAGCGGCAGGATCAGGATCTCGGCGATCACCCCGATCAGCCCGGCCAGGAAGAACTGGGCCGTGATCGTTTCTCCGATGACCTCGGTGTGCTTCGGCAGGAACAGGACGACCAGGAGCAGGAGGACCCACAGCCCCAGGAACCAGATCAGGGAAAGACCGAGCCCGAGCGTACGGTGGATGATCGGGTGCTCCTGCCCGAAACGCACAACGCCCACGGCCCTGGGGATGAACTGATTGATCAGTCCTAAGTCCAGGGCCTTGACCTCGCCTTTGATCTGGGCCCCCGGGGTTTTGGTGATCGGCCCGCCCACCGTGGCCACGTCGCCTTCCACCACGGCCGTGGAATCCATTTCGATCGGACCTCCCACTGCCGCGACGTCACCCCCGACCTTGCCCCCGATCGAGGCCGGTCCGCCGATCGCGGCCAGGTCGCCCCCGACCTCGCCGCCCTGGGTGAGCGTTACCGGTCCGCCGATTGCGGCCACGTCCCCCTCCACTTTCCCGGAGATGGAGACCGAGCCCCCGATCGCGGCCACGTCTCCCTCCACCACCCCGGCCACGGTCACGTTCCCCCGGGCCGCGATGTCGTCGTGGATGGTGTCGGTTACGGCCACGTAGACGTCGCCCTCCTTGAAGTGCTTGTTCTTGTCGATGTCGATGTTGATCTCTTTGTCCCCGGTCTTGATCTTGATCGAGCCGTTCTTCTCACCCGGCCCGACGCCCACCACGACCTCGTGATGCTTCTTGGGTTGCAGCACGGTCTCCGCAACCGCCTTGTCCGTGTCGGCCTTGAGCCCGGAATCGGGCGGGGCCGCCCTCCGGGCCGCTCCTGCCGTTCCGAATGCGAGGACGGTCAGGATAAGGCCTGGAATGAGATTATAAGAGAATCGTCGTAAGGTTTCCATGGTAGTTCCTCCTTGTGATTCCCAACGAGTGGGTGCTGGCGACCCGGAAAACATAAAGCGTAAACGTCATGACCAAAAAGACTGCTCCCCAGACCGCGGGCTGGTTCACCCCGGTCCAGACCGTATTTCCGATCTTGAGGTAAAAGGCGAGGTCCCGCAGGAAGGTCGGGAGGCTGGTCAGGCTGTGCACCACGGCGAAGAAGGCCCCGCTCGCTCCCCGGGAGGCCTTGGCCGGAAGGGTTATGAGCGAGACGCTCTGCTGCAGGGAATAGGGGTCGGGGAGGTACCGGCTGAGGAACCCGATCCAGGCCGCGACCGTGGCCATGGCTCCGGCCAGGGCGACCTTGGGCCAGAGCGGACGGGCGAAGAGCTTCGCCCACCAGGGCTGGATGCCGAGCTGTCCCAGCACATCGGCCTCGAAATGCCGGCCGGGCTCAAGTAAGGGCAGAGCATTCAGAGGGGCGAAGACCTCTTCCCAGGCCTTCAGCTCCTGAGCGCAAGAACTGCACTGGTCCAGGTGTTCCTCCGCCTGGACCCTCTCCTGTTCCTCAAGGGCTCCGTCTAAGTAATGTTGAATGCGTTCGTTATCAAGGTGTTTCATGTCGGTCTCCTCGTTCACAATGGATACTACGGAAGCCTGGGGAAAAAGTTACCTGGAAAGTTCGTTGCAGTTTAAAGTTTATTGCGTGTGTAACATGTTGATTTAACAAATCTTAGTATTTTATCGAAGAGGGTGTAGAGTATCGTGAGGCGTCCCCAATAATGAATTTTCCCTGTAGGGGCACCCGGCCGTGCGCCCTTTTAGGTCCTATCATCAATAGCCCAGGCATTTATGCCTAGGAAAACCGATACCATATAATCATTCCCCCCTCTCCTCGGAGCGCAGCGGAGATCCCGATTCATCGGGGCAGTATCGAGGGCATCCTGCCCTCGTCAGGGCTGTAGGGGCGCACGGCGTGCGCCCTTTTATGTCCTATCATCAGTAGCCCAGGCATTCATGCCTGGGAAAACCGGATACCATATAATCATTCCCCCCTCTCCTCGGAGCGAAGCAGAGATCCCGATTTATCGGGACGGGAGAGGGGGGCAGGGGGGAGAGGTCCCTTTACCCCCGCACCCCCTTGACATATCCAAGCCTTTCTGGTATGTTTTAGCCCTCGAAACTGAGACTGACGCCAGCCGGAAAGGTGTTCCGACTGGGGTGAATTGGGTTTTTTGGGTTCGCTTGCGAGGTGTCATGTCGAGGTTTGTCGTTCTGGAAAATGGAGGCTTAGGTGATGTCCGGGTCACGCCGAGCGAGAGGAACAGCTTCTCTCTCTCTCTGAGCCCTTTTGTCTTTTGGGAGCAGACTCCCTGATTTCTTTATCAGGGATCGTGGCTCCCTTTTTGGTTGTTTGAGGGGGAGGGGCTTTGGGGAGTAAGATGAAAAGGTGGGACTCCGGGCGGACGAGGAAGCCCCGAGAGGCGTCCTGGCGGCTTTGCCGGGTGATGGAGCAGGCCGAGTCCCAAGAGCCCGAAAACCTGAATCTGGGTAAGCTCTGCGAGAAGTCAGGGGTATCCAGAAGTTACGTCTCGCATAACTTCGTCCCCCTTGCCGGGTGTTCCTTCAGTATCTACAAAGCCCGGAGGCGGATCGAGAAAGCGAAGCTCTTGCTGACAACTACGGACAAGTCGGTCGAGGAGATCTCGGACGAGTTGGGATGTTGCAGTCCTTCCTAATTTCTGCAAGAACTTCAAGGTTGCAACCGGGTATACGACCACGGAGTTTCGGAACTATTTTGCCAGGCACAAGAGGTTTCCCTCGGACAAGGAGTGGCTGCGGTGCACGAAAATGACATAATAAGCACAAAAGTTGATATAAATAGCACATAAGTTGTCTTGACTCCGCCCGCGATTTGGGGTACAATACCCCAGTCGCGGGCGGGGTGTTTTTTCTTAGTCTCGGCCTTAACCTACACCTGTTGTTTCTAAGAAGGAGGAAAAGAGAATGAAAAAGAGTTTGGTGGTTGTCGCGCTCGCCGGAACCCTGGCGGTTCTTTGGGTTTCTGCACTGTTCGCCGACTGGGAGCCGGATGTGAGGCTGACCTACAATGACAGCGTTTCCCAGACCGCTTGGTACGATCCTCAGTCGGTGGCGGCCGGTCCTGGCGGAGATGTACATGTGGTCTGGTATGACCATCGGGATGGCAACGATGAGATTTATTACAAGCGTTCGCTGAACCGGGGGACGAGTTGGGATCCGGATTTCCGTTTCACCCAAGACTCGTCTGTGTCTAAGGATCCTTCGGTTGCCCTCTCAGGTTCCTATGTCCATGTGGTCTGGGCGGACAGTCGGAACGTAACCCCTGAGATTTACTACCGTGGTTCAGCGAACGGTGGGACGAGCTGGGGATCGCCAACCCGTCTCTCCCGATTTGACTCGATCAGTTCAGGGCTTCTTTCCGTGGCCAGCTCTGGTGTCTTCGTGCACGTCGTCTGGACGGACGGCCAGGACGGGAACGACGAAATCTACTACAAGCGGTCCGGGGATAACGGTGGAAATTGGACCCCGGACCAGCGCCTCACCTTTGACTCGAACATTTCGGGTTATTCATCGGTTGCAGCCTCGGGCCCCTATGTCTACGTGGTCTGGGAAGACAGGCGGGGAGACAGGTTCAACATTTACTATAAGCGCTCGACCAACTACGGAGTAAGCTGGACAGGAGATACCCTTCTCTCCGACAACGGCCAGTCTACTGTCGAGGTAAGCTTTCCTTCTGTGGTCACCTCAGGCCCCAATGTGCATGTCGTGTGGCAGAGCGACAAGGACCTTAACCCTGAGATCTATTACCGGCGTTCCACGAACTACGGGGCGAACTGGGATCCTATAACTCGCCTCACAGTAAACAACGGTTTTTCCTATTACCCTTCCGTCGGAGTCTCGGGAGATTCTGTCCATGTAGTCTGGGTGGACGATCGGGACGGATCGCTGCATCCCGGCATCTACTACAAGCGCTCCACAAACAGTGGGGCGAGCTGGGGATTGGATACCCATCTTAACTACGATCCGTATACGTGGGCGATCTACCCCTCCGTTGCCGCCTCAGGGACCAATGTCCATGTGGTTTGGCGGGACCTCCGGGACGGAAACGCCGAGATTTACTACAAGCGCGACCTCACGGGGCAAGGCTTCCGAGGCTTCCTGACGGACTCCAGCAATGCTCGTCACCTTATCCGGGACCCTTCCCGAGGGCATCTGCACCTTGTCATGAAGAGCGAGGTCGACAACAAGATTTACTATTCTCGTTCCATGAACGATGGGACGACCTGGTCGCTTCCGGAGTCCATTGGCAGTGGGTTGATCGGAGTTCCCCTTTGCCCTACCATCGGCCTGGCACAGTTGCCCTGGGCTGTTTGGCCTCCCTACTACGCCGTCTGCGTGGCCTACCAGAAACTCAACAGCAATCAACTTGTCTACCTCTGGAATGACGGGTTCAGTAATCCGGGCACAGGGTTGTGGCATTCGAATACGATCACCACGGATGTCTATCCCGGCTCGCCTTCGTTGACCACCTCCGGTCAGAGGGTCTATCTAGCCTACCAGGCGGGGGAGTTCAAAAAGCTCTACTGCGACAACTTCATGTTCGGCTACACCGATTTCGTGCGGGAAACAATTGACAACGGGGCTTCAGGTGTTCCCAGTCAGCCCTCCCTGGCCGTGGACGGGAACGGAGAGATCTATGGGGCTTGGAAGAAGGCTGACACCATCTACTACGCCCCGCGGGGGGGCTTTCTACTCCCCTCTTGGGACCGTTCAACGTGGTTAAGAGTGGATTTCACCACCGACCCCTCTCAGCAGCCTTTCGTGGAGTGCTACGGAGATTCGGTGTTCGTGGCCTGGTCAGATGGTCAGCCTGCGCCTTCGGATGTCTGGCGGGCTTCGAAAGAATTGACATATTTGAATGGTTGGCGGCAAAGGTTTAACGTCAGCTTCTCTTCAAACCTCGCCTCCGAATCTCCCACCCAGGCCTGGCGGGAGTTCACGACCTGGTCCGATAGCACAAGTGGTGCTCAGTCGGACGTCTGGTACTACAGTCCGTACTGGGGCCGGGGAGATGTCCAAGCCAATACCCCTACTTGGTCCTACTGGCCCCACAGCCAGATGTCCTATACTATGGCTGGCGGGGCTTACCTCTGGTCGGCCTGGACCGAAAGCCCCGTTCGCAATCAGCCACCTTACACGGTCCTGACCAACATGCGTTACTTCGCTCCGCCGCCTCCTCCTGGTGGGGGTGACAGCTTTAGCGGTTATTACCCTGTCCAGGCTGGCCAGGACACGCCTTCGGTATATTGCCGGCAGCGGGACGGGGTGATTCGGTTTGCTGACAAGGCTGTGGATTATGCCCGGGATAGTCTGGTCTACGAGCTTCCCTATCTGGACCCCGTGTACGATTACTACCTCAGGGTTTCCTCTTACCGTGAGGCGGGGTCGAATTGGGCTCAGGTCCTCTCAGTGGGTGATAGCCTCATACGTTCTGTTCAGTTTAGGTCTAACCGGGTGGACACGGCCTGGATGAAGATCCCGCCCCAGGCGTATCAGAAGGATCGGAAGGTGAAGTTCTCCCTTAAGAACGTTAAGGGGGATTACGTGACCAGTCTGGGGCTGATGCTCTACCAGCGGGACCCCCGGAGGGGGAAGGGTGGTCCGCAGATTGGAGAGGCCGTGGTTTTGCCTGTCCGGGAGGTCTTTGCGGTGTCTCCCAATCCAATGAACAACCAGGCCTTGATTGAATACAGCCTGACTTCTCCCGGGAAAGTGGACCTATCGGTCTACGATGTAGCAGGACGTCTTGTCAGGCGGGTTGTGGATGCCGCCCAACCTGCTGGCGCGCATAAGGTTACCTGGGATGGCTGTGATCAGGCAGGCCGAAGAGTTTCGAGCGGCATTTACTTTGTTCGCCTAACTTCTCCGGCGAAGGTTAAGACGGCCCGTCTTGTGGTGGTGAGGTAAGTTTAATGGGCAAGAGGGGCGGCCCATTGGTCGCCCCTCTTTGTTTTAAAAATGTTTGTTGACAAATTCCTTTTTCTGTGGTAAGATTTATTGGTAAAAAGGTGAAAGCGATATGAGACTAAAAGTATTAGCGTTATTCTTGATAAGCCAGATTCCTTTTCAGGCTTCTGCGCTCTCCTTCCGTCAGGTGGGTTTTATCCCGTCCGGGATAAATAGTGGTAACGGTTATATAAAAGGCCTGGATATCAATCACGATGGTTTCCAGGACTTGGTTTTCACTGGTTCGCTTTTTCCCAGAGATACCCTCCGGCCTTTGTTTTATGGCTATCGCCCATACAACCGCTATGTCTTCGAAGATTATATAGGACCAGCTTCTGTGTTTTGGGATATTGGAGACTTGGATGGCGATTCGCTGATGGATTTGATTGTTCAAAGAGGCGACACCAGCCCTGCTGGTATTCGTGTCTTTGAGCCCCCTGATTATTGGTCGTTTCCACAAATACCGGTTTGGTCTTGGGCTTATGGAACGCTCAATAGGCCTGCGCAGGATATGTACATTACTGATTTGGACCGGGATGGTCTTAAGGAGATTTTGACCGGGTTCTTCGGGATAATCTATGTCTTTGAGAATCGTGGGGATAATCAGTATCAAATGGTTTTTTGTGACACGATGGATAATTCCGGGACCCCGCCTTTTGCCGTGGGAGATTTTGATGGGGACGGGCGGATGGAGTTTGCCCGTGGCACCTATGGGTACGTCACATATGTCTATGAATGTACCGGCCCCGACCAATACCAGATGACATATTGCGATACTACGAATGGCGGAAACATGTTTGACTGCATTCCGGGTCCGGATTTGGATGGGGATGGGAAGTTAGAATTCATCATCGGGGATCATCACCCAGGAGCTTCAGGGTGGACATCAGGTCTCTGGATTTACGAATCCACGGGCAACAATCAGTATGAAGTTATATTCACCGATTCTATCACAGGGCTTAGGGACCGAGGGCATTATACCTGTCATTCCGACTGCGGGGATGTGGACGCAGATGGTCGGTCCGAGTTGGTTTGGGCGATTGATCAGGATTGGATGGTGTATAAGTCTCCTGGGAACAATCAGTTCCAGAGGGTCTTTTCGGCTTACGGGGATAATTTGAAGTTTGATACAAACATCCATATTCACGATATGAACGGAAATGGGTATCCCGAGATCATCGAGAGTGGCAGCGGTGAAGTCGGGGGTTGGACCTACAGCGAGACGCATATTTGGGAGGTGGAGGCCTGTCAGGTGGTTTATCCCAACGGGGGCGAGACGTTGTATGGGGATTCGTTGGCTGTGATCCGCTGGCGGAACGTGGACCCATTTCGTGCGGATTCCTTTAGTCTGTTTTACTCCTCGGACAGCGGGTTGACGTATTCTCCGGTGGCTCACGGGGTTCCTGGCTCTGACAGCGCTTACACCTGGACGGTACCGAAGACCTATTCGGACGATTGTTTCGTGATGCTCTGGGCCTATCAGAACGCCACGGGCTGGGATTTCTCGGACAGTCACTTCCGCATTAGAAATGGCACCGGGGTTGAAGTTCCACCTCACGCCTTACGCCTCACGCCTCACGCTCCGTATCGCGTTGCGCCGAATCCGTTTATCTCCTCTGCTACGATTCCTGGTCACGAGAAGGAGTTGTTCACCTTATACGATGTCTCTGGCCGTAATATAGGAGTTTATAAGGGAGATCGTATCGGGGCAGGGCTTTCTGCCGGTATCTATTTCCTCAAACCTGAGAGCAAGGACGCTAAGCCTTTGCGGTTGGTTAAGTTGAGGTGAACCAGACGGGTTCTTCGGTCTGTATCCTCTTTTGGGGCGGTTACCTAACCGCCCTTTTTTATATCTAACAACGAACAACCAAAAACTAACAACTGTCTTTAAATGGTGTTGGTGAGCCCCTATAGGGGTGGTCCAGGGGGGTTGCTGGAGAGCTACACAGGGGCGGGAGCAACCTGAGTTGTACCTGGCTTGCACCTGGGTTGGTCCTGGGTTGGTCCTGGCTTGTTCCTGGCTTGAACCTGGCTTGGTGCGGGCTTGGTGACGCTCCAAAAACGCTTCTACCCTCCCCCTTTGGGGGAGGGTAGGTTTGAGTCTGGGGGACGGTTTTGGGGTAAGAGAGGGTTGGAAGCTTCCCTCCCGGTATTAAAACCTGTGGAGGGGCTGTATTGGCTTCCTGAGGAGTTGTTAGGGGGTATCCTAAAGGTCCACAGTCTACGGTCTACTGTCCACAGTCGCCTTGCCCGTCTTACGCCTCACGCATTTTCCCCCTGGCTAATGAAGCGAACACCCCTCCGATGCCCAGGACCCCGAACAGGAGGAAGGCGACCTGGGCGCTCCTCAGGAATTGCGGATAAACCGCGGGGGTGATCGCCGCCCTCCCGACGTACAGGGCCAGGAGGAGGGCCACGATCCCCATGCTCGTCATCTGGCCCAGGAGCCGCATCGTCCCCAGGGTCGCCGAGGCCACGCCGTAGTACCTCTTTTCGATGGAGCTCATCACCGCGTTCGTGTTCGGGGCCGAGAACAGGGCGAACCCGAAGCCTAGGAGCACCAGGTCGGCGACGATGACCAGGTGGGACGTATCAACCCGAAGGAGGGTGAGAAGGAAAAGCCCCAGGACCGAGAGCCCCATGCCCAGGGAAGCCACGACCCTCGGCTCCAGGCGGTCGGACAGCTTTCCCGCCGGGGACGAGAAGAGGGCCATCATGACCGGCTGGGCGACCAGCAAAACCCCGGCCTGCTGGGGAGAGAGACCCTGGATGTACTGCAGGTAAAGGGAGAGGAGGAAGCTTACTGCGAACGTGGCGCTGTAATGGATGAGCGCGGCCAGGTTGGAGAAGGCGAAGGCCGGGTTCCCCCGGAAGATGCGGACGTCCATCACCGGGCTCGGACAGCCCATCTCCCAGGCGATGAAGCCTGCGAGACCTAAGAGCCCGAGGAGCACCAGGCCCCCTCCGAATAGGGCTGGCAGCCGGGTGAAGCCCATCATCAGGGCCACGAGCGAGGCTCCGTAAATCACCGATCCCGCCCAGTCGAAAGCCTCCCCCCGGGCCTCCACCCACTCCCCTTTCATTGTGCTCAGGATGAGGGCGATCATCACGATCCCGATGGGAAGGTTGGCCCAGAAAAGGCTCCGCCAACCTAAGTGCTGGGTCAGGAACCCTCCTAAGAACGGCCCGAGCGAAAGCCCCAGGTACGTGGCCGTTATATTGATCCCCAGGGCCCTCCCCCTCTCCCCGGGGGGATAGAGCTCGGTGAGGATGGCCACGCCCGCACTGAACATGGAGCCCGAAATCCCCTGCAGGACCCGGCAGATAATCAGGGTCGCGGCTGAAGGGGCCAGCGCGGCCAGCACCGAGGACGTGGTATAGAGCACCACCCCCAGTGAGAAGATCCTCTTCCGGCCGGTGATGTCCGCGATTCTCCCGAACGGGACCAGGAACACGGCCGCGGCCAGAAGGTAGGCCGAGGAGACCCAGGAGAGCATCACCGCCCCCATCGCGAGCTCCTTCCCCATCGCGGGCAGGGCCACGTTCAGGGATGAGGACAGGAAGGGAACGAGAAAGGCACCCATCGTGATCACCACCAGGGCCGCGCCGGGGCTCGATCTCTGGCTTTCTTCTCCGCTCATCGTTCCCTGGGCCGCTCCCTCAGCGCCATCTCCGCCAGGGCCAGGAGCAGGACGATAACGAGCAGGAGTTTCCATATCTCTCTCCCTGCAGCCGCTTGGGCTTGAACGAAAGAAAGGCCCTGCTCCGGGCGGATGATTCTGACGTTGGGGAAAAGCCTGCGTAGCTCCTGCTCGCTCATCCGGCTGAGGTCGGACTCTCGCGTGTCGAGGTTTACGGCAAAGGCATCCAGGACCTTTTCCCCGGACAGGATATGGTAGATTCCGGCTCTATCCGCGTTGGGGATGCTCACCCAGGATTGGCCGCCCAGGACCTTGGGCTCAAGATAAGTCCGCGAGCTGTCCGGCCCGAGGAGCGTCAGGGCTTGAGGCGCGCTTCCGCCGGAAGACGGGACGGCTCGCTCCACGTCCTGCCCCACGAGATAATCCGTGTCCAACGGCCCCGGCTGGGTGGAGAGATAAAGCAGGAGCTGGTGCATGAGCGGCACGAACACGGCCTTCAGGGGCAGGTCCGTGGCCTGGGGCTCCAGGCCGAAGGAGAACGCCATGACCTTTCCTTTTCCGAGCGGCTTTTCCAGGATAGCGGAGTTTCCGTTGCTGAACTTTGCAACCGTCACCGCGCCCTGGCCTGGGCGGCAGGGGTAGATCTGGTAGAACTTCGCCTGGGAAAGGTCCCCCTTGGACTTGTTGCTGAACAGGCTTAGCGCCGGGTGCTCCTGATCGAATTGAGCGATCGAGAACGAAGACCCTTCCGGGGCCTGCCGGGGAGCATCCAGAGTCATGGGAAGCAACCGCGGCAGGACGCTCTTCGTATAATACCCCGGGTCCGTATGCGGTCCGGGGATAACCAGAACCCCTCCGCCTTCTTTGGCGAAGCCCTCCAGCCGCGACAACTGTCCTTCGGTAAACAGGGCCACATCCGAGAGGATGATGGCCCCGAACCTTTTAATGTCTACACCGGATAAGTCCTGAGGAGAAACCGTTTTCACCATAAACGGCGCCCCTGGCCCCGGAGCAAGAGCCTTGGTCAGGTAAAAAGCCGAGGTTCCCGGACCGCTCTGGTCCCCGAGGACCAGGACGCTCACGGGCTCCGGGACGTTCAGAACCAGATACCTCTGGTTGTCACGGGTCAGGAGGTCCGGCTCGGCAGCGACCACGGCTTCATGAAGGCCTGATGAGGCGATCTTGAACCTGAGCGAAGCCCTTGCCGTTCGGTCCGAATCCCCTGGGCCGAACGACGTTCCGGTCTCCTGCGCCTTCTTCCCGTCCAGCCACAGGGAGATGGGAAGGTTTCCCTGCGGGTCGTGAAACCGTTTGCCCTGAACTTCGACGTCAACCTCCTTGCCTTTCGCCAGAAGCCGGCTTTGAGGCTTGGCTTCCGTGATGGCCGTGTTCGGCATCCTCCGGTCGTACCCAGGGAGAAGGGCCAAAGACAGCGCGACGTCGTTACCGGACGGCAGGGCTCCGAAGGAACTCAGCCCCACTCTCTGGAAATCCGAGAGGACCAAAATCGACTTGGAGGGAGACTTGGTCTGCGCGAGTAAGTCGTAAGCCTTGGCGATGGAGGAAGCCAAAGCCGTGCCCCGGTCCGAGAGGGTAGCCTCCTGGATCATGGTTCGGGCACGTTCCAGGTCCCTTAGGGGCTCAAAGGTCAGCACGGCGAGGTGGTCTGAAGCCAGGATGATCAAGACCTCGTCCCCGGTATGCAAGCGCTCCAAAGCCTCCAGAGCTCGCCTCCTGGCCTCGTCCCAAAGCGAGACCTTTCCCGAGGGCTTGGCTCCCATGCTGTAAGAGTTATCCAGAACGATCGCGAGGGTTGTCTTTCCGGAAACGGCTCCGCCCAAGCCTGAGGGAAGAGAGGTCTTGACCACCGGCCTGGCGAACGCCAGGGCCAGGAGGGCGATCATCATTATTCGCACTAATAACAGGAGCCACTCCCGGATGCGGAACTTCCGGGAGCGCTGCCGCTCAGCCTGGCGCAGGAACCGCAGGTCCGAGAACAGGACCGTCCTCTGCCGCCTGCGGTGGAAAAAGTGGAGGAGGATGGGAAGGAGGGCAAAAAGAAGTCCGGCCAGGTAGCCGGGAGAGAGGAAGGTCATGAACCTATGGAGGCTCCGTTTTGAAGCGGAGTGTTAGAGGGAGTACCGGTCGATTTGGAAGCGGCCGTCGTCCCAAGCTAAAAGATGTTCCAGGGCCTGTTCTCCATGCAGTCGCCCCAGGCGCGCCCCGGCCACCTCCGCGTCCTTGAACACGATCTCGCCCTGCTCCTCGCCCTTGCTTAGTGTGAGCTTGCCGGTCCAGCGCCCCACGTAGAAGAACTCCATGAGCGACAACACCGACACCGTGGTCAGGTCGCCCTTGATCAGACGGGACTTCTGTCGCATCAGGCCCTGGGCCAGGGAGGCGTCCTTGAGCCGTATGTCCACCGCCCGCAGGAGGTCTTGCTTGGAGGTCGGCTTGGTGATGTAGCGATGGGCCCCTAAGAGGTAGCCCTTGATCCGATCTTCCTGGGAGGATTTGGCCGTGAGGAAAAGGAAGGGGACTGTGCGGGTCCGGGGATTATCCTTGACCTTCCGGCAGAACGCGTAGCCGTCCAGCGTGGGCATCATGATATCCGAGATGATGAGGTCCGGGACCTTCTTCTGGATGGCCAACAAAGCTTCCTTTCCGTCCGCGGCGATCATCACCTCATAACCAGCGCGTTTAAGCTCCAGTTCCAAGGTCTGCCGCACAAGAGGCTCGTCGTCCACTACAAGCACGGTTTTAGGGGAAGGTTTGGTTTCCGCGGGGCTCAAACGAACTTCACCTCTTGGGCCGCCGCCGAGACCACGAAACAGCGCTCGATGTTGGATTGGGTGTCCGCCGGGACCACGAAGAACCCCGGCCTCCCGGGCTGGTAGCCCTGGGTCGTGCCCAGCAGGGTCTCTCCGTCCTTGAACGTCACCTGGATCTTGCGCCCCATCGCCGGCTTGGTGGGGTCGAACTCCTGCTTGTCCTTGTACCCGGGGTTTCCCCCGAACTCCTTGACGAAGAACACCGCCTTGAGCTCCGGGATGCGCACATCTAAGGGCTTCGAGCCGGGCGGGGTGTCCATCGGGACCAGGTGGAAGAGGTCCTTGTTGGGCAGGAAGTCGTTGGTGAACCCCTTCATAAGACGTCCGTCCTTAAAGCGGACCACGATCTTGTTCTGAATCATCAATGTCCTCCAGAGGGTTCCAGGCCAGGGGCCATTCTGCTTATAAATGATACCCGGAAATCTCAAGCGGAGTCAAGGGCTTTTTGGCCTCCGGCTCCGGGCTTTCATCTTGACAGGACTTCGTAAGTCTGATATAATATTAAGTTACAATGGAAACCTGCCTGACCTCCCTGGCCCCGGACGCTGAGCATCCCGGCTCCTCGAGGTTCACCCGAGAGTGATCGAGGAGCCAGGAATGGCCGGCACCGAAACAAGACAGACGTGAACCCGCCCGCCATACCGCAAGAAAGATGGCGGGTTTTATCGTCGGATTGAAATG
>Ga0315296_10001251_pt1 | contig 22222 bp, 27 predicted proteins | sample YL17G14_18_MG_FD_203921 | JGI IMG/M metagenome (GOLD analysis project Ga0315296, IMG submission 203921) | Sediment microbial communities from Yellowstone Lake, YNP, Wyoming, USA - YL17G14_18 | ecosystem: Environmental > Aquatic > Freshwater > Lake > Sediment | place: USA: Wyoming | collected...
TTGGGCATGCTTAATGATGAACTCGTTGTTTTTTGCCTGTGCTCTCACTCGACTAGTCAAAAAAAATCTCTACTGACTAGTCAAACACATTGAATATGGCGACTGAGGTCTCAATTGAGTGGTCAAAGTTTTTTTCTACTGAGTGGTCAATTCCCATAAGTGTGGTGACTGGTCTCTCACTTGACTGGCCAAATTTTTTTTCTACTGACCAGTCAAATCGCTACTGTGGCTACTGAGCTTTCAATTCACTGGCCAAAAATTCTTTTCTTTCACCAGTCAATAGTCGTAGTCCTCGCAACGTTCTGACTGCGCCCTCAATTGACAACTCAAAAATTTTTTTTGGCCACTTATTTCTTTGTTCGTGTATGTTGGATTTTTGCGGTTATTCGCTGTGTTTCTTGGCCTAGTTTTGTGTTTAGGAGTTTGGTTGGGTTGCCTAGGGCTTGTTCGATTTGGGGGTCGTATGTGGTTTGTCCTAGGTATTTGAGGTTGAGGGTTTTGGTTTGGTTTTTTATGTTTTGGGAGTTGTTGGTTTTCATGTTTTCGATGATGCCTATTATTGGGATGTTCTGTTGGGCAAGTAGGCTTGTGAGTTTCTTGGCGGTTTCGAATGCTAGCTGTGATGGTGTCGTTATGATGAGGAATTTGATTCTTTTGATGAGTCTCATGAGGTCGAGGGTTGTGTCGCTTATTCCTGGGGGCATGTCGAGTATTAGATAGTCAAGGTTTTCCCATCTTGTGATTGCCAGAAGTTCTATGAGGGCGTTCGAGATGTCTGCGCCTCGAAGGGGCGTGGCATAGTCGCCTGAGAAGTAGATTATTGACATGTATCTTAGGCCGTGGATTTTGGGAGGGATTAGGCCCTTGTCTTCTGTGGGTTTTGCGTCTTGGAGCCCGAGTATTATGTTGGTCGAGGGGCTTGTGAAGTCGAGGTCGAACAGGCCTACGCTACTGTTCTTTGCGAGCACAAGTGCGAGAGTTGTGGCGATGAGGCTTTTGCCTACTCCGCCTTTGCCGCCTGAGACTGCTATGATGTTGTGTACGTGTTTTAGCCTCTCGTCGATGATGCTTATGCGTGGGTCGACTATGGCTATTTCGCTCCTTTTATGGAGTCAAGCCAGATTCCCCGTCCTTCCAGTATCTCAAAGTCTGGGCTGCCGCATTTGGGACATTTGATGTACGTGTGCACCATTTCTGGCACAAAATGAATGGCTTCAGCAGTGTTTTCGTCCAACTGTTTTTTGTCGAAAAGCCACTTTTTGTTGCAAGACCGGCATTTGAGTGTCGCTTTGGCTGATTCTATCCTGAATTTGGTGTTCTTGAACTCGGCAGTTTTCACCTGTTCAAGAGCGAACTTAAAGATTTCATCGTCTATCTGCTGAAGCTGACCTACCTTTATCCTGACTTCGGTTATCTCCTTCAAATGCTGTTCTTCAGCAATTCCTGAGGCTGCGGTAACAACTGCTTCGGCCAAGGCCCATTCGTGCATACGCAAGGCTATGCGATGGCTTGATTTAAGAATATTGCAGAATCAACATTATTGACATAAGCACGGTGGCCAGACATTTCGGAGAAAGAGTTCCTTAGATATCCCTCTGTCGGGTCTATTGAAGGTAACCCCTTCACTATGCACTATCACCGCCAAATTCTGTCAAGAATCATGGAAAGAGGAACATTTACGAGTTCGGTTCTTCTACCCTATATCAACAACACCTGTCTTCATATGCCAAGATTCACCAAGATGCCTGTAAGTATGCCTGCAGCTATCGTCAACAATATCGCGATGACTAGATGTTTTCGCATTATCAACGATTCAGTATCACGCGATTCGTCGATCGTCACCACAGCGTTATTGATTTTTGCTGGCGTGACTGCACTCGCTATGCCTCCAGCAACAGCATGACTTCCGTAGACGGTCATAAACGCAGTATCATTGAGACCTAGGTCTTGAGTCGCAGTTCTCTGTATTTTCATGAAGAGCACGTTTGAGCTGGTTTCTGACCCTCCTACTATTGCACCGAACAGGCCCAAAGAGCCTGCAACAAAAATGTACCCCACTCCAAAGACGGCGGCCAGGGTTGAGCCCAGAATGACGTTCATGTTGAATATGGTGTATGAACTTGAGGGGCTAAGGATGCCGTTAACGATTTCTTTAGCGGAATTGGCCATCACGAATGCGATGCAGAAGTAGAGGCTGTATGCTAGAAAGGGACCTATGAACCGTTTGAGCCATATTAGAGTTGCTTTTTTGACCTGTCTCGCTGTTAGGCGAAGTGTGAATATAGAAAGCAGCAGAGCGACGAATATCCATGTGTAAATTTGTGAGAATATTTTCAAGGGAATGATTTGATCTGCGAATATCCTTATTTTATCGATGTCTCCAAGAAGATTCTGAAGCCGAAGACCAATCTGTGGAACACTTACAATCGCGGCCAAACCTGTCAATATTATCCAAGGTGAGAAGGAGCGAAGTATGGTGGTGGATGCTGGATAATCGGCTGGCCTCTCCTTTTTCATGGGCGTCGGTCGCAATTTTTGATATGCATGAAGAGCTAGCATCGCACACAAGCCCGCAATGACGCCCACAATTCTTAAGGGAACGTATTCGACTCCTGTGAATCGGTCAAGACTGACTGCCCCTAAGCAACCGAAGGCGAGTGCCAAACCGCATATGACGGCTGGGATTGCCCCTCTGCGCATGGAGGCTTTTCCTCCGACCACCCACAGAATCGCAAAGGCAAAGCCTGTAGAAACAAGCGGTAGGAATATTGCGATTTTGAAAGCCATCTCGATTGGGCTTATTGCTATACCAATTAGTTTGATGCTGGACTCGGCAGGGAGGGTTATAGGTATTGACAGCAGTGAAAAGCTCGTTGTGGGATCATAGCCAAGCACGGCGATAGCAATGGATGACACAGGACTGAATCCCATTGCAACGAGTAGGGGAGGAAAAAGCGCTGGGGTCACGACGCCAAGAGAAGAGAGAAAGGAACCGAAGCCTATTCCTATGTATAGTGCCCGTGTTTCGTCCTGCACTACCTGCTGTTTGATGACTTTGGAGACGACGTTCAGCGCGCCAGCTTCTCGCATAAGGAAAATGAGAAGCATCGTTGCCGCGACTGAGATTGAAATGCCGAAGCTGTTCACAAAGCCATAAGCAGCGGACCCCAGAGCAACTTCAACTGGAGTGGCAAACTGAAAAACCGCCAAAAGTATCGTAATCGTTAGCCCGGCGAAAGCCATGGTCAACCCGCCTTGGCGCAGGAATGCTACCCCCACGAGGATCACAAGAAGCGGAAAGAAAGCCAACAGGAATTTCCATGAACTCAAAGGACTATATAATGCCATAAGAAGTGCAACAATTCCAACGATAATGAGCGCAGCCAATGATCCTGCGAAAAGCTTCTTCTCTTTCAAGTCCGAAACCTCTAGTTTCGCATTCTTTTCTAAATCTCAATATTTAATCCTTTTATCCCCGTATGGCGCGACTCATCCAATGTCTATGCTTCATGAAGTGATCGCAGAATAGCCCGCACGTGCACGCGGATTTATATCGGGTTAAGATTATAAGGAATTAATAGCTCGAGGTTTGGAATTGGGTTCGAACTCGGTGGTAGAGTAAGTGCAGGTTTTGGGCGAAAAGGAGAGGATGGTAAGTGGCAAAGTTGAAGCGTGAACATTCTGATCGCAAGGGAGAAATCATGACGATTGCTAAGCAACCGATTGTTACAGCATCGCTCGTGACTTCTGTCTATGACGTTGTACATATTATGGCAAGAGAAGGTTTCCGCCGCCTACCCATCGTGGACCCGAAAACAGGGATGCTTCAGGGAATAGTAACGAGCAGTGACATCGTAGACTATCTAGGGGGAGGCAGGAAGTTTGAAATCATTCAGCAGAAGTTTGATGGCTCCTTTTTCAAAGCGATAAACGAACCAGTCAAATCCATTATGCGGTCAAACCCGCCTGCAGTCGAGAATACTGCAACGATCAGCCGCGCAGTTGATCTCATGAAACAATACGGAGTAGGCGGCTTGCCAGTCGTAGACGCAGTGAACAGAGCACTGGCGATCGTGACTGAAAGAGACCTGCTGGGGGTCTTCGAGCAAAAAGCCAGAGGGGTCAAGGTTACCGCTTTGATGACGGAGAAAGTGGTTGTCGCCGATGGCGAAACAACGATTATCGAGGCTGAGAAGAAAATGGTGGAAAAGAGTTTTCGTCGTCTGCCTCTTGTTTCCCAAGACAGGCTTGTGGGCATAGTGACCGCGATGGATATTGTCAGGTTTTTCGGGTCAGGCGAAGTTTTCCAGAATCTTCGCTCTGGAGCCATCTTCCAAGTTCTCCAAACTCCAGTGCTTCGGATAGGCACCAGAGAACTCGTATTGATATCCCCCAACGCGAACGTAGATGAAGCCGCAAGGATTATGAAAGAGAAAAGTGTAGGCGCTCTGCCCGTCGTTGATGGTGAAAGGCTAGTTGGCATATTGACTGAACGCGACTTCTTCAAACTAGTCAACGTGCACACAAGTGATCGTTCATAAATCCCAAAAATGAACCTGGCCTTGAAAAACAGGATATTCGGAGCTAAGAAAAATCGCGTGCGTCGATCCTGCTATCAGCGGACGTGACAGGTTTTTGCACTTTCAATGTCATTTGACTTGGAAAACCAATGCGTTAGTTGCTGATCATTGTGAACTGGAACAAGTGTCGACGCGGATGCAAGGCTTTTATGGTTTCAGGCACGAAAAAGTATCTGAATGTTTGAAAGGGTGAATAAGGGTGAGCGGAGAAACTGGAGATCTCTTTCAGAAGGAAACGAAGTACGTTCGAGGAAAACTGCAAGGCATGGCACTCGAATGGTCCAGCAAGCCCGACATGTACAAAGAATACTCTGACAGTGGTAGAGTGAAGCTGCCCGGTCCAGAGTCGAAGGACAGAACGTCGCTGGATGATTGTCTCAGGAGGCGGAAGAGCGTCAGAAGTTATTCTGAAGAATCGGTTAGCCAAGAACAACTGTCGTATCTTTTGTGGGCTGCCGCGGGCATTCAGAGGAGAGAAAGGGGACGTGAATATCGCACGGCTCCTTCAGCCGGGGCGCTGTACCCTATCGAGACGTATCTTATAGTCAATAATGTTGGGAAACTCGAAAGAGGTTTGTACCATTATAACGTTAAGATGCACGCTCTGGAGGTTCTGAGGTTGGAAGATCTGGCTGAAGAAATAGTGAGTGCAGCTTTGGGGCAGGAGATGTGTTCGGATGCGGCTGTGGTGTTCGTTTGGACGGCTGTTTTCAACAGGTCAAAGTGGAAGTATGGGCAGAGGGCTTTCAGATACGTTTATGTTGATGTTGGGCACATGGGTCAGAACTTGGCTTTGGCAGCGGCAGGCATCGGGCTTGGGTCTTGTCAGATAGGCGCGTTCTTTGATGATGAAGTGAACAGTATCATCGACGTGGATGGAATCGAAGAGAGCAGTGTTTACATGAGCGTTGTGGGGCATCCGCGCCAGACTCCCTGAAAGCATGTTGATACATGGGGGGAACCTGTTAGGTTCTATGTTTCTAATGAGTAGGTTTTGTGTGTGCGTAGAGCCTCCCCCTAGGGTCTACTATATGGTCCAAATATGTTTTTGATGCTGGCATGCAGCAAAAATTGGGTGTGATGGTGTTGGTGCGGTCGCCGAGATTTGAACCCGGGTCGTCAGCGTGGCAGGCTGATGTCCTAGACCAAACTAGACTACGACCGCAATGTAATGAAGCTAAAATAATCAGCTTGCTTTTAAATCTTAAGAGTCTTGGAAAGGCTGACTTAACCGTGAAATTTGTCTCTGACAGACTCAAGTTTTTTGCGAAACATGCTGACTTGAACGATGCTGATAATGTGAACTTGTTCACACTTAGAAAGTAATGCTTGGCTTCTTACAAAGATAGCTTAGAGAAAGCCTCGTGGCATGACTAAGAAGGGCGAGATATATCTTTGAGATTTGCAGAAACAAGGTGCAAGCATTGGAAGAAGGTGGAGGAATACTTGTCTGTTGCGGACAAGACATGACCTTCATACAATGAACATGTAAAGGCACGAAAAGCAGCGCGTATGTGGTCCATTAATGATCGAACCCGCGCGTCTATTTTTCGTAAAGCCTCAGCCTCTTGCTGTATTTTTCCATTGAAGAAGTGATTATTGCAGCAGCGCCTTGAACGTTTTTCCATTCCTTGAACTTTGCCCATTTGCCTGGCTCCAGCCTCTTGTAAGTTTCGAAGAACTCCTGAATCTCCCTGATCTTGTGTGGGTGCACATCCGAAATATCCTAGTAACCGTCAAACCTCTGATCGCTCACTGGAACGGAGAGAATCTTTGCGTCTTCACCTTTCTCATCTTCGACAACCAAAACTCCTACGACTCTCACTTTGACTATGCAACCAACCTCGAGTGGTTCATAGCTGAGCACCATTATATCAAGCGGGTCATCATCTTCAGCCCAAGTCTGAGGCACGAAGCCGTATTCAACAGGAAAAACGACTGATGAAGGTATTACTCTGTCTAGGACAAAGGCTTCCCATTCAGAGCGAAATTCGTACTTGTCTCTTGATCCACCCACAACTTCAATCACGGCGTTCAAGAGTATAGGAGGTTTGTCCCCTGCAGGAATGTCTTTCCACATGTTCATATTCATTAGCCTCAAGACGGAGAGGCATACTTGCTAATTTACATTTCTTCAAGAAAGCGAGCTAAACAAAAAAGAGCGGTTTTTGATGGTCTTCTACAACAAAAGACTGTGACAATCGTGTAACAAGTCGGACTTGCCCGGATTTCCAAAAAGACAATATACCCAACATCGTTTTTGAGGAATTTTCACTCAGTCGTGAATGTGACCCGTTCTCTGTGAATTGAGCTTCTTTTCCTGAACAAACTAGTGATTAATCCTGTGCATCGGGTTTATCTAGGCTTACGAGAAATTGAGAAAAGTGTTTTGTGCAAGTTCGCCGCAAAACAGCGTAGTGAGCGCGCGCAAACAGTCATATGGGCCTTGATGTTTCGAATTGAACAGCGCATAATAAGTGGCCAATCAGTGGTCACTTCTGTGCAGAACACCTAACTGCAGTGACCAGTTCATGTGCAATGCGTAAGGATGTCATGAAACATGGAAAACGGGAATGAGCTTGCAGATCGCCAAACATTCAGAGGTTATCTGCTATTCTGGTCTGGGCAACTGGCCTCGCTGTTGGGTTCCTCTATAGTCCAGTTTACCATAATATGGTGGATAACGGTCACGACCGGCAGTGCATTGTATCTGTCCATTGCCACTTTCTTGAGTTTGGCACCAATTGTCGCGATTGGACCGATTGCAGGTGTCTTCGCCGACCGATGGAACCGTAAGAAACTAATCTTTGTCGCTGACATGATACAGGCCTTGGCAATTGTGGTTCTCATAATGCTCTTTTGGACTGGGCACTCTGGGATCTGGCAGTTGCTCGGAATACTCACTTTTCGAGCTGTTTTCCAAGCCTTCCATGAGCCGACGGTGACTGCCATTACGCCATCAATGGTCCCCAAAGACAAGCTCAGTCGAATGAATGGACTCAATTACCTCTTCTCGGGCGCTGTGAGATTGGTCGGTCCGGTTTCGGCGGCAGTGCTTCTACAGTTCTGGCAGATTCAGGAAATTCTATGGATAGACGTCCTGACGTTTCTAGTCGCCATGGTCCCTCTTATGATTACAAGGATCCCGTCTGTCAAAACGAGTATTGCCAACAGCTCTTTCAAAGACGAGCTTAAACAGGGGTTCAACTTTGTCAGAAACGCAAGAGGCATGCTGACCGTTGCCATTTTGGCCACTGGCCTGAACTTCTTGATTATGCCTCTTTCCACGCTTCTTCCATATTTTGTGAAGTTTGACCATTTCGGCGGTGCCGAAGAACTTGCGTTGGTCATGGCGTTTCTTCAAGGAGGAATCCTGTGCGGAGGTCTGCTTATGTCTGTGAAGAAAGGGTTTGAGAAGAAGATTCTGACGACTATTGTTGCCATTGTAATTGCTTTTTTGGGGTACGCACTTATTGCGTTGACTCCCACGGGGTCTTTTTGGTTCATGGCTCTGAGTGCGTTGGTTTTTGCAGTGTCCATTCCGGTAGCGAACGTCTTGCTGCAAACGATAATGCAGATGATCGTTCCTCTTGACATGCAGGGAAGAGTAAACTCGGTCACGATGGCGTTATCGATGGCAGCACAACCTGCAGGCACGCTTGTCTCAGGAGCAATTGTAGAGTTCACAACGACCTCCAACCTGTTTCTAGGATGCAGCGTCGCAGGAGTGGCCTTAGCAGTGGCCTCATGGTTCTTCACAGACATACGACATCTAGAAACCTTGATCGTCCCAACTGAACCGGCAATCAAATGACTTCAATGAAAAAAGGATGGAATCATCAGAAAATGAATAAAGCTCTCAACTTTCAGTTTCAGAAGCCTCTTTCCTTCTTCAGTTATTCGCCAAATCAAGGGGTTGGATTTCTCAGCGTGCTCCTGTAACAACAATCTTAGCTCGACAATTTTCTCCGCATCCGAGGAAGCTGCTCTTCTAATTGTGAGGTTATCCATAGGATTCAGCTGTACAGGATTTGGGATAAAACTTTACCTCACATAGCTCTATTGCATGCGAAGCTAGAGCCTTACCTTGGATTCTTGCACAGTCTAGCTTGGGGAAAACCGAGTTTGGTATGCGACTTCCAAGAATTGTACCGCTTCTTAATGGATGACTTCGTGATTCAATACTGCAAAGAAGTAAGAACCAAGGACTTCATGCTCAAGGAAGAGAATTTCTCTAGCAACAAGAAAGGAAAGCGAGAGTACCTCAACGATATGAAGACGAGAAACGTTATGGCTAGGATTAACGCTTACTTCCAGACTAAAGTAGACTTGCCTAGAATACGTATGGGAGAGCGTCAGGAAATTGAGACTCTGATTAGTGAAGAGGCTCTCTTGCTCGCTAGGTACTTGAGGGGAGAATTGTCTTTGTGGAATCCTCGTACTATCAAACTATCCTTACCTTTTGAAGTCGTAATCCATTTTCCTGATTCATAAAGGATAATTGCACGTTGATGTACTTTGAAAACAAGAGGAATAACATTCATGAAAGACTGGGATGTAACAATAGCTCAGATACCGCTCTTAGCAATCGGTGCATGGTACATCTATCAAGCAGTCATGTTATTCGGTTATAACAGAACTAACTTCCAACCACAGAGTTCCTTCGTGTTCTCAATAACTATCGGAATCGTTCTCCTCGGACTAGCCCTAGCTTTGCAGGAAGTCAGAAGATACAGAGTGAACAAGCAGATGCCTTTCGTTGGAGTTAAACAGATTGTAAGAGAGGTTCAAGTTGTCCATTGCGAGCAATGTAAAGAGCTAATACCCATAGCATCTTCGTTCTGCCCGAACTGCGGGGTACAGAGAAAGAAATAGACTGCTAATACCACTCCTTAGTACGTGTTACAGCAAAAAGATTTATTCACAATTTAGGCTTCATACATAAACTGAGGAAGATGAAAAGCAAGTCATTGAAATGGTTGAAGAGCAAGCAAACAGTTATCATAAGACTCTCAATTGTGCTTCTCTTCTTCATTATACCTTTCTCGAAAGGTATTCCACTTTCGATATTGCCTCCTGAACCTATATCAAAGGTCGTCGTTGTTCCACCTGGTTATCCCGTTGAAGGAACTCCTTGGAGCATTAAGATATGGGGAAGCACTGATAGCGGACTAACGTGGTATCCAGTGAAAAACGCTACAATAGAGATTAGCACTTCTAATCAGGGAGATTTTGTTCTTTATTCAGACGACCAAGGGACGGCTTCTTTCACCTACACCAAGAGTCTGGGAACAATAATAGTCAAGGTAACTAGCGAGAAATACGGGATTGATGAGTGGGTTCCGCAGACTAGTTTTATCAGCAATCAAATAGCTCTGGTCGTTATTTCTCTGTTTGGCTTAGGCACGCCTTCAGTAGTTTGGCAAGTACTTTCGAAATTGAAAAGAAAAGACTCGGTTGACAAAATCCTATTTTACGTTCTGTTGGTCTTTTCAGTCATAGGATGGGTACTCAGTCTATTATGGTTCTGGGAATGGAAATTGGGGTCAGAATGGGGATTCGGAAATCGAATAATCACTCTGTTCTATCCAGTGTATTTTGACCCTCATTTGATTGTGATAGCTTCGATAGTACTGATTTCGATGCTTTTGAGCACTTTGAAATTGCTTTTTGAGAGAAGGTCAACAAAAGCGAAAACTACTTATGTAGTTTGACGTGACAACCTGCTACCCCCTGCCTGCGTCTTTCTACCACTTATCCACAAGCAGGCAGCGTCACCCCCACAATGCCCTGTACGTATTGTAGAACTCTGGTCAATGTAACCGAAAGAAATGTCCAAACTGTGGTGCATATATCAGAGGATAGCCTCTCAAAACAATGATGGTAAAATATATATTATGTCCTATTTCATCAATACTCTGGACCAAAAAATGCCTGAGGAATTGAAGTACCAATGTCCAGCTAGGGGCTGTGAAGGAAGAAGCTCGACTATTAATCTCCTTGCCAGACACCTTGCGATATTGGAAGATTTACGACATAAAAACTGGAGACTGGAAAACGGAATAATCAAAGTTTCTCCTCTCAACTCAGAAATCATTCCAGAGATAAGAAGAATTCTTGAGGAAAGGCAGAACTGGAATCCAGAGACAAAGCTGTACGAGTTCTATTAGCGGTATATTGTTTTGTCACCTGCTCCTGCCTGCGTACCCCTACCATTTATTCACAAGCAGGCACGTAGCTCAACGTCAAGTTTCCCCACGTCGTAATCATGGGGGGGATAAAACTTTACCCCAAACCAACCAAACCAAACGGGTTGCTCTTGCCTAAGTTAGGAAATGAGAAACGACAGGTTCAAATATTCATTCTTTCAGAGGGGAAAACTGTCAAGTTGATTTGAATGGTGTCTGCTTACAGAAAGTATCTGAAGAATCAAGAGTTACCTGGTATGAGTGAAATTGAAACTGACCAGATGAAGGGATTGCCTCTCCCTCCAATTCAGAAGCCATATTCGGAAGACGCAGAACTCGTCGCCCTAGTCAATCCAGAGCAGTTCAGCCTTGGTAACATGCCTCTGATAGAGGCGATTAAAAACAGGCGAAGTCGCCGTAACTTCACGCAGGAATCACTGACTCTTGAAGAGCTCTCTTTTCTGTTATGGGGCACTCAAGGTGTAGAGAAGCTCATACACAATGGATTGGTCACAATTCGCACTGTTCCTTCTGGAGGTGGGATGCATCCTTTTGAGACATATTTGCTTATCAACAGAGTGAAAGGAGTAAGCCCTGGCCTATACCGATATCTAGCGTTGAATCACAAGCTGCTCAAGCTATACTCTGAAGGAGCTGACCTGCCTTCGAGAATTAATGAAGCATCCAATGGTCAGAACTTCATTGGGGAAAGCGCAGTCGTTTTCGTATGGACTGTAAGGCCTTATCGGACTGAATATCGATATGGGGAAGATTCACTCAAAGATATTTTGATCAGTGTTGGACATATTTGCCAGAATCTATACCTTGCCTGCGAATCAATTGGAGCAGGCACATGTGCCATAGTCGCCTACAATCAGAAATTACTGGATAGTCTTGTCGGCGTTGACGGAGAAGATGAAATAGCCTTATATTTAGCTCCAGTTGGAAGAGCCAAATAGCGTGAGCTACACTTTCTGCAAGGTTGGTTGGATAAAACTTTACCCCAACAAACAGATAGACAGACGCTCGCGCTATGTTTAAATCTGCGTGCACTGAGTCGTAGGGAAGATTTGGAGGGGGCTGGTTGCTGAAGGTTAGGCGCGTCGTTCTGGGGATAGATGAGGCGGGCTGGCTTAAGGTTTGGAATGCGGTTTACGGCGTGCGTTGGGACCTCGCGCCGATGACGGTAGAGGAGATGAGGATTATGGAGAAGTCGCCTGATTTTGATTCTGAAGGAAGATTCATCGCTGAGCTGGATGACCAGCCTGTGGGAATTGTTCATGCTTATGTCGACAAGTTCAGGGAGGAGAAGAAGGGTTTCGTGAGGAATTTTGGAGTCGTTCCCGAGTTTCGAGGTCAAGGTATAGAAGAAAAACTCGCTGAAACAGCTCTGGAAGAGCTGAAGAGTCGTGGGATGAAGGTTGCTCAAAGTTCAGCCGATAGTGACCAAGAGGACATCGTTCGCCTATGGGAGAGCTTGGGGTTCAAGCTTGTCCGCAGGTTCAGTTTGATGACTAGAGACCTTGTTGAGTTTCAATCTGACATCTGGGAAAACATGGAAGTCGTGCTGAAACCTCTCCGAAGAGATGTGGATGAGGATTTGGAGATGCTTAATCGGCTTGACAACGAGTGCTTCAAGGAACACTTCAACTGGCGACCTAGCCCTCTTGAGCGGACGGTTTATTTCGTGCGAGAAGACCCGTTTTTCAAAATACAAGAATGGTTCTTCGCCATCTTGAACGGGAAGCACGTTGGCTACATCGGCATCGGTATAGATGAGTCATACAACACGGAAAAAAACGCCAAATGTGGCTGGGTCTTGGACATCGGTGTGCTGAAGCCTTACAGAAGAACGGGGATCGGAACCAAGCTGATGGTGCATGGCATGAACCTGTTGAAGGCTAAGGGTATGACCGTTGCGATGTTGGGAGTGGATGACTGGAACGTGACGAAAGCCATGCGGTTGTACGAGAAACTTGGCTTCAAAATCGCTAGGAAGGAAGTGGCATACGAAAAAAGCATAGAATAATTCGCCCTTCTCAATCTACTATCCCAATCTCGGGTCTCGGTAAATGCGTGCGCTAGAGTTTTGGGTTTGGGATAGAACTTTACCCCCGCACACACTTCGACGACGGGCAGGTGGAGACGCTGCCTGCTTGCTGAAAAAGTGGTAGGCGCGCGGGGCAGTCACAGTAGTTTTTTCATCTTGTCTTCTGTAATCGTTGCCAGTGTTACACTGAACCATTTGCTCGCCTGTTGGTATTTTTCCTGCAGATCGTTCGCGTCCTTCACAAAGCACAAGCTTTCAAGTCTCTTGACGGTCTTGACTGGAAGCTCATAATGCAGGTAACGTGTCTTGAAATCGTAATGGATAGGATTGTGTTTGATGCGTAAAACCTCAATCAGCAAAGCAATAGTGACCATGTGGTAGAGATCCAATGCCTCAAGGCTGTTCCCTCTATTGATTTCTTTCTGTACGACAATGTTGAACATTTCAAACCTTGCCTGAAGCCTTGTCAATCTCTCGTTCAGTTTCTTGACGAAGTCCTTCTTATCTAACGCAGGCACACTTATTTTGTCGGCTTTGTTGAAGTAGAAAACATTGTTTCCGTGCATCTTTGGCTCCAGTAGCTTTTCTGGGCAGCTAAGCTTCAAGATGGCTAGATCTATGATGAGATATTCACTCGCTTTTTCCAGTTTGTAGAAGGCTTGGAAAAGACCAGGCCATTGAGACTGCGTAACCTCATACTTTTGTGTGATAGGCGATAGAGTTTTCAATGCATTCTCAACTACAAGGAAAGCATCTTTGTGTCTTTCATCCTCTACGACTACGTACAGGTCGATGTCAGACCATTCGTCGATTCTGTTGAAAGCTGCGGCCCCTCCTTCATAGAAAGCGTGAACATAGTTAAGAGGCTGCAAAACGTCAAGAAGAGTTCGAATTATTATCTCTCGTGTTAATGTGCCTTTTCTCATACTGTAAACCTCTGCAAGCCCATGTGGATGTACAACCATAAAAGATTCACGCGTCAAAGATTCTCTGTTCACAACGCGGGCTAATGTTATCTTGTGCCATCGTTCCCCTAGTCGTGTCGTTCGCCTAGCGCGCTAAGGACATAGGCACCAACTATGAGTACGGTCCTCTGAAGTGCCTATCAACTGTATTCGGCTTCTCTGTCACTTCGTCAAGCATTAGGTACGGCTTTTTAGGAAGGTCATGAAGGTGTCGTTTCATTCGTACGCGACCATGACAGTATGGGCATTTCTCATAACCAGAATTGTCAAATGCAAGATTTGTCCTCAAAATCCAACGCTGGCAATGACTACAGTATGCACTATGATCGTACTTCCTATTCATTTTTGATCGTTTCCTTCGAGCAGGCTACGTTTGTGGAGGCCGCGCTTCCAGCGTGACCAACAACGTCAGAGCCTCGCTGTTCCTCACCAATAACACGCTGATTGTCTGGCCCACTGAGGTGTATTCTTCCAGATAAGTTGAGAGATCATCCATGTTCCTGATTCTCGTGCCATCGATTGCTATCACGATGTCACCTCCGATTGTCACCAAGCTTCCATCAACTTGGACTTGCTTTGTGCCTCCTCGCAGGCCGGCCTTGTCAGCTGGTCCTCCGCTTGTGATTTGAGACACTAGCCAACCATATGTCACGTTTGTGCTCATCGCTTGCGCAATATGAAACGTCATGTCTATTCCTGACGCTCCTAACCAGGGATGACTGTTATAAGAACCGTTCGTGATCAAAGATTCGATCTCTCGCAGTATTGAACTCGAAGGAATCGCGAATCCTAACCCTTGGGAATCGCTTACGATAGCGGTGGTTATACCCACGACTTCACCTTGATAATTCAGAAGCGGCCCCCCTGAGTTGCCAGGGTTAATCGGCGTCGTTGTCTGGATGCAATTAGCTATAGAATATCCGCCTGTCGTGCTCTCGGTAATTGTTCTACCAAGGGCGCTGACTATTCCGACGGTCACCGTTCCAGCTAGTCCATAAGGATTGCCGACGGCAAGCACTGGATCACCGACTTCCAACGTTGAGGAACTTGTGATCGTGAGCGGTTTGTACTCATCCTGTGGCGCATTTGCAGAAAGCACCGCGAGGTCTGCATAAGGATCCGAACCAGTCACGTTGACCGGATAAGTGTCTCCGTCTATGAACGTCGCAGTGATGTTGGTTGCGCCGTCAACGACGTGAAAGTTCGTGATGATAACAAACTGCCCAGTCAAGTTAGAGACGAACCCCGATCCTTGCACCCCCGAATAATAGGGTCGTCCAAAAAAGTCGTACTGTACAATTATTCCTTGAACCGCCACGACAGAGCTTTTGACCTGTTCATACAACTGAGGGAGTGAAAAATTCTCTCCCAGAAAATAGGTCATGTTCGTGTAGGTGACATTTTGAGAAAATGAGTTATTCATTGATTGGAGATCTGAAACCTGCCCTTCGAGAGTTGAAATTCGACCCTGGAGATCAGTGATCTGGCTCGAAACATCACTCGTTGTTTGAAGATCACGCGCGTTTATCGCGTAACCGAGTACTCCTCCTACCAACAGACAGATAACAGCTGTTACGATCAAAGCCGTGGTTAAACGCGGCGCTTTCGGTTTTTCAGGCAATTCCAATTACTGTCCTCCTTTCCTTGTTGCAGTTTCTCTCCAAGTACGATGGATTATTAAACCGTTTTTCAGAATTACACCCAATTCTTTCCCTAATAGACGCAGTTCGTCGTTCACTAATCTGGGCCATACAATTGCGAGACACTTGATAATCAGAGAATGATCTGACATTAATGTCCACGGAGAGAGAATCCGCGCTAATGGTTCCATGCGCCGATTTCATATGCTTTCTTCCTCCTCTGCCGCCACTAATTTCTTCCTACAGGAAGGGCATCTTTCGTCTGTAGGTTGTATCTTGCTTCCACAGTAATGACAGGCCAGCTTTTTCTTTGCCAGATGGAGTCCCTGCTTCTCTTTCGTAATCTTTCCGTCCTTCAAAAAAAGCACTCTTTCCGAGTGCGAAGCCACATGGCTATCATGTGTCACCATCACGATCGTTGTTCCCCGCTCAATGTTCAAGTTTCCCAGCAACCTGACGATCTCGAACTTGTTCTCCGTGTCCAAGTTGCCAGTAGGTTCATCTGCCAAAATTATGGCCGGATCATTCGCCAAGGCTCTTGCAATTGCCACCCTCTGCTGCTCACCCGCGCTTAACCGTTGCGGCCTGTGCTCTCCTCTTCCAGCCAACCCCACCAAATCCAACAGCCTCCGGGCTTCCTGTCTTCTTTCACTCCTGGATCTCTTGCCGTACTCCATGGGCAGCCCCACGTTTTCGGCAGCATTCAGGTACGGCAACAGATTGAAAGTCTGGAAAATGAACCCAATCTTGTTCCTTCTTATCTTGTACAGCTGCCTTTCAGGCAGGTTTGTCACGTCAACCTGGTCCAGAATCATCTTTCCACTTGTCGGCTTGTCAAGACAGCCCAGAACATTCAACAGCGTCGTCTTGCCCGAACCTGACGGCCCCATGATCGCGACGAACTCGCCTTTGTTCACCTGAAGATTCAGGTCACACAAAGCTGGAACCTTGCGCTTACCCATCTCATAGATCTTGAACAGTTTCTCAGTTCTCAGGACAGTCTCACTCATACCGCATCGCCTCCGCAGGTCTGGTTCTCGCCGCCCTCCAGGCCGGGTACAAACTGCCTAGGGCTCCGAGCAGCACGGCCGCCCCGAGTGCTATCAGCATCGTTTGGAGGCTAGGCGTCACCGTGACAGTCGACGCGCCCAGTATTCCGAAGTTGCCAAAATTGCCAGCGTTCGCATCTCCTGGCCGGAACTGGGAGTTGCCGCCTGAACCAAACGGGCTTATCTGAGGAAGGAGAATCCCAGACAGAAGAGGAGCACCAACGGTTCCTATCGCGATGCCCACCACGCCGGCTACCAAGCTCAGCAGCATTCCTTCGAGCATGAACTGGCTCATCACGTTCCAGTTGCTGAAACCTATCGCCTTGAGCGTACCAATCTCCTTAGTCCTCTCGCGTACAGTATACAGCATGACGAACAAGACGATCAGGCTAGTTGCCACGACAGCAATCATGATTTCTTGGGTTGCGACCGTCTCCGTGTTGCTGACGGTTGCCTGAGCACTCGTCAATGTCTGGGTGTACATGGTTTGCATGTTGTCCAGTTGGCTCAAGCGGTCCTTGTAAGTCGTGACCTGAAGACTTGTGTACGCCGCGCTTATCACTTCGGCTATACTGTCCACATCGGAAACATTCTCCGCGTACACGTCAAGCCTGCTCACATTCCCGGTAACGCCCGCTGCCGTCTGCGCGTCAGTTATGTTCATGTATGCGCTTCTTGCTTCCATGCGCCCCTGACCTCCCGCATCATAGACTCCGACCACCGTAAAAGACTCCCCGTACATCTCAACCTTGTCACCAACTCCAACTCCGAAATAAGCCGTCAGGTTCAAATTCAAGAGAACAACCCCGCTGTCCCCCTGGCGCAGGTTCCTGCCAGCCGTTATGTTCGTTGGCAGTATGGAATAGTCGTCGATGAAAGAGGAATTCAAGGTAACACCCGTAATCGTATAGACAGGTCTGGAAATCGTGAAGGTTCTTCCCCCAGGTCCATTCATGGTTTCCGAAGTTGTCTCACTGGATGAGACTGTGAGGAATTTTACGACGTCCTTGACACCGGTAATAGAACGAATCTCATCGGCAACGGATTCTTCCACATAGGTTTGCTGTTGCTGCAATCCCCCGGACGGAAATCCGCCTGGTCCGCCGGAGAACCTGCCTTGTCCAGAAGTCTGACATTCTATCAGCGTAGCAGTCGTGTTGATCTGTTCCTGCATAGTGGTCATTGTACTGTTGAAATTCGCAGTCATAGCCTGCGCGGCTTCTTGGTTTGCCACGATGCCCGCTGGAATTGAAACCATGATTGCCATAGAAAAACCGAGGGCAATGATCATCAACAGCGCTCTCATTTTCCTTCTCGACATGTTTCTGGCTGCTCTGGTGAAGGCACCCAATTCATCCACCCGTGTTGCATCTGTCCCCAACGCGGTAAACTATTAAAGAGTTTTTCAGAATTCGACCCAAATCCATTTCACTTGTCAAGTCATGCAAAAACTGACGTTCTGGTTAGGTGGAAGCGCGCTAATGAGGGCTCGGCACAATTCATAAACATCTGGATGCCACATGTGTACGTGTGATGGCTTTGAGCATATACAGAAAGTGCAAGATCATGTTTTCGGCTCTTGGGAGTCTTTTTGGTCTTGGACAGCGAAGAGCCAGAGAACCAATAATCAGCCACACCTGCTCAGCTTCAGCGCGACATGAAGAGCTTGGCACAGTCTTTTGTCATTACTCTCGAAAAGGAAGCGTCGAGTTTGGCGTTTTTTAGTCCCGTTGTTGCGATAGTCGCTTCGCTGTGTCTTCTAGGCATTCTGTTGTACAAACGAGTGAATCTAGGAATCGTTCTGAACGTCACGGCTCTGTTCTTAGCTGCACTTGCGCTCGATTGGACCCAGATACCATCCGTGGTATACGAGACCACAGACCCTCAGAGCCTAGACGGGCGGCTTACGATCTCTGTTGTGTTGGCAACGTTTGCCATCATGTTGTTGAGCCAATTGTACAAGGAAACGGGCATGATCGACAGGTTGAGTGAGAACATTGGAAAGATGATAAAAAATCCGAAAGTTGTGCTCTGCACGATTCCAGCCGTCATAGGCTTTCTTCCCGTCGCAGGTGGAGCGTTGATGTCGGCGCCGCTCGTGGATTCAGAAGCTGAAAAACTTGGTCTGAAACCAGACAGAAAAGCCTACATCAACCTGTGGTTCAGACACACGATTTTTCCCGTTTACCCGATCAGTCAGCCGTTGATCGTTGCTGCTGGACTGATGGGAGTGGCCGTGCCAATATTGATATTGCGACAAATTCCAGTCGTCCTCGTCATGATAGTCGTTGGATACGTCATCGGGTTCTGGAAAATAAAGAACACGGAAGAAAAGGTTAGAACGGGCACAACAAACAATGAAGACTCAAACTGGAGACAGCTGCTAACTACGTTCTCACCGATATTGGCTACGATAGTTGTGGCCATCGCTCTGGGTTTAGTGGGCTTCGGCCTGAGCCAACAAGGTTTAGACGTGCTCATAGCCACCGTCGCGGGTTTGATTGTGTTAATCTACGTCTCAAGGTTGAACCTAAAGGTCTTTGCAAAACCCTTCAGAGGCTGGGCCATCTACGGCATCACGTTTGCAGCCTACGGCGCCTTTTTGCTCAGAAAAGTGATGATAAGCGCAGGCATCTCCTCCATTTTCCAAGGTCTCGTCACAAGCGGCAACGTGGACATAATAATAATGCTGACCGCCGTGCCAGCCATCTTGGGACTCATCACAGGCTCGCCTCAAGGCGGAGTCGCAATAGCAGCCTCCATCCTCGCGGGAATAGTGACGTTCTCGCCCAACATAGCAGCGCTCGTGTACATAAGCGCCTACTTGGGATACACGATAGCTCCGACGCATCTATGCTTCATGTTCACAGCCCGATATTTCAAGTGTCCACTGAATAAGCTCTACAAGTACGTGATTCCCTCGTTCATAGCAGCATTCGCGATGGCACTAATCGTCTACTACCTTGTCTGAAGATGTGCATAAAACGTGGCCATTGAAGGCTGTTCTTTTCTTGGCCGTGTGTAAGAAGAAACGGGTTCAGTGTAAAAGGAATCCGGCGATTTCCCCAATGCGATTGCACTGAAAGGTAGGCGTGAAATTCGGGTTTTTCGCGTCTGGATCCGCCGAGTTACCTTGACGAACAAACAGTGTCTTCATGCCAAGCTCGTTGGCACCTTCTAGGTCGCTTATTTCATCCGACACGAACATGCACTTTCCTGGGTCAAGTTGTACCTGACGGATTGCCTCAACGTAGATACTCTTGTCAGGTTTTCTTGCCCCAACCTCGTATGACAGGACGATGGCGTCGAAAAACTCAGCTATTCCCAAGGTCTTTATGACCTGCGACAGACCTACGGAACAGTTCGAAACCAATGCCAACCTATACTTCTGATGCAACCCAGACAACACGGGAAGCACATCCTCATACAGCTTGAATGCCGTGGCATAATTCTGTTCTCTGAAGTCTTCCAGCTCTTTCACCACTCGTGGGTTCACAGGCATACCTAGACTTGTGAGAAGTGACTCCCAGAATCTGGCATGACTACTTATCAGTCCTCTGCTGCTCTCATAATATAGACCGCTCAAACGCAGATTGAAGTCATCCACGTTGTGTTGGCATCCGTGGTTCTTCAATATTGACAGAAGTCCTTCCACGTATTTTTTGTTGCCTCCCTTGTCGACGTAAGCCAACGTGTCCCCGAAATCGATTAGAACTCCTTTGACTCTCATCCTGAAGCCGCCATGCATGTTCATTGCAATGTTTCTTTTGCGGGTGTATTCTCAGTATTTGAAGGTGAGATACAGCAAAATCCCTAATGCAACACATGTGAACAGGCTTGGCAGCATCGCAAACGGGCCGAGACCGAACGATTGGAAACCAAAAACCCAGTGCACAAGAGGGTTGGAGGCAAGAGCGTTCAGAAGGAAAATTGCCGAGAATATTGCCAGCCCAATCGTGAACTCTGACCGTGTCTTCCGGTAAATACCAATGTATATGATCAGTAGGAAGGCTGAGAGCGTCACGTTGATCGTGGAAACTACTGCTTCTACCGTATAGAAGAGCTCGAAGTCATTGCGAACGTCATGTGGAGGTGGCAAGCGACGCCCAAAAGGAAAGGGCGGAAACTGGGATGTGGACGAAGCCCAGAATGCGGCCAGACAAGCTACAACTATCACTACTGCTAGAATCAACAAGCTTCTCAAGTTTTTGTTCATATGGTTTCTCATTTGTTTTCCCCCTTTTTCTACTTTTTCCAGATTTTGTTCAGAATCTCCTCGAACAAGGCGTAGTTTTCCTCCATCGCTGGAGACAAGAAATATGTGATGCCGTACCCTTCTCCGGCGGAAGTGATTATTCTGTTCTTCTCTAGAACCGCAAGATGATGCCTTATCGTTCTATAGTCCATTCCAAGCTGGTTTGCCAACTGGTTTGCATTCTGCGGAGTCTCTTTTAGAATCTGAATTATTTTGGCGCGGGTGACACCGCCTCTTGTGCCTGCGATTAGCCATCCGAGCAGATACTTGAAGGGACGTGCAGTAGCAGACATTCATACAGCTCCGCATGCATTGAGGAGTTTTCGCTAAACCTATTCGAGCTGGGGTAATAAATATGTCCCTCAAGTATTCACCGTAGATCTGACGGCGGCGAATGATTAGATTATGAATAGAATCTGGCATAATTCTGAAAAACCGTTTAATAATCTGCGGTTCTACAAGGGTTTGGAGGTTGAGAACAAGTCTGCAACACCTATTCTCCAAAAGAGGCTCGCGAGGGTCCAGAAAAGTTGGTTTTCTCCTCTTTGATGTCTCTCTCCTTTCTCCCTTTCAACTTCTCTGGGCCTTGACGAGAGCCTAAGAAGAATAGGCAAGGGACGCAAGAAATGGGATGATAACGATGGATACAAACATGTCAATCTCATTTTGGGCACGCGTGAAGTGTGCTGTTCGAACGGCTGGCCTGGAAATCGCAAGGGCTTTTCAGGGCGGGGTCCACTTACTCAGAATTATAGTCTTCCTGCATTCTGCCAAGGATTTTCCGTCCGTTCTTAGGCTTTATGGAATAGAAGATTCATCAGAGACTGAGTGAAAAACGGCACGGAAGAACCGGACGCTTGCACTGAATGACACTTTTCTATGTAGACGCGCGCTAGAATCGAGGAGAAGACGCCTGCAAACTGGTGGAGACAGGATTTGAATATGTCTGCGAAATACAGGGTTCAAAGCTGTTCATGAAGAGAAAGTGAAAATGTCGCAGGTCCAGTTGAGGTGCCGAGGGCCGGTTTTGAACCCGAGACAAGTGGAGACATCTCCCGCGACACCTCCTTTTCTTTCTAACTCATGAAGTCCTAATCGGTAAAAAGCTTATTAAAACTCTCATAGTGTAATATTATTGATAGCAAATTTATTGCTTCGTGGAGATCAGTGTATGCCTTCATTGAAGAAAAAGAATGCTCAAAAGAAGAAAAAACATTCGGATAAAGTTGGGAAATAACGCACATTTCATATTTTGTGTGCCCGCTGGTTCTTTCGTTCATCTGCTACGCCGTTAACGAGGTTAACCTATTCAGAAAACGGAAGATAACAAGCGCAGGCAGTTTGACTTTGGCTTGTCGCGGGTTGATTCCGTGGTGCTGAGGGCCGGATTCGAATCGACGACAAGTGGAGACGTACCCGCAACTCCTCTTTTTCCATGTCTTTCATTGGCCATGAGGACTGGTGAGACAAGCTTTTTGTAATAGTTTACTCACGA
>Ga0315296_10001252_pt1 | contig 22219 bp, 20 predicted proteins | sample YL17G14_18_MG_FD_203921 | JGI IMG/M metagenome (GOLD analysis project Ga0315296, IMG submission 203921) | Sediment microbial communities from Yellowstone Lake, YNP, Wyoming, USA - YL17G14_18 | ecosystem: Environmental > Aquatic > Freshwater > Lake > Sediment | place: USA: Wyoming | collected...
CGTTGGAGTCATCAACTACCAGAACCTCAAAGTTTGGGTAATTCAACTTGGAGCAGGCCTCAAGGATCCTCCCGGCAACCCTCTTCTCATTGTAGAAAGGAAGATGGATCGAGACAAAGGGTTTCTCCTTTAATTTAATATGGTTGAGGTTATCAGCATTCAAGCCGTTCGTAGATCCCCCGGAGCCTTTGGCAAAGGGGGATAAGCCATTTATTCCATTTAGACCATTCCTGAAGCCGTTTAGACCGTTAAGACCGTTCTTGAAACCGTTCAAACGACCGTTTAAAAGCCCATCAAATCGCCCATTGAGAAGACCGTTTAATCTGCCGTTAATAAGTCCATTTAACCTCCCGTTAACCTTTCCATTTAACCTCCCGTTTAGCCCACCGTTAACCTCTCCATTAAGATGGCCATTTAAACCGTTAAGCCCATTCCCTAAGCCTAACCACTTCCTTAAGCCGTTGAAACCGTTCAGACGGCCATTGAGACCGTTTTTCAAGCCGTTGAAACGGCCATTGAGAAGACCACTTATCCTCCCGTTACGTTTTCCGTTTAACCCGTTGAGGAAGCCGTTTAGCCGTCCGTTGCCCCCATTTAGACCATTTAAGCCGTTTTTGAGTCCGTTTCGGAATCCCTGCCTGCCGGCAGGCAGGCCATTTCCATTGGGAGCGCCGTTGATTTGCCGGGATGAGGTTAGAACGAGAGCCAAAGTCAAGTAATATTTTACCGAGTAGAGGAAGAAGAACATCCCGAAGGTAAGAGCGATCTCGGAGAGGACCAAACCAATCCTTCCCAAAAGGGTTCTTTCGGTAATAAAAAGGATTTGGTTTAGCTTGAAGCCCGCTGTAAAAACAAGAAGAAGGAGGGGGAGGTACAAAGCGATTGGCCTTCTTTTCTTGGGGATCGTTGCCAAGATGGGGGAGATAACTGGTATCTCGGGGATAAGCAAGCTCCCTAAAAGATATTCGACCACAAAAACAAAGGGAAGCCAGGGGCGAAACGAGAGATGGAGGCGCTGGAACCTTCTCCTTTCTTTTTGGGTTGCCAAGCCAAAGCGTCCTAAGACTCCTCTTACTCCCTTTTCGGTTAGGCAGACATGCTCAGCGATTCCTCTCGAGGAGAGGGAGGGGGTGCGTTTGACAACATCCAGGACCTCGGCTGCAAAGAGATGAGCTGATCTTCGGGAGTGTCTTTGGAGGTAGCTCTTTTTCTTAGGGGAGAGGGCTTCTAAAGCCTTTATCTCTTCTTCTTTGGCAATCTCATATCGCTTCTTCCATTTATAAAAGGTTTTACGGGAGATACCCACCTTTCGGCAGGCTTCGGAAACAGAAAAAAGCCCTTCTTCGACCTGGTGAATCAGGGCCAACTTTTGTCTGGGAGTTAACCTCCCGTTGGTCCCGGCACTTTGTGCCGTGGATCCTCGATTTTTGATCGGGACAGGTTTATAGGCCATTTGGCAGGTCAATGGAGCAGCAAGAAAACTGTTACCATTTTAATGGACGATATGTCAAGCAGGTATCTTATTTTGACCCTCCTCAGGTGCTGTTCTCTTATAGGTTTTGAATCAGGAGGGGAGGTGGGAGAAGTTACTCTGAGTTCTCTGGAGTAGCCAACCTTAGCTGTCCGGTAATTCAAGGGCAGGGATTTTGTGGGCAGGAGGCTTTGTCTGATTGGCCAAATTCGTGTGGCTGAACCCTAGCAAGTGCTTGCAACACCACTATTATACTACTGAAAACAACAATATCAAACCCCCCTTGCAAAGATAGTTAAATATATGCAATCACTGGAGAAAGGCCTTAATGGGGTTCCTGTTTTCCCGCGACCTTTGAGGTTAGCAGAGCTCTCTGGCTAAAGTCCGCCCTGTCTTTGGCAGAATCTGGTTTTGGAGGTGTGTGGGCCAAAACCCGATAGTCTTTTTAAGTTTTCAAAATTGGCTCTGCTTACTTTTGTGTGCAGCTTGGGTGCACAATTTTATACTAAAGTTGGTTGGCAGTCTTAAGCTTGTGTTCCCCCCTCGCATAGCTACGCCGTGAAAAACTATAAAGTTTGGGGTAACAGTTTATCTTGCCACAATTGTTTGATCTATCCGCCAGGGTGCCAGCTTGTGGCAGAGGGGGTAGGTTATCTGTTAAGCCGGTTGAAGTTTGCGGTGAAACCCTTAGGGTTTAGCAAGCCTCCTCTCGAGAAAGATTATCTGTTTGGTGGTAGCAAATAAAAAGGATGTTTGCTAATTTTGATGGTTAAAAACCAGGGAAACCTTCAACGATGGGGCTGATGATCTCTCCTGGTCCCTTAAGGAGGGTAAGGAGGATGTTTATCAATACAGGAAGAATAGCCAAGAGGGCAAGGATAAGAGTGATATCAACTGCTAAGGTACGAAGGCGCGTAGGTTGTCTTTCCGCCAGAGGCGGACCCGCCTTTGGTGGAGGTGAAACCAGCGGGATCGGTGAGGTTGGTTGCAGAGAAGGCTCCGGGCGATTGACAAGGTCCGTCCCTGTCAATGCTTGTTGTATTGGCTTTTCCTGTCGCACCAGCTCTTGTTTAATTTGGGGAGCGAGTTGTTTTGGCACGAGTGGCCGGTAGGCGCTGGGGGTGGTAGTTTTAGGTGAATGCATCGCCAACTCTAGGTCATAAAGGGTATACTTCCTTCTTCCACTGGGAGTCCTATAAGATTTTATCTTATCACGCTTCTCCCAACGTCTTAGGGTATCACGTGAGACACCCAAATATTTAGCTGCTTCACCGATTGAGAGCCACTCTAAGGTTGAGGATTTTTGTTCCACGGGCGCAAGTCTACAACAAAAAAGGAGGTTTGTCAAGCCCCTGGTAAAAATCTGCATATGTATGCATCATCTGGAGGGGCTTTCCGTTTTCCCGCGAGGGTGTATATAAAGGTATCATGCAGTTACTTATTCCTTAGCAGTAGTGGGTAAACCCGGCTGCTAGTGTGTGGGGAAAAGAGGAGAAGGAAGGGTGGTTTGCTACAAAGTGCCTATTAGTGGGTAGGCCATTGTGTTATTGGCTTTCTTTCTATAGAAAATCTTTGCGGTTCTCCCCCAGAATTATAAGGCTTTAGCCGATAAGACTGTACCTGCAATGACAGAGCTTATAATATACCTCTATATAAGAGCCAAGTTTGCAACGCTTAATTCAACACTAGTCCTAGAGGTACAAACTATATTTATGGTAAAGACTTAAATGCCGGAGCTTCAAAGTGCTTAGTCTACCTTCAACTAAATTAATTAAAGTTGAAAGGTTCAAACTTGGCAAAACCAAGCTTACCTGTCTGTCTGCCTGCCTGCCCTGCCCGTCCGGCAGGCGGGCGGCAGGCGAGCGGGAGACGGGCGACAGGCGGGCGGGAGGCAGGCGGCAGGCGGGCGGGAGGCGGGGCTCTACGCTTATGCCAAAGATTTCAAGACCTTTGGAATTGTTGCTTTGTGCCATAATGTTTTAAACAGCTGGCTAACTCGGAGGTGTGGTGCATATGTTGAAATGCACAAAAACGTGTTCCCACGCAAAGGTAGCCACAAGCACCTGTGAGAGCTATAAGCCACTACCCGAACAGGGGGTGGTGCTGGGGTAGAAGAGCTATTTAGAGGTGAGTTTGAGGCTGTTGTACAAGAATCTTGGCATTACCAAGCATCAAATTTGTGACCTTTGGATGACAAATGTTTAAGAGTTCGGACGGTTTTTGCCTAATAAGTTTGGTGACTCAGTGACCCCATTTGCCCATGAGTAAAAAAACTGTACAAACAGCGCTCTTCCCCCGATAAAAAGATACTGGCAGAGGTCACAATTGCGAATTTCGGGGAAGGCGCGAGTTTTAGCTCTTTAATGTTTGTGGGGCGTTAGTGGCACATGATGTCTAAAGAGCGGTAGAATAAATCACCTGCGTTATTTGCACAACGAAGGCGGTATTTTGGCTTGTAGCATGGCACAACTTTCCACCTTTTGCCGGCAGCTGTTGCGAACTATCGGACTGAGCTAGTCATTAGACATTAGTTATTAGGCATTAGGCATCAGTCATTAGTCAGTAGGCTTCAGATTTCTCTCACCTCGGAGGTGTTAATTCCCTGACACCTCGGTCAAAGGCGCAGAATGAATTCTGCTAATACACCACCCCACCGACAAAATCAGTTAAAATCAGTCTGACCAGCAATGTACCCGGCGCAAACATCCCTCATCCCAATCCAGATCGCTCTGGCGCGATTCTTTGAGCAAGGAGGGGATATCTTTGGTAATTACCCCTATTGGTACTTGGGGACGACTCCCTACCGGTATCTCACGGGTCCGATTCTGCCCACCGCTTTAACGGCTTTGCATAAGATCTTGCCAACCCTTTCCCTTTTCGATATCTTCTTCCTGCTTCTTGCCTCCTGCTTCATCCTCGGCGCCTTCGGCGTCTATCTCTTAGTCAAGGAGCTATCCACCTCCCCTGTTAACACCTCTGTTAACACCTCGGAGGTGTTATACAGGATGCACCTCGGTACCACCGGGACTGCCACCTTTTCAGCACTCTTCTACCTCTTCGGCCCCCTTGTTCCTCTCCTCTTCCGCTTCTCCAATGGCCTCTCTCTAATCTCATTCTCCGTTCTGCCGTTCATTCTTCTTCTTTACATTCGCTTCCTTAAAAACTACTCCCGAAGGGAAGCGACGTTTTTGGGAGCTGGAATCACCTTCCTGCTTCTTCTTAACATCTCGATTATCCCCACGCTGTTTATTGGGATGGCGACAGTTTTCCTCACCGTCACCGGCTGGAAGCAGGCCGAGGAAAAGCTCAAAAGGAGCTTATTGCTTATCGCTTATTGCTTATTGCTTGTAACTCTCTGGTACACCCCTGGTTTCTGGCTCGCCCGTCTGGGTGTCCCTTCTTTGGCAGGAAGAAATTTGATTCAAGTTCTTTTTGATCTGGGAAAGCTTCTTCCCACTGCTTTGGCGATTACTGCAGCTTTTATCTCGGTCAAGCTCTTCAAGAAGCGTGATCTTCTTCGCGACTTCTGCTTTTACTGGCTTTTTATCTTTGGCTTTTTAACCTTAATGAGATTTATCTCTGACCCCGACTTCTGGCTCGATTGGTCAAGCTACAACCTTGAACTGCAGATGGGGTTGGCGATAGCAATGGGATTGATAGTTAAAAGTTTAAAGTTAAAAGTTCAAAGTTTCGGTATCCTTACACTCTACACTCTCCTCTTTGCACTTATCACTAACACGTATGTGGTTGGTACCCTCAAAAAAGATATTTCTCAAACGGTTGAATATCGGATTGGAGAGAAACTTGCGGAAGTTACTTCTCCAGGAGAAAAGGTTCTCCTTTCAGGCACAACCGCCTTCTGGCTGAATGCTTTTTTTGACATTTCTCAGGTTCGAGGCGGAGTTGATCAAGCCTCAGTTGACCCCAACTGGAGAAAAGCTGTTTGGGAGATTCGTGAAGGAAAAAACGCTGAAGACGCTGAGAGATGGCTGAGGACGCTGAATGTCTCCTATTTGGTGGTTCATACCAAGGATTCAAAAGAGTATTACCACGACTTCATCTATCCAGAAAAATTTGAGAAAGTGATCGGCCTCGAAAAGATTTATGACGAAAGAGGAGACCACGTCTATCAGATCCTGCCCTGACAAAGACGGACCTTGTCAGGCCTCCCGCTCGCAGGGTTTCAGCTGGCAAAGGTACTGATAGGCAGCAGCTGCAGCACCCGCTCCTTCTCCAGTTGAGTTAACAATCTGGTTAAGAGAAATCCCTCCTGGAAGATGGGTAATATCACCAGCAGCGAACACGCCAGGAATGCTAGTAGAATGATCTGGATTAATCTGAATACACCGGCGTTCGTCTAACTCCACCCCCAACTGATCTGCCAACTCCGAAACTGGATCAAAACCGATTTCAACCAAAACCCCTTGAACCTTAAGCGTCTTTTTACCTCTGAAGGGTCGGTCCAAAACGACTTCCTCGACCAATCTTTTCCCCTTAATCTCTCTCACTTGGCGGGAAAGAACCTCCTCAACATTCTTAAGCGTTTTTAGTCGCTCAATCCAAAGTGGTTCTGCCCGATACTCCCCTCGTCGGTGAATAAGGTAAACCTTTTTTGCAAAAGCAGCGGCATGAATTGCGGCAGCAATGGCAGTATCCCCCCCTCCAACCACCGCAACCAACTTTCCTCTAAAAAGAGGGGCGTCGCAGGTAGCACAATAGGAGACCCCCCGACCCAAAAACTTTGCTTCTCCAGGAACATCAAGACGGCGGTGTCGCCTCCCTGTAGCAATGATCAAAGCGTGGGCTTCAAAGGGTTCTCCCTTCCCGGTTGTGACGACAAAATGTACACCCTTTCTGGAGGCTTTGATCAACTTTTCCGGACGGATCTTTACCCCGTAGGATTCTACATGCGCTTTAAACGCCTGGGCGAGATCCAACCCAGAAATAGAGGCGAACCCGGGGTAATTTTCAATAGTAACTGCATCCACAAACTGCCCTCCGACTACCTCACCAAAGATCAGGTGATTGAGCTTGTATCGGGAGCAGTAGATCGAGGCGGTCATCCCTGCTGCTCCTGCACCGATGATGATTGTGTCGTACGTTCGACTCCGCTCATCTCTCGACTTCGCTCGAGATGACCCTGAGCTTGCCGAAGGGTCAGTACGACCCTGAGTTTTATCGAACGGGTCGTAAGGCTTGTCCATCAATAAACCTCCTCTTTCTTCTCCCGCATAAAGGAGACCCACTCCTCGAGGATCTCAATCAACTTTTGAAATGGAGCCTCAATTAAAACTGTGGCAAAAAGCACAAGAAAATTGAAGCGCGAAAGACCAATCGAAACATAACTTCCCACCTTAAGAAACGGCAAAGATATGAAGCTGAAAAGAACGGAGGCAAATGTTTCCTTCCTCCCAACCATCACCAATTCATGGGAGGAGTCACGCACCCTTATCCCAAAGTACATCACCACCGAAGTGTAGAAGAAGAAGAGGAGAAGACCAAAGAGAGTAAAATCTACCAACCGCAGAAGATAAGAAACGGCTCCGAAAATAATGGCGAAGGTTGCAAGATAGAGCAGAAACAGGACTAACGAAAGAGTCCGACTCCTCTTTTTGACCTCGACCCGATACTGCTCGGAGAAAACGCCATTAGTACCGCCGAAGATCGCTCCTTCAACTGCCTTAACCACCCTTTCCTCATTCTCTCGTCCCGGAGGCATCAGCGAAAGGGTAAGAAGAAAGATCAGAAGCGGGGGGAAGAAAAAGTTAATCATAAAAGGAATCCGCCGCACCTCTCCGTAAATGAACCGCTCCGCCGGAAGTTCAAAGGCGAGGGAAAGCAAAATCTTGGTTAAAAAGATATAGATCAACGCCCGCGTCGCGGCAGTTGCCAGACGTGCTCTCTCCCTCTCATATCGCCTCTGGTAAGCGGTTCTTACCGCCCGCACAAGATCCATCTGACTTCCTAAGATCTTCGCCCCCTCCTTCTCCAGCGCATCACGCAGGACAAAAAATGGAGGCACGTAACGCTTAACCTGCGCTGCTAAAGCTCCTCCTAAAGGATAGCCAAGAATCGCTGTACTTCTTTCTTTAATCCGAATAAGATTGGCCCCAACCTCCTCAAGAAGTGGATAGTCTGCCTGCTTCCAGTTGGGATAGAAAAGTTCAAAGAGATTAAACTCCAGCATCGCCCGATCAAGTTTGAGGAGTGTTTTGTAGATCGCCAGATAAAGTTGGAGCCGTTTTTCATTCTCGTTAAGAGCATCATCCTTAAGGATTGCTGCCTTTGAAATGTTGGTGTACATAAAAGCGGCAAGGGCATCATCACGGTTCGGTGGGGTGAAGATCTCCTCTATTTCTGAGGAAGCAAGCCGCATCAACCACTCAGAAAGGCCCTGCCTGCCGGCAGGCAGGTCCATCCCCTCCTTCCTCCCCTCTATTTTCTGAAGGAGATAGATATACTTCTCAAGCGTCTTTCCAACGATTGTAATCAGACTTTCTGGATAGGTGTTGTTTTCAAGATATCTTCCGCGGATAAGCTCTTTGACCAGCGCCTCGGCAACCGAGGAGGCATTACTTTCGGGCCGTAGTCTGCGCATTAAAATTCGCTCTACCGCGGCGCGCCTTAAGAGATGTGACTCCTGATACTCCATCGCCTGGCGCACCTTCTCATAAAGAAAGGCGAGAGTAGAAACGGCCTCACTCACCTTGATCTTTGGTCCCTCAGGAAAAGAAGGACGATGGTCCTTAGAAAAAGCTTCTGTCAAATATGAAAGGTGGGGTGCTCCCGAAACTGGATGAGATTCAGCCATTCAAGGGAAATGATACCACGCTAGCGACTTATCTTCCCATCAGGATAGTAAAGTTGGTGGTGAAAAACTAATGCCTAATGACTAATGTCTAATGACTATTGAAGGGGACAGCCGGTTTTTTCTGAGAGGACCTCTAAGGTTTGCACCGCCGACACCTGTGATCCATCTTTAAAGATCCAGGTAGGAACGACAGTGATTCCTGCCTTCTTGCAAGCTTCGCTCCATGGATCTGTTTGCTCCTTGTTGCACACTATATTGTCAAGGTATTGAACTGAAGTGCCAAAAAGCTTTTTTTGACTCGCACAATGCGGACACCAATCAGCAGTGTAGAGCTTTGCTTTTTTCTCAGTAAGACACTTGGCGAAGCGATCGAGGGTAACGCTATCGTAAGTAGTCCCTTGCGTTCCTTCCTCCCCGGCAACTGTAGGGGAGCCGGTCGCCTCTTTTTTGCCACCAATGGTAATCGTCATTCCTCCGCTACCGTAGATAGCAACGGCAATCACCAAACAACCGACAACGATCGCCAAGGGGGTGTAAAGCGGTTGGTATTTCTGCAGATCAATCGTTGGAAGGCGCATCGAGAACAGTCTAACCAGTAGGTGGTAAATAGTCAATAGTTTTCTTAAGTTGCTTAAGTTACTTAGGTTGCTTGGGTTTCTTGGGTCCTAAGTCACTTAAGTCACCCAAGTCTCCCAAGCTACTTAATTACTTCCTTATTGACGAGGTTTTGGGGGGCTTTGCCGACAAAGACATCAAGAATCGCTTGAGCTGCCAAGCGAGCCATTGCTCCTCGTGCCTCAACTGTCGCTGAGGCAGTATGGGGGGTTAAAACCACGTTCTCCAGCTTGGAAAGCCCTGGGGCAAGTTCTGGCTCCTTCTCGTAGACGTCGATGGCCGCCCCTTTGATCCAACCTTTCTTAAGGGCGGAAACTAACGCCTGCTCATCAACAATCGGCCCTCGGGAGGTGTTGATCAAATACGCCGTCTTCTTCATCGCTTTAAACTCCTTCTCTCCGATCAAATGGCGGGTTTCGGGAAGAAGGGGAACATGTAAGCTCACAAAATCGGCTTCGGCAAGAAGGTCAGGGAGGTTTTTGTAAAACTTCGCTCCAAACTGTTTCTCAAACTTCTCATCCCGCTTGACATCATAATAGATCACCCTCATCCCCATCCCCTTGGCAGCCATCTCCGCCACCCGCGCTCCGATCCGCCCTAAACCAACAATCCCTAAAATCTTCCCTTGAAGCTCGCATCCCAAAAGAAGCATCGGCCCCCATCCTTTATACATCCCCTCTCGGGTAAATTTATCTGACTCCGCAATCCGCCGGGCGATCGCCATAAGCAAAGTAAAGGTGTGCTCCGCCACCGCTTCCGTTAAGACCCCGGGGGTGTTGGTGACCATAATCTTCCGTTCGGTCGCGGCTTTAACGTCAACATTGTCGTAACCGACAGCGTAGTTGGAGATGATTTTAAGTTGGGGACCGGCGGTATCCATTACCGAAGCATCAATCTTGTCGGTCAGAAGAGAAAGGAGGGCATCAACCCCCTTAACCCGTTTAAGAAGCTCTTCCCGAGGAATAATCCGGTCTTCCTTCCAGATCTCCAGATCAACCTTGCCACGAAGGAGATCAAGACCTTCTTTGGGAATTTCTCTTGTAACAAACACTTTAGTGTTTGCTAGCGATCTTTGATCGCGTCCAAAAACTTTTTGCATCTCCTCAAGGATATAAATTTCCCCCACCAACTTTCAACCATCCCTTTTTCTTTTGCCCGTCAGGTGTTATAACGTCCAACTTGATTCTCGGAAACGAAATTAAACAACAGGAAAGAAAGCTATCTGCCTGCTCCTCGTAGCTTTAGCGTAGTGGGTAGCGTAGTGGGGTTTCCAACCGGCGCAGTCAAATCTTAGTAATAAAGAAGGTACCTAAACTCATCGAAATCCAGTGGGGCAAGACCGTGGTTTAGCAAACAATTGTTGAAGTGGTATCCCTTATAGATCGGGTCATCCTCTTCTTGAACCCACTTCTGGTTCCAGCATCGAGATCTAATCTGTTGTGGGTTCATGTACCAGCCAAAGCAAAACCAAACTCCAAACAGAACTAGTAGCAAAACGGTCACACCCAGTATCAAACCCACTTTTTTGACCATCACTCGAATTTTAGCACAGCATCTCAACCCGAGGGGTTGGATCCTGGACCATATAGCTCCTTGTACTTCTCTTGAGCTTCTTGTAAAGCCCGAATGATGTGTCGTTTGAGATAAATCTTGTGCTCGCCAAAAAAGAAGCAGATGTCGTCCTCGTAATCCGACGTCACTTGCTTTCCGTTTATTAATGCTACATTTGCCTTGCCGTAGGCCACGTTAAACGTAAATTTAACCTTCTGCTCCTTGTCTAATAAGTGCTCGCCAGATTCGATATGGCAGACCGCGTTTCTGATTTTATTAATGAGGTCAGTTATGTCTCCAACACTACCAACATCGTCCGTGAAACTTATTCTTTTCCCTAGCTGTTTTAGCTTTTGCATAAGGTCGTTGAGTCTTATTATCAACTCGGTAAAAACCGACTCTTGGAAAACCCTAAGAACTGGGGCTTCAAAAACCCCAGTACCCAATAACTCGGCAACCCGTCGAACGTCTTGCTCAATTTCGGTTCTGACGAAAAAATTATCCTTTTCCATTACATCTTTATTATACGGGTGGGATTTACAGGAGAGGAAAAAAGCGGTAGGTTTCCAACCAGCGCAAATTCACGAACTAATCCTTTATAACGAACTTCCCCTCACTTACGAGTCTCCCGAACTTACTAATCTTGTAAAGTTTAGAGACGATAGCGTAACCAACTACGATAAAACTTAGTGATTTAAGTAAAACCAGAAGAGAAAAACCATTTAGCAAATCCTTCAATGACCAGAACCCTTTGTAAAGAGTAAGATAACTACCAAATAACCAAGGTATAAAACCAGAAAAAGAGAGAAACATAAAAAGTGTACCTTTGCGCCGTTTAATTACCGAATTCTTATCTACCACAGTTGTTGCTGGATAGGTTAAGAATCCTACTATTGAAAGAATTGATCCGACTAATAGCAAGAGGTTGTCATTGCCAACAGATCGGAAAAGCTGAATCGTGGCGTAAATAAGCACCAGGAGCAGAAGCAAACTTCCCTGAGCAGCTAACTCCGATACAAAACCGCTAGCTTCCCTGTATGTAAACGGTGTTTTTTCTTTAACCATCACCTGAATTTTAGCACCACGTACCAAAGCAAAGCTTGGTACATGGTAGCCCTGTAGCGAGCTTGGCTCTGCTACCGGGGCACGGCGGGAAAGCCTACGTTGAACTGGAAGAACGAATTCTGAAGCCGACAAAACCCTGGGTGAAGTCTTCAAGCACCAGAGTCTCAAGAATCTTTTCATCGAAATAGCTCGTGAAAAGACGGTTCCAGAGCGCTTCCCGCATATGGTAAGTGTACTGCCCGCCTAGACTCGCGCTAGTCGAGGCTGGCTCCACCTCCCACCCACGCGCGGCGGAAAAAACGTTATCTTCGAAGTTGAAAGAGGTGATTTTTCCATCTCCACCAGAGGCGGATCCGCCTTTGGCGGAAAATATCCCGGCGATATGCGCTTTTCCCGCCCAGAAAGAAAGGCCGAGTTCGGAATCCTTCTTCCCTAGCTTTCCCAAATCGCCAGTCGCCTGCCGCCAAACCATCGCCTCAGGAGAGATATGAGGCATTGCTAAACGGGGATCGTTCGGATCTTCCTTCGCCAGATAACGCTGGATAATCAGCCAAACAAAAAGGTTCTCCACTGGGGGAACCGTCTCTCGGACATCCCCTCGCAAAGCGGCGGTAAGGTTTTTGGTGAAGGTTTCTGGCTCGCCAGCGCATTGCTCAAAAAATTTGGCATAGAAGGAGATCTCATGGCAGTAGTGGATCTGAAGAGAAAACATCCTCAAAAACACTCCCTTCTCCTGTTCAACTGGTAAGACAAAGATCAAACCCATCTCTTTAAGATGGGAAACGTTGTGGAACTTTGCCCGCATGAACCTTGCTCCTACCGATCCAAAGCGTTCCCGCGGCAAGACTTCAATTTTGATCTCCCGCTTTTCAAAGTCGTCCGGGGTAAGAGAGGAGTAGGCGGCGAAAAACTCCTCGTTCAACCAACGCCGCTCCTCCAGAAAACGGAGGGAGGCAAAGAGATGGTAGATATCCTCTTGGGCCAACATCTTCTCCACATCTTCATAACCAAGTTCAGCCATCACCCCTTTTGGCGGATGGGCTAAGAAAAGCTCCTTCGCTTTCTCCTCTTTAAGGAAAAATCCTTGGGGAGGTTTGGCAAGATCAAAAGCGGTTTTAATGGGGATGCGACACCCCTCGTGGGTCGAACAGTCGGGGTGTTGTAAAAGCTCCAACAGCTCCTCCTCGGTTCTTTTTGCCTTCCCCGTCAAAGCACTAAGGATTTCCTCCCGGCCGGAAGCTTCGGAGAGACCAAGTTGGCCCAAAGCTTCGCTTCGCTCCTTGGCAAGCTCGTCGGAAAGTTTTTGAGGAACATCCTTCTTCCCGGTAAACTCTCCCATCTCCTCAGCGAGGTTTTTGAGCTTTTCCTCAGTTGTGCCAAGCAAAGTTGCTAATTCTTTCACAGCTAACTCCCTTGCCCCGTAGATGACACTCCCAACGAGATATTACGCGTATGCGGACTTGAGTCGGGAAGGAGTTCTATGGGGTCCATTTCCGCAAAACTTTAAGAAGCTCTGCTTTCTTCAGAAGCCCAGCCTGAGCTCCAACTTTTTGAGCGACAAAAGCGGCATTGACCGTCCCCCAGCGAAGGGCCTCCTTAAGGTCCTTACCGCCAACCAAGGCGGCGGTAAAACCGGCGGAGAAAGCATCTCCCGCCCCGGTTCGCTCCACAACCTTCAAAGGATAGATCTCCTGGAAAAGAAACTCCCGACCATCAAAGCCGTAAGCCCCATGGGGACCATCAGTAACAACAACAAACCGGGGACCAAGATGGCGCAGGCGCAAAAGGCACTCTTTTTCCCCTTGAAGCACACAGTCCGCTCCCAAAAGTTGTCCTGCTTCATCACGGTTAAGGATCAGCGCTTCGGTGATCTCAAGAATCGGTGCAAGAACTCGTCTCCCCTCTTTAATCTGGTAAGAACCGGGATTAAAGATCAGCTTCGCCCCAGTTTTCAAGACGAAAGCTGGAATCTGGTGGTGAAGTTTAGCGTGTTGTGGTGCTACCGAGGAGAAGTAAAGCCATTTGGCAGAAGCTTTAGGTAGATTATAATCTCTCCCCACCTGGGAACTAAGAATTGTCCGTTCACCTTGGGCAGAAAGGATGATGTTGACCTTTGTCCGTTCTTTTTTGTCGATCTCCAACAAAGAGGTACTGACCTTTTCTTTCTTAAAGTTTTTCAAAATTTCTTTCCCAAAAAGGTCATCCCCAAGATGAGTGTAGATTGCCGTTTTTACTCCAAGTCGAGAGGCACCAACTGCCACATTGGCGGCGTTGCCGCCAAAGGTCAAGCTAAAACCCTTGGCTGGGATTTTACTGGCATAAGCCAGACAAAGTTCGCATCTTTTCCTGTTATGGAGCTGGCAGTGGACGTGGGATTGATCAGGAAAGGCGAAGATATCAACCGTCGAATCACCAACGCAAAGAAGGTCAAATTTAGCCATCGGATTTAGAATAGCATTTTAGGGTTACCAACCGCCTCCGCCCCCTCCGCCGAAACCGCCGCCGGAGAAACCACCTCCCCCAAAACCGCTTCCTCCGCCACCGGCCTGGGTAGGGGTTGAGGGGAGGGTAGAAGCAAAAGCACTACCCATCCTCCCCATTGAAGAGGAGAAAGCACCAGCGTTGAAAGCGTAAGGGGCGACATACCAGCCAGGCTGCGGTGGTTCAATTCCCAATTTCTCAAAGGCTTTAACCCACTTATCAACCACTCCAAAAACCATCGCGTAAGGGAGAAACTGATCAAAACGGTTGATCCGCTCATTGAACTGTTGATGGTACTTCTCTGCTTTGGAGATAAACAGTTTAAAACCGCTTGCGCGGCGAATCGCCTCCGTTCCCGCCGCTGTCTTTTTCGGCATAAAGGGAGATAGAGCTAACAAAAATGTTCCTAAAACCAAAACCGGAATAACAAGCCAGAAGAGAGTAAGTTGCGAAAGAACCAAAATGAAAATTGAAGCACCCAAGATACCTCCCCCCACTCCAGCGTATCTAATTTTGACTTTATCAGGTCGCTCAACAAAATATCCCTCCGCCTTCATTTGCTCATAAAGTCTATCCCTAATCTTTTCCAAATGCTTGTAGAACTTATTTTTGAGATTATCAAGGAATTCTATCTCACTCTTTCCGAAGATTCCCCGTAGAATTTCTTTCTCGTACTCCACTAATTCTTTATCTCCCTCGAAATCTTTAAGCTTTTCGAACCAGTAAACGGATTTTTTGTCTGCTTTTTTCTCTCCAATTCTAAGATAGCCGTGAACGGCGAGATCGACGATCGTCGCCGAGATATCATGGATATCAACCTTTTCATCGATGAGCGTTCCCACCTCGGCCGGCCGTAACCCTTCGGGGGGATCAAATTCGGCGACAACTATCTCTTTAGTGAAAAGAGGCCTGGTCTCCGCCTTCGCCTCAGGATTAAGGATGATGTTTTTGCGGTACCACATATCTCTCCCGTGCTTCCACCACTGCCGAAGAACGAAAGCAATTGCCGCAAACGAACCCAAGATCGCCCAAAGAGGTTTCAAAATATCCTCGGGGTAGAAGGGGTCAGCCACAAGACCTTTAGGAAGGTCATTCACCACCGTCAAACCGGAGCCGGGGGGAAGGGAAACTAAGGTTTCAAACCGCGCTGTTCCTCCGTCCAATGAAGCGGAACAATCCTGCACCTTTGACCCAAAGGGGCCGGTGTAGCAGACAACATTCTCAAGCTGATTTTTTCCTTCTAAACTGACCGCTACTGTTACCTTTTCAATCGGTACTGTCCAATCGTTGCCGGTAACATCCCAGTAAAACTCATCATGATCATCAAAGCGGGTGACCACCCTCCCCACCTCATAAGTGATCTCATAGGTGTGCTGCCCGGTAATCGTTTGATCCGGATCACCGATTCTGATCTCTTTCCCCTTTGGCGCCGAACTGACTTTCGTAATCGCTTTCGCCCCATCCTGCTTAACGCCCAAAAGCTTAAACCTCATATCTGTCGTTTCGATCGTCCGATAAATCCCGTGCTTTTCAATGCTTCCAAAATCAGCGACAAACGTCTCAGTTACCTGAACCTTACCGTCTTTGGGGATAAAAACCTCGGTGTTGAAGCTCTTAATCACCCATCCCTCAGTCTGGGCAAAAACTGATCGCGGCAGAAGGAAAAGAACGAGAGCTAAAGCGGCAAGAAATCTTTTCACGCCAAAATTGTATCAGTTTTGTCCCTGAAGGTTAAAAAATTAAGGCGATAGATAATTTAAGAGTAGGTAATCATTCTCTCCGGAAGAATTTCTTGGCAACGAACGTCGCAAGGAAAAGGAAGATACTCGTCAATACCACCGCTGGCCCAGATGCAACACCAAAGAGAACTGCTAGGCTGATCCCCGCCACCGCTGAAACAACTCCAAAAAGTATCGAAAACAAATAATAGCTGCCGAGGCTGCTACTGATGTTTTTAGCACTTGCTGCGGGAATGATTACCAAAGCTCCCATCAGAAGCGTTCCAACAAACCTTATTCCCAAGGTGACCGTGGTGGCAACCAGTAGAAGGTAAATTAAATTTATTTTTCTTTGGGAGATACCGATCGATGTTGCCAATTCCTCCGAGATAACTCCCAGCATAAGTTTTTTGGAAATAATATAAGCCGTTGCCGAAACCACGATTGATAAGATGACCGCCGATACCCCCTCAACTAGGTTGATCTTCTCAATATTTCCAAACAAAGCTTCAAGAAGCTCTGTTTCTGGGGTAATCAGCAGTCCGATGGCCAAAGCAGTTGTAAAAAATATGCCGACCAAAGCCTCCGGGTAAATGCGGGAAGTTTCTTCAAAATACCAAATCCCGATCGCAGCGATGACAAGAGCGACGAAAGCACCAGCCATCGGATCCTGGTGAAGCAGCAAAGCAATCGCCATTCCAGGCAAAGCCACATGGGTAAAAGCATCTCCAACCAAAGCCATTCGCTTCAGGACCATAAACGAGCCGATAAATCCTGCCGCTCCTCCCACAAAAATTCCGACCAAAAGAATGAAGAGAAGATTTGTTTCAATCATGATGCTCACGATGATGGTGTTCTAATTCCACGCCAAACAGTCTAGCTAGGGTGGTACTGTCAAGCGCTTGCTTGGGCGATCCGAAGCAGATCTGCTCTCGGTCAAGACAGATTACCTTAGTGGCGTGCTGGAAAACCACTTGCAGATCGTGAGAGATAAGCAGAATCGTGAGCTTGCGGCCAACCTGGAGCTTGTGGAGGAAGTGGTAAATGCTTTCGCCGGCGGCGATATCTATCCCGGAAGTTGGCTCATCAAACAGTAAAATGTCTGGATTCCCTACCAACGCCCACGCAATTAAAATTCTTTGTTGCTGTCCGCTGGACAATACTCCAATTTGCTGGTTGAGGATCTCTTTTCCAAACCCGACCGAAGAAATCTCCGTTTCGATTTCCTTAGGACTGCCGCCTTTTAGCTTGAGAAACTCTGCAACGGTCAAGGGCAAGTCCGGTTCGATTGAGAACCTTTGTGGTACGTATCCGATCTTTACTCCTGGCTTCCAGTCGATTTTTCCTTTGTAAGGGATAAGCCCCAAAAGCGTGCGGAAGAGCACTGTTTTCCCGGCGCCATTCGGTCCAACAACTGCAAGTGTCTCTCCTCGCCCCACTTCAAAGCTTATATCCTCGAGGATGTGATGCTGTTCCAGCTCAACAAAAAGGTTGGAAACTTTAAGTAGTGGTTGTTCCACAAAGATTATTCTACAGAATGCTTTTCTGCTGCGCTACTTAACTCTTCTTGGAAAGCCTTGCAGAAAACACCTTTTATTTCTTTCGATTAAGATGGAATTCTCCTTTGATAATCCCGTAAGCGGAGGTCATCGTCATGGTCCCCGACATCAGATCGGTGGTGTAGTTGCCCTGCATCGAGGCAGTGGCGCCGCTAACGCTAATTGTGCCAAAGTCCAGCCTGCTTCCGCTGATCTTTATTTGAATTGACCCAGCTCCTGTGTCACCGGTGCAAGTTTTTGGTACAGAAACAGTGCCATAACCGGGGATAGTTGTTCCGCCAGTAACGCACAAATTGGTGTAGCGTATTTTGCCAGAAGCAATGTTGTTTTTCACGTTATCTATTTTTAACTCAATGTCACCGTTCTCATAAATTTTGGTGACACTGGGACCGGTTGTAAACTTGCCGTATAACTGTATTCCCTTACCCCTAAGAGCGGAAACCCAGGTTCCCCTGAGGTCGCGGGCGGCCGTTAAAGTTCCAATCGGTGGCTTGGGGGTAATGATGCTCTTGAGTTTCTGCTCGATGGTATTAAGTAGCGAGGGGTTCGCTACCCCAACATACACTACCGCTCCTACTGCCAATGCGATAAGGATTAAGAGAGGGATGATTGCAATTCCCTTACTGCTTTTCTTCATATTTAGCCTCCGCTACTAACCCAAAACAATCTTCTTAATCTTCTCGGTCACCTTAAGAGGATCCTTGTGCTTCCGAACGTTGTGGTCTCACTAGTCGATCGCCCTCGCGCCGAAGCTCCTCCTTTCTAACCCAAAAGGTATTTAGCCCTTTGAACGGTTCCTTCGCCCTCTCCGGACGCTCCACCTCAACCTGCAAAACATAGCGTGGCAGGTAATTGCCTTGCTTGTCATAGTCCCCCTCAACGATGTCTGTTATGGCCCAATAATTGATCTTCGTAATCCCCAAATCATCTCTAAGTGCCCTCCGAAGACCCTGCCACAAAGTTTCCCCGACCTCAACCTTATCGTTGAAAGCGGAGAGACGGGCATCTTTGTCTTTGATATCACGCTTATTGCAAAACACCAAGGCATATTCGGGAGCTACAAACTCCCCGATCAGTCTCGCCAACTGAGGAAAAAACCTCTCGATGAGAAAGAAGAAGTTGCGCAAGGGTGGCCAACCGCCAAAAGAATAGATAAGAACCTTAATGAAATACTTCCTTTCTGCCGAGCTTTCGAAGAATTCCTTATCTGGCAACACTTGTGGCATAGGCAAAGGCGATCTTTTTCCGCCCCTATCAGCAGCTCAATTGAGGATTATCTTCTTAATCTTCTCCGTCATTTTAAGAGGATCTTTGTGTTTCCAAACCCTCCTTCGCCCATTCGGCTCCGCTCAGGGCTACGGACGGGCAAGCATTCCGAGTCTAACTGAAGACTGTCTTCTTTATTTTCTCTGTTATCTTCAATGGGTCCCGACTTTTCCAAACGTTTCGGCCGACGGCAACACCGATTGCACCAGCAGCCATCACATCCTTAAGCGTTTGGAGAAATTCTTCTTCCTTCTCCGTCTTTTCCCCACCGGAGAGAACGACTTTTGTTCGCCCCGCGGCGGCAACAGCCTCAGCGAAGCTTTTTCGATCTCCGGTGTATTTGATCTTCACGATATCCGCTCCAAGCTCCAAGCCAACTCGGGCAGCATAAGCGACTACCTTAGGGTTGGTGTCAGAGCCGTATCTCTCTTTAACCCACTTTCCTCGGGGATAGATCCAGCCAATCGCGGGGATCCCTGCCCGATGCGCTTCACGAACCACTTCTCCAAACTCCCAAAGCATTGTTGATTCTTTCTCACTTCCAAGATAAATGGTATAACCCACCGCTGAGGCTCCGAGCTCAATCGCTTCCTCCACCGAACAAACTAAAGGTGAGTAGGGTTCAACATCGGGGATGCTTGTTTTCCCGTTGAGCTTAATAATCAAAGGAACACACTTGCGCTCATCTGCCCCCCAGGAGAGGTAGTACTTCTCAGCAACCCCTTTGTGGAGGATAACGGCGGTGTAGCCACCTTTATGGGCGATATCTAAGATGTAGGAGGGGTCAACAGCTTTAATGTAACCGGTTCCTCCTTCGCGCGAGGCTTCGGAGGACTTTGCAGAAAATTCTGCAGCGCCATGCTCCATTCCATGATCGTAGGCGAGGAAAAGCGCTTTTCCATCTTTAAGAATTTTTTGAAGATTAATCATTTTGCCTTTACCACCTCCTCTGCTGCTTGAACAATATTTTTACTCTTTAGCTTGAAGACCTCAAGAAGTTCCTCCGGCTCACCAGATTCTCCCCATCGATCCCGAACTCCAATCCGCCGCATTGGAACAGGGCAGGATTCTCCTAAAAGCTCCGCCACCGCACTTCCTAACCCTCCAATAATCTGATGCTCCTCAACCGTTACCACCGCTCCAGTTTTCTTAACCGATTTAAGAATTGTTTTTGTATCCAAAGGCTTAATCGTATGGCAATTGATCACTTCCGCTCCCAACCCTTTGTCTTCCAATTTTTCTGCAGCAAGCAAAGCTTCATAAACAAGAGGACCACAAGCAACAATTGTCACTTGTGGTTTTGGCGAGGTCCAAAAGACTTCTGCCTGACCAATTTTGAAAGGAGTTCCATCGGTTGTAAAAACAGGTGTCTTCTCCCGCGCAAAGCGAAGGTAAATCGGACCCTTATATTTGGCGGCTGCTAAGGTCGCCTTCTTCGTCTCAACAGAATCACAAGGAGCAAGGACAACCAAACCCGGCAGGCAACGAGTGATCGCGATATCTTCAAGACCTTGATGGCTCATTCCATCCGGCCCAACAGAAATTCCCGCATGAGCTCCAGTTAACTTGACATTGGCATCGTTTTGACAAACACAAACCCGAAGTTGGCTCCAATTTATCCCGGGGCAGAAAACGGCATAGGTTGAGAGAAAGGGGACCTTGCCAGCAAGCGCCAAACCAGCGGCAAGCCCCATCATATTCTGCTCCGCGATTCCTGTCTCAATAAACCGCTCGGGGAACACCTTCTGGAACATCAAGGAGCGGGTTGAATCAGAAAGATCGGCGCAGAGAACAACAACGTTTGGATCTCGCTTACCGGCCTCAACTAACCCCTCCCCATAGCCATCACGGGTTGGGATCCGCTCAATCGCCTTTTCATCCAAGAGATTTTTGACTAGTTTTGCTTCTTTTACAGCTGACATAATTTAGTTGTTTGGTTATCTGGTTGTCTAGTTGTTCAGTTTAACTTACCAAACAACCAAAAAACCGAATCACCGAACCACCAGATCATTCATCCTCACTTCTGATTTTTCCTTTTAGGGTCCGAAGCTCCCGAAGCGCCTTTCTCGCCTCCTCCGGCTTGGGCACTTTCCCGTGCCAGGAGTACTGCCACTCCATAAAATCAATCCCTTTGCCAGGAATGGTGTGGGCAATAATCATCACCGGTTTCTCAAAGATTGCTTTTGCTTCGTTGATCGCATCGATGATCGCTTCGATATTGTGCCCGTCAACCTCTATCACGCACCAACGAAAAGCCTCGTACTTCTCTTTCAACGGCTCCAAAGGCATCACATCCTCCGTGTAGCCATCAATCTGGATGTTGTTGCGATCCATAATGAAGGTTAAGTTATCAAGATGATGCTTGCCGGCAAACATCACTGCCTCCCAAGTCTGCCCTTCCTGCTGCTCCCCGTCCCCCACCAAACAATAAACTTGCCACTTCTTCTTATCCATCTTGGCTGCGTAAGCTAAACCAACGGCAACTGAGGAGCTGTGGGCAACAGGACCAGAGCTGTTTTCAATACCCGGAAGACTCCCACGATGGGGATGCCCTTGAAGCCGAGAACCAAACTTCCGCAAAGTTTTAAGTTCGGAAACGGGAAAGTACCCAGCTCGGGCTAAAGTGGCGTAAAGAACAGGACAGATATGACCATTGCAGAGAACTACTCGGTCACGGTCAGGCCAATTTGGACGTTTAGGGTCATGGTTTAAAACTCCTCCAAAATATAAAGCGGTAAAGACGTCCGCCATCCCCAAAGGACCGGCGGAATGTCCCGACCCTGCCGTAACAAGCATTTCAACAATATCCTGCCGAACCTGATTGGCGATCTGATCAAGCTCTTTGAGGGAGTAATGGCTCATTTCATTCGCTCATTTTTTGCTGACGCAAAATAATGCTTTTCCATACTTCGACTACGCTCAGTACAAGTTAGTTAGACCAAGCTTTGGTCACTCTCACTCTCCAACTTTCTGATCTCTTCCAAAACTTCCTCTGGGGTGTCAACAATCCGATAAACTTTAAGCTCTTCCCCCCTAATATACATATTTTCCCCAAACGATTCCATGATCTCGTGCCAAAAGCTTCCGTAGAGGATAAACGGTTTGTGATGCCCAAAATAAAGGCGGGCTAAACCCCAGGCCATTCCAAACTCTGAGATCGTCCCTGTTCCTCCTTTGAAGATGACATAAACATCGCCCAAATCCAAAAGTTCAAGGGTTCTTTCCAGATAATTCTCAGTCTTTACCTCCTGATCGATCGGGTTACTTTTATCTCGTCCCTCAAAGTAGGGAGAATCTTTGGGGTAAAAGGTGACACCGATAACCTTACCACTAGCTTTCTTGGCTCCCAAGGTAGCGGCTTTCATCACCCCCGGACCGCCACCGTTGATGATTGTGTAACCACTCTCCGCCAAAAGCTTGGCAGTAGCAAAAGCTGCCTTCCATTCGGGTCGATCTTCATGGGCATCTGCAAAACCAAAGATCGCAACGTTTTTAAATTTGGGCATTGGTTGGTTGTCTGGTTATCCGGTTGTCTGGTTATTTGGTTATCCGATCACTGAACAACCGAACCACCAAACCACTAAATCACCGATCGCCTGCCGTCCTTAGCGTACGGACAGCCTCTTCAATGTTATCAGAATCAAAGATAAATGAGCCGGCGCAAAGGGTGTTTGCCCCAGCA
>Ga0315296_10001253_pt1 | contig 22162 bp, 24 predicted proteins | sample YL17G14_18_MG_FD_203921 | JGI IMG/M metagenome (GOLD analysis project Ga0315296, IMG submission 203921) | Sediment microbial communities from Yellowstone Lake, YNP, Wyoming, USA - YL17G14_18 | ecosystem: Environmental > Aquatic > Freshwater > Lake > Sediment | place: USA: Wyoming | collected...
GATGCCAGGGATAAGGAGACAAAGAGTGTCCTGCAAAACTCTCCCAGGCATATGGCCAAGCTAAACATGTCAGCTCAGGTGATAGAAAAGCTATCGGTCAATCCGGAAATACAATTCATGAGCAAGCGGAAAACCTGGCAAGGGACGTATGCAGACGCCTTTACCGTCGTCAATCTGACGCTGTTGAGCCAGGATCTGGTAAAAAGCCTGACCCTTTCAGCATCAATTTATAATCTCTTTGATGAGAAATACGGGGACCCGAGCGCCGACGGGACCCATGTGATGGATATCATTGAGCAGGATGGCAGGAACTTCCGGCTGAAGCTCACATACAGTTTTTAAACGGACCCGGGAACTCATCTTGACACCTTGATGGGGTCCGTATATTGTTAAAATATAATGAAAAACAGTGGGAACCACAAAGGTCACACCTTATATGCTGAGGCGCATCGCTATTATAAAAACGCCAAAGATACTCTCAGACGATCTCCAATAAAGGGAAATGCCTATCAGGATATGAAGTATGTTCAGGAAGCCTGTGGAACCGCCTATCTCGCTGTTCTTAATGCTCTCAACGGGTATCTTGTAGAGAGGGGCATGGACCCGAAAAAGTTACCGGACTCAATTGAGGAGTATCACGCCGCTTTTAAAAAATACTTGGTCCACAACGGGAAAGTTAAAGGTGCATTGTCCAATGTCTATGAGATTCTCCATGTATTCGGTTATTACAAGGGCTTCAGCACCGTGGATGTTGTAAAAATTGGTTTTGAGAAGGCAAAATTCCTCATCGAACACCTGACCCGTCAAAAGCTTGGCTGACCCGCCAGAGGCGGGTGCCCAGCCTTAGAAACGCAATGTTGAAAGGCACTGCCTTTCCCGATCTCTGATCGGGGCGCTTTCCTGACACCTACATGAACTTTTTGAACAGTAGGCAGGCGTTTGTCCCGCCGAACCCGAATGAGTTGGACAAGGCCGTCTTGACCTCCTGACTGCGCATCTTGTTGGGAACATAATCAAGATCGCACTCCGGATCCGGGAACTCATAGTTTATTGTCGGCGGGATGATCCCATTCTGGATCGTAAGGACGGTGAATACCGCTGCCACCCCTCCGGCGGCCCCCAGGAGATGCCCGGTCATTGACTTTGTGGAGCTGACAGCAAGCCTCTTAGAATGCCCTCCGAAAACCTTCTTAATCGCCTGCGTCTCACAGATATCATTGTAATATGTCGATGTCCCGTGGGCATTGATATAGTCCACATCCTCAGGCCTCGCCCCTGCATCCTTCAGGGCAAGGGCCATGCACCGTGCTGCGCCCTCCCCCTCAGGGGACGGCGCAGCCATATGATAAGCGTCGCTGTTCGCCCCATAACCGCTGATCTCTGCATAGATTTTAGACCCTCTTGAGAGGGCATGATCAAGCTCCTCAAGGATCAGAACGCCCGCTCCTTCGGCCATCACAAAACCATCCCTCTCCCTGTCAAATGGACGGCTCGCCTTGTGCGGCTCTTTGTTCCTTTTAGAGAGGGCCTTCATGGCGTTAAACCCCGCTATCGCCAGGGGTGTGATGGTGGTCTCCGCGCCCCCTGCGATCATCACATCTGCATCACCCCTCTGTATGATTCTTAATGAATCACCTATTGCGTGGGAGCCGCTTGAACACGCTGTTGTTATGCAGATGTTCGGACCCCGGGTTCCAAAGCGGATGGAAACCTGGCCCGCTGCCATGTTCCCGATAATCATGGGGATAAAAAAGGGGGAAACGCGCCCCCGACGATCATTTAGGATTATCTTATGATATTTCTCAATGTTGGAAAGGCCTCCCAGACCAACCCCAACTATTACACCAACTTTCTCTGCGTTTTCTGCCGTTATGCGGAGACCCGAATCGTCAACAGCCATGACGGCGCTGGCAAGGGCATACTGGATAAACAGGTCCATCTTTTTTGAATCTCTTCTCGGGATAAAAGCATCGGGGTTGAAATCTCTTACTTCTCCTGCAATCTGGGTCTCCAGACCTTTGGTGTCGAATCTGGAGATTCTCTCTATCCCTGAAACTCCCTCACACAGTGCGTCCCAATTCTTCTTAACTCCTGTTCCGAGTGGGGTAACGAGGCCGAGGCCGGTTACAACCACCCTCCTGCACTTGCTGTCCTCCACAACCATTCATTCCGTCCCAATACTACTTTCAAGTCTTTCCTGTCTTTTTCTGAATGTAGTTGACCGCATCTTTAACTGTCCTTATCTTTTCTGCCTCCTCATCAGGGATCTCGATCTCAAATTCCTCCTCCATCTCCATTACCATCTCAACAATATCAAGTGAGTCAGCTTCGAGATCGTCAATAAAAGTTTTTTCAAGCGTCACCTCAGAGACATCCTTTTCCAACTGTTTGGCAATGATCTCCCTCACCTTTTGTTCTATGCTCATATCCTCCTCCTTTCCTAATACTTCTCACATATATAGTCCGCCGTCAACTCTAATCACCTCTCCTGTCACATATCTTGCTGCATCTGAAAGGAGCCAACAAACAACCCCAGCAACCTCCCCGGGACTGCCGAACCTCTCCAGAGGGATCTGTTTTTTGACGGCCTCTTTAACATCCTCCGGCAGGGCGCGGGTCATATCGGTCTCTATAAATCCCGGTGCTACCGCATTGACAGTGATATTGCGGGACGCCAGCTCTTTTGCAACGGATTTTGTGAACCCGATGACACCTGCCTTTGAGGCTGCATAATTCGCCTGGCCGGCGTTCCCCATCATACCTACAATCGAGGCGATATTCACGATCCTGCCACTGCGCTGTTTCAGCATCAGCCGTGCGGCTGACTTTGTGCAGTTAAAACACCCCTTCAGGTTCACCTCGATTACCCTGTCCCAGTCCTCGCTCTTCATCCTGATTAGCAGGGAATCCTTTGTCATTCCAGCGTTGTTGACAAGGAAATCCACCCTCCCATAATGCCTGCCGATCTCCTTGAAAGCAGCCTCAACACCATTTGCATCGGCAACATCAACCCTCATGGCATCTCCCCGTCCACCTGCGCGCACAAGCTCCTCCCTGGCCTTGACTGCTGCAGCATCGTCTCTGCAGTCAAGCATCACAACCCCTGCGCCCCTTTTCCCGAGTGCAAGGGACACGGCCATCCCTATGCCCCGGAATGCTCCTGTCACAACAGCGATCTTATCCTTGAATTCCTCCATTCCCATCCTGAAATTGTGATTATAAAGCATTTCCCCTGCAGGGGGAAACGGATAACGAGTCCCTGACAGCCAATGATGGGGCTATCCTTTTCATGAATCCAGATAGAACTCGGCCCGGACCAAGCTCAATTACCTCTCCGATTCCTGCGTTCACCATGGTCTTAATGCATTCCTCCCACAGGACCGGCCGGGATACCTGCTGAACAAGGAGGGGCTTCACATCCTCGTGATTAGTGACGATTCCTGCCGTGACATTGGAAACTATTGGGACCTTCATGGGTCCGAACACAATTTTATCCAGCTCATCTTTCAGCCGAAGGCCGGCAGGCTCCATAAGCGCACAGTGAAAGGGCGCACTCACATTCAGGAGAATGCACCTCTTAGCCCCCCTCTTTTGTGCAAGCTCCACAGCGGCCTCAACAGCCCCTGTATGCCCTGAAATTACAATCTGCTCCGGGGTGTTGAAATTAGCCGGAGAAACCACGGAATCAGGGACAAGCCCTTGCACCTCGTGACAAAGCTCCTTTACCTTTTCCTTCTTCATCCCCAGGATCGCCGCCATGGAGCCTTTTCCTTTTGGAACCGCTTCCTGCATGAAGGCGCCCCTTTTCCTGGCGATCCTAACAGCATCGAAGAATTTTAGGCTGGATGAAGCGACAAGGGCTGAATACTCCCCCAGACTGTGTCCGGCGAGAAGATCCGGGTGCATCCCGCTTTCCCTCTCCGACACCCGCAGTGCAGCGATACTCATTGTCAGGATGGCCGGCTGCGCATTCTCCGTCATCCGTAGAACCTCCTCGGGCCCCTCAAAACAGAGGGCCCTGAGGTCGAATCCCAGCGCATCATTGGCCTCCTCAAATGTTTTCCTTGCATCAAGAAATTTTTTGCATAGCTCCTTCCCCATTCCCACACATTGAGAACCCTGTCCGGGAAAGAGATAGCCTATTTTAGAGATGGTCATGCTTACTAAGAAGTTTGAGCTCCTTGCTCCTGCTGATTTCTTCGGAGATCCTCTCTTTCAAATTGTTGTGAAGATATTCCCAGGCAAGCCCAAGGGCGTTTTTAATGGCCTTGGAGTTCGATCCTCCATGACAGATGATGCCGAGGCCGTTGATCCCGAGAAGAGGGGCGCCTCCATACTCGGAGTAGTCCACCTTTTTCATGAAACGCTTATACGCTCTCTTCACAAGGACGGCCCCCAGCATGGAGAGAGGGTCCTTTTTTATCTCCTCCTTGAACATCACTACTATTGCCTCTGCGAGCGCCTCGCTGGCCTTGAGGAGGACATTTCCTATAAAGCCGTCACAGACGATCACATCGGCATTCCCATAGTAGAGATCCCTTCCCTCAACATAGCCGCAGTAATTGAGGCTGCTCCGCTTGAGAATCTGATGTGTCTCCCTGGTAAGCTCGTTTCCCTTTTCCTCCTCCTCGGCATTGCTCAGTAGCCCAACCCTGGGCGTCTCCTTCCCGAGCATATACCGGGCATATACACTACCCATCAGGGCAAACTGGACGAGGTGGCTGGGCTTGCAATCCACATTGGCGCCCATATCAAGGACAACCGATGAGCCCTTTACAGTGGGAAGAAGGCCGACTATGGCAGGCCTTTCAATCCCTTTCATTCTTCCCAGGACAAAAATAGCAAAGGCCATGATGGCCCCTGAATTTCCAGCGCTTACAACAGCCCCGGCCTCGCCCCTCTTTACCAGGTCAAAGGCCACACCGAGAGAAGAATCCTTTTTCCTCCTTAACGCAACCGATGGTGACTCGTCCATACCAACAACTGACTGGGCGTCGCAGATTTCAATTGGCAGTCCATCCGCCTTGTGATGGTGCAGCTCGCGGGCAATTATTTGTTTTGGTCCAACAAGAATGATTGGGACATGCTTCTCGCGGGCAGCCAGCACTGCTCCTTCCACCTCGGCATGGGGAGCATTTTCGCTCCCCATTGCATCAAGAGCAATCCTCTCCGCCCCCTTGCTCATATCTCCTCTGTCTCAATTACCTCCTTCCCACCGTAGTAACCGCAATTTGGACATATATGGTGGGAGGGTTTCATCTGATGACATTGCGGACAAGAAACAAGTGTAGGTAAAGAAAGCCTGTCGTGTGTCCTCCTCTTGTTCCTCCGTGACTTTGAGTGTCTTCTCTTTGGATTGGGCATTTTCAGTGTCCTCCTTCCTTTTTAAGGCAATCACAGTGCTCACTGTTCAAATCGGCTCCGCATTGCGGGCAGAGACCCTTGCAATCCTTACTGCAGCGAGGATAGTCGGGAAGATTCAGCATTATCTGATCCACCAGCACTTCCTCAATATTAACCACGCTTTTCCGGTACACATCTATCTCCAGTTGCTCTCTATTCAGCCCTTTCTCTCTTTGATGGTGCGCCTCTTCAGGAACCAGGGAAAGAGAAAACTGCGGAACAAGGCTGAAAGGAAACGTTTTCAAGCACCTTATGCAGGTGAGTTCAACCTCGCCGGAAATGCTCCCGGAAATATTGACCTCAGTGGCAGAAGGCTCAAGAATAACATCGGCCCTGGCCTGACGGGTGAACCGCATCCCCTGAGGGGCAATGGTTTTGAACCAATCCTCATCAAGGTTAAAGGTCAGCTCCATTCCTTCCCGAGGAATGTCCGAAAAGTTGACTTTCAAAGACCGAAATGTAGTCTTCCTCTTCACGAATGCTTGCAGAAGTATAAAAAGAGGGCCTTTGCCCTGTCAACTATTATCATACGGAGGGCGTTCCCCTGCGTCAACCTTCCCTACTCATTATTATATTGGTCATTGCGATCCGCCTCAGGCGGAGAAGCAATCTCATGTTCTGAAAAATCAATATGTTGATGGTCAAAAATAAATGGGCGCTGTCCCTATTTAAAAAACGATGTTAATCTTTGATAGAAGGCGCAAAAGGGGTTTATCTACCCTCGCCCTCTTTGCCAACCCAAAGAGCCGATTCCGATCTATATTACCCCTGAGATGTGCAACCTTAAGGAGTTCTTTGGCATCCAGGACATCCTGCGGTCCGCCAGCCTTTAGTTTAAGAACAACAAGATCCTCTGTGCGGGCCACAGGAACAGAACGTGTCCCTGGGATCTTAAGATATTCTGCCCCCTTCACAATATCATCCTGCCATTTCCAAAAAACGGGCAATATATCTATTAATGCGTCTTCCTGGTTTTTATCATAAACACCCACCAGCCCCCGGATTGGGTCGTCCGCCGAACCCGGAGTGACAACAATAGAATACTTTAAAGATTGTGCCAACAGAGGAAAAGTCTCTGTAAAAAATCTTTTTTTTGCCGAAACAAGAAAACCTATATCCTCTGTGGCTCTCGGCCTTCCCCTTGCAGCGATAGCCAGGGCTCCAATAAGAGCATAAGAAGAGATCTTCTTGTCTTTTTTGGCATTCTCCAATAAATCAACAAATTCCGATAGAACTTTTTCAAGGTGTTTCAACAGGCTTTCTTCTTAAGGGCAGCTTGTCTCAGCTTAAAACAGAAGTTTGAAAGACGAATAGCCGCCAGGAGTTTCTCCTCCGGGTTCCTCATACTGGCGTTCTTAAGTCTTTCCACATAGATTGTTTCTCTGATTCTTGACTTTTTCATCTTATAAACATCCTATCGTTTCGCCATGAACAAATCAAATTTTATGTTTGCGCATGTGATGAAAGTGTGGTAATGGGAAGTAATATGGAAGGTAACCATAATATAGGGTAATGGCAGGCAGCATTCATGACCATCGATGTAAAGACCTACTCGGGCTACAGGGCCGATGAACGGCCTGAGATGATTCAATTCAGGGACAGGTCTACCAGGATCCTGGAGATCATGGACCAGTGGTATAGCCCGGGATCGCAGTATTTCAAGGTGAGGGCCGAGGACCTCTACATATATCTCCTGAAGCACGATATCGGCCAGGACACCTGGACCCTTGAATACCTGGAAAAATCAGGGTGTGACAGCCGCTAATGAAGAAGCCACCATGCCAGGCATCGGAATCATAACCAATCTAAATTCAAGGAGGAACAAGACAGGAGCATATTCACAGGAGAAGATGTCTGCAATCGTTGGCCCGCAGGGTTTCTCACGGGACACAAGGACCCTCAATGAGATCCCTCCGATAATCAGGGAATTCAGGGACAAGGAAGTGGAAATAATCTGTATAAACGGAGGGGATGGGACACAGCATTATGTGACCAACGAGATCGTTAAGGAATATGGAGAGAAGGGTCCTTTCCCGGCCATCGTTCCCTTGCGAGGCGGGGTGATGAACATGCTGGCAAAGAACTTCAATATCAAGGGAAACCCTGCAAAGACCCTTATAGCAGTAAAAAATCTATACCTATTAAATAAAGGGTCAGGGGGGCTTCTCCCCGTAAAAAAATGCTGGACCTTGCATGTATCCTCCCCGGCCATGGATAAAAGCCGCCTTGGGTTTGTCTACGGTACAGGCATCGGCTACAAGCTCCTCCTGAAATATTATGGGAAGGGGGTTCCGACCTTCAGGGACGCCTTCAATGTGGTGGCCTCTACCGTCTATGGTTTCATCCTCGGATCGTCCACTGCAAGGTCTGACTTCGAGCATACAGAGGCCAGGATCACTGTTGAAGGCAGGCAGCTTCCATTCCCAACAATGCTGATTGTTGTTGCCTCTGTCATCCCGAATCTTGTCCTCTGGTTCAAACCCTTCCGTGAGAAGGAGAAAGCCGGAGAAAAGCCCTGGTTTTACCTGCTGGCCATGGACATAGACAACTGGGAGGTGATCAAAAATCTCAGGACACTTTCCCGCGGCACCTTCCCTCCCCACGAAAAGATCTTCAACGACCCTGCGAGCTCTGCCAAAATAGAATCCGACTGTGGGTTCACGCTCGACGGCGAGCTATTCCATGTTTCTGGAAAGAGCGAAGTGACCATCGCGCCGGGTCCTTCATTGAATTTTCTTGCACTATAATATCCTGGGCTATAATTGATATATGCCGGATCAGGCGTTCTCCCTTGAGCTGAAAAAATTGCTCCTTTCAGTCCGGGATCCCTGTGCGCAGGAGTTCTCCAGATACTTTCAAGAAAACTTTGGAGACTCCCTCCTTGCCGTGATCCTCTACGGGAGCTGCCTCAACGAAAAGCTAAAAAAACCCACGAGCATATACGATTTTATCCTCGTCTGCGACAGCTATTGGAAGTTCTACAGGAAAAAGCGTTATGCCGTCCTTAATCAAGTTCTTCAGCCGAACGTGCATTATCTTGAAATCCCCTCACCCTTTAGAAACCACAGATCTCCCTCTCCCCTTGGGAGTTTTAATTCCCCCGAGGGCAGGGTGAGGGGAGAAATGCTGGCATGCAAATACAATGTCCTTAGCCTGGAACACCTGAAGAAAGCAACTTCTGATCATGCAAGGGACATCTTCATATTGGGCCGCCTGGGCAAAAGGGTTGGAATCGTATATGCAAAGGATGAAGCCGCCCTTGATTCAATCGCCTCCTGTATCCTTTCTGCCATGTGCCTCAACCTTGCCTTTCTCCTCCCTACCCTTCCCGGGCAGGTTGCCCTCGACGACCTCATCATCCGCCTCCTGTCCATGAGCTATGCCGGGGATTTCCGTATTGAACGGGAAACCAAGGTGGAAGAGCTGTTTGAGGTTGAGAAGGACTTCTACCGATATACTTACGGCTGGCTGACGGAAAAGGCCCGTGACAATGGGCTGCCGCTTGTCAGGGAAGGAAAGACCTGCAGTTCACTCCTTTCACCGGAAGAAAGGGAGCGACGGAACCGGCAAACAGTATCTTTCCTGAGGAGGAGCAGGCGGCGTTCTGTCTATCGCTGGCCCAAGGCGCTCATGACCTTCGGCAACTATCTGGACTACCTTCTAACCAAGGTGGAAAGGAGCACTGGCCAGAGAATAGAGCTAACGAAGTGGGAGAGGAGGTTCCCCCTCATATTGGGATGGAAGCACTTCTTCCGCCTTAAACGGCAGGGCCACCTGAAATAGTCCCCCGGGCTATCCGCTCTCCAACATAAGGGATCATGCGGAGGAAGCTCTCCAGGGAGGGATCGTAGGCAAAGACCCCTTTGGGGCAGTAGGGTGCGTTCCGGCAGGTCTTGCATCCCATCTCGTTGTGCACCAGGAAAAATCCCAGGACAAATAGAAGATTAACGGCCGTGAGGACAAGCTGCCCCCGTATCAGGGCAAAGAAGGCCGGAAGAAACAGGATCAAACCCCAGGTGAGAAAAAGTGCAAGCCAATCCCTATCATCCCATCTCCCTTCCCTCTTCTTAAACCAGCGAGACCCCAGGATGCCTGCACAGATAAGCGACGGGCATACCCTGCCGTAATGCGGGCAGCGTGTGCACGAGTAGTAGCGCACCCAGCTCACCTGGGCCCCGATGGAAAACAGCAGATACATCACTGCCCAGATTGGCTTTGAGTGAAACGTATGAAATCCCAGAAGGATGATTGCCAGGAGCAGGACGGTGTGGGAAAGGGTCCGGCCCAGGGTGTGATTAAGGGGATTGCTTTTCGTCTGGTCAACTACACCCCTGTCAGGGCTGGGAACAGCGGGATGCGGGCGGAAATCCGTCACTCTATGCTGAGGGCCCTCTCGAAGTCAGCAGGGTTCGTCGCAGCCGACTTGGCAGTTTCGAGGGAGATAAGGCCGTCGCTATAAAGGACAGAGAGGTGTTGATCGAAGGACTGGGAGCCGTACATGTCCCGTCCCCTTTCCATGAGATCCTTTATCTGGTCTGTCTTTTTGATATCCTTGATGCACTCTTGAACCCCCAGTGTGGCGATCATTATCTCAGCGGCCACAACGCGGCCATGACCGTCTTTCTTCGGAAGAAGCCTCTGGGAGATCGTTGCCTTAATGTTCTCTGAAAGCCTCATCCTGACGATGTTCTGTTCATCCGAAGGGAATACACCAATAAGACGATTGATGGTCTTTGAGGCGTCTGTGGTATGCACGGTTGAGAAAACAAGGTGCCCGGTTTCAGTGGCCTTGATGGCTGTCTCAATGGTCTCAAGGTCCCTCATCTCGCCCACGAGGATTATGTCCGGGTCCTGCCTTAGGGCAGCCCTGAGGGCCACCGCAAAACTCCCGGTATCGTTACCGACCTCCCTCTGGGAGATGCTGCATCCCTTGTCCTTGTGTATGAACTCAATAGGGTCCTCGATGGTCACAATGTGCTTCTTGCGCGTTTCGTTGATGTAGTTGATCATGGCTGCGAGTGTTGATGTCTTTCCGCTGCCCGTCACGCCCGTGACCAGGACAAGGCCCCTCTCCTCCTGGCTGATCTTCTCAAGAACCGGGGGAAGGCCAAGGTCTTTGAAGGTGGGAATTACAAAGGGAATGCTCCTCAATACGACGGCAAGGCTGCCCCTCTGACGGTAAACATTGACCCTGAACCTTCCAACCCCCGAGATAGCATAGGACGTATCAAATTCCGTGAGAGTTTCTATATCTAACTTCGCAATCCTCCCGCCAATTATGGTTTTCGCAATATCCTTCGTGTCATCGGTCTGAAGCCTCGGAGCCTTCACCTCCATAAGAGTTCCGTTGAGCCTGAACAAGGGTGGACTTCCAACCTTGAGATGGACATCCGAGATGGAATTTTTAACTGCCGCGCTTAAAAGTTGATTGAGATATGCAGCCTCCATGTTACCCCCTATTTGATCCTGACAGGGCCATTATCTGCCCGCTCATCTTCCTGAGCCTCTCCGAGAGAACCCTGCAGAAAGATTTATAGATCTTTAGCCCAAGCTTTTCGTTGGAGTCTATAAGTGCCATAAAGGAATTTTTGTCCAAAACAACAACCTCAACATCCTCCTCTGCCCTGACGGTCGCTGAAGTGAGCGCATCCTCTATAAGGGACATCTCCCCGAACAACTCTCCCTTGCCGAGCTTGGCCAGGAGCCTCTCGCTTTCCCCTTTATATACCCCGACACTTCCTTCCTTGATAAGAAAAAGGGCCCTTCCCAAAGAATTTTCCTCTATGATCGGAACCCCTACCGGGAATCTCTCCACCTTGCATATATGGGCAAGGGCAACGGTCTCGTCAAAATTGAGGTTTTTAAAGAGAAAGAGATCCTGGAACAGGTCGATCCCGTCCATCTCCATGATGGCCTTCTCTACAAGCCCAATCAGCGATTTTTTACCCGCCGAGCCGGACTTCTTGGCTTTTGCCTTCTTTGCAGCCTTTCTTTTCATTTCATATGTGCCTATACCACAACATTAAAACAATTGCAAGAATACCTTCAATGACAGAAATCCTTGTATCCGCAACAATGGAAGAGAAAATAAATGGTCGCTGTCCCTATTTAATTGACCCCAATGAGTCATGTGGATATGGTAGGGGCATGGGTTTGCGGCTACCGATCGGCAGGGGCATCGCTGCTCTTGTTCTGTTAGCTGGATGCAGGGGTGACATCAGCCCTGTCCGTGCCTGGCACCAAGCGCTTTACGGCGGAGAGTGCCCGCTGTTTGACTGCTACGGCAATGTGGAAAGGGCGCTGCCGCTCCTCCGGAGGACCCGAACATCTATCTATCTCGCTGTTCCCACGGCCAAGTTCGGGGACCCTGCCCTTAAAAAGCTCCTTCAGAATGCCTGGGCATCCGGTGTGGAGGTGCGTGCCTGGATACTTCTTTTCCCAGTCGGCGGATACTGGCCCAACGGGAGCAATGCGGATGCATTCTCTAGGGCGGTGAAGGACTTTGTCCGCTGGTCGGACACCGAAGGGCTTGGCGTCAAATGGATCGTCGTGGACCTTGAACCCTCATTGGAGAACATCATGTTACCTTTCTATGAAGAGCTGATCGGGGGCAATATCACCGCTGCCACTGCCCTGCTCAGGAACAATCTTGACCCTGCAGACCACGCGGTGAAAAAGGGGAAATACGCAGACCTGCTTTCCTTCCTTCACTCAAATGGATGGAAGGCCCTGGCGGTCACAGAAGCCATGGTGCTTGACGACATGAAGGACGGCGACCAAAAACTCCAGGACGCCCTTGACATCCCCGTGTCCGGACTGGACTGGGACAATGTCTCTTTCATGGTCTACCTCACCAATTACCTGGACTATGTGCCCCAGAAGGTCGGCGCAGACCTCGTTTATTCCTACTCCCTGGATGCCAGGGAATATTTCGGGGACAGGGGAGGCATTGCACTAGGCGTGGTGAAACCAGGAAAGGGGGCAGGGGACCAGGACATTGTCTATACCGATCCTCCGGTCCTTCACAGGGATATAGGCGCCTCACTGGCCGGAGATGTCAGCGAGGTGCAGATATTTTCCCTGGAGGGGATCCTCGGGATGGGAGATGCTGACGAGTGGCTGGGAAAGACATCGGTATCCGAATCTCCGCCCAAGAAGGAGCCCGCCACGCAATTTGTCCGCGACCTCTTCTTCTCTATAGACTCCTCCTTATAAAGACCGTTGTTGACCCCGTTAGTGTGCAAGCGGCTCCCTCGCCGTGTTGAATGCATCATCCTCAAGCCTGGAGAGACAAGGGAATTTTAATATGCTAATCTAAGAAGCAACAGGAGGGTGAAATGAGCGTTGCAAAAAAAGAGATTAAAAAAATGCTTGATCTCATCCCCGATGACTCTACCTATGAGGACATCCAGTATCACATTTATGTACGGGAAAAGATCGAGCGCGGCCTGAAAGATGTCAAGGAAGGAAAGGTGCTCACTCAGAAGGAAGTTGAACGAAGAATGTCTAAATGGCTCGGAAAATAAATTGGGCAGAGGTAGCGTGGGCGGATCTTGAGAGTGTGGCAGATTATATTGCACGGGATTCACCTTATTACGCAGCATCATTCGTTCGCGAGGTACTGGTAGCGTCACGCACATTAGTTACTATGGCAGAGCATGGCCGTGTGGTGCCTGAGTTTAACAATCAAAACATTCACGAACTTTTTATTAGAAGTTATCGAATGATATATCAGGTCACAAAGCAAACTGTATACATCATTGGATTTATTCATGGCTCGCGTGATCTGAGAGCACTTTGGGATCGAGAGGCCAGAAGAACTTTATCCAATAGCTGACATGGACCGGGTTGTATCAACACAATGAAGGAGCTTATACCCAACTGGTCATTCCTTAACACCTTCAATGGCGCTGGTATCGAGCCTGATTCTAACCCTGAGTGGATAGTATTCGATGTATTGATCAAAAAAGCACACGAGTTGCTGGAAGAACAATGGGTCAGAGATGCCGAGATTGTTGCAGCCTGGGATGAAAGACTTCGGGACTATGGCGGAGATCCTTGTCATCGACACTGGGTTGAATTCAGGCCACTCCGGCTGGAACGGGAGGAGGATTGGTCTGATTGGCTGGCGTGGCTTCTTGGGAATTCCCGTACCGGAAGCCTGGCAAGGGAAATTTTCCACGATGCTATAGAAAGCACACCGGCTGATTTGGCTGGACCGGAAGTCCAGAGAGAGCTTCCTACTCCCCAGGGCACGAGACGAATGGATTTTTTTATTGAATGGAAAGACGGAGCATTCACGCATGTTGAGGTGAAGATCGGCGATGAAAATTTTGACAAAACTTTTGAGGTGGCCAGAGAGCTTTACCTGAAATACCCTAAATTGACGAATTTTATTCTTGTCCCAAAAGAATCTTTGCCAAAGTGGAAGGAAAAACAGGTAGAGGATAGCGCTGCGATGATCTACACGGTAACATGGGATGATTTGGCCGTTGCTCTACGGAAAGAGCTGTGGGCGGGCAAAGAGGATATATCATGGAAGGTCTGGGCTTATTCATTCTGTGGGGCTATCGAGCAGGAGCTGCTGGGTTATGATCAAATAGATTGGAACATGCGATACAGCGGGCCGGTCTCTTTGGTCTTGCAACAAATAAACCAGGTTGAACTGATGCGGGAGACAATGAAAGATGAATGAAAAACTCCGGGAGTTCCTGAAGGAAGGAATGAAACGATACGAGGAGGCATACCACACACTCCAGTTTTTTGAGAAGTCGGTAGAGTCAATAATCAGAGACATACTAGAAAAAAAGAATAATTGGGGAACATTCGTGTTAAAGAAAAGTAATGATGCTATTGAGACAAGTTCTGGATACGGAAGTGGGGCTGGAAGATGGATTGACGGAATAGTTACTGGATCAATAACTATAAGAGGAAAAAAGCATGATGCCATAATAAATTGTGGTATCTGGTGGGGCGCCGAATATAAAGGGAAATCGGGCACTATTATCTATACAAGTTTCTATGAACAGCCCAAAGATCTTTTGAATTTTGAGTATAGAGAAAAAGATCCTCAAGTTCATTCCTTCTCGAGGTGGAAACGCACTTATCTTTACAAAGAACCCAAACCTGACTATAACCTCGTTGTCAATCTTCCTCAAGATCTGAATTTGATCCTCGATGTTCTACAGAAGCAATTTCCTTTACGGGAGTAACACGGTATCTCTTTAGCAAAATGACGATGGCAAGGGTCCTCCTGATAAATCCGAATACCATTAAACCACCTGTTGCTCCCCTTGGCATTGAGTACCTCTCGTCATTCCTCAAGGAACATGGGGTCGAAGTGTCCATCTTCGATTTGAATATTCAGGACAAGAATGACTTGGAGAGCGCAATCAAGGACTATCGCCCTGACTTCACAGGCATTTCTGTCAGGAACATTGACGATAGTTGCTATTCCACCCAGGAATTGTTCGTTGAAGACATAAAATCGCTTGTCTCCCTCGTTAAAACCGCTTTGCCGAAAACGCCAATCGTGCTCGGGGGCGTGGGATTCTCCATCATGCCAAAAGAGATACAATCGTTTACCAAAGCAGACATCGGCCTCTGGGGCGATGGTGAGGAGGCAATGCTCGAACTGGCCCTGCATGGGAAAAGACCAAAAAAACCCTCTTTCCTCAACCTTCAGGATTTTTCTCCTAACAGGGGGCATATTGACAATAGGTTTTACTTCGCCACAGGTGGAATGGCAGGCGTTGAGACATCCAGGGGATGCATTAGGAAATGCATCTACTGTGCAGATCCGCTTGCCAAGGGAAGAAAACTCAGGCTCAGGAGCCCTTTATCTGTGGCACGGGAGATAGAGCAGCTCCTTGACATGGGCATAGACCATTTCCACACCTGTGATTGTGAATTCAACCTTAAGAGAGAGCATGCGATTGGTGTATGCGAGAAGATCATTGAAAAAGGCCTGGGGCCGAGGCTCCACTGGTATGCATACTGCGTCATTGATGGTTTTGATGAAAGCCTTGCAGAGGCGATGAAGAAGGCGGGATGCGATGGGATCAACTTCGGCACTGACCATACGGACGACGGGATCCTAAAGTTTTTTAAGAGAAGGCACAGGCTGGGCGATATCCAAAGGGCTGTGGATGCCTGCAAAAAAGCCGGCATACGGGTCATGCTCGACCTCCTTCTCGGCGCCCCTGGAGAGAGCCTTGAGAGCCTGAAAAAAGTCATGGACGATACAATATCCCTTGAGCCGACACGGGTAGGGGTTTCCTATGGGATCAGGGCGTATCCGGGCACAGAGTTTTATGAATATTTGAAGAAGGAGGGCATCACGCCCCCAAAGGGCCCGCTTGCGCCGCAATTTTATATCGAGCCCCGGATGTCCCACGATATAGACGGGTATGTTCTTGAGAGGGTGCAGGGAAATGCCCTGTTCTTTTTCAACTCGCGAGAGCATCCTGAAAAGAACTACAACTATAACTCAAACGAAGTCCTCACCCGTGCGATTTCCAAAGAAGGATACAGGGGCGCCTTCTGGGACATCCTCTATAGGAAATACAAAGACGAACAACAGAATAAATTTTAAAAAAATATCCTTTGAGCTTTCGGGGACAAAAGTCTACCGAATAAGCCACCACCAGGGAACAGCGATGACCTTTGAATGGAGGTATGCGATGGAATCGCCTGCATGAATAAGAACTCCTTTTATTGTGTGAGGATGGTTTTCTATAAATGCCAAAAGATTCCTGGCATCTTGAATTGTGGGACGCTGGGTGAGCTTCGCTTCGCATGCCACAACCCTCTTTCCTTGCTCCAGGATGAAATCCACTTCCTTTCCCGTCGTTGTCCTCCAGAAAAATATGCTCGCTTTGGGAATCATCAGTTCCGATAATACCTTGAGGTGGAAGAACACCATCGTTTCAAAATAATTTCCCACTTCCCTGGCGTTTCTCACAGCATCTTCATCATGATACCCTGATAGATAAATGCTTAACCCGGGGTCTATAAAAAATATCTTCGGAGATTTCGTAATCCTTTTCGTCCTGCTCGTAAAATACGAAGGAACTTTTTTAATGATGTTTGAGACCTCAAGAAGGTTCATATATCTATGGACAGTCGGCTGGCTTACCTTCGTGTCTCTTCCGATCTCTGTCTGATTCAACACATTCCCAGTTCGGAGAGCAAGGGATTCCATGACTCTCCTGAATCCTATCAGTGAGTCAACCTGTGATAATTCTCTGAGGTCTCTTTCGAGATATGTCTTCACATATCCTTCCCACCAGAGGAGGATATCCTTTCTTTCTCGGAGCGACATCAAGGGCGGCATGAAGCCTCTTGCCATCACGGGAATTGGATCTACGAGATCGAGTTTCTGTTCCCTCTCCTGATGCCCGGTTTTCCATAGAGAAATAAATTTTTCCGGGAGATCTCCTTCCTCCTCCATCTCAGCGTAAGTCATAGGGAACATCTCAAAATATACAGCCCTGCCCGCAAGCGTCTCGCTGATTCGCCTCATGAGGAGGAGATTGGCAGAGCCCGATATGAGAAACCGCTTTTTTCGCTGCGATCTATCAACAGCCAATTTTATTGCGCTGAAGAGCTCAGGGGCCTTCTGGGCCTCGTCTATGATGACCCGATCGGTCCCTGCCCATAATGATGACGCATCGGTTTTCGCCTGTTGAAAGACAGGGAAATCATCAAGACTTCTGTATGTAAAATCCGGAAATTCATTCTGTAAAAATGTGCTTTTCCCCACCTGTCGAGCCCCTGATATGGCAACGACAGGGAAGACCTTTAGGGCCGACCTGACCCCTGGCCCCATCCATCGCTTTTTGTAAATCCATTCACCATATGAATGATTATTATTCACAACATGAATAATATTCTCATCGGCCTTAAAAGTCAAGTCCCAACAGGGAAAGAGCATTGAACGGATAATCGATCGGGAAAACTATGAATGGCAGACCCTGCGGGTCCTGGAGGACGGTTCAATCAAACCGGAGTGATGCGAAAATAAGCCAATAAAAAAATTGATCTCTTGCTTTTCAAAGAAAAATTCAGTATGTTCCTAAAAGGATTACCTAAGATAGGAGGGTGGCATCATGATAAAAAAGCTTTCAATCTATGTCATTGCTTGCTCGATTCTCCTCTTGCAGTGTTATAACAACGAAACGATCATACCCCCAAGGATCCTGGGTATTCTGATACACGGGGTCCCTGCGTCTGAGGCCCCAATGCTGTTCACAGGAGACCCTCTGGCAATCACTCTGAATGTAGACAACCCCTCCCAGTACGGCCTGAGCTTCAGCGTTGAACCACAACCGCCTGGCAGCGTATTTACAGAGACCACAGGAACACTCTACTGGGTCCCGGCCACGGACCAGACTGGAGGGTTCTCATTCACCTTCACGATCGCCATGACCGATCGTCCGGACATCATAGATTCCAAGCGTATCACCATCACAGTATGGTCTCCTCCCAAGATCCTGGATGTGAAGGTCAACGGAGCTTCAGTGACGCAGACCTCCACGCTCTTCGCACTTGACCCCCTGGCGATCACAGTAAGTATGGACAACCCCTCCCAGGCCGGCCTGAGCTTCAGCATTGAACCTCTTCCTGCAGGCGGGGTATTTAATAATACAACAGGGGTTCTGTCCTGGGTTCCGGATCAATCCCAGGCCGGAGGAATCACGCTGACCTTAACTGTCCGGGTCACCAGCCGTCCGGATCTGATTGAGACGCGCATCATAAATCTTGTCATTTCGCCTCCAATATCACTCTCTCTCATTCCACTGGAAGCTCAGCTCCAGGTTGGGCTCTCCCTCCAGTTCACCATGACTATTTCAGGCTCTCCGGCAACCGCGGTAGCCTGGAGTGTAAACGGGATTCCTGGGGGCAATTCAACATTGGGCACGGTGTCAACGGATGGTTTGTATGCCGCACCAGCCGCACATCCGGATCCCTCCCTGGTCTCCATCACGGTCACCAGCCTTGTCGATCCGAGGAAGACTGCATCAGCCCGGCTAACCATCCTGACACTTCCTCTGACCAGGCCATACCTGGGGACATGGGACATTGTCCTATCCAGCCAGCCCATTTCGGCAAGCATCGTCCCTATAGAGACGGATGGTCAGATATCCCTGAGGGAAACAGCGGCGCTCACAATCACAGGAAACATGATGAGCCTGCCTTTGACAATCACGAACAGCACCCTCGCAGAGATTATCGGGGTAAATATGACCCCTATGAGCCTCAGCAACGCCCTCGCCAGCATTTTCAACCCGGACAACGGCACTGCTCTGGGAAGCTGGTTCTGGTCCCTATTCGATCTCCCTGCTTGCGGAGCCTCGGAGACAAAGATCATATCCATCCAGAACCCAGGTCAGACCAACCTGACCGTCCGGGTCAGCCTGTATTCCGACAACCCAGAACTTTATTCGATCGAAAGCAACTGCCAGAATGGCAAAGTGACAGCCCTTGGTATGAACCTCGGTCCAGATCCTGGAGCTGGGAAAAAAGCAACGGTGTCTCACAACATACGGGTTCGGGAGCGCATTATCCAGGAAGACCATGTGGAGGATTGGTCCGATACCAAGGTAACGGCCAGGCTTGGAGGAGGAGTAACACAAGGGTATGTAGCGGTCACCAAGTCAGGCCAGCCCACCAATCGGAGGCAGGTTTCAACAACCGGAACATGCCGTCACAGGATCTATGTCACTAATTTTATCGGGGACAGCATTTCTGTGTTTGACAGCCAGACCATGACCCAGATCTCGGGCTCTCCATTTACACTCGGTCCGCCAGCTACAAGGAATTGCACACTCGACGGCATGATGGCGCCGTCGGTTGCCGCTGTGGATCCCGAGTTCAACAGAATCTATGCAGTAGCCTTTTATGCCGGGGCTGTCCATGCCCTTGATCTGACATCTCCAACACTGCAGCCGATTCCAGGCTCGCCATTTACCACAGGAAGCGAATCCCCTTATCCCGCAGGCATGGCCCTGGATCCTATTGCCCATCGCCTCTATGTTGGGAACTTCTCTTCAAATACAATCGCCGTATTTGATACCTCCACCATGACCAATATCCCAGGCTCCCCCTTTACAGCACCAGGCACGCCAGGGGATATGGTTGTGGATCCCGTCTCCCACCTTTTGTATGTCACGCATTTCTTCCCTTCGGTGCAAAGCGGGATACCCTTTGAATATAAAGGTGGAACAACATGGTGTGAGGTGCAGCAAAATACTTTCTCTGTCTGGGAAACAACCACTATGACCCAGCTCTCTGGTTCTCCCATTACAACCCTATCAGGGCCAGTGGGCTTGGCCCTGGATCAAGACAATGGCCGTCTCTTTGTGGGCCATGTGGGGACAGTGTGCACCTCGGACTACGGCTATACATGGAATGTGGGGCCTCCAGGCATAGAGATTTTCTCAACTACCACCCTCTTAAAGACCGGAACAATGTCTGCAGGCGCAAACCCGGTGCTTATGACATATGATCTTGAGACCAAACGCCTGTATGTGAACAATTTTGGCAACACGGTCCTGTCAGGGATGTCGACCGATTGTATCCAGGCTCAATACAACGGTGCCAGCAGTCTATGGGCTTATAATACGGACACCCTATTGCCCATCCCTGGGTATCCCTTTGCAACGGGAATCCAGCCCCTTGGAATAGGCTATGATCCAAACCTCTCCATACTCGCCATTGCCAACTACGGGAGCAATAATCTGACAGTCTATAATACAAACACGATGTCCCAGCTTGCGGGATCGCCATTCCCTACGGGCGGATCCGGCCCTGTCGGCGTTGTGACCGTAGAACCCGGTATGTTCCCCATGCGCTGATTCTTTTCATAGGATCTTCCCCCCTTCCCACTCCTCATAGAGTTCATGAGGTAAGATTCACACATTATGATTTGACAAAAAGGGGGCAAGTTCGGTCCCGTTTATATTAACTTTACCTCTAAATCACTTTTTGGGGGCATCTCCAAGTCAGTGTATAGTAACTTATCCTGTGGATCAGTTTTTGGGGAGCAGATCATTCTACACAGGCTGGAAAGAGAGACAGTAATTCTTCTGGGTCAACAATATTTCTCCCTGTTATTTATTGAGTGATTCTTGCTAAGAATGTGTCGGGCAAAATTATTGCTCCAGAAACATCTTTCTTTAAATCTTTAATAGACCCTCCCGAATATATTCGCTCATTACTCAAGTAACCTTCTTTTGTAAAATAAAATCCGAAATTAAGTTGATCGGTTGGAGGAGAACATTTCGAGCACCCAATAGGGCAATCGTAAATGAGGAATGAAGAAACTGTAAAGCTCCCTTCGGCAGTCGAAACGACTCCCTTATTGTAATATTTTGATATTGAACCACCATTTTCCCTATGAATGTCAAAATTTGTACCGCTAATGGTAACGCCCGACAAGGGATTCTCTGAATTAAATTCCTTGACAAGTCCAGTAAAATAATAAGTAGTCGCCCCAGTACACCCAGAGAGGACTATAAGACAAAGTAAAACAATTATCTGCCATCGAAACATCGAAAGATCTTTTTGTTCTGTTATTGATAACATTGATACCCTGTTCCTGAAGTCAAACATTGACCTCCTCCTTTTTCGTAAGCTTCTCGTTCATATTTTCCTGAATTACCAAGATAGTTCCACCAAAATCCCCATCCCCACTCGCGCACAAACTGTCTTGTGTGATAAAACTCGTGATTCCAGAATTCTGCTTTACATTCTTCTGGTAAGCTTTCATATCCCCTTACATTTACAAAAACAGCATGAGTAGGCGTGAATCCTAATATATCAAGTGAATCCAATGCATATCCAAAAAATCCACCCATGAAGATCCAGTGGCCATCTTCGTACCGAATACTGGCACGTTGGGGGGTAGAGATGAGCCCTCCCAAAGTAAATATTTCAAAAAGTACGAAATTTACTAAACCTATAGTGTTAAATAAAACTTCCAATGGAAGAGCTAATCCTAGACCAAATGCCTTCCATGGGTCCCGTAATACTTCCTGACTCCCCCACTCGCGCAGAATGGAAATAGTCGCCATTATCCCCGCACCTACAATGATGCCAGCAGCAGTAGCTGATAGTAAAAACACCCCCACTCCACTTAATGTCAATGCCCCAAACCCAACTTCATACCCGAGGGCTCCCGCTATTCCTGCACCTGCCAGATAGGCACCATATCCAATTGTAACTAATCCTGCTGCCAAAAGTGCTCCGCCTAACCCATAAGCCAATGCCCCTCCGATTGTGCCAGTCTTGACGGCCCCATATGTGGCACCTGCAATAAATCCTACGACGGCCGCTATCGCTAAAATCGCGAGAAAAGCAAACTCGCCAGTAAGATCCACATACACGAGGGGGTTATTATGGGCATAGCTATAGCGATTGAGATTCTGGGGGTTATCTGGCTGAGGAACAATATGATCTGGAGAAATAAACCTCCCCATTTTCGGCCAGTAATACCTGGCACCCATGTGATAGAAACCTGTCTCTGCATCAAGCTCTGTCCCTGTGAACTTGTAGGGACTGTCCCATGTGATGTCATTGTTCTGGCGGATGTCCCCAAACGGAGTATAAGATAGCCTCTGCACGATGAGTCCATCCTGATCCGTGATCACAGAAGATGAGCCAAGGTGATCCGTGTGATAGTAAGCCACTAACTGAAGGGGTGCCTGGGCATGGGCTGGCATCGGAGGCCATGCTGACCAGAAGAAAATCAATGAAA
>Ga0315296_10001255_pt1 | contig 22154 bp, 21 predicted proteins | sample YL17G14_18_MG_FD_203921 | JGI IMG/M metagenome (GOLD analysis project Ga0315296, IMG submission 203921) | Sediment microbial communities from Yellowstone Lake, YNP, Wyoming, USA - YL17G14_18 | ecosystem: Environmental > Aquatic > Freshwater > Lake > Sediment | place: USA: Wyoming | collected...
AAACGCCTCGCTGATCTGAATCATCCTTCGACGCTGCCTCTCCCCGTACCTCTCCACCGCCTCCCCCGCCCCGATCCTCGACTTCACCTCGCAGAATACCACCGTCCGCCCGCCGTACGCCACTATATCGATCTCCCCGCCCTTCTGGCGGTAGTTCGTTCTCAGTATCCGAAATCCCTGACGCTCAAGGTGCTTTCTCGCGACCGACTCGCCCGCCTGCCCCAGCGACCGCCTGCGCAGTCCCTCCGATCCGGCTTGCGGGCTCATTCCGACCGCTCCCGCGCCGCGCGGAGGGCAATTGTACCCGCCCGCCCCGCATCTGGCAAGCCTCCCGCGGCTTCCGCGCACGGAGCGAAGGTCCGCCTGTGTATCGGCGTCAGCCCGTGCCTCTCGAGCGCCTCGAAATGCGCCCGAACCGCGTAGCCCTTGTGCCCCTCGAATCCGAACTCCGGGAATTCCCTGCCCGCGCGACGCATGTACCTGTCCCGAGTCACCTTCGCCACTATGCTCGCCGCCATCACGCATCGCAACCTCGTGTCCCCCTTCACAACCGCAACTGCCTGCTCCAGACCCGCCGGAACCCGATCTCCATCCACCAGAATCAGGTCCGGAGCCTCCGGCAGCATCCAGACCGCAAGTCTCATCGCCTCCAGTGCGGCGCGCAATATATTCGACCCATCGATCATCGCCGGACCCACCATCCCCACCCCGACCCCCCTCGCCTTCCCCCAAATCTCGTCATAAAGCGCCTCCCTTACCTCCGGCGCGAGCTTTTTCGAGTCGTCCAGCCCCTCGATCGATTCATCGCCAAGAATCACCGCCGCGGCGCATACCGGGCCCGCAAGCGCTCCCCTGCCCGCCTCGTCCACTCCCGCGATCGACCGGAACCCCCGGCCCACGTACCAGCCATCCAGTGGCTCCACAGCCGGCGAATCGTCCGGCAACTCGAAAAGATCGACCTGTCGAGTCCTCTTCATCGCCACCCTACCCCCGCGGGATCAGCCCGATCCGCTTCAGCGGCCAGAAGACCGCCTCGGCGCGGCCCTCGATATTCCGCATCGGCACAGTCCCGATCACATGGCTGTCCTGCGAGTTCGACCGGTTGTCGCCCAGCACAAAGACCTCCCCCGACGGCACCGTCACCGGGCCGTAACGATCGTAGTCCGGCGGACGTGTCTCGAATCTCTCATCCAGCGGCTCACCGTTTACGTATATATCCCCATCGCTCACCTCGACCACATCCCCCGGCAGTCCGACGACCCTCTTGATGTAGTCCTGGACCTCGATTCGGCCCCCGCCCGCATCCTGCAGTTTCTCGACCTGGAAAACCGGAGCGAACACCTCCAGATCGGACGCCGAGTACGCCTCCTCCAGCGTCAGTCGGCCCGGAAGACCCCGCCGCGACGGCTGAAACACCCGGAATATCACCACCTCCCCCCGATGCGGCTCGCGCATCCGGTACACAAGCTTGTTCGCGATTATCCGGTCGCCCTCGTGCAACGTCGGCTCCATGCTGCCCGACGGAATCCAGAACGTCTGGAAGAAGAATATACGGATGATGATCGCCACGAGGAACGCGTAGATCACGCTCTCCATCATCTCCGCGGCCGCGTACCCCGCCGGCGCGCGTACCCCCACCACCAGCTTCGCCTCGCCGAGGTCGCACGCGAGCGCGATCTCCGCCTTCCCAAACTCCCCACCCGGCCGAAACACGATCCGCATCTCCCCCGCCTCATCAACCGCACCTTCGCCCGACCTCACCGCCCGCTCGTCCGTCCCTGCGGCCGTTTCGCCCGCTTGCACAGCTACTTCGCCCGACCGGGCGGCGATTTCGCTCGCGGGAATTGCGATCTCGCTGCCGGTCCTGTCGATTTTGGGAAGATGGAGGACCCCCCTCGACGCCGTCAGCCGCACCGTGCCCGTGTCACGCGTCGGCTCGCCGAGAAAATCACGAAACCGCGCCACGAGATGGATCTCATCCCCCGCCCTGAACCTTCGCATCTCCCCTGATGCGAACCGCCGCGCCTCCCTTGCCCCGACCCGACCCGCCTCCCCCGTCCCGAACTGACCCGCCTCCCCCACTGTGAATCCTCGGTTTTCCCCCGCACCGGGACGCCGGGCTTGCTCGACGCCCGACGCATACTCAAGCTCGACGCGCGGCCGGAACGATGGAATCTCTTCGACGCTCATCCCGCCGCATTATAGCCGCATCCCCACCCAAACGAAACCCGCCCGGCCATCACGACACGCGCGCTGCCCTGGGTCGCACTACGCCTTCTCGACCTTGGGAGGGGCGACAGCCTGTCGGCCGTACCGAGCGCATCCATGCGCTCCACCCCTCGCCGCCTCCGCCTCGACTGAGTCGTAGCCCGGCAATTCATTTGCTGTGCTTATTGGCTCATAAATGATAATCCCGGCAAATGAATCGGCGGGTTCCTTGCTGGGCGGGTTCCAGTGGCCCTTTCCCCCAGTTGATCTAGTCGAGATGCATCGACGAGACCGCTGATCAGCGATATCACAACAGCAGCTCCGCGTAGATTGGCATGAACCGGTAGATCTCTTTATACGCTTCCACGTACTCAGGGGGAAGCTCAAACTTCTTCGGCCGGTAACCCTGCCTGCAAGGCATCTTGCTGTCCAGGAAGCTACGCTCCTTGAGCGTAAGGACTGGTACTCGGATCTCGTAGGGTTCACTCCTCCAATCCAATCGAGCGTAGAAAAGATCCTTGACGCCGCTCCCGGCGATCCGGCGACGGTCCACGTCCGTCCCAATCATGCCACCCATAGTCAGCATTCTGTGTCCGTCAGCATATACGAAATTGAACAGCGGAATCATGCGCAACCCGCGCCCCTTTATCCCTGCTTTGATAGCCCTTCCCACGATGTCAATGTTGACTCTTGTCAGCCTGTGCTCCAAGAAATCAGAGTCATTTAGATCCTGCGGTAGGTATACTCCGGCTTGATCCTCGAAATACTCTCGCCACTCCGCTGGACCGTCATCTTCCCCTCCCGGCGGCTCAATATCGATCGTGACTATTAACAAGGATCCACGAGTCAGGTATGTCGCTGCTAGCTTGATGTCTTCGAGATGATCTTCACTAACGATATCGTCATAGTCCAGCCACAAGACATGCTTCTCGTCATCGGAAAGTGACGGAATCACGTTGCCTATTTCGCCGATTTCAACCTCGATGAAGTCGAACGGCTTGTTAAACTCGATCCGCCTTCTGATTGCCCTGTCGTGCTCGACGCTGAGCATCTTGGCTATGCCGAGCAGCTTGTGGAATAGAATGAAATCCACAAAAGCGATCGACCCGAGTCCCGTGTACTGATAGTCGCATATTCTGAACCCAGCGTGAGAAAGCATGTGCAACGCATCAACAAGCATACGTCTCTCTACCTGCTTAGCAGGACGGAACTCGTATTGCACCTTGAGGTAGCTTTGTGTAGACCCCTTCACTCTGGGCATTCCTTTTTTAAGAAGTACTTGAAGGTATGCAAGCCGATTTGCGAATACGGCATATTCGGCTTCCTCAGTCGCTTTCGTATTCTCTCTATGTCCCTAATCGGGGCTTCGTAGCACACCCGCTGGCTCGTCCTCTTCCTGTCTCTTGGCTCGGCCCTAAACTCGCCGTTCGGCACATCCTTCAGATCCCGGATATCCAGTTTGCTCATCCGGCCAGTTAGCTTCCGTTCTGGTTCGCTTTCGACAGGTTCACCCTTGTACATCCGGTTAAGGAATGATATCACTGGGCGTGCCACTCCATGCATTCTATTCCTAGTAATCACGTAAACCTGCGATTCCTTGTTAAGTCCACGCTTTGAGGTAGTCCACGGCAGCAGCAAGGGATCGTCAGAGTATAAGAGTGCCATCCCGAGAAAACCGCGATACTTGGGCTGCCATTGCGGCAGATCCTCGCTCCACCCGGTGATCTCATCCTTGTTGGCAACTAGAACTGCTCTTCCGTTGCAGAAGACATACCATCCTGCCCGCTCTCCCTTCCAGTCCGCACGGTCGGTCTCCCGAGCCGCCAAGCCTGCGTACAATCTGATCTGGACCCCGTCATGCTCAAAAGACTCGCTAGCAATATGGACGTCGTCGGATGCTCCAAATGGGACCAAGTACGGCTCCACAACCTTTCCGTTCAACTTGAGGACAACGTACTTCCCCAAGAACAGAGTGTAGGTTGTCGAAATCATCCTCCGCAGCTTCCCTTCGAGCCTGTCGTCCTCAAGGACCGTTATGATGTCAGGATGCAATTCACCGATCGTAATGGTTGTTCCGCAGTGCTCCGCTGAGGTGGCTGCATCCGTTAGTTCAAGGTCTATCTCCCAATCCTGGGGAGTCTCATCTCGCTTGGCCCAGTCGACTAGGTCCACATCAGCTTTGAAGCCTCCATCTAGCGTTCGGGACTCGATGCTGAAGTGGTTACCGATCTTGAAGAGAGCTCGCTTCATGCCGACTCCGTACACCCCAAGGCTGGTTGAACGTCTACCAGGATCGCGGCCAAACCTGAAGGCCTCCTCGGCAGCCAATCGAGGGGATATGCCGCCGCAATTGTCGGTGATACTCACTCTCCTTTTCGAATATGATACATGTATGGAGGGCAAGCGCCTACTCCCAATTCGCTGCGGCGACTTCCGGTCATCTGAAAAAGGCTCTTTGGATAGCTGAACGCCGTAGTTCTCCACTAGAGCATCAATGGAATTGTCGACTAGGTCGAGCAGGCAATCTTCAAATGAGATATCCCTAGTGAACATCTCAATGAAGAAGACCTTCCTAGGGTAAGCCTTGGCTCTCTGTCTCTTCGCCATTTCACGGCCTCTTGTGGACCAGGCATCTGTACGAATCTAGTCGTGCACAGATGATCCTGCAATTGGACTTGACAATATCGCAGGCACTGAATACCATACCGGCTCTTGCAGCCACGAGCACCCCAGTGCCAGACCCAGCGAAGGGATCCACATAGAGCATGCCAGGAACACCGCTCATTTCTGTCAGCCTTTCGAAGAGCTTCTCCGGAAGCTCGTTGGCAACCCGGTTCTTGCGATTTCGATGCCTGACGGGGCTTAGATCTTCCCAGAAGTCGCTAAGGTTCAGTCCCTTTTGCTCGATAATCCGTCTGTAGCCTCCGTAGTCCTTAACCATTCCTCCGCAATGTCTGCATAACGACGGACTCAGCTTCGGACGCCTGAAATGCTTCGGTTCGCCTTTGGTGAACATTAATAGAGCATAATGCGCAGGGTACAAATAGCGGCCCCTGAGGAAGCTGTTCTTCATAGATATCGCAATCCAATGCCGGAAAGTCAAGCGACCGTTTAGGAAACCGCCCAATTCCATCGCCCAGTTGGGCAAGTGATACAAGTACAGCGTACCACCAGGCATGAGGACACGGACGCTCTCATTCAAGATGTCCTGTATCCATGCAAGGTACTTCTCTTCTGGAAGGCGATCCATGCTGGGCCTAGCCCTTGAGTACTGCTTGCCTAGGTTGAACGGAGGATCCAAGAACAGAAGACCTGCTGATGCTGACGGCAAGGTTCGAAGATAGTCGAGCGCCTCGGCATGGACTACACATCCCTTAACGTACTTCCCCCTGAAGCGACGATACACCGTAGCTTTCATCGCCCTTGTCCGTCACTTTTTTCGGTAGGTTAACGGAAGTATACTTCTCGGCATCACGATCCACAAGCCCATCTGCTCCTCCACCCTCGCCAATCCGTTCCTTTCCTGTCCGTCTAGGCGCGGGTGGTCACTGCGTCAGCGGCATGGCTGCGATCCATCATAGCTCCGCGCTGCCGGCGCAGTCGCCGCCCGGCACAAAAAAGCGAACGACGTTTGGAGCCGTTCGCGGGGGTGGATGCACTGATGCGGGGCCGGGGCTACTCGCGTGTCAGCCTGCGCTCCTTGATGCGGGCGGACTTGCCCGCCCTGCCCCTGAGGTAGTAGAGCTTGGCGCGGCGCACGCGGCCCTTGCGCACAAGCTCGATTTTATCAATCTTGGTGGAGTTGATGAAGAAGGTGCGCTCGACGCCTACGCCCCACGAGGTTTTGCGGACGGTGAACGTGCGGTCGAGCCCGCCGTGCTTGAGCGCGATCACCACGCCCTCGAAGGCCTGGATGCGCTCCTTGTTGCTCTCGACAATCTTGACGTGCACCCTTACGGTGTCGCCCGGACGGAAATCGGGGATATCGTTGCGGATGAGTCCGCCGGTCAGAGCCGCGACCTTCTCGAGCGGCGAGAGCTTCTTCTCTTCTTCTTCAACGACAGCCACTTCTTCAACGACGGCCTCTTCGGCCTCCGCGACGACTACCTCGGCGGGCCCGTCGGCGGTCTCGACCGCGACGAGCGTCTCGGCCTCGCCCTCGGCCGGCGGAATGTCATCCTTTTTCTTTCTTTTTTTCTTTTCAACCATAGTCAATCACCTCACCTCTCCCCCCAGCCCCCTCTCCACTTGGTCAGGGGGTGAGGTCCAGAAGGTCCGGGCGGTGTCTTTTCGTCAGCTCCCTGCGCTTCATCGCGCGCCATGTCTCTATCTTCGCGTGATCGCCGCCGAGAAGGACCTCCGGCACCCTCATGCCGCGGAATTCCGGCGGACGGGTGTAGACCGGATGGTCCAGCAGGCCGGAGGCGAACGACTCATGAGCGAGCGACTCGGGATTGCCGAGCGCTCCCTCGATGAGTCGCGCGATGCCGTCGATCACAGCCAGCGCGGGGATCTCGCCGCCGGACAGCACGAAATCCCCGAGGCTGACGATCTCCCACGGATAGAGGGCGTACAGCCTCTCGTCGTAGCCCTCGTAATGCCCCGCCAGCATAAGGAGGCTTCGACTGTCGGGGCTTTGCCCCAGCCATCGAGCCAAGTCGTCCAGCATTGACTGGTCGAGACGTCTGCCGCGCGGGCAGAAAATCACCATGCGCGACTCGATCCCGTGCGAGCCTCTGGCGGCGAGGACTGAGTCGATGCATCTCGCGAGCGGCTCAAGCATCAGGACCATACCCGGCCCGCCGCCGTACGGCATATCGTCCACCTGCCGGTACTCGCCTTCGGCCCAGTCACGGATGTCGTGAATCGAGACCGAGACGAGTCCTTTCTCGACGGCTTTTCCGACGATGCTGGTCGCCAGCGGAACCTCAAAGAACCGCGGGAACAGGGTCAGCAAGTCAATGTTCATCGGTCCGCTCATTCAGAGGAGACCGGGGAGAGGATCCACAACCATGCGGCCCTTTTCGAGGTCGACTTCGACGATCACGTCGCTGATCGCCGGTAGGAGGATGCTTCTCTCGCCGTCGACGACCTCGTACACATCGTTGGCCCCGGTCCGGATCACCTCCTCGAGCACCCCCAGCCGGTCGCCGGAGCGGGTGAAGACTTCGAGCCCGAGAATCTCCTCGCGGACGGCTCGCGCCTTCTCCGCGGGGGTGAACTCATCGCCGGCCAGTCGCACGTACGAGTCTTTCAGCTCCTCGGCCGCCGCCCTGTCGGCCACTCCCTCGAGCTTGACGAGGGCATGGGTCTTGTGGACGCGAGCCTTTTCAATTCTGCAGGCTCTCTCGACGCCGTCGGGACGGACGATCACGAGTGTTTCCAGGCTGAGGAAGCGCTCCGGCTCGCCGTTCGAGCTCAGAATCCGCACCTCGCCCTTTATACCAAAGGCCCCCACAATGAGGCCGATATCCATCACTCTAGCCTCTCCTCGAGGACATTGCAGGCCGTACAGGGACACGAAGTCCGCTTTGGACGCCTACTTCACGAGCTCGATCGAGACGGATTTGCCCTCGTGGACCGCCGCGGCCCGCACGACGATCCGCAGCGACTTGATGATGCGGCCCTTCTTGCCGATCACCTTGCCCATGTCGGCTTCATTGACCTTCACTTCCAGAATCGTCGCGGACTCGCCCTGTATCTCTTTGACATGGACATCCCCGGGATTGTCCACCAGTTTCTCCACCATGAACTGAAGCAGCTCCGCGAGCCCTTCGGTCGGTCGCTCGGGCTTCGGTTCTTCGTTGCTGCTTTCGGATTTCCTGAATATGTTGAACACCACGATCAAATCACCTGCCGTATTTCCTGACTGGTCGACGACTATCGATCGCCCAAAGCTCCTTCTCTTCACACCTCGGATGACTCGGCGGCGGGCTCGGTATCCGCGGCACGCTCAGCGCCGGTCGGTTCCGAGGACGTCTCCTCGGCGGATTTGGCCTTCCGGGCGGATGGCTTCGGCTCCGGGACACCGCCCTCCGCCTGCCTGCGCGCGAGCCTCAGGAGCCGCTTTACAGCGTCGCTGGGGATCGCGCCCTTGTCGCGCCAGGCCTGAATGCGGTCGAGATCCACATCCAGGGGTTTGTTCCTGAGGTAAGGAGAATACCGGCCCACCGAATCGATGACCTTCCCCCCGCGCGGATTTCGGCTCTCCGCGACCACAATCCTGTAGGTCGGCTGTTTCTTTCTGCCTATTCTCTTGAGTCTTATCTTGACGGCCACTAGTTGCTTGCCTCGCATAAAGGGATTTTTCGCACAATCGTTCTTTATACCACTTTTGATGCGCCCTTTTCAAGGGCTTGGGCCAGATTAGCTGATTTCCGACGCCGTCGCCCGAGGCTTACTACACTCTCCGAATCCCGATTACCGCGTTATGCCCGCCGAAACCGAATGAATTCGAGATCGCGAACTCGATATGCAGCTCCCTCGCCTCATTGGGCACATAGTCGAGATCGCATTCCGGATCCGGGTTCTCGTAGTTAATCGTCGGCGGAATCCAATCCTCTTCCATCCCGAGAAGGGTGGCGGCAAGCTCGATAGCTCCGCTCGCGCCGAGGAGATGCCCGACCATGCTCTTCACCGAGCTTACGGGGATACTGTAGGCCCGCTCGCCGAACAGGGTCTTGATCGCCTGGGTCTCGGCGGGGTCGTTGTACGGGGTGGAGGTGCCGTGGGCGTTGATGTAGTCCACATCATCGACCGACATTCCTGAGTCCTCGATCGCCTTCCGCATGGCATCCACCGCTCCCGACCCTCCCGGGGCAGGGGCGGTTATATGGTACGCGTCGCATGTAGCGCCATAACCGCATATCTCCGCATAGATCCTCGCCCCCCGAGCCTTCGCCGTCTCAAGGTCCTCGAACACGAACATCGCTCCGCCTTCGCCGATCACGAATCCCGACCTTTTCGCATCAAAAGGACGGCTCGCCTTCTCCGGATTGTCATTGTACTCGGTTGTTATGGCCTTCATATTCTGGAAACCGGCCACCCCCAGCGGAATCAGCGCCGCCTCCGAGCCCCCGGTGAGCATGGCCGGCGCCATGCCGGACTGCACGTACTTGAACGCGATGCCCATCGCGTGATTCGCGCTCGCGCACGCGCTGACAACGGCATGATTGGGCCCCTTCAGACCCTCGTGAATCGCGATCAGACCTGCCGCCATGTTGGCAATCGAATGTGGGATATAGAAAGGGCTCACCCGGTCGGGTCCTGACATAAGTAGACGTTCATGGTCTCTGCAGAACGTGACGAGTCCGCCGATCCCGGTTCCGTGAATCACTCCGGACGAGGCCCTGTCGAACTCGCCATCCTTGAATCCGGCGTCCTCAATCGCCATTTTCGCGCTCGCCACAGCATACTGCGTATAGGGGTCGTAGCGACGCGCATCCTTCGGGTCGATGTACTTTGTGGGATCGAAATCCAGGACTTCCCCGCCGATCTGGACCTTCATCTCGGACGGATCCCATTTCTGGATGCGGCGAATGCCGCTCTCACCCTTGCGGAAAGACTCGCGGACTCTCTCCTTATCGCATCCGAACGTTGAGACTATTCCCATTCCTGTGATCGCGACGCGTCTCATGTAGACTGCCTCCCCGGGCTGTCCGTCTTACGACCCCGATCGGGCCGGGCCTACTGCATGTGCATTCCCCCGTTTACGTGCAGGACCGTCCCGGTGATGTACCCGGCCTCCTCGCTGGCGAGGAAAACTGCGGCTGCGGCGACCTCCCGCGCCTCACCGGTGCGACCCAGCGCAATAATCCTGGTCAGTATGTCTCTTCTTTCATCTGTTATCTCGTTGCTCATTCCCGCGGATATGAGTCCCGGGGCAAGCACGTTTGAGGTGATGTTCCTCGGGCCCATCTCCCGCGCGATCGCCCTGCTCATGCCCTCCACTCCCGCCTTGCTCGCCGCGTACGCCACCTGAGCCGTGCTGCCCAAGTGAGCCACCACGCTGCCCAGATGTATCAGCCGTCCCCACCGGTTCTTTGCCATCCTTCTCGCCGCCGCACGAGCCACATGCATCATGCTGGCAAGGTTCGTCTCCAGTACCCCCTCCACATGCCCCGGGTCCATTCGAATCAGGAGACACTCCCGGTTCACTCCGGCGTTGTTTATGAGAATATGCAGATCACCCAACGCCTTGACCGTCTCGTCGACTATCCTCTCGGCGACGTCCGGGTCTCTCAGGTCGCCCTGCACAAGCACGCTTCGCCTGCCCATCCGCAGTATCTCCCCCGCCAAAGCCTCGGCCGACCCGCGATTGGTGTGATAATGGCAGGCGACATCCGCGCCCGCCTCGGCAAGCGCGATTGCGATAGCCCGCCCGAGCGATCCGCTCGAGCCCGTTACAAGGGCGATTTTTCCTGTGAGATCGAACATGGCTTCCTGAACGGTCCGCCGTCTACTCCAGCGCCTCCCTGATCCAGCTGGCATCCTCCGGAGTCGAGAACCCGGTAATGAGGCCGCCGAAATCCTTGCCCGCGATCTTCTTCACCAGCCCCTGCAGAACGGTCCCGTGACCGACCTCGACGAAAGCCTCGACACCGCGGGACAGCATGTACCGGACCGTCTCGACCCATCTCACCGGGCTCTCCACCTGCCTGGCCAGAAGGTCGGGCATGGCAAGCGGGTCCGTATTAGGCTGGGCGGTCACGTTATGGATCACTGGGCAAAACGGGACCATGAACTTGATATCTTTCAGCTCCTCCGCGAATTTCTCGCGGGCCGGAGCCATGAGCCTCGAATGAAAAGGCGCGCTCACATTGAGCTCGACCGCGCGCTTGAATCCGAACTCCTCGGCTTTCTCCATGGCTCTCTTGACAGCAGTCGCCGCGCCGCTGATAACCGTCTGCCCGGGCGAGTTGAGATTCGCAATGTCGAGAGCATCACCCTCAGCGACGACCCCGAGCAGCCGCCGGACACCGTCCTCCTCGTCTCCTCCGAGCAGAGCCGCCATCGCCCCTTCGCCCGTCGGCACCGCAGTCTGCATCAACTGCCCCCTCTTCCGCACCAGCTTGATGGCGCTCTTGAGCTCGAGCGCACCCGTCGCAGCCAGTGCGGTGAATTCCCCCAGCGAGTGCCCGGCGACATAGGCGCAGATCGCATCCCCGCCCAGCGCCCTTATCAGGTGCTTCCAGGCGGCGAAAGACGTCGCAAGGATCGCCGGCTGCGCGTTCACCGTGAGCGTCAAATCCTCCTCCGGTCCCTCCACCATGACCTTGACAAGGTTGAACCCAAGGGCCTGGTTGGTCTCCTGGAAGACATCCGCGGAAAGAGGGTCGCCCATGAGATGGTTGGCCATCCCAACAGCCTGGGACCCCTGCCCCGGGAATATGCACGCAAACTTCTTCATAGCTTGAGCCAGTCGCGCCCGGGTCTCAGCTTCTCCGGGTAGGACCCGGCGACGGCGTCCGCCACCGCCGCTTCCTCAAGTATCGGCAGCGGGTCGGCGGCCCAGCGCATCAGCGCACCGCCCCACGTCAGCCCGGCGCCGAAGGTCACCAGAAGCACCCAGTCGCCCTTCTTGATCTTGCGCTCCATCTCGGCTTCATAAAGGCAGGTCGGGATGGTCGCGGAAGTCGTGTTCCCGTAGCGCTCTATGTTGTTGTGGACCTGCTCGGGCTTGAGTCCCAGCCGCTTGGTGACCGCCTCGATGATTCTCAGGTTCGCCTGGTGGCCGATGAAGCACGCCAGGTCGCGCGATTTCACGTGACAGGAATCCATCAACTGGGTGCTGACTTCCTCCATGATCCTCACGGCAAGCTTGTACGTCTCTTTCCCCTGCATATGGAGCTTGTGCATTCTCTTATCGACGGTCTCATGCGTGGCTGGACAGGCGCTGCCGCCCGCCGGCATGTTCAGAAGATCGAAATAGCGCCCGTCCGAGCCGATGACGATATCTACGATTCCGAGCGGCTCATCGACCTCCTCCAGCAGAATCGCGCCCGCCCCGTCGCCGAAAAGCACGCATGTGGCTCGGTCATCCCAGTTCGTGATGCTCGTCATGACGTCGCAGCCGACCACCAGCACCCTTTTCGCTCGACCGGACTCGATAACCGTCATGCCCTGGTACAGCGCGTACAGGAACCCTGAGCATGCCGCAAGCACGTCAAAGGATGGTGTTCCGATGGCGCCGAGCTTCCCGGCGAGAGTATTCGCCGACGAGGGGAACAGGTGGTCGGGGGTCACAGTCCCCACGATGATCATGTCAAGGTCCTGCGGTGACCAGCCGACCCTCGCCAGCGCCTCGCGGCTGGCACGCTCGGCCAGATCGCTCTGACGCTCCCCGTTCGCCACCACGCGCCGCTCTCGTATGCCCGTCCTCTCAATTATCCACTCATCCGATGTGTCGACAATCTCTACCAGATCGGAATTGGCAAGGACAGCATGCGGCATGTACTTCCCCACGGACACTATCCCTACTCGTTTCTTGCGTCGTCCCTTCACGGTTCTTCCCTTTCTGTCCCTTATCACCCCGACTGATCGCATGACTCCGCTTGATTCTGGTGGGTTTCTCGCCCACTCTTCAGTCGGCGCGGCTTCCCGACTCGTGAAACTTCCTCAGGGCCTCCTCCAGCCCATGCAGAAGGTCGGTTTTCGCAAGCTCGTTTGCCAGCCTGATTGCGCTCGCTATGGCTCTCTTCTTGCTCTTACCGTGCGCGATAACAACGTTCCCCTTCACTCCGAGAAGGGATCCGCCGCCCACGTCCTGCCAGTCAAGCCTTCTCTTGATTCGCCTGAGCAGCGGATACAGCACCCAGGTGGCCACCTTCTCAATCCCGCCCGCGGCCTTCATCTCGTCCCTGACGACCTCCATCACCAGTGTGAAAACGCCCTCCGCGGCTTTCAGCGCCACATTGCCCGTAAAGCCGTCGGTTACGATCACATCCGCCGCCGCTGTGCCGATGTCGCTCCCCTCGACGTTCCCGATGAAATTCAGCCCGCTGACCTTCAGACTCTGGTGCGCCTCTCTCGCGCACTTGCTGCCCTTGGTCTCCTCCTGCCCGATCGACAGCAGCGCGATTCGCGGGTTTTCGACCCCCCACACCAGCCTGGCGTACGTGGCCCCCATGACAGCGAAATTCACAAGGTCCTGGGCGGTGCTGTCGGTCGCGGCGCCGGCATCGAGAAGCAGCGATCGCCCCGACGGAGTCGGGATCGGGATCGCAGCCGCCGGATGGGAGACCTCCGGCAGACGCCCGAGCGTCACTCCCGCCGCCATCATGAACGCTCCCGTGCTGCCCGCCGACATCACCCCGCCCGCGCGTCCTTCCTTCACCAGGCGGATCGCGACCATGAGGCTGGAATCCTTCTTGCTCCTCAACGCAGCGACCGGCTGCTCCTCGTTCCCGATCACCTGTTCCGCGTTGACGATCTCCACTTCATGGGGCTCCTCGATCCGCCCGAGAAGCGCGGCCAGCTCCTTCTCGCGCCCGACCAGCAGCACAGGCACGCCGCTGTCGATCGCCCCCTGGACGACCTGCTCCGGCGCGTAATCCCCCCCCATCGCGTCCACCGCTATGGGCATATGACTCGACATTACCAAAATCCCCGGTGACTGAAAGCCGGGGCCCCAAATCCTGCCACACTATACCCCAGCCCTCAATCTATTCCAAGTTCGCACGCTGGACTGTCCGACACGACTCTCCCCTTTAGGGATTATAATATACAGTAAAGCCTGCAGACCAAACGGACCGATGGGAAACAAAATGGGACACAAATGGACGATACCCTCGCTGGCGCTGCTGCTACTGCTTTTTACAGCCGGCCACACATCCGCGCTGCCGGCCATCTACGACGCCGACAATGACGTGCGGTTCATCGACCTCGGCTCCGAGGTCCTCGCGATCGACTACCTCGGAATCTGGGACAACCGCGTCCTAGGGTCGGGGACGGATTACCCGTACGGCCACATCTGGATCATTCTCTACCAGCCCGAGCCGTACGAGAGCCGGGACCTGATTGAAGAAAACACGTGGAACCGCTCGTACGAGATCGATCGCTTCGAGATCCCCGGCCCGTCGCGCGACGGGCTGTGGGAGAACAACGACGAGGTCGCGTTTCGGAATCTCGGGATCCATGACTGGCACGAGGGTGAGACGGACAGGATCGTTTTCAGGATCGTCGTCGAGGAACCTGCGATCGATACGCCGACCGAGACGCTCACGTGGGGGACTATCCACGAGGACGACACCTACACCGCCCTGCAGTTCGCCAACGCGAACCTCGAGATCCTCTTCCGCACCCTCGCGCTGCCCGAGACGTTCCTCCGACCGTCCGTCTCGTTCGAGGACGCCTGGTTCGAGCACAACGTTAAGATGGGCATGCACACCGGACTCGAAGTGCACGTGAGATTCCAGGTCGACAACCTGAGGTCGTACCCGTGCCGCCTCGCCGCCTTCGTCCATTACATCGAGAACGACAACCCGGTGGAATGCCGGATGCAGGACCCGCTCTACCGCACACCGAACGGCAACATCACGATCCAGGAAGACTTCATGCCGTACTACACGAGCACGATTTTCGACGATTTCGACATGTTCATTCCGTACGAGGCCTTCCCGCCCTCCGATGACTACGTTGACTACTATATGATCATTGAGGTCATGGACGCCGATCGGCTCGTGATCGCGTCCCTGCGCTCGCGCGTGTTCTCGGTGCGGAGCCCGGAATAGTAACCCCGGCAGTGTATTGACCGGCCCCGGGTCTGCTCGTAAAATGATCGTTGTCGCACCCGACGAGTTCTATCCCCGGACGCGGGTGCCGAGAATATTCTCAGTCATGGGGCGTTAGCTCAATGGGAGAGCACTAGCTTTGCAAGCTAGGGGTTACCGGTTCGACTCCGGTACGCTCCACCAGGTTGAAAACCATCTGGCTCCTCGGATTTCCCGGGGAGCTTTTTCTGCTCGCTGACGGTAATATGAGCGACATCGAGGAAGCGGTCCCGACCGCGAATCTGCCGCCGCGTAAGCGAATGGAGAGGATCCAGTGAGCCCGAGAGCCAACCATGTGTCTTCCAAGGTCGTCCTGTTGGGAACCGGGACCCCGAATGCGGAGCCCGAGCGATCAGGACCATCAATCGCCATCATCGCGGGCTCCGCCGCGTATCTCGTCGACTTCGGTCCCGGCGTTGTCAGACGCGCCGCGGCAGCGTACCAGGCAGGCATTGAAGAACTCGCGGTCCACATGCTGCGCACAGCTTTTGTGACCCATCTGCATTCAGACCACACCGCGGGATATCCCGATCTCGTTTTCACGCCGTGGGTCCTGACACGCGACAGGCCGCTTGAAGTCCACGGGCCTCCGGGATTGCGTTCGATGACGGAACATATTCTGTCCGCCTACGAAGAGGATATCAGAGCACGGCTCGACGGCCTGCAGCCCTCCAATCCCGCGGGCTGGAAGGTCAACGTGCATGAGATCGAACCGGGCACGATCTTCGAAGACGCGAATGTCGGAGTCGAAGCGTTTCGCGTCAATCATGGCTCCCTGAAGGCTTTCGGATACAAGTTCCATGCGCCCGACAGGACGATCACGATATCCGGCGACACCGCTCCCTTCGACGGACTTGCTGAGACATATCGCGGCACGGATGTCCTCGTTCATGAGGTCTATTCCGTCGCGGGCTTCAAACGGTACCCGGCCGAGTGGCGGAAGTACCATTCCATCATGCATACCTCTTCGCACGAGCTTGCCAGCATCGCCTCAAGCGCGAAGCCCGGACTGCTGATCCTGTATCATCAGTTGCTCAATGGAGCCACGGAGGAGGACTTGCTCGCGGAGATTCGGGAACAGTACGACGGCAGGGTTGTCTCGGGAAAGGACCTCGAGGTGTATTGAGCTTCGCCCACAATTCCGAGCCGCGACTGTAGGGAGCGCATGCGTCCCGCCTGCAACAAGTCAACATGGTGGCGAAAGTCGCGGACCCGCTTGCTACGCGCGCGGCTCGGAAACGTCGCAGCCGCCGATCTACTTCCCCTGCTGCTTCTGCTGGCCCGCGCCTCGCGAGAACATCCGCATCAGCACCACCATCATAAGCGCCAATGTGACCATCCAGATCATCTGCTGAGCCTGGCCGTGCTTCTGGTCCAATTGCTCTTTCTCGAGCTCCCCGATGTCGGCGGCGGTCTCCGGAGGGCGGGCGAGCCATCCGGCGGCGGTCAGCACCTCGCCGGGCGTGGGATCGAATCCCGGCACGAGCGGGAACCTGAAAAGGTCGATCTCCCTGCAATCCGGCGCCATTCCGGGCAACTCCGATATCAGACCCTCAAGGTCGACTTCCTTGAGGCTCTCTAGAACGCGAATCCTGTCGCCGACCGAAACCCTCGCGCCCGGAATGCCAAGCTCACTCGTGAGGACATACTCCGTGCCCGCAGCGCCCATCGGCCTGACATCGCTCGACGCCCTCAGGGCCTCCAGGTCAACCGCCGCGAGCACTTCCGCGCGACGTGACCCGCCCCCCGGATACCTGAGCGCGCGATTGTATACCGGAAACACGGCGGTGAACGCCACGCCAAGTCTCGTCAATTCGGCGCTCGTGGCGTCGATCCACGGTCTGTCGGTGATGCGCGGCGACATCGAGTCAAAATCATAGTCCGCGAAATAGACCACCAGACCATCGACAAGCCGGACCAGGTCCTCGGTCTCCTGCGGCGAAAGCTCCCCCAGAAATGCGGCATTCAGGCCGATCTCGATCGGTATCGGCGGGCTCGAATCCCTCAGCTCCTGAAGGATGCTTCCGAGGACTTCAACGCCGGGTGTGCTTTCGCTTTCTGCGAGCGTTCCCGGCAGGAGAATCTCCATGCCGCGGACGTTTGCCTGCGCCTGCACAGCCTGGGGCGCGACCGACTGCGTAAGCCACTCTGCAAGCATCGACTCTCTCCCGCCGCGCCAGAGATCGGCTTCGCTCTCGATCACCAATCGATATCCGAGCGACGGGGGCAGTGACGCAAGAGCCGCGAAATCGCCGCCGCTTGCCCATGTCACGCCCGCTGCGGCACCGGCGCTTCCGTCGCCACCCATCCGCGCCTCACCACGTGCCGCCCGACCGAATCTGAAGGCGACCACATCGATCCCGAACTCCGCGAAAGCCGCAAGTGATGCGGGATCCACCTCGGCCCACCAGTACGCGCCCTTCGCAGCGCCCGCGCGAACCTCACTCCCCTCGGGCTGCTCGCCCTCGGTGGGAGATTGCACCGCCTCCGGCTGACCAGCAGCTTCCGGCTCGTCCTGGGCGTACACGGGCGAGCCTCCGAACCTGAAAGCACCGGACATAGCCAGCAGTAGTATCACCGGAGCGTATTTCAGTCTCGCGATCAACATGGCGCGGCCATTATAACCGCTTGCGGCCGCATTGTCGTGTTCCGGTTCGGCTTTCTGCTACTCAAGCGTGCGAGGGTGGAAAGAGTCGGAGGATAATGTGAGACACCTACAAGCGCGAGGACGCGCTTGTAGGCGCCACCGCTTAACGGGACAGGTCGGACCAGTGAAAGCTGCTCTCGTATTACGATTTTTCGTATCGAGCTTCGAGTAATGAAGGGTGGCCGTCACAAGCGGAGCGTCAGCGTAGCTTGTGGCGGTCTCATATTATCATTCTTCATTATTGACAAGCGCGTGAGAACACAGGAAGTCACGCGATAATGTGAGACGCCTACAAGCTCGGGGACTCGCTTGTAGGCGCCACCGCTTAACGGGACAGGTCGGACCAGTGAAAGCTGCTCTCGTATTACGATTTTTCGTATCGAGCTTCGAGTAATGAAGGGTGGCCGTCACAAGCGGAGTCCGCCGTGGCGGACGTAGCTTGTGGCGGTCTCATATGCAGACAAGAATATCCGCCCCACATGACCTTCGGAAGAATGTAGCAAGCCGGGTTTCTATGCTTCGAGAGCTTTGAGGTCGAAGAACTCCGTCATCCAGCGAGGCATGTTGGCGAGGTCCAGGCGGCAACGAGCGCCCCTGGTTCTACGCGTGGCGTCGACAAGCGCGATGAAGCCCGAGCTGTCGAGGTATGAAAGCCGGCTGAGGTCCAGCCTCACGTTCACCACACCTTCGTTGACAACCCTGTCGATGAAGTTCCTCAACTGCGGGGCTGTGCGCACGTCCAGATCGCCGGAGAGGAACAGGACAAGATCGTCATTCTCGTCCTGCTCGTGGCTGATGATCAGTTTGCCGTCAAGATTCATTCTTTCAAAACCACTCCCGGTCGCTCTAGCTGCCGGCCACGGTAACGACTTCCTTGAGGCTCGCAAGCTTGAGGATTTGCAGCAGCTCGTGGCCGGCTTCGGTAAGACCGTGAATCTCAAGCGTGCCGCCGCGCTCGCGCATCTGCTTGATGATATACATGATTATCCCGACTCCGGTCGAGTCCATGTATTTCACACCGTCCATGATCAGCTTCAGATGCGGGGTGGTCGGAGATATCAGCAGCGGCTCGACCGCCCGCCTGAGCATGTAGGCGGCGTCGCCCGCAAGCCGCCCGCTCAGCCGCAGACACATGCTCTCCTGACCGTCCGCGGGAGCGACGGTCTGTATGGTAAGGCTCGTATTCAGGTTTCGCATCACTTTTCGCCCTCCATAGATATAATCGAAGGCCGGTTGTTTATTGTTGTTTATGCGGCTTAGTAGCAGCCAACAAACCCGCACATCGCCGCAGAAGCCGACAAAAAAACCGCCTGGACGGCGGGTCGGGTGATTGTCGGACTGCTTCCGCCGGACGCGCGGATCATGGACCGTTCGGGACACGGGAACCATCACCCACATTCGTGGTCCGCCAGATCTTCTCCTCAGAGTCAAGGACGAAATCCACCCTGTGGATGCCGAACTCCTCGACCACCACCGACTGCGTTCTCAACGCGTAGCCCGACCGCATACAGATGACCGTGTACTTCCCCGCAGGAATATTGGGAAGGACATATCCGCTCTCGGTCGACAGAGTCTCCCGCTCAGCAATCATGAACAGCGAGGGCACCTCGACATCATGGAAGATTCCGACATAGGCGTCCTTGAGCACTTCTCCCTCAACCGTCCTGACCACGCCCAGAACCGTGCCTCCATTGTAGGCCGCCCTCACCTCGAGCTCGATGTCAAGCTCCGTGACACCCTCGGCGCCGATGCTCACACCCTCGTATACCCTCGTCAGATGACCCCTGGCTTCGCAGACAACCACCACCTCGCCCGCCGGGAGGCCGGGGACCTCGTACGCGCCGTCCAGATTCGACACGCCGTACGCCACCCCCCCGCCGCTGTACAGAACCCAGACCTCGGCTCCTACGACCGGGCCGAGATCGTCCTCAACCGCGCCCGACAGGCGGCCGTTTCCGCTCGCAAGATCGGGGAAGTGGACGACGTACGTGGTGTCGTTCTGGTCTATCACCAGCGGCTGGGAGTAGAGCTCCACTCCGAATCGCGCAAACCTCACGTTGTAGGTGCCGGTCGGAACGTGAAACATGGTGAACGAGCCGTTCGAGTCGGTGACCTGCAGCCTGAGGGCATTCTCGCCCTTGACGAGAACTCTGACAAACGGCAAGGGGTTGCCGATCGGGAAGCGCAACGCGCGGCCGGTCACCGTGGACCCGCTGTCGCGCGAATTCGTGCAGCCTGGGAAAAACGCAAGCGCCGTGCTTGCGGCCAGCAACGCTGCGCTCAGCAGGCAGATTGTTCCCCACGGGTAGCCTCGGTATTGGCGCTTCCTGTGCATGACTCCTTCCAGCAAATCAGTCGGCCGACTCTTCCGCGAACTCCCGGCGAGTCTTCCTGTAGCCTTTAGATATATTGTGTAACGTTTTCGTTCGATTTTCAAGACCTAAGCCAGGATTTTTCGGATTATTTCCGCTCCCCAGAAAACCCGCGATTCAGGCTGATCCTCAGAGCGCGCCCACAATCTGGAAGGGAGCGAAGAAATACGGATGCTCGCGAGCCTTTGCGAGCATCCCGAGAATAGCTTGCCTCAACGCCTCGTCAGGGGTCAAGCCGGCCAACCAGTGGCGATAAACCGCCGGAATCAGCTCCGCGGTCGCCTCGTCCGACACCTTCCACAGGCTGACAAGCACCGCCCGCGCTCCAGCCGCTATGAATGCCCGGGCGATCCCGATCGCCTCGTCGCCCCAGCTCGCTTCCACCATCCCCGTCTCGCATCCGGCCAAAGTCACAAGACCGGCTGGGGAAAGGTCAATCTCCCCGCCCAGAAGGTCGCGCGCCGCGAGTCGCTGACCGCCTGAGAGGATGAGGCCGCTTGAGTACGGATCGGTGCGGTCGAACTCGGCATGTCCGGCGAAATGCACCACATCGGCGTCGGCAACAATCCTGCCGAGCCCGGCGACACCCTCCGCATCGATCAATACGCCCAGGTCGGCCACCTCGACGATCCCGCCGAAGATCTCCGAGAGGTCCTCGATCTCGCGATCCATTTCCGCAAGACCCTCCTCCCCTCCTCGCAGCACGACGATCCGCTCCGGTTTGCGCGATTTCTCCCGCCGTCCCGCAATGATGAAATCGCTTGCGGGAAGAACTGACGCCGCGTGAGTCTCGACCAGCCAGCGCCCTTTGTCATCCGGAAGCGCCCAGAAGGGTATCCCGTGCAGAAATCCCTGCGGCACGAAAATGACGCGAGACGCCGTAGCGATCCGGTCAGCAACGGGAGCAAGAACAGCCTCGGCAAGCTCCCTCAGCGGCTGAGGAATCCCGCCCGGCTTTCCGCGCATCGCATTTCTGTACTCTGCGCTCGCGATGAAGAGGTTGAGCTCGGAGTAAAGCTCCCTCACGAGCTCCTGAAGATCGTTGATCGGTGTTTCTGCTTCATGCACGGTCACCGAGTCTTCGTCGCACGCGAAGATGACCAGCCGGGATCTGCGGGGGAAGTAGTCCAGCACTACCGTGCCCGGACGGTCCGCCAGTCGGCTCCGGATGAGGGCGAGAAGCTCCTCGTCGACGAGAGACCGATCCCGGACAGGCTCGATGCGCGCGTACAACGGCTCGAGAAGAGCGCGACCCTTGCTCCTCGCGAGTCGGGCGAATGCGATTTCCGGTCCGCGGTTCTCGAGTGTGAACTCTATGAACTCGGTCTGGAGGCTCCGCAGGTTTCTCTGGAACTCACTTCGATCCCGATCGGACACCAGACCGCGGCGGAGCCTGTCGAACTCGTCCAGCGCCGCCGCGAAATCCGCCTCCGCCTCGGTTATCCGACCAAGAAGCCCGTGCGCTCTCGCCAGATTCGCCCTCGAACGCCAGACTGCCTCGGGATCGTCGCTCTTCTGAGCCGCATCGAGCGACTGCTCCGAATATCGTATCGATTCCGCCGGACGCCCCAGCCTCGCGAGCGCAAGAGCGATATTCAGCCGCGCGGTAGACGCAAGCTGATCCGCGCCGACCTCCTCCGCCTCCCCGATCACGCGCTCGAAATGCTCGGCCGCCGCCTCGCTGTCTCCCTTATCGAGCAGGAGCACGCCCAGGTTCAACCGTCCCCTGATCGCCTCCCGAACCTCCCCTAGCTCGTCGGCAAGCTCGATCCCCTTCTCGAGCGCTCTGATCCCGTCACCCCATCGCTCGAGCTCCTTGTAGATGTTCCCGATGTTCAGGTAGCACGAGAGCAGCGTTCGATTGTCCCCGATCTCCCTCGCCAGCCTGAGAGCGAGTTTGTAGTGACCAGCCGCGTCCTCAAGCTGACCCATATCCTTCAGCACAAGGCCGAGATTGATGCTCGCGCGGGCCCTGCCTCGATCGCTCCCGATCTCCCTGGAAAGCCTGAGGCTCTCCTCAAGGTCCGACCTGGCCTGGGGATACCGCGCGAGACGGTAAAAACACACACCCCTGTAGTTGTGAAGAATCGCGAGCTCATCCGGGGTCCCGAGCTCTTGAGCCATCTCGATCAGGCGTCCAAGCCTCCCGACACACTC
>Ga0315296_10001256_pt1 | contig 22138 bp, 20 predicted proteins | sample YL17G14_18_MG_FD_203921 | JGI IMG/M metagenome (GOLD analysis project Ga0315296, IMG submission 203921) | Sediment microbial communities from Yellowstone Lake, YNP, Wyoming, USA - YL17G14_18 | ecosystem: Environmental > Aquatic > Freshwater > Lake > Sediment | place: USA: Wyoming | collected...
CGGAGACCAGTGCCTAACCAGCACTTGCAGCGGATCGGGACGTTGCCCCGATAAAGTAGACACTCTGACCTAACGCTGGAAGGGGGTCAGTTTCAGAAACGGAGGAGACTATGAGTCGAAACGCCGTGCTGCCACTTTCTCTCTTCACCCTGGTGGTCCTGGCCGCTGGCCTTGCGCCCGCAGAACCGCCAAAGGCACCTTCTGGTCAGTTTTCGCTTGATCTGGTGTTTACCAAGGGCGCTCAGCCGGACACCTTCGTTTGTACCGCGCAAATCGCCGACCTTCAATCCGGCGAAGTGCTCGCGGCGCCCAAGGTCACGGCGAGGGTGGGGGAGCCAGCCACCGCTCGCAGTGGGTTCGTAGCTGGGTCAAGCAGCTACGACCTGCTCCTGACATTCCTGGTCTCGCCGGGCCACGTCCAGTACGAATTCAAGGCCAGCCAGAACGGCCATGTGGTCAGCTCGCAAAAGGCAGTCATCACCCTCTAGCGCACGGTCGTGGGCCGGGCATCTAGCCAGCGCTCGCCGGTTTCCTTTGGGAGCCGAATATGCGCTAAGCGGGCTCCTGGATAGCACTGGAAGTTCCACGGACACGGAAGGAGGAGTGCATGTACAAACCCTCGCTTGTCGTCCCACTCGCAGCGCTAGCGCTTGTCTGCGCAAGCGGTGCTCTCAGCCAGGAGTCGGTCGAGGCCGCCATCCGAGAGCGCGTGAAGCAGTACGAATTGGCGTACAACGCCGGCGATGCCGATGCCGTCGCCGCCATTTACGCCGTTGATGGCACCCACACCTACGTGCTCGGCTTCACCCATCGTGGTCGGCTCGAGATCGCCAATGGCCTCAAAGAGCTATTTGCCGGGCCGTTCAAGGGCACGCGAGTCACCATCAACCCGCTGCACATCCGCGCTCTCTCGTCCGATGTCGCCGTGGAAGAGGCGTCTTTTTCCGTCACAGGTCTCAAGGAGCCCAGCGGCACGGATCTCCCGCCGGTCACCGGCGTTTGCCTCGGCGTCTACCAGAAACAGGGTCACCTCTGGTTCGCAGCGGCCGTGCAATGCATGGTGCCACCCCCAACCTCTCAACCGAGGTAGACCATCCAGACGCACCCGCCTAACCCACGCTTGCAGCGGACAGGGAAGTTGCCCCGACAAAGTAGACACTCTGACCTAACGTTGGAAGGGGGTCAGGATGGCGTGACTGAACCTACCAGAAGGCTCCAGATGCGGTGCTGTTGTTGTGCTGGTTGGAAGCGTGCGCCGACGCTGCTCTCGGGCGGGCGGGTATTCCATCCGCCCCGCGGGTGCCAGCGGTCATCCCTTCGAAGACCGCGGGTGCGATTGGGTGGGTGGGGACATTCCGCCCGGCGGGTCGCGTCGCCTATCCGCTGGAGCTCGCGGGTACCGAGCGCGGCGATCGCCGTGGGGTATCGGCGGCGGGCGAAGCCCGAACGACGAGGGGACCCCACGATGAGCGTCGCTGCTCGGTCGCGAGCGGAAGCGTCGGAAGCGAAGCGGACGAGCAACGCACCCGCCGGGCAAGAAGAAACCTTGAAACGGTAGTTTCGATACGAACCGGGGTGTAGGGGTGGAAAACCCCCTACGGCTTCATATGCTGGCGGAAGAGGTCCTTGAGCGCCAGCAGCACCTGGACGAAGCTGTGGTCCTTGAGGAACTCCTGCAGGTCGTTGCGGGAGGTGCCGGCCCCCATCTTCTGCTTGGCCGTGTCGAACAGCCCGAAGAAGTCAGATATCGGCTTGAGCCCCAGCTTAGTGAACCGGTCGTGGTACCACTGGGACTCGCGGACCTGCTCCCACGTCCTCGCCTGCAACGACGCGACCGAACCGTTCCACAGGCCGTCCGCGAGCGCCGTGACCTCCTGGTAGAGCGCGGTCAGGATCACCTTGTTGTCGCCGCGCTTGATGGCGCTTTCCAGCTCCTGGGGCCCGATCGGCCCGGCGGCCGCAGCCACGGGCGCGGGTACGGGCTCGGGTACGGGCTCGGGCTCCGGAGGGGCCGCGGGCTTCTGAGGGGCGGCCTTCGGCTGGGGGGCCGGGGCGCCACCCCTGGGCGCCGGGGCCGGCGGCGGCGGAGGGGCGACCTTTGCGGGCGGTGTCGGCGCGGCTGCCGTCCTCCCGGGCCTGACCGGTGCAGCGGCAGGCACCTCTTCGACGGCCGGCGCTGGAGCGCTGGCCGTCTTCTTGAGGCGCTCGTCGAAGGTGACGAGGAAGCCCAGCTCGCCCTCCGAGATCGGTCTGGCGTAGGCGATGCGGTTGAGGATTGTGTCCAGCTCCAAGAAACGAATGCGAAGCACGCTGGCGTCGGGGGCTAGCGGCAGGAAGCGCTGCAGCAGTTGCGGGGTGGCGGCCATGATCTCGTAGAGGGTGAGGAAGCCTGCGAAGTCGAGGATGTCGACGGCGTCGCTGAGGTTCCAGTTGATGCTGGCCTCTCGCGCCTGCCGCTGCGTCAGATACTCCCGGATCTCCTCGGGGATCCCGGTCGCCTCCCACTCCTCGCCGTGGATGGCGCGCAGCGACTCGCGCATGATCTTGCGGAGACGCAGCAGGATCTCGCTGGACATCTGGCACGCGTCGAGGTTGGTGTCAAGCTTGCTCATGGCCGCCCGTCAGTTCCACGGTGTCGTGCTACGCAAGTGGGCCCAACGGCGCAGGAAGCGCTCGCGGCGCTCGAGTTCTCGCACCGCCAGAAGGAGCAGCTTGCCGCGCGTCAGGGGGTCAGGGACGCTGAGAAAGCTCTGCTGTTGCTCTGTCGAAAGACCGAGCTCCGCCGTGATCCGCCACGTGAGCGTGCTCAGGTCGTGCTGCCGCACCGGAGCCGCGGCGTCCTTGCCGATGCGCTGGCACAACCGCTCGTAGCGGGCCATCAGCAGGCGCGCAGTGGGCTCCTCCTGCCTGCCTGCGGGCGGCTGCTCCGGGTACCTCTCCGCGCGCACCAGGGTCACCTCCTCGCTCACCAGCGAGAGCAGGCGGCAGCGGCTGACGCCGTGCAGGGCCGTCTCGCCCTCGCTCTCGCCCGCGACCATCGCGGTGACCCCAACCTCGTGGACGGATTCCCCGTCCACCAGCGAGACCACCACCGCGCCGCCGAAGCCGCGGGCGCGATCCAGGATGCCACGGGTCGCCAGCCGCGCCCAGGGCACGCTGACGCGCTCGCCTGGAAGCAGAACCGCCCCCTCGAGGGGGTAGAGGGGAAGAGTGAAAACGCCTCGCATTGAACGCATACTACAACCGGAGCGTGAAAGCCTCAACACCCGGGCGCGCGGCGCCCGCACCGTCGGGTACCGCCAAGGTCAACCGCTGCCTGGCCGGGAGCGACCAGGCTAGGCGCCCGAGGTAGGCCGGGCGGCAACCGCGGTCGAGAACTCCTCGCCCCGCCGAACGACGGCCAGGATGCCCCCGGCCAGCAGCACGACGAGCCCGGTCCAGAGCAGGCCGATCATCGGCTTGATCGTGACGTCTATCGCGAACTTCATCGGCTCACCGGGGTCGCCGGGGGCGCTCGGATCGAGCACCTCGACCTCGACGGTCTTGTCGTTGGGGTTCATGCGCCCGACCCTCACCATCACGCCGGGCAAACCGGGAACCGCGGCATCCTCGTGCGACTCGCCCGCCTCGCCGCCGCGGTAGACGGGCTCGACCTCGACGCCCTTGCCGGAGGGGTCGGTCGTCTTGAACACCACGCCGATGTTGATCTTCCCCGCCTGGGGGTCGAAATCGGAGAGGTCGAAGTTGTCGAACTTGAGCGCCACGCCCTTGTAGGTCAGGCTCTCGCCTTTGTGCAGCACGGCGCGCTTCGCCACCCCTCCGCCGACGCCGCTCACCTGGATCCGGACGCGACCGGCGCCGGCGTCGACCCCGGAGATCGCGACCGCCGCGCCCTTGGGGCCGGCGAGCGGCACGGGGTCGCTGCTGAAGCCGGTCCCACTGGAGCTGATGTATGGCGTCAGCTGCTGCGCGTTCTTGCCGTGGCGAACCGTGAGCCGGGCACCGATCGAGAGCCGCTGGGCCTCGCCGTGGCCGCTCGACATGTCGAAGCCGTCGAAGGTGACCTCGAACGGGCCGGCCTTCTGCGTCTCGCCCTTGGCGAGCTCCACTGTCACCCCGTTCTCGGGGCTTCTCCCGGGGTCGAACTCGATCGGGGAGACGTAGACGTCGTGGGTGAGGCGCATGCGCACGTCGGGGTTGGACACGAGCTGGTTCGACTTCTCATTTCGGAACATGCGCGGGCGGGCGACGTAGCTCCTGCCCCCTCCCTCGCGGACCTCGACGAGCATCGCTTCCCGCGCGGTCGGGGTCGGTTTGTCCACGCCCTTGAAGGTGAGGGTGTACCCCATGACCTGCTTGCTCTCGTTGAGCGTCAGCACGACCTTCTGCGTGCGGTCGAACGCCGAGGAGGTGACGATCCCGGCGAGCATGAGCCCCAGCCCGACGTGAGCGAGGTAGCCGCCGGCCACCCGGAACCTCTTCGCGCGTACCTCGTCCCAGGTCTTCAGGGCGTTGGAGAAGAACGCGAACAGCGAGACGAGGAGGAACACCACGTACAGCGCGCCCCGGGCCCCGACAGCTATCCCGACCGCGCTCGTAACCACTGCCAGGGTCCCGGCAAGGCCCAGCCGTTTTGCGAACTCCTTCGACGTGCCCTTCCAGTGCAGGAACGGGACGACACCCAAAAGAGAAGCCAACAGGATCCCGATAGGCAGCGTCACCGTGTTGTAGAACGCTGGCGCCACCTGCGAGGGCTTGGTCGCCAGACGGGTGATGAGCGGGGCCGACGTGCCGAGGAGCACCATGGCGGCGGTGCCCAGCAGCGCGGTGATCGCGAGCACGAAGAACACGGTCCTGGACAGAAACGGCTCGTCGCCGGGCTGTGTGGGGATCTCCCGCCAGCGCCACGCCAACGCCCCGAAGCCGATCAGCAGGGCGCCGGCAAGGTTTGCCACCAACCAACCGGTGATGCCGAGGTCCACGAAGGAGTGCACCGAGAAGTCGGCCAGCACGCCGGAGCGCGTCAGGAACGTGGCGTAGACAACAAGCACGTAGGCCAGGATGGCGAGCGAGAAATTGAGCTTTCGGAAGCGGCCCCGCGCCCGTTGCAGGAGCATCCCGTGCACCAGGGCGACGGAGGCGATCCACGGCACCAGCGACGAGTTCTCGACCGGATCCCAGCCCCAGTACCCACCCCAGCCGAGGGTGACGTAGGCCCAGTAGCCGCCGAGCAGGATCGCGCACCCGAGCGTCACAACGGTGACCAGCGCCCACGGCATGGCGGCCTTGGTCCACTCGTCGTAGCGGCGCTCCCACAGGGCCGCCACGGCAAAGGCGAACGGTACCGCGGTGGCGGCGTAGCCGAGGAACATGATCGGCGGGTGGATGGTCATCCATGGGTTCTGCAGCAGCGGGTTGAGGCCCTGCCCGTCGGACGGCACCTGGCCGGGCGGCAGGTCGGCGAGGAGCCGGAAAGGCGACTGCCGGAGCAGGATGAGGAGCAGAGAGATCTGGGCGAGGTTGTACACGATGAGGGTGCGGTCCTCGTAGTGCTGCGCGTAGCGGATGAGCGGCAGGCCCACGATCATCCCGCACAGCAGCCACAGCAGGAAGCTGCCCTCCTGTCCCGCCCAGAAGGTCGAAATCAGATAGTGGGTGGGCAGCGAAAGATCGGAGTAGGAGAAGACGTAGTGGATGCGGAAGTCGTGGGTCAGGATGAGGTAGAGGAGGACTGCGCTTCCGATCACTGCACCCGTGGTTGCGAGCCCGTACGCCTGCCTGGCCCATGCGCGGGCCTCAGCGTGACCCCGAAGGCTCCGGAAGTAGAAGTACGTTGACGCGACGAGGGCAAACAAAGCCACCCACAGTGCGATGGCACCCGGTAGAAACATGATCCCCCCTGGTTAGGCGCGGCGCGATCGCGCCGCAGATGTCACGAGGAGCTGGAGCCGTACTCCTTCTCCTCGACCCCTTGATACTTCGACGGACATTTCACCAACAGCTTTTCTGCCTCGAGAACTCCGCCATGAAAGCGGCCGATGGCAACAACCTGTGTGGCCTCGTGGAAGTTGCCTGGTTTGAGCCCCTTGTACGCGATCTTCAGGACGTCGCCGTGGTCGTCCTGAATGGCGAACATCAGTCGGGAGGAGGCTTCCTCGAAGTTGTCCGAACCGGGGACGAGCTTGCCCGCGACCTGTACGGCATCCGAGGTCGCACGCGCCTGCTGGAAGCTGACGTACGGCGTGAGGTTTGACTTGAAGGCCCCGGCGCCGAACGCGACGAAGCCGATGATGGCCACCACACCTACGACGGTCCACACCATCCTACTACGGCTCATTGCTCCTCCTCGAGCCGGCGCACGCGGCGATCGAGGGCGAGGCAGTACGCGAAGACACCGAGCCAGATGACGACCGTCACGGCCGCAACCCAGATCATGCTCTCAGGACCAGGCATCGCCTACGCCTCCTCACGCCCCCTACGGGCCAACCGCACCCGCGCCAGCCGGACTTCGAGAGTGTATAACCAGGAGAACAGCCCAGTAAATCCCACTAACGAGCCCAAGAGGACCTGGAGCATCCGGGACTCCATCTGGAGCTTGAGGTTGCCGGTTGCCCCGATGATCGTATCCGGGTGCAGCGACCAGTAGATACGCGGGACCACGAAGACCAGGAATGGCATCGTGACGAAGGCCAGCACCGCATAGGCGGCCGACAGGCTGGCACGGCGCTCCTCGTCCGGGATCGCCTCGCGCAGCGCGAAGTAGGCGGCGTAAATGAGAAGCAGTATCACAATTGAGACCTCGCGCGGATCCCAGTTCCAGAACGAGTTCCACATGACGTTGGCGAACAGCGAGCCGGTGACGGTGGCGAGCACCGAGAACACCAGGCCCAGGCGGGCGGCAGCGGCGGCCCGCGCGTCGTCGATGGGGTTGCGGGTCCGCAGGTATCGCAGCGAGGCCACAAGGTTCACGCAGAACGCCAGCACCGCGACCCACGCCTGGGGCACGTGGAAGAACACGATGCGGGCCGACTCGCCCTTGAAGCCGAGGGCGGAGGGTGCGTAGAAGAGGGCACCCAGGATCACGAGCACGAGCCACACGCCCAGGGTCCATTGGAGAACGGCTCTCAGTTGGGTCTTAGTCATGCCACACCACCGGGAACAGGTACACGGATATGAGCAACGTCGCACCCCCGAGCGAGACGACGCCCTGGAGCGCGGGCAAGACCGCTACGACCGCGGCGCTCCCCGCGGCCGCCCGCGTCCCCTGGATGAGCATCACCAGGAGCGGCAACACCAGAGGTACGCTGAGGATAGCAAAGAGCGTCGTCGAGCCGGAAGCGCGGGAGATGATGGCTGCCACGATCGTGGAGGTCGCCGAGAGCGCCACCGCCCCGCACGCCAGCAAGAGGACCAGGCTGGGAACGCCTCGCACCGAGTAGCCCATCAGCGCGCAGTAGAGCGGCACGATGAAGGCGTACAGCGACGCGAGGAGAATGAGGTTGAAGAGGAACTTGCCGGCGAGCACCGCGAGCGGCCGGGCGGCAAGCCGCAGGGTTTTCGCGGTGTGCGCGTCCTCCTCCTTGACGAAGACGCGCGAGAGACCGGAGGTGGCCGCGAAGAAGAGGATCACCCAGAGCAACGCCGCAAGCAGGTGGGGCCGGTCCTGCTCCTGGATGCGATAGGGCCCGATCTGGTAGGCCACGGCGATCAGGGTCGTCAGGCCGAACAGCCCCACCGCGTTGAGCGCCACGCGGCTGCGCAGCTCGGCGGTGAGCTCCTTGCCCAGGACCGCCAGGCTCTCAGAGAGCAAGGTCGATGCGCGCATCTGCCCAGGCCCTCTCCCGCGGGTCGTTGGTTGCGACGGCAACCGCGGCCCGCTCGCGGAAGCGGGCCACCAGACCGGCCACGACCTCGTGGCCGGTCTCGTCGAGGTTGGACGATGGCTCATCGAGCAGTAGGACCGGGGGATCGTGGAGGACGGCCTGTGCCAGCTTCACGCGCTGCTTCATCCCCGAGGAGTACGTCCCCACCAGCCGCGTCTGCTCGCGGGGCGCGAGCCCCAGCCCCTCCAGCACCCCTCGCAGCGCGGCATCCTCGAGGTGGAGGCCGCGCAGGCGGGCGAAGAAGCGGAGGTTCTCCAGCGCCGAGAGTTCCTCGTAGACCGACATGTCGGGGGCCGCCATGCCGAGGCGCTCGAACCAGCGTGGCCTTGGCAAGGGGCCGTCGTCGTCGCGGTACACGACCTCGCCGCGCGAGGGGCGCAGCAGGCCTGCCAGGATGTTGAGCAGCGTGGACTTGCCGGCGCCGTTGGGGCCGGCCACGACCAGCACCTGCCCCTGCCGCAGCGTGCCGCTCACGGCGACCAGCACGCTCCGGTTGCCGAAGCGCTTGCTCACCCCCTGAAACTCGACCGAGACCGCCGACATGGCGCGAGAGCTTACCACTGGTTTCCTTTGTTTTGTCGCTCGTCTCAGGTTGTGGCACCCAGGGGAGGTGAGGCGGGGCAAAGGGAAAAGGGGAAAAGGAAAGGGGAAAGGGAAAACGAAAAACAAATAGGCAAGAAAGGGCAAGAGACAGACGGACACGGGCAAGGTCCTCCTGCTTTTCCTCTTACCTTTGACCTCTTACCGTTTCCCTCTTCGTTCTCCCCGCCTGCTAGACTCCGGCCGTGAAGCGCGTCTGGCAAAGGCTTTCCCCCCTCGCGGCGCGGGTCTTCCCCTGGCCGCTCCTGCCGGTCGGCGGGCGCTGGGTGTCGGGAGCGGCAAGCGCGGGGGTCCTCCTCCTGGTGCTGCTCTCGCGCCTCCTGCTGCTCCCCGACGGCGCCTGGGAGCAGGACGAGGCGCTGATGGCCTGCGGGGTGCTCGACTTCGACCCCGCGCGTCACATGCCACTGCCGCCGGGGTTCCCGCTCTGGGTCTTCATTGGCAAGGTCGTCCGCAAGCTGGCCGTTGGGGACCCCCTGCAGGCGCTCCAGGTGGCGAGCGCGCTCTTCTCGGTGCTGGGTTTCTGGGCGCTGGTGGGCCTGTGGGAGGGCGTGGCAGGCCGTCGGCTGGCGCTGGCAGGGGCGGCGCTGGCCGCGTTCCTGCCGGGGGTGTGGTTCCACGCCGCGCGGGGTTTCTCCGAGACGCCCTCGGCGGCGCTCGCGATCATCGGCCTCGCGCTCTGGCTGCGGGGCGGGCGCGCCGGCTTCACGCCGGGCGTCGTGGCGATAACGTGCGCGACGCTCGTGCGGCCGCCGCTCGCTCCGTTCTTCGTGCTCGCGGTCGTGCTGGCGGGGTGGGGCGTGCGCCGGGAGCCGCGCCGCCTGGCGGCCGGCGCCCTCGCGGCCGGGGCGGTGCTGGCCGCGGTCATGGTCCCTGCGGCCCTGGCGGCGGGCGGCCTCGGGGCGCTCGTGGAGGTGAGCGCCCTGCACGCCGGGCAGCACCTGTCCACCCTGGGGACCGAGTCGTGGGCGCCGGAAAGCCTCGGCCTCGTGCGGGGGCTCGGCACCCCGGCGGTCGCGCTCTTCTTCCTCGCGCTGGCGGCGGTGGGGTGGTGGGGGGGGCGGCGCGCGCTCGCCCATCGCTGGTGGGCGGCCACGCTGGCGGGCGTTGCGCTGGTGTTCCTGCTGGTGTTCGCCGACAACCGCAACTACCCCCGCTACTGGGTGCTCGTGTGGCTGCTGATGGCGACCCCGGCCGTGGCCGGCGCCGCACTGCTCGGCCGCTCGCGGACGGTCGCGGCAGCGGCGTCAAGCGTTGGGCTGCTCGCCACCGTGTGGTGGACATGGCCGGCGATGCGCCACATCCACCGCAACCAGCTCCCCGTCGTGGCGGCGTTGCGGACCGTCGGCGCGGCGGGTGGCGCGCTGATCTACGAGGACCAGCTCTTTTCCTTCCGGAACCTCGAGACGCTCACGGGCCGGCTGAGTCTGATGTCCCTTCGCGTGACCGAGATGCAGCGGGCCGGCCGCGGCCCGGTGGGTGCCCCCCTCTGGCTCGTGGCGGAGGGGCCGGGCGAGGACCTGGCGTGCCCGAGCTCTCGGGTCGTCGAGTTCGAGTGCGAGCAGCCGCGGGTCCGGCGGCTTTCCCAGGAGCGCTTCCTGAAGGTGCGCCTGGTGCGCGACCCGGTGCTGGTTGCGCGTGGCGGGTCCCCGGTGGAGTTCGAGGGCATCCACCGCTTCGTCTGGTGCGGCGCCCGAACGGCGCTCCTGGTGCCCCCGGTGAGTGGCCCGGGCACCCTCGCCCTCACCGTCGAGGTGCACCCGCGGCTGGGCGAGGCGCAGGCCGAGGCGCGGGTCGCCGGCGTCCGGACGTGGGGTGCGCGCCTATCCCCGGGCCTCCGCGTCATCCCGATCCCCGTCCTCTCCCCCGCGAGCAGCAGGACCTCGCTCTGGGTCAACCTGGATGTCGAGAGGGAAGCGTGGTCGGCCGGGGACCCACGGGCGCTTTCGTTCCGCATCTTCGTTGCGTCGCTGCAGGCCCCGCCCCACTTCCCTCGGGTGCTCACGTTCTTCCCGGAGACGACCTCGCTCCTTCTCGCGTGCGCCGAGGCTGAGGGCACCTATCCGCCGGAGCTGATCGGCAACCCCCCGGTGCCCGCCGCATGGACCGGCGCGCACGCGGCGTTCCGCTTCCCCGCAGGGGAGGGCCTGGTCGGAATCGAGCTGTTCACCACGCGGCCGGAGCCCACGGTGGTCGAGGTGCGCCTTGGAAGCTCGCGGGCCCAGTTCACCATGGGGCCCGCCGTGACGCGGGTCGCGCTCCCGGTCCCGCCCGAGCTTGCGAGCATCGGGAGGGTTCAGCTCGAGCTCTCGACCTCAACCGTGGTGCCGGGCGGGGGCGACACGCGGGCGCTCGGCGTGGCGGTCAGCCGCGTCTGGTATCAGCCCAGCTCTCCCGTCCCGGCCCTCGCGCACTGAGGCTCTACCGGTGTTCAGGTAAAATGCGCGGCCGCGGGCGTTTGTTACCGAACGACGGGGTGTGGCAAAGTCCACCGCGGGGGGTCTCATGAAGCGAGCTTCGGTATGGGGCGTGGTCCTGGTTGTGGCGATGGTGGCGGCGGTGATCCTGCTCCCCCGAGGCGGCGGCGTGCAGCCGGCGGGCGGCGCCGCGGCGCTTCCCTGGGAGCGCGATCTGCCCACGGCGCTGAACCGCGCCGGCAGCGAGAACAAGCTCGTGATGGTGGACTTCTACACCGACTGGTGTCAGTGGTGCAAGCGTCTGGACCAGAACACTTTCGCGGACGCCAAGGTGCAGGAGGCGTTGCAGCGGGTGGTGACCGTGAGGCTCAACGCGGAGAAGGACGGGCGTGAGGCGGCGGCGCGTTTCAACGTCGAGGGGTTTCCGACCCTGATCTTCCTGAACGCCAGCGGCGCCGAGGTCGGCCGCATCCCCGGGTACATGGACCCGAGCCCGTTCCTCGAAGAGCTCCAGGACATCCTCAAGAAGGCGTAGGCGCGAGGCGCCGGCGGGCCGGAACCCACCCCATCCCGGTTGGGGTCGCGGTGTATACTCCCGGCGTGCCGACAGGGCACCAGGAGTAGCGCGTGCGCTGGTTCCTCCCCAAGACCGAAGACTTCATCACCCTCTTCGACAAGGCTTCCGCCAACATCGTCGAGGCTGTCTGCCTCTTCCGCGAGGTCGCCGGCGACCTGACCAGGGTGGCGACCGGCATCGAGAAGCTCAAGGACCTCGAGCACCAGGGCGACCGGATCACCCACGAGACCCTCGACAAGCTCAACACGACGTTCATCACGCCCTTTGACCGGGAGGACATCCACACCCTGGCCACGCGGTTGGACGACATCCTCGACGCCACCGATGCTGCAGGCCAGCGGCTCATCGTTTACCGCATCACCAAGGTCCCGCCCAAGTTCCTGGAGCTCGCCGACCTGTTGGTGGAGTCCGCCAAGGAGGTCCAGAAAGCCGTCCTGGCGCTCCCCGACCGCAAGAAGCTCACCTCTGCCATCACCTCCTGCGTCGAGATCAACCGCCTGGAGAACGAAGCTGACGTGGTCCATCGCGAGGCCCTGGCGGAGCTGTTCGACAACGCCCACGACGCCATCGAGGTGGTCAAGCTGAAGGACCTGTTCTCCTTCCTGGAAGAGGCCACCGACCGCTGCGAGGACGTGGCCAACGTCATCGAGACCATCATCATGAAGGGGTCGTAGCACAAAGCTGCGCAGCGGTCCGAGCCAGCGTTGTCATCCCGAGTCTCGTCCTGCAGGGCAGGACGAGACGAGGGATCTGGGTGGGGGTTGCGCTAAACGATGAGCCCCCGCCCAGATTCCTCGGGCCTTCGACCCTCGGAATGACATCGGACGCGTCGGGGCGCGCGGCTAGAGCTTGAGGAAGGCGCCCAGGCCCCAGTAGCAGAGCGCCGCCACCAGAGCCGAGCACGGGATGGTGAGGACCCACGCCCACACGATTCGCGTGGCGACCCCCCAGCGCACCGCCGAGAACCTCTGGGTGGCCCCGACGCCCATGATCGCGCCGGTGATGGTGTGGGTCGTGGAGACGGGGATCCCGAGGTAGGAGTTGCCGAACAGCGTGAGGGCGGCCGCGGTCTCGGCGCAAAACCCGCCCACGGGCTTGAGCTTCGTGATCTTTGCGCCCATGGTCTTGACGATACGCCAGCCCCCGGAGAGCGTGCCGAGGGCGATCGCCGCGTGGCACACGAGAACCATCCACATCGCGATATGGATGTCGGCCGGTGCCTGCCCCTTGGAGCGCTGGTAGCTGTAGATCAAGATCGCGATGATTCCCATGGTCTTCTGTGCATCGTTGCCGCCGTGCCCCAGGCTGTAAAGGGCCGCGGAGACCAACTGTAGCTTGCGAAAGTACCTGTCCACCCGATGAGGGAAGGCGTTCTGGAAGAGCCAGTACACCAGAACCATCATGCCCAGCCCGAGCGCCAGCCCCACGACGGGGGAGACGAACATCGAGACGACGGTCTTCGTCCACCCCTTGTAGAGGATCGCGTCGAAGCCCACCTTGGCGATCGCGGCGCCTGCGTAGCCGCCGATCAGGGCGTGGGACGAGCTGGTTGGGAGGCCGAAGTACCAGGTCACGATGTCCCAGACGATCGCGCCCACAAGGCCCGCCAGGATCACGTACTCGGTCGCGGCCTCGGCCCTGACCAACCCCTTGCCGATGGTTGTGGCGACCTTGAGCGGGAACACGAACGCCGCGACGAAGTTGAAGAACGCGGCCCAGATCACCGCCAGGCCCGGCGAGAGCACGCGGGTCGAGACAACGGTGGCGATCGAGTTGGCGGCGTCGTGGAAGCCGTTGAAGAAGTCGAAGATCAGGGCGACGATGATGATCACGACGAGGAGGGCGAACATCGGGTCAAACATGCGGGTCGCGTTCCGCGTTCTGCTGGTTGGCTGGTCTCGAAAACCGGGGACTGCGGCTTGGCGTTGCCGGGGGACGCAGCGTCACGGCGGGAGTCTAGCACGGGGTGGAAGGGTTAGCTTTTGTTCTTTTCTTCCTCCTCTGCCGCCAGCTTCGCCTCGGCGGCCGCGACCGCCTCCGGGGTGGTGGGCGGCTCGCCGGGCTTGTAGGTGTAGAAGGCGAGCTGCTGCGGCCACGGCAGCGCCAGCACCGCGTGGGCCTGCGGGTCGCACTCGGCCGGCTCGCGGCCGGTCGGTACAGCCTCCAGGATCACGGCGTCGCCGCAGGCCGGGGTTGCGCGCAGCCCGGTGTTCCTGTCCACCGGGATCATCGTCACCCCCGCCGGCACGGAGAACTCCTCCTGGCGGACCGCCTCGCTCTGGGAGTCCATGTACCCCTTCATGAAGCGCATCCAGGTCGGAAGCGCGGCCTCCGCGCCGGACATGTTGTGGCGCCCGATGGGTTCCTTGAGGTCGCGCCCCACCCAGACCGCGCAAGTGATGCGAGGCGAGAAGCCGACGAACCAGGCGTCGGTGTAGCGATCTGTGGTTCCGGTCTTGCCGGCAAGATGGCCGGGGAGGCCCGCAGCGGCGGCGGCCGTCCCGCGCTGAATGACGCCCTCCATCACGTGGGTCATGATGTAGGCCACGTCCTCGCGCAGGGCCTGCCGCACCCTCGGGCGAGTCTCGGCCACGACCTGGCCCTCGGCGTCCTTGACCCGGCTGATGAAGTAGGGCTCGGCGACCTGGCCGCGGTTGGCGATGCCCGAGTAGGCCGAGGCCAGCTCCACCATCGGCACCTCGAACGAGCCCAGCGCCAAAGTGGAGTAGGGCGCGAGCGGCTCCCTGATTCCGAGGCGGTGCGCGACATCGATGACGAGCTCGCCGGTGACCATCTGCTGGACCTTGGTCGCCGAGGCGTTGAGCGAGTGCTCGAGGGCGTGGCGCAAGGTCACGATGCCGAAGTACGAGCGGTAGTAGTTCAGAGGACAGTACGCGAGCTCGTTCTTCTCGTCGGGGAGCAGCACCGGGCCGTCGAAGACGGTGTCGGTGGGGGAGTACCCGCGCTCCCAGGCGGCGAGGTAGACGAACGGCTTGAAGGCGGAGCCGCACTGCCGTTTGGCCTGCATCGAGCGGTCGAACTGGGAGCGGTTGAAGTCGAAGCCGCCGACCAGGGCCAGGATCGCCCCGGTGCGGTTGTCGATCACCAGGATCGCGCCCTCCACCCTGGGCTCGGCCTCGAGCTTCACCACTACCGGCTGGGACCTATCGGCCGGGATCTCCACCAGCCGAACCAGGAGCACGTCCCCCGGCTTGAACAGACGCGTGAGCGTGGTTCGGCCGGTCCACTGCGCCCCTTCGACCGGGAGACGCGCGGTCCTGTCCGCGATCAGCAGGGAGGCGCTTGCCGCCTGCACGTCGGTGGCCACCGCATACACCAGCTCGCCCTTCTGCCAGCGGATGAACGGCCAGCCCTCGTCGCGGAAGGCGGTGAGGTCCTGCACGCCGTTGGCAAGCGCGTTTCGGCGCGCACCGGGCCAGCCCAGGCGCTGCTGCAGCTCGATGAGGCCCTCACGCAGGGAGTCCTCGGCCATCCCCTGCAGCTTCGCGTCCAGGGTGGTATCGACCGAGAGGCCACCCTCGAGCATCTTGCGGCTTCCGAACTGGCCCTCGACCGAGCGCCGGACCTCTTCGATGAAATACGCCGCGGTCACGTTGCGGTCGTGGTGCGCCGACACCCCAAGAGGCGCCTCGACTGCCGCCTCGTAGGTGGCGGCGTCGATCATCTTCTCCTCGAGCATGCGCTTGAGCACGTGGTTGCGGCGCGCCAGGGAACGCTTCGGGTAGTCAATGGGGGAGAGGTCCCCCGGCCGCTGCGGCAGGCCCGCGAGCAATGCGGCCTCGGCGAGGACAAGCTCCTTGGCCGGCTTGCCGAAGTAGAAGCGGGAGGCCGCCTCGACGCCGTAGTTGCCTTGACCGAAGTTCACCTGGTTGGCGTAGAACGTGAAGATCTGGTCCTTGGAGAAGCGCTGCTCGATCTGGATCGCGAGCAGCACCTCCTGAATCTTCCGGTAGACGATCTTCTCGCGGGTGAGGAAGAGGGTGCGCGCGAGCTGCTGCGTGATCGTCGAAGCCCCCTGCGAGAAGCGCCATCTCAGGATGTTGCGCAGGGCCGCCCGCAGGATCCCCTGGGGGTCCACACCCGGGTGTCGGTAGAAGTTGGCGTCCTCGACGGCGATCACCGCGTCACGAAAGACCTTCGGGATGCCCTCAGCCCCGACCGGGATACGACGCTCGGCGGCAAACCTGCCGAGCAAGGAGCCGTCGCGCGTCAGCACCTGGGTCGCGGCGGCCGGCCGGTAGCTGGTGAGCGCCTCGACGGCGGGGAGGTCCACGAAACGGGAGAGCACCAGCCCGATCACGGCCCCGAGGCCGAGGCCGATGAAGAGCCCCACCACCAGCCAGCGGAGAGCCTTGGCCCACATCCGCGCAAGCTTCGGCTGCCGCCGCTGCGCTGTCAAGTTTTCTTTTTGCCCCACGGGTCGTGGCGCTCGCTCGTCCCGCTCCGGGCGGGACTCGCGACGCCTCCGCGAGCGACCCGACTACGGGCGCCGGCGTGTGGCCCCTCGGCGTTCGCATCAAGCCGCGCCGCCGTTTCCCCACGCCGGTCCCCGTGTCGGGGGCCCGCTCGCTCCGGCGGAATGGCGCCGCCGACCCGCGGGGCGGGATTGCCCCCACCCACGTCCGGTGCCCGCAGCCTGCGGAGAGATGGCCGCTGCACCCGAGGGGCGGGTTTTTTTCCCCCACCCGGCGCGCGCTCCGGCGAGATGGTTCCTGTCGCCCGCGGGGCGGGAGTTACCCCCACCCAGAAACCGCTCGGTACCCGCAGCCTGCGGAGAGATGGCCGCTGCACCCGAGGGGCGGGATCACCCCCGCCCAACTACCGGCCGGGGACGCGCTCGCTCCGGCGAGATCGTACCGTCAACGCACAGGGTGCGCGCTGAACTCGCCGACCCGCCCGGCGCGTGCTAGGGTTTTCCGCATGGAGCGCAACGTGGGCGACCTCGCCGGAACCCCCCGTAAGCAGCCCCCAGGCTGGTGGCGCTGGGCGGGTATCGGCGGCGCGGTCGTGGTGGTGATCCTGTTCCTGGTTCTGGTGGCCGGGACGCTTTCGGCGCGCCGGATGCTCACCTGGGGGTTGCACCGGATGACCAACGGCGTGCTCGCAGGTCTCCCGGCGGAGCTCCCGGGCGCCCGGAGGGAGCAGGTGCGGCTGGAGCTCGACTGTGTCCTCAAGGCTGCGGAGAGCGGCACGGCTGACGAGCGGCGGCTGGGCGAGTTTGCCAAGGCGTGCTCGGCGGCGCTCGAGGACCGCGCGATCAACGGCGAGGAACTGGCGCGCATCGAGTCGCTCGCCCTCGGATTCTGCGGTGCGGCAGGAGGGGTTGCCGGACCGTGAGCCAGGCGTTCAGGCTCGCGGCGCCGTTCTCGCCGGCCGGTGACCAGGGTCAGGCGATCGAGCGGATCGTAAATGGATTCACAAGCGGCCTCTACGCTCAGACGCTGCTGGGCGTCACCGGCTCGGGCAAGACGTTCACGGTGGCGAAGGCGATCGAGCGGCTCAACCGCCCGACGTTGGTGCTCTCGCACAACAAGACGCTGGCGGCGCAGCTCTACCAGGAGTTCAAGGGGTTCTTCCCCGACAACGCGGTGGAGTACTTCGTCTCCTACTACGACTACTACCAGCCGGAAGCGTACGTCCCGGCCAGCGACACGTACATCGAGAAGGAGACCTCGATCAACGAGGAGATCGACCGGCTGCGCCTCTCGGCCACGCGCGCGCTGTTCGAGCGGCGCGACGTGCTGATCATCGCGTCGGTCTCCTGCATCTACGGACTGGGCGACCCCAACGCGTACTACGGGATGCTGCTGCTCCTCGAGCCCGGCACCGAGCCCGGGATGGACGCGGTGCTCAAGCAGCTCGTTTCGATGCAGTACGAGCGCACCATGCTCGACCTCGTGCCGGGGGCGTTCCGGGTGCGCGGCGACGTGCTGGAGATCTACCCGCCGTACGAGGACCACGCCGTTCGGGTGGAGTTCTGGGACCGCACGGTCGAGCGCGTCTCCCGCATCGACGCGATCCGCGGCACCGTGCTCGAAGAGGTGGACTCCCGGGTCGCGGTGTACCCGGCCTCGCACCACGTGGTGACCCGCCGCGTGCTGGACGAGGCGCTGGTGGACATCCGCAAGGAGGTCGACGAGCGGGTGGCCGAGCTGAACGCCGCCGGCAAGCTCTTGGAGGCGCAGCGGCTTTCCCAGCGCACCCTGTTCGACCTCGACATGCTGCAGGAGTTGGGGTACTGCTCGGGGATCGAAAACTACTCGCGCCACCTCACCAGACGCAAACCCGGTGAGCCGCCCCCCACGCTGCTCGACTACTTCCCGAAGGACTGGCTGCTGGTGGTGGATGAGTCGCACGTGAGCATCCCGCAGGTGCGCGGCATGTACCACGGCGACCGCTCCCGCAAGGAGACGCTGGTGGAGTTCGGCTTCCGCCTCCCGTCGGCGCTCGACAACCGCCCGCTCACCTTCGAGGAGTTCGAAGGGCGCATCCACCAGGCGCTGTTCGTCTCCGCCACCCCGGGTCCGTACGAGCTGAAGCTGTGCGAGGGCGAGGTGGTGGAGCAGCTCATCCGGCCCACCGGCCTCCTGGATCCTCAGATCGTCGTGAAACCCGCGCAGGGCCAGGTGGACGACCTGCTAGGACGCATCCGCGAGCGTGTGGCGGCGGGGGAGCGGGTGCTGGTCACCACGCTCACCAAGCGGATGGCCGAGGACCTCACCCAGTACTTCGCCGAGCTGGCGGTGCGGGTGCGCTACCTCCACAGCGAGATCGACACCCTCGAGCGCACCGCGATCCTGGCCGACCTGCGCCGAGGGGCGTTCGACGTGCTGGTGGGGATCAACCTGCTGCGCGAGGGGCTCGACCTGCCCGAGGTCTCGCTGGTGGCGATCCTGGACGCCGACAAGGAAGGCTTCCTTCGCAGCTCGACCTCGCTGGTCCAGACGATCGGGCGCGCCGCGAGAAACCTCAACGGCACGGTGATCCTCTACGCGGACCGGATGACCGACTCGCTGAAGCAGGCAATCGAGGAGACAAACCGGCGGCGCGCCACGCAGGAGGCGTACAACACGGAGCACGGGATCGAGCCGAAGACGATCGTCAAGGACATCGCGAGCCCGCTGCTCGCCCTCTCCAACCTGGACTACCACGATGCGGCGTTCCTCCCGCCCAGGGTGGGGGAGGTGGACGTCACCGATCCGGCGTCGCTCGCAAAGGCCATCTCGGAGCTCGAGAAGCAGATGAAGGCGGCGGCGAAGAGGCTGGAGTTCGAAGAAGCCGCCCAGATCCGCGACCGGATCAAGGAGCTCCGCACACAGCAGATCTACAAGACGTGACGGACGAGCGATGAGGAGCCACACGCCGCGATCGTAGGGTCGCGGGTTGACGCGGGGGCGTCGCCTTGACGGTCTCGGTCTTCGTGTGGGAGCCTGGCTGGGAAAGCGGGTCAGCAAAGCGGGAAAAGCGAAAGCGGGTCGAAAGCGGGTCAGGCTTGCATAGTTGCATTATCCGACGCACAGCGAGCGCACGCAGTTCGCGGGCTGCGTCGTCGTCATCTCCCACGACCGCTGGTTCCTCGAACGCATCGTCTCGCAAATCCTCCCTGAGATGGTGGTAACCGGCACCTGAGATAGGGGAAGATGAAAGGGTGCTGTCTGGTCCCCGATCTATGCGGGGGTCGGCGCGCCGGCGCAATCCCGCAGGAGGTAGTCGAGGACGTCCTTGGCGGAGTAGCTCTCGCCTTTCCCGCGCAGGAACGCCTTGAGCTGCCTGAAACAGTCACCGACGGTCAGCAGCGGCTGCTCCACGTACCCTCCGCGCCGCTCCCGGGCAAAACCCAGGTTCGCCAAGAGCCCGTTGCAGAGGCACTTGCGCCCCTCCAACTCGTCCGGGGCACCGCCCTTGGCCAGCCAGCTTGAGGCCGGCTCCGCCGGGCAGCGATAGCCGACCTCGCCGTCCTCCCGCTTGTAGATGTGGCGCAGGAACCCGAAATCGCAGACGCGCGGGCGCCTGAGGTACTCCGCCATCTCCGAGAGGGTCCCCTCGAGGCTGAGGACTTTGAACGGGAATCCGGTCGGCGACGCGAAGGCGTCCGTGATCACCTTGCCGAGTCCCTGCGAAGCCACCCTGAGCGCTTTCTCCTTGATCGAGCGCAGCAGGCCGGACTCCCGGCAGAAGGCGAACAGCGTCCCCACCTGCACACCCGCCGCGCCGAGGGCGAGAGCTTCCTTGATCTTTCCCGACTCGCCGTACCCACCCGCGAGGTAGAAGGGGAGCCCGAGCTCGCGGATCCTCGCCACGTCCACGGCGTCCCTGGGCCCGTAGACCGGCTGGCGGTCGGCATCGAGGCTCGGACCGCCGCGGGGCGGCGCATTGTGTCCGCCCGCCGTCGGCCCCTCGATCACGAAGCCATCGACCTGGCCCGAGGCCTTTCTGGCCATGGTCAGGGCGAGGACGTTGGAGGACACGATCGGATAGAAGATCGGCCGCCGCAGCTCCCGCGGCGCACCGCACAGCACGCTACGCGGCGAAAGGTGGGCGCGGAAGTCGTCCTTGGCCGTCGCACCCTCGACCTGCAACGCCATCGAGACGTCGTTGTGCCCCGCCAACTCGTCGAGAATGGCCGGAACCTCGCGAGGTATCCCGGCGCCCATGATGACGACGTCCACACCGGCCAGCATCGCACCGTAGAGGCTGGCCAGGACCGGAAGCTGGATCTTGGTCAGGAGGTTGATGCCGACGGGGTTGTCGTGCCCCTCCTTGGCGAGGAACACCTCGACGAAGTTGGCCGCGACGGTGTCCTGGATGAGCTCCTCGGGATCGCGCAGCAGGTGCTGCCTTGGCATTCTGGCGGCGCTCCGATCCGCGGGGTTCTCGACGAAGTAGGCCGCAGCGATACGCGCCGCGACCTCCTGGTCAGGGAACGCGGCGAGCGCGCGGCGGGTGTGTCCGCCCTCGTCGCCGGAGCGCAGACGACCCGCCATGATCGCTTCGGCGCCGGTGCCGGAAACGACGCCGAGCTGGCCCTCCAGCGAGACGGCCCGGGCCAGCACCCAGTTGGATACGCCGGCGCCCATCCCACCCTGGATGATCATCGGCAGAGCTACAGCACACCTCCCGCAGGAACCGCCGGGCCATGCCCCCCCGTCTGGGCATTCCGGCCGGCCATCCGGCGTCTCCGCCCGGAAGCGAGCTGCCGCATGGATGGGTGCCTGGTAGGCATTTCCTGCACGAACGCCCTGCTCGTCGACGAGCCCCCCCAACGACCTCAGTCTACTACTTCCCTGGACAGGGCCGCCAGGCACTGTACGGTGAGGTGCGAGAGCAGTGGGAGGAGCGCTACGAGGGGCGTTACGGCTTCTGGCGGGGGTTCGCGGACAGAGCGGTCGGCGCGTACCTCGACTGCGGCATCCTGGACAACGGCTTCGCCCGTGTGCGGTGCGGCGCCTGCCGGGCCGAATTCCTCGTGACCTTCTCCTGCAAGGGTCGAGGGCTTCCTCCCTCCTGTGCCGCCAAGCGCCCGGCCGCGCTCGCCGCCTTCCTCCGTGAGTACATAGGTACCAGGTATCACCATCTCACCTTGTTGGCGTAGAATGACTCAGCTCTGTGTGAGCGGGGGAGGTGGGTGATGCCTCGTCGGCCGAGGGTGTTCGTTTCGGGGGCGGTCTATCACGTCTACTGCCGGGTCGCACGGGGCGAGCCGGTGTTCTCGGAGGCTCGCGAGGCTGCCGCGCTGGTCGGGATCATCCGGGGCGTGGCTCGGGAGCACGGCCTGTCGGTGCTGGCGTGGTGCGTCATGGCCACCCACTACCACCTGGCGGTGCGGGTGGGGCGGATCCCCTTGTGGCGCTCGATGCGGCTGATCCAGGGGAGGTTTGCGCGCAGCCACAACCGGCGCCGGCGGGTGCTGGGGCCGTTCTGGCAGGGGCGGTACAAGGCTATCGTGGTGCCGGATGCGCGCTATCTCGAGCAGGTCATCGCCTACATTCACCTCAACCCGGTGACGGCCAAGGTGGTGAGCGACCCGGCACGGTACCGGTGGAGCGGGCATCGCGAGCTGCTGGGGCGGGTGGCCGAGCCGCTGGTGGACGTCAATGAGGCGCTGGTGCTGTTCGGCCAAAAGCGGTCGGCCGCGCGCAGGGCGTACGTGCGGATGCTACGGGGGGAGCGCCGGGCGGAGTGGATCGGGGAGCGTCCGGGGCGGCTTCCCTGGTGGCGACGGCGTGAGGAGGCGGAGGAGGCGATCACGCTCCTGGAGGGGAAACCACGCATCGACGCCCTGGGGGCGAGCACGGTTCCTCAGCGGGCACGGTGGGGCGTGGACGAGTACCTTGTCCGGGTGTGCAAGGTCCACGGGCTGGAGCTGAGTGCGCTCTCGGGCAGGCGCAAGGATGAAACCACGGCGCGGTTTCGGGAGCTTGTTACCCTGATCGGGGTCGAGGTGTATGGTCTGAGGGTGAAGGACCTAGCGGAGCGCATGCGGATGAACCCCGGCAGTGCGAGCCGTGCGCTTGCGCGGGCCAGCCAACGCGAACGGGAGGATGCCTCCTTTCACGAGCAGCGGCTCGCCCTCGAGGAGCACCTCGCGAAGCTAGACGCGAGTGGCCCAAGATCAAGAAGGTGAGATAGTGATACCTGGT
>Ga0315296_10001257_pt1 | contig 22136 bp, 29 predicted proteins | sample YL17G14_18_MG_FD_203921 | JGI IMG/M metagenome (GOLD analysis project Ga0315296, IMG submission 203921) | Sediment microbial communities from Yellowstone Lake, YNP, Wyoming, USA - YL17G14_18 | ecosystem: Environmental > Aquatic > Freshwater > Lake > Sediment | place: USA: Wyoming | collected...
AAGCCAAAATAAAGCCAAGACGGGGGGGGAGGAGAGGTCGAGCGAAGAAAATCTAATAATAAGTATTAGTCTCCCTACAAGAAAATCTCATTTTTGCCAAATTGTATTTAAAATCTGTGGATAACCTGTGAATAATATGAAACTCTCCTTTATAGATAAAGACTTTAAAAAGCATTCTTCCTTTGAAATAACCCCAGAAGATGAAAAAAGATGGGACAATAAGGAATTTAAGAAAAAAGATATTTCCAGAATTATTACTGAAGCGGTTCGAACCTTAAAACAAGCAGGAATTTTAGAAGAAGATATTAGGGTTATAGATTGGGAAGGAAGAAAATTGTTTCATTTAAAAGATTTTAGTGTTGACAAGATAATAGAATGACTACTGCCGAATTTTCAAAGATTATTGATTGGAAGCCTCATAAAGCCCAAAGAGAGATTTTAAAGTCTAAAGCTAGAGAAATAGTGGTTTGTGCGGGGCGGAGATTTGGAAAATCTGCTTATTGTGCCTTTGTTGTCGCCAAAACATTTATTGAACTTTTTAAAGAAGTTGAAAGGGGGAAAAGGGAATCAATTAAAATCTGGATTGTAGGACCGACCTATGAATTGGCGGATAAAGTTTTCACCTATGTTGTTAATTTTTTAAGAAAAGCCGACCCCAAAATAATAAATTTTGTTAAAAATAGGCCATTTCCAGAGATAGAACTTTCAAAAAATATCTGGATTCAATGTAAATCGGCTGAAAATCCTAAAAGTTTGTTGGGAGAAGAGTTGGATTTGTTAATTGTTGATGAGGCGGCTAATATTTCTTCCGATATTTGGTTTGATTATTTGCTTCCAACTACCGCTTCTAAAACAAAACAAGGCAAAACGATCTTTATTTCAACACCCAGAGGGAAAAATTGGTTTTATGAACTATATTTAAAAGCCAAAGAATCAGAAGGAGCATTCCATTTCACTTCTTTAGATGGAGTTGAGATAGATAAATCTGAATGGGAAAGATTAAAGACCATTTCCCCTGCCGATTTCTTTGCCCAGAATTATGAAGCAGTTTTTAGAGAAGAAGCGGTCGGAGTTTTCAGAAAAGTAAGAGAAGCAGTCAGATTAGATTGTTTATCAGAACCCTTGCCTAACCATTCTTATTTTGGCGGATTGGATTTAGCCCAAGTTAGGGATTTCACGGTTTTAACCTTTTTTGATAGAGAAAGCCATAAACAAGTTTTCTTTGATAGATTCCAGAAAATTCCTTATACCCTACAATTAGAAAGAATAGAAAAGGCGGCTAAAAAATATAATGCTCTTTTAACCGTTGAAATAAATAATATTGGCTTGGCAATTGCTGATGAATTAAAAGCCAGAGGGGTAAGAGTTGAGGATTTTAAAACTGTTGGCACAATTTCTAAAGTTTTAGAAAGGAAAGGGACAAAAGAGCAGTTAATAGAGAAACTCTCGCTTGATATAGAAAATAAGAATATCTTTTTAGCCCCGATTGAGGTTCAGATAGATGAATTAGAGGCCTATACTTACAATTACACCCCTTCAAGAAATATCTCTTATGGGGCTCCAGAGGGGATGCACGATGATTGTGTTGTCGCAATAGCACTTGCTGATTGGGGCTTAAGTGGTAAAACTCGTGAAGAAAAAATAAAAAAAATGAGATTAATTCCTCATAAAAGGAAAACATTTCAATATTTCTAAAATATGTTAGAAAAGTTTAAAAACGAAATTAATCAATTTGAAAGAGAATTTGTGGAAGTTGTCCCTGGTTTTAAATTTAATCAGAAAAAAACAATTGAGCGAATTTATCTTTATTACAATTCAAAATACGAAACTGGGGAATTTGACAATCAGGGAGATAAAAAATACTTCTATAATATAGTTAGAACCCCCTGCAATATCGCCACAAAGGCAATTGATTTTGATACCAAAGATATTAAAGTTTTAACTGCCGAAGGGGGAAATCCAAGAAAAACTTGGTACTTTGAAAGAGATTTAAAATTCTGGATGAAAGACCAGAAATTTGGAGCAGTCTTGAATCGTATATTTTTTGAATTGCCAATTTTTGGCTCAGTAGTTTTGAAAATAATTAATGGAACGCCTTACTTTGTTGATTTGAGAAACTTCATTGTTGATCAAGGGGCGGATTCATTAGAAAAATCAAATTATATTGTTGAAGTCCATAATTATACCCCAGTTGAATTCAGGAAAATCGCCCAAGAAAGAAAGTGGAATAATTATGAAGAGGTTATTAAAAAACATAGAGAAGGAAAAAAACCTTTAATCAAAGTATATGAGAGATATGGAGAATTAGAAGAAGATGGCGTCTGGGCTTTTAGAAAAGTTCTTATAGCCGATATCGAAATAAAAGATGTTGAATTTATTTTATCTGATGAATTAGTAGATGAGATTCCTTATGAAGAATACCATTGGGAAAAAATCCCTGGCAGATGGCTGGGGATTGGAAGAATAGAAATTTTATTAGACCCCCAAGTTAGAACAAATGAAATTTCTAACCAAGAAGCAAAATCTTCTCAATGGTCAACTTTAAGAATTTGGCAATCAAGAGACCCAGGGGTAAATAGAAATCTTCTGACCGATGTTGAAAATGGAGAGATTTTAACTGTTGATTCTGAAATTATGCCCGTCGACATGGTTGATAGGAATTTGAGTTATTATGAGAGTGAAATCCGCCGATGGCTTGCCAATAGAGACGAAATGACTTTTTCCTACGATGTTATTAGGGGCGAGAGATTACCTTCTGGAACTCCTCTTGGTTCGGCTCAATTGGCGGCTGGAATGATTGGTTCTTATTTCGACCAGATTAGAGAGAATGTCGCAATGGCAGTCAAGGATTTGATTATAGATAAAATAATTCCCAAGTTTTTAAGCGAAAAATCAAAAGAACATACCTTGAGATTGGTTGGGGAAGATTTGGATAAATATAAAGAGTTATTATTAGATTTCGCAACTGAAAAATCTGTTTTTGACTTGATAGAAAGAACGAATCATTATCCCACTGGTAGAGAAAAAGAATTACTGCGAGGAGTTGTGGCTGAACAAATTAAAAGAGATAAAGAAAAATTAGTCACTATCCCCAGAGGATTTTATAAAGATATTCAGTATAAAATTGATATTGAAATTACTGGCGAGGCAATTGATATTAGGGTTAAGGCAGCCAATTTGTGGATGGCTTTGCAAGCAGTTACGGCAAGTCCTGATTTATTAACAGACCCAATAAAGAAAAAATTCTTTTATCAGTGGTTGGAAAGTGGCGGACTTTCTCCTATAGATTTTGAACCTCCGACAACTACTCCTTCACTTCAAGAAGTAGTTGGTCAAATGCCCGCCCCAACTGGAAGGGCTGGTGGAGGTGTTAGTCGCCCAGCTTTTGCACCAATACCAATAGCTGGTAGAGAAGAAATTAGAGTTTAGATATGTTAAAAAAAGACATAGAACAATATCTTAAAAAATTAGCCCATTCAAATGAGGGGCAAGCCCTTAAGGAATACTTTGAGGAATTGATAGGAAAATTAACTGATGCCAGAAGCTTTGGGGGAGAAAGTTTTGAAATAGAAGGAAAAGCATCCATAAAAGCGGTGGCTATTTTAGAGAAAATTTTAAGAGATTTGGAACTTTTAAAAAGGTCGAAAAAACAAATTAAGAAAAATATATATATGTAATTTCGCAATTGCGCCTTGGGAGTAATCCTTAAAGACTTTGCGGAAACAATAAAATGGCTTGGAAACCAAAAGTTACAATACAAAAAGGTGCATTTACAGATTGGTGCAAATCCCACGGGTTTTCTGGTCCGAGCACAGCTTGCGTTAGAGCGGCTTTGGCTGCGGCTAAAAAACAAGGTGGTGCGGGAGGAAAAACATTGAGAGGGAGGGCTTTATTTGCTTTACGAGCTAAACAGGGTTGGAAAAAAACTATTGGAACAGCTTGGAAAAAGGCTGCTTAATATATGCCAGCAACTTCGAAAAAAATGAAAATTACTGCCTGTCTGGCTTTGGCGGCTAAAGATGGAAAAGTTCCCGTTAAAAGATTAAGAGGACCTGCTTTATCTATGTATAAATCGATGACCCGAGAAGAACTCCGAGATTTTTGTAAAATGCCAATTAAGAAATAAAGGTCAAGAGGAGAAAACCTCTCTAACAAAAATAAAATCAATTATTCACTAAAGAATTTAAAAATGAAAAATTTAAAAAGACATAATTTCTATAAAAAAAATTATTGGAAAGAATTAGAGAATTGTTCAAGAGATGAATTGATAGAAGAAATTAAAGTATGGAGAAAGGGATATTGGAAAGTATACAAGCGGCTTAAACACTTAAAAAATCGCTTAAAAGGTCGAGGCCGAGAACAATTAGAAGATTTTTGCAAATTACCTATTAAAAAATAAAGGTTGGGAGTTTAGCATCTCCGAAAACTGCTAATACGAGAAACATAACTCGGAAAAATTATGGTAGAAGAAAAAAAGGAGGAAGAGACCTCCGAAATAACTCCAGAGGAAGGAGAAACTTCCGAATTAGACGAAGAGAAAGTAGCCGAAGGCGAAGGCAAAGAGCCTGACTGGAAGGCTAAAGCCAACGCTATGTATGGTAAATACAAAGAGGCTAAAGGAACTATCGAAGAACTTGAAGGGAAAGTTTCTGAATTAGAGGAAAAAACAAAACCTAAAAAGGAAATTTCCGAAGACGAGTGGAAGAAAAAAGTTGAATTTCTAATGGAGCATAAAGATTATGCCGAAGACGAATTCAACCATATCACCACCGTCGCCAAGGAATTCGATATTTCTTTAGATGAGGCTGCTTTACTTGAACAAGATTATATCCAGTATCGAAGAGATAAGGTCGAAAAAGAAAAACAACAACTTGAACCTTCGACCCGAACTTCTCCTTCTACAACTCCTATTGAACAAACTCCCGTTGAAAAATTAAGGGAATTAACTCCCGAACAGCGGACAGAGTTCTATAAAAAGTGGGGAATAAAGAAGAGATAAGTTCAAAATCGGAGGTTAAGATTAAATGGCTGAATTAAACGTTTTCAGTGCTGCTCTAAATCCTGAAGTATGGGCCCCATATCTCCAAGATGTCTTAATGAAGAGTTTGGTAAGTTTTGAGATTGCTGATACTTCTTTAAAGCCTGAATTAAATGTCGGTGATAAGGTGCATGTTCCTTACTTCATCGAATTGACTGCTGCTGATTATGACCCAGGTAATGCAATTACCATTACTGGAGTAACAGCAACAGATGATTCAATTGATGTAACGACAAAGAAAATCGCTCCTTTTTATATCGACAATGTTCAAGAATTACAGGCAAAACCAGAAGTTATTGGTAAGCTTTCTGAAAATGCTGCTTACAAATTAAGAGATGCGATTGACACTGCGGTTTTGGCTTTTGTTTCTGGTGCTGCAGTTGTATTTGGCACAAGTGCAACAACTGACTATGTAACTGGGACTACCGCTTTGACCTCAATGACTGCTACCACTGCTAACATCATTACGATGTTTAGCAAGGGAGCGAAAGTATTACAAGAAAAGTATGTTGAAAATGCGAATGACTGGATTGCTATTCTTACCCCTGCACTATATCAGATAATTACAGAGAAAGTTGCCAATACTGGTGGAGATTTGGCTGACCGAGTATTAGAAAATGGTTTCGGGGGAAGATTTATGGGTTTTGACCTTTATGTGTCGAACAGTCTTCCTTCTGGATACTTCTATCTTGGCAGAAAAGCCCAAATCAGTTTGGTTTTACAGCAAGATGTTAAGATGGAGATAAAGGAAGTTTCTGACAAACTTGGAAGAAACTTCATTCCTTGGGTAGTTTATGGAGCAGGCGCACTGGTACAAGCCAAAAAGAGATACTTGGCTGTTAAGTGCACTGTCTAAACATTGAAATAGATTTCTCACAAATTGCCCCTCGCTTCTCCTTGTGAGCAAAAAACGGGGGCAATTGCGAGGAATTTATGGATAAAGCAAAAATAAAAAGAAAAATGGCAGAAGAAAAACAAGAGGAATTGTTCCGCTATGAGATTTTAGAAGAGTATTTGAAAGAAAGGATAGAGCAAGGAGAAATTATTAAAAGAAATGACTTAGCTAAGGTTCAGAGAATATTAACAGAAATTAAAAGTATTCTGGAATTTTTAAAATGAAAATTGTATATTTCCAATCAGGATCAGAAGATTTTAGATGTGGTGTTTGGTTTTATAGACAAATAATTCCTGCCAAAGCCTTAAGAAAAAGAGGACACGAAATTAAAATGGCTGTTTTAACAAATAGGATTGACGAATGGTGGTATAAATTTCCAGATGTAGTTATTTTTAGAAATGTTTATCTTTTTGACCCTGTTTCAGCTATGAGAGAATTGAAGCGAAGGGGAAAGAGAATAGTTTATGATATTGATGATGATTTTTGGACTATAAACCCAGATAATCCCGCTGCCAAGACTGCCAAAGAAAAAGTAGAACAAATTACCGCCTTATTAAAAGAAGCAGATATTGTTACCACAACAACCGAAGTTTTGAAACAACGACTTTCAAAGTTTAATAAAAACATTGCCATTGTTCCGAATGCCCTTGATTTTACTGAATTTTGCGAGAGACCAAAAAATGAAGGACTTTTAAAAGTTGGTTATACGGGCGGAGCAAGTCACTGGGGAGATTTAGAGATGGTTGCTAATGTTATTGGAGAACTCCAAAAGAAATATAAGTTTAAATTTGTTTTACAAGGAATAACGGGGGACCCCTTAATAAATGAGATTTATACTTATAGATATTATCTTGGGCAAGGATTACAACCAGAAAAAAATGAATTTTATGAAGCCGCTATGAGAACATTTGAAAAGTTGAGAAGATTAAATTATATTCACATCCCCTGGTATCATCCAGAATTATATCCGCCGATTTTAGTAGGAATGGATTGGGATATTGGACTTTGTCCGCTAAAAGACAATTCTTTTAATCAAGCAAAAAGTTGTGTAAAGTTTTATGAATATGCCGCTGTCGGAACTACCTGTTTGGCTTCTGATGTTCTGCCTTATAAAAACGAAGTGAATTATCGAGCAAAGAATACTTTTAAAGATTGGTATAAAAAATTAGAGAAATTGATTAAAGATGAAAAATTTAGAGAAAAAATTACTGAAAAACAATGGGAATTTGTAGAAAAAAATAGAAACATTGAAGAGGTCATTCTTCAATGGGAAAAAATATTGGGCTATGTTGGTTCTCAATCCTAAAATTAGTATTCTTTTGACTTCATATAATAATTTAGAGGTAAGGCGGGCGATAGAAAGCATATTAAACCAAACCTATCAGAATTTTGAGATAATCCTTTTAGATGATAATTCAAGCGACCCGAAAGTTTTAGAGATTTTAGAAAAATATAAAAAACACCCCAAAGTAAAGTTCTATAATTCCCAGATTAAAGAAGAAGACAGATTAAAAGAATGTCCCTATGCCAGACAAATAAATATAGGACTGAAAATGGCGATTGGTAAATTGATAATTTATATGTGCGATGATGTGGAATATTTACCTCACAAGTTAGAAACGATGGTAAAGTTCCTAAAAAGACATCCGACAGTAAAAGTTTGTTATAACCAACAAAAATGGATAAGGCAAAGAACAGGAGAAGTTATAAGAATTTTAAAACCTGATAGAATTTTAAGAGACCCATTCGGAAAAGTAGACCATAATTCTGTAATGCATTATAAAAGCTGTATTGACAAAGTTGGAAATTGGGGTACCTCTGCTTTCGGGGTAGCAGATGCTCTTTTTTGGCGGAAATTAGGAAAAGAATATCCATTTTATCCCATTAAAGAGATATTAGAAATTCATTATCGGAGCGAGAAATGTTTTTCAAATAAAGTAAGAGAATTATTAAAAAAAAATGAGAAAGCTTAATCTGGGCTGTGGCCAAGAAAAAAAAGAAGGGTTTATAGGGATAGATATTAAAGATTATGGGCAAGAAATAGTGAGGGACTTAACGAGAGGAATTCCTTTTGACAGTGATTCGGTAGATGAAATTTATTCCTGCCACTGTTTAGAACATATTGAAAGAAAAGATGTTCCTTTTATCTGGGAAGAAATTTATCGAGTTTTAAAACCTGGTGCTATTGCTTATATTCGTGTTCCCCATAGTTCAGAACGAGAAGCTTTTATGATGAATCATTGGTCTTATTGGAACGAAGCAGTGGTTGAAGTTTTGTGTAATAAATGGGGCTCGCCAGACCATTTTACTAAAACCAATTTTGAAATTTTAGAAAACAAAAAGGAGGGAACAGAACTTCATATTAAACTAAAGAAAATATGAAAACCGCTCTTGAAGAAGAAAAACAAACAATCACCCAAATATATATTCCAAAAAGAAAAAGATTACTGCTTACAGGAGGTTGCGGATTCGTTGGGCATCACATTGTTGAGGGTGTGCTTAAGCAAACAGATTGGGAAATAATAATATTAGATGCCCTAACCTATGCGGGAAATTTAAACAGATTAACTGATATTTCAATTTGGGATAAAGAAAAACATCGAGTTAAGTTTATCTGGCACGACTTGAAAGCTCCGATAAGTGAAACTACTCATAAAATGATTGGAGATTTGGATTATATCTGGCACTTAGCGGCTGAAAGCCACGTAGGAAGAAGCTTGGAAGATGCTGTACCGTTTGCTATGTCAAATGTAGTGGGAACGACTCATTTGCTTGAACATATTAAGCACCGTCAACCGAATCTGAAAATGTATATTGGGTTTAATACTGATGAAGTATTTGGATCGGCTGAAATAGGAGAATATCACTTAGAAACCGATAAGTTTTATCCGTCAAATCCGTATTCGGCAGCAAAAGCAGCCCAATGGTGTATGGAATATGCCTTTGCTCATTCGTTTGGTTTGCCTATTTGTATGGTGCACTCAATGAACATTTTTGCAGAAAGACAGCACACTGAAAAGTTTATTCCGATGGTTGTAAAAAGAATTTTGAATAATGAGAAAGTTATTATTCACGGAATTCCTGGACATATCAGTCAGAGGCATTGGATACACGCAAGAGAAATATGTAATGGATTGCTCTTTTTAACAGAAAAGGGGGAACCAAAAGAAAGTTATAATATTATTGGTGAAGAAAAGGATGCTTTGTGGATTGCTAATAAGATTTGTCAGGTCATTAAAGACAGGGATTTGAAAGAAGACGAAATAGAATATTTTGATTTTCACGCTTTAAGACCTGGGCACGATTTCCGCTATGCTTTAGATGGAAGTAAATTAAGAAATTTAGGTTGGCAACCGAAATTAAATTTAGATGAATCTTTGGAAAAAACTATTAAATGGATGATAAAAATAGAAAATCGGAAATGGTTAAATCTGTAGTAGTTTCAGCGGTTCATAGGCAGCCATCTGAAGATTGGATTAGATATTTACCACTGCCTGCCATAATTGTTGATGATAGCAATGGTAAGATTGAGATAAAAAAAGAAGGAGTAGAAGTGATTGATTATAAAAAAGAAAAAGTATGGGAGAAGTTTTATTATTCGTCAGCTTGTAAGAATTTTGGTCTTTGGTTAGCATATAAGAGAGGATATGATGTGATAATGGTTTTAGATTCTGATTGTGTTGCTCCAATTGATTTTAAAGAAAAACATTTGAATGCTTTAATAAAAACAGGATATGGCTGGGAGAATCCATTAAAAAGTATAGGTTGGTTTCCTCGTGGTTATCCATATTCACAGAGAAACAAGAAAGTAGGAGTGAATATGGGATTGTGGACGAATGTTTTAGATATAAATGGAGCTGATAGAATAAAAAGAAAAAGTTTGGTTAAATTTGATAGAAAAAAGACGAAAATCGCTGTTGGTAAAATTCCGTTCTCTGGAATGAATGTAGCGATTAGAAGAGATTTAATCCCTGGAATGTTCTTTTTACCAAATTTTGAGTATAAAGAACTGAAATTTAGAAGACACGATGATATTTGGGGAGGATATATTTTGCAAAAATTAATGGAAAAGAAAGGAGATGTAGTTGATTATGGTCCGCCAATTGTTTTTCACGAAGGAGAAGTAAATGCTGAAGAAGATGCTAAAGAAGAAGAAGCAGAAAATTTTTATAGTGATTCGTTTTATAGTTTAGTTGATGAAATGATGAAAGATATTCAATTTGGAAGTTATCAAGAAATGTTTGGTCAGTTTGCTGATAAGTGCGATTTGTTAAAAGGAACTGTTTTTGAGCCGTTAATAAGTTCAATTAAGTGGTGGAAAGAAATTTATGCCTAAATGTTCAATTATTTTAGTTACTTTTAATAGATTAGATTATACAAAACAAACAATAGATTCGCTTTTAAAAACAGCCTCGTCTGATTTTGAAATGTTTATTATTGATAATGCTTCTTCTGAATTAGGTTTCCACGATTATTTGACCGAATTAGAAAAAGATAAAAGAATTACTATTATCCGCAATTATAAAAATGTAGGTTGGGGAAAGGCTACGAATTTAGGACTGAAACTTTGTAGAACAGATTGGATTTTATTGTCAAATAATGACGTTATTTACAAAGAAAATTGGTTTGAAAAATGCTTGTTAGCTTACGAAGATTTCCCCGAGATTGGGATTTTAGGACTATGGAAGCATCCTTTTCATACAATATTGGGGGAGAAACAAGGCAAAAGAAGTAAAATTATTATTAAAGATCAAATGCCAGGAGTTGCTTGGTTAATGAAAAAAGAAGTTTTAGATAAAATTGGACCGATTGCTGAAGCAGGTCCTTGTGATAGACAAGGTGGATGTGGCGAGGATACGAATTATTGTGCAAGAGTTAGAGGGGCTGGGTTTCTGGTTTGTGGACTCAATGAAGATATTGCTGAACATATAACGAAGACATAAATTAAAAGAAAATAAAAAATGGCTAAATTTATAAAAATATGAAATATAATTCAACGTCAACGCTCGACGGCCTAATACAGGATTGTGAAACTCTTTTAGCAATGAGCGATGCAGGTATTTCTGGTGACGCTACATTATTAAAGGTTTTTACCCGCCTTATCAATGTTTGGTATCGAAGAGTAAATTCCGCTATCTGGGATGTGTGTGGGACTTGGGAATACGATGATTCAAATTATACTGATTTACCAGTAGCAACTACTACTTTAGTAGATAGCCAGCAGGATTATGAAATTCCTTCAACCGCTCAAAAAATATCAAAAGTGGAAGTTTTGGATTCGAGCGGAAACTATCAATTACTAACTCCTTTTGATGAGAGTATGGTAAAAGATAGGGCAATGTCTGAGTTTTATGAAACAGCGGGGCTTCCTATTTATTATGATTTAAAGGGTCGCTCTATACTCTTATATCCCAAACCTTCCAGTAGCAAGGTTACTTTAGCCGCTGGCTTAAAAATTTATTTCACAAGAGATATTTACGAATTTGTTTCAACTGATACTACAAAAGAACCAGGATTTATAAATAGTTTTCATCGATTATTATCTCTTGGCGCTTCTTACGATTATGCTATGAGTTATGAAATGCTTGAAAAAGCCAATTTCTTAAAAGGGCAGATAAACGAAATGATTTCAGAATTAAAGAGATTTTACGGGGCACAGCATAGAGATATGCGAACAAGAATAAGACCTCGCAGACAAACTTATTTATAAGATATGACAAAAATCATTGACCAGATATTAAAAGATAAAAAAGAAGGAATGACAAGAGAGCAAGCAAGGAAACTTTATCCTAATATTAAAGAGGAAATTTTAGATCAGATTTATTCTTCAGAAATTCAACAAAATGAAAAGTGGGCGGAATTTTCCAACAAAATAATTGAAACAAATAATAGAATAGAACAAATAGAAGAAAATATAGGAGGAAAAGTAAAAGAACAATTAAAAGAACAATTAAATGAAATCATTTCTCAAGTAGAAAGAGGAGTAAAAGATATTAAAGAAGCTCTACCTGACATTGAAGCATTGGAAAAAAAAATTCAGAAAATAGAAACCCAGATTAAAATTCACGAGAAGAAAAAACATATAACCGAAAAAGATATTCAAGAAAAAGTTAGCCCTTTAATTTTTAAACAAACGAAATTTATTGAACAATTGGGAGAAATCGGGATAGAGCAAAAAGATTTTCAAAAAGAAATCCAAGAACGAATAAGTGAATTACCTACAATAGGTGACCTCCATCCTGAAGAACACGATTTAAAATCTCATATTGATGTAGAAATTACTGGTAAAGAATTAAACGAACTTCCTAAAAAAATTGAAGAAATAAGAAAAGTAGCCGCCAGAAAAGAAGTTCCAAGACTTCTCGGAGGTGGAATAACAGAAAAAGCAGCTTGGGGTTCTATCACAGGCACTCTTACTGACCAGACCGATTTACAAACCGCTTTAGATGCCCGCTCTCTATTAAATCACTCCATTTCACAGCATACTTTTGATGCTGATGTGGATTTGGGAGCAAACTTATTAAAAGCAACTACTATTATTGAACTTGGTAATGGCTTTATAGCTTATAATGATGCTGGGTTCGAGTTTTATAGTGATGCGGGGATAACTAAAACAGGAGAAATGATAATGATTGGCACTGGAATATATCGTTATCTTGCTACTCTTACTCCTGACCAAGTTTATGGTGTATTAGATTTTTCAGGTTTAACTCCTATCGACAAAACCTTCACCTTCCCCAATGCTTCTGGAACATTGGCTTTAATTTCTAATGTATTGGCTTATTCAATCGCTTTAGGTTAAAAATATGAAAATTTTAACAACAAATTATGTATTTAATGCTGTGGCAAAGACAATCACCTTTTCTGATTATGCGAGTATTTTATTAGAGAGAGTGCTTTTAATTACCAATGTTACGGATAATATCATTATCTATAATTTCGCCGATGCAACCAAAGGGGGAACTGTTGCTACAAATGTTTTAACTTTAACTTATAATACGACAGCAATGTCTGATACCGATGATTTACAGATATTCTACGATGATGCTGATGCCGAAATGCCGATAAATGATGGTGGCAATTCAATTACCGTTGATGGCACATTTTGGCAGGCAACACAGCCTGTATCAGCGACAGATTTAGATATAAGGAATCTGGCTCAGACTCAAGACAATGTAAGAATTTGGGCTAATACTATTATTGATGGCACAGGGACTAATGTTATTCCATTGGCTGATGCAGCAGGACATTTACAGATTGATGTTTTGAGTGGCGGTGGGGGTGGAACATTAGTGGTAGATGATGAGTTAGTAAATGCGGCAGATACAGGTCTATTAATTTTAGGAACTGATGGAACAAATTATCAGATTTTAGCAGTAGATGCTTCTGGAAACCTACAGGTAGATATATTAAATGCCTCTCTTGCAGTAACAGGAACATTCTGGCAAGCTACACAACCAATTTCAGCAGCTTCTTTACCATTACCAACAGGAGCTGCGACATCAGCACTTCAAGGAGGAGGATTGCCAGCGGCTTTGGGAGCTGGCGGTGGTCTTAAGGTTGATGGTTCTGGAACAGCATTGCCTGTAAGCGGAACAGTAACGGTTGGCTCTATAACTGCAGGAGATAACAATATTGGGAATGTTGATGTAGTTACTTTACCAGCCATTACCATTGCCGCTGCTCAAACATTGGCAACGGTTACAACAGTTGGAACGGTTACTACCCTTACGGGAACTACAACTCTTACTCCAGGAACGGCAGCAGCTAATCTTGGTAAGGCAGAGGATGTCGCCCACGCCAGTGGAGATGTAGGCGTAGCAGTATGGGGGGTTCGTGATGATACTTTGGGGATATTTTCGGGTACAGAAGGAGATTATGAGCCATTTCATATGACAGCGGCTGGAAGACTTTATACTTCTGCTACTATTGATGCCGCTTTACCTGCGGGAACAAATGCTATTGGAAAACTAGCGGCAAACAACGGTGTAGATATTGGAGATGTTGATGTAAAAAGTATTGCGGCGGGAGACACCAACATTGGTAATGTTGACGTTGTGACTCTCCCAACAATTACTCAAAGCACAAAACACGATGCTAAAATTTATAAAACCGCAGTTTTTGATGCTTCGGCAAGCGGAAACTTGGTCGCAGCGGTTGCAGGAAAAGTAATTAAACTTCACGCCTCAACCATTCAAGCCCAAAACACAGTTGTCGTTAATCTAAATAATGGGGCGGCGGGGGCTAGTCTTATGGAGTGGAGTTTTCAAGCCAGAGAAGGCGCAGTTATTCCAATGGCTAATGCACCCGCATATTGGGCGGTTACTTCAGTCAACACGGCTTTGTATGTTACTTTGAGTGCCGCCGTCGTAGTTACCATAACTGCGATTTATTCTGACGATGATACAAGTTAATAAGTTGAAGAAATATGCCAGTTGAAGAAGTTTACACAGACGCTTTCGACGCTACTTATGTAGCTTGGACTGAAGTAGGCTCTAGCCCATATCTAAACGATTCAAACGCTAACTACATTTACTCACTCACAAATAATCAGCTGGAGGGCTATTGGACTTTTCCAGCTTCGGCGGGAAGCGGAACAATCAACTCGGTTAAGTTGAGGCTTGAAATGGACACTGAGTATGGCGACAGCAGTGGCAATGTTACCGTTTATGTTTGGAATGGCACAAGCTGGACAGTTTACACTATTTACGGTGACATGACAAGTTACGCTTGGAAAGAAATAGACGTTTCCGCCCTTCTTAACACTTGGGCTAAAATTAACGGAGCAAAAGTTTATGTTCAAAGTGCGATTCTTACTCCAAAAGACCCAGACACTCTTTATGTTCGCAGGCTCACAAGAAAAGTTGATTACACAGCTGTGGTAGCGATAGCGAGTAAGCGTTTGCTTGTGGGAGTTGGAATTTAATAAAAAGGTTGGCTTAAAATAATTTTTAAACAATATGGATACAAAACAAAAAAAAGAGCAAATACAGGCAGAATTTGATAGAAATCAAAAGACATTAAATCAATTAGTAGAAAGACAAGCTCAACTTCGTGGACAATGGCAACTTTTGGATGAAATGGAAAAAGAAACAGGAGAAAATCGGGCTTCAAAAAGGAGAATAGAAAAAATAGAAGAGAAATTAGAAAAGAAATAATATGGCTTATACAAATCAAACAAAGCATACTGCGACTTGGACTAATAAATCCAAATCTACTAAACCAACTTACACAAATAAAAGTAAGAATACAGCAACTTGGGCTAACATTTCAAAAGGATATCGGGATTTACTTTTAGCAGAAGATGGAACTTCTTTAAAACAAGAGAATAATTATTATATTTATTTAGAACAAAGCGCCCAACCAACTTGGAGCGGGGGAACTAAACATACCGCTTCTTGGTCGGGGGCAACCAAACACTAAAAATGAGCGACAAGAAAATCAGCGAATTAACAGCGTTAACAGAAGCGGCGGCAGCCGATGCTTTTCCTATTGTTGACGATTCAGCCACTGAAACAAAGAAGATTACTTTTTCTAATTTAGTAGGCGGGGCTACTAAAACTGAATTAAGTTATTTAGTCGGTGTCACTTCTCTTATCCAAACTCAATTAAATGCGAAACAGGCTTCAGATGCCACCTTAACCAGTATTGCTGCTTTAGGAACAGCCGCCGATAAGATGCTTTATACAACAGGAGTAGATACTTGGGCGGAAACACCTTTAACTGCGGCAGGGCGGGCTTTAATAGACGATGCTGATGCCGCAGCCCAAAGAACTACTTTAGAGCTTGGGACAATAGCCACTCAAGCTGCTTCTGCTGTATCAATTACTGGTGGTTCAATCACAGGAATTACTGATTTAGTCATAGCCGATGGTGGAACAGGGCAATCTACACAGCAAGCTGCAATAAATGCCTTAACTAATGTTGCTGCTGCTACTAATGAATATGTTTTGACTAAAGATACTGCTACTGGGAATGCGATATTCAAAGCTGCGACTGGTGGTGGTGGCGGTTATGCCACAATTCAAGAAGAAGGAACTGGTCTTACCCAAAGAACAATAATGAACTTTATCGGAGCTGGAATTACTGCTGCCGATGATGCTACAAATACAAGAACTAATATCACATTAGATGCTACCTTAAATAGTATCTCTGCCTTAGGAACTGCCGCCGACAAGATGCTTTATACCACAGGAGTTGATACCTGGGCAGAAACTGCTTTAACTGCCTTTGGGCGTTCTTTGATAGATGATGCTGATGCTGCCACAGCCAGAACTACCCTTGGCTTACCAGTAGGTTTTAGTTCAAAAGCCAAAGGTTATCGGGCAACTACTGTTCAAAGTATTCCTAACGTCACAGCCACTAAAATCCAGTTAAATGCGGAAAATTATGATGAATTAGGAGAATTTGACCCGACGACTAATTATAGTTTTACCGTTACAACCACGGGATATTATTTAGTTGTTGGTAAAATTGAATATTCAAGTTCTGTTGACCAATCAATGCACCAATGCAATGTATATAAAAACGGGGCAGCTGCTGTTATTGGCACACTGAGGTCATCAGGCACAGGAGATTTAAATGTGTTTTGTATGGATATTATATATTTAGCCGCAAATGATTATTTAGAACTTTGGGCTTATCAGGGTACTGGGGGTGATGTAAATGTTCAATATGGTTCTGCAAAAACCTATATGGTAATTCACAGAATTTCTTAATAAATTTCAATGTCTAAAGACGCCCTAATTCTTTTAGCCTGCTGGATAGGAATAATAATAGTTACATTTTTAGTAGTAAGCGGAATAGTTTTTTGGCTACGAATTTTAATATTTTAAAATAAAGGTCGGCAATTAAAAAATAAATTAAAAGTATGAGTTTTGACGAAAAATATTATACAGACCGCAAATTAAAACTTCAGCAAAGAGAACAAAGAAATCTACAAAGATATCTACAAGCCGCTTTTGATTATGTTGAAGAACAAAGATATATCAAAGAACAATGGGATGAACTTTTAGAAAGAGAGGCGGAGGCAAAAAAGAAGGCGGAAGAGAAAAAAGTAGAAAAGAAATAAATCTAAATCATAAATATGACACCTAAAATCGTAATAGATTCTTTCGATGCTGGAATTTTAGAAGATAAAACAGTTCAAGCCAGAAATGGATTCAGTTTTGGGGCGGGTTTAGATATTATAAGAGAGAAAGGAATCTTACAAGTTTCTCAGAAATTGGAAGCAATGACAGAAGCGGCTTCACCAAATAATATTACCGATAGACCATTAAGAATTTTACAATATGGATTAGCTTATTATGCTTTAGGTTCTTCAGGAAGAATTTATAAATATGAAGCAGGTGCGTGGACAAAAAAATTCGCAGATACAATTACTGTTGCTGATGAAATGATAGTTTTTAATGGAAATATGTATTGGATGACCGATAATGCGACTAATGCCAATATGGGAAAATTTGATGGAGCTACTTATACTGATTCGGCTTCTTTTAAAACTGGTTTCACTCTTTGTGCTATAGGGCATCCAATGGTTATTTTTGAGAATAAATTGAGGATTGGAAACGGAAGATATGTAGCTACTATGGATACTGCCGAAAATGTAACCCTAACCAGTTTAACTTTACCTCAGGGATATGAAATTTATTCTTTGGCGGTTTATGGAAATAGGTTGATAATTGGGGCAACTAAATTATTAGAATCTGCCTTATTTTCTTGGGATGGAGCTACTACGCTTCCTGAACAAATGTGGGAAATAAGAGAAACTCCTTATGTCTTAATTAATTGGAAAAATCTTTTAATAATTTTATCGGGAACAAAAGGAAACATTTATGCTTTTAATGGAGCAAGCGTAACGAGAATTAAAACTTTAAGATTCAAAATGTCAGAATTTACTGGCGGAATTCCAAGAAAAGGAGCAATAGCCGAATTCAAAGGAAATCTACTTTTTGGATATGGATATAATGGTTGGGCTTATTGCGGAATTTATCAATTAGGAGTTGAGGAAGGATTCCCAATGGTTATGAGCCATATTTGTTCCCCTGGGTTATCTAATGTTGAACCTTATTCAATCCTATCGGTTGGAGGCGACCAGTTTTATGTTGGTTGGTATGACCAAACAAATTGCGGAATTGATGCTATAAGTCTAACTACCAGAATTGCCTCTACTGCTTATTGGGAATCACAAATTTATGAAATTGCCCCAGCCAGTAATCCTATCCCTATTAAAGGCATAGAACTTATTGCTAAACCAATGGCAAGCGGAACTTCAGTAACTATCAAATATAAATTAGACAATGCCTCCTCTTGGTCGACTTGGGGGACAATAAATTCAACAAATCAAAATAAAGCTTTAGTAAAGGGCATTGGATTGGCAAAAACAATTCAAATACAATTAACATTTACTTGTTCAACGAGTTATAGCCCCGAAATTTCTATCATTCGTATCTATTGACTATGCCTTCTCCAATCATAAAAGGAAATAAAATAAATTTAGGAAGAAAACATTCAAAAGAATGGAATGAGAAAATAGGAAAATCAAATTCCATTATACAAAAAGGAAAACATAATTCTCCCAAAACGGAATTTAAAAAAGGATTAATTCCTTGGAATAAAGGAAAACATCATTCTCAAAAAACAAAAGAAAAAATAGGAAAAGCCAATAAAGGAAAAAAAAGAACTAAAGAGATGCTTAAATGTAGAAAAAATTTCTGGAAAAAACAAGGAAAAACTATGGAAAAATCTCCAGCATGGAAAGGAGGAAAATGTTTTCAGAATGGATATATTTTAGTAAAAACTATTGAAGGTTATATTCTTGAACATCGATTAGTAATGGAAAAATACCTTGGAAGAAAATTAGAACCTTGGGAAATGATTCATCATAAAAATGGAATTAGAGATGATAATCGTATTGAAAATTTAGAAATTACTACAAGGGCAGAACATCGTAGAAAAAGATTAAAAGTAAAATGTCCTAAATGTAATTTTGAATTTTTAATTAAACATTAAAATATGGCACAAACAATAAATAAAATTGAAAATGGGAAAGTCGAAATCAGAGAAACTTCAGAAACGAGGTCGATTTATGATATTAAGTCCCTAAAAGAACAACGAGAAGTTTTGAAAGAAAGATTAGCAATGATAGAAAACATATTAAAGGAAATTAAAGAATTATAACTATGGCAGAAGAAATTGAAGAAAAAAAAGAAACCCCTGAAGAAGAAAAACCGCTTATTCCTTTAGAGCCTTATATCCCGCCAGTCGAGGAAAAAGTTTCTATTCAGCACCTTCATCGTGGAACTGATACTCCTCGGATTTCTTATAACGATTTATTAAATAAGCCAACCACTATAACTGACCACGGGGAATTAACAGGATTAGCCGATGATGACCACCCTCAATATGTTCACAATACGGGAGATGAAACAATTGCTGGGATTAAGACTTTTAGTTCTTTTTCCATAACTCCTTCATCTGCCCCAACCACCGATTATCAGACGGCAAATAAAAAATATGTAAATAATGAGGATGGTTATTTGGCGGGAAATACACTTTTAAGGGCTGATACTGGCGGTTCACAAACCGCCTCAACTACTTATATAAAACTAATGACAATAACCATAGGAAAATCAGGGGGAACTTTTAGAATAAAATTTAATATGAATATTGGAAATGCAATATATACGGCACAGGGAATTATTAGAAGAAATCGAGGTGGAGATATTGTATCGGTTGGAACTCCCCAAAGCACCCAATCAGAAGTCCCAGTAACCTTTTCAGAAGATATTTCGGGATGGTTAAAAGGTGATGTTTGTGAACTTTGGGTAAAAACTACTTCTGGTAGTTCGGCGGCTTGGGTTTCAAACCTCAGTTTATATGGTTTAAATCCAAGCGAATGGTCTGTATGGCACTTATAAAAATAAAACAATAAAAATATGGCAACATACACAATAAAATCAGGGGAAACCCTTTCGGGAATTGCAAAACAATATGGAACATCGACTTCAGAATTGATGAAATTAAACCCCCAGATTAAAGACCCAAATTTAATTTATGCTGGGGCGAGTTTGAATTTACCTACAGCACCAACAGCACCAGCAGCACCAGCACCAACCCCAGAACAATTAAAACCTTTTGAAGAACAGATTAAAGCAATTCAAGCCAAAGTTCCAGCAATTCAAACGGGAGTAGAAGAATTGACGAAAGCAGGAGTATCCTTGCCCGAAATTCCTTATGACCAAACTAAACCAGATGATAAAGCTGTAAGTGGCATTTTAGCTGGGGCTGGGGCTGTTTCAGATTGGACTACTTACTGGATAGAAAGAGATAAAGAACTTCAGAAACAATTGACAGAAGAGAGAGAAAAACAAAAGGGATTTATAGAAAAATTAACTGCCCCGCCAGAAAAAACACGGGAAGAAAGATTAACAGAATTAAGAACAGAATATGGTGTTCCAGAAAAGCTGGATTTATTACAGCAACAAAATATCAAAGTGGCTCAATTAAGAGGCGAGATAGATAAATTAGATATTGCCCGCCAAACTGAAATTGATAGAGCTTATGCTCAAGCGGCAACAATGACTGGAGCAAGGGCAGAAGTTAATGAAACTAATAGGATTTATGACTCAAAAAGGGCTTATATGTCAGCCCAATTAGGGGCAGAAGCAATGGTTTTAAGTGCATATCAGGGAAACCTTGATCAAGCAAGAAATTTAATAAGTGAGACAGTTGATGCTTTCGTATGGGATTATACAGAAGAAAGAAACCGTTGGCAGTTTGCTTATACTTATCATACCGATTTCATTAATTCTTTAACCACTGAACAGAGAAATATTATGGATAATGCCTATCGAGAAACAGTTAGGCAAGAAGAGGTTGCCAGAGAAGAAAAAACTAATTTATTAAATTTAATGCTTAAATATCCAGAAGCTGGAATTAGATTAAAAGATACTTTGGAAGAAGCAACTACAAAGGCAAGTGAGTGGACAGCAACTCAAATAGCTCCAACAGGAATTACTCCAGATATAGCCAATAGAATATTCAATCAGATTAATATGGCAGTTGACCAATATAGATTAAATCCAGAAGGATTTAGAGAAAGATTTATTGAAGGATTGGTGACTCAATATGGAGAACCAGCCAGAGATTATATTTCAAAGCAAGTTTATGCCCAAATGCCAGATATTGGAAAACCAGAAATTCCTACTGAGATTACTGAACTTCCAGTAGAGCCAGCGAAAGTATATACTTGGAATAGTATGAAGTTTCACGCTTTAACCTTACCTGGTTCCCCAACTGTAAGAACGGCAATGTCTGCTTTACAAGGAGCATTGATTAACTATGCTACTGCTGTATCTGGAAGGCAAATGAGTTGGCGAGAAACAAAAATGCAATATGCTGCTATGATGCCAAGTTTCTTGGATAGCAATGAAACAAAAATAAATAAGATTATAAGATTAGAAAATTCTTTAATAGGATTTTTAGGCGCAGAAGATTTTGCAAGAAACCAAGCAGAAGTAGGACTTCAGAGAATGGGAGAAGTTAGAAGGGAGTTGGAAATTAAAGAAAAAGGAGGAGTTAAAACTGAAGAAGGAATCCAAACCATAACTGCGTCAGATGGAACTATCTGGACTAAAAATCCAGATGGGACATATACGCAAATAAAATGATAGGAGAAACTATTTCGGGAGAGGAATTTTTAAATAAATATAAAAAAATTCCAGAAGAAACAACTATTTCGACAGAGGAATTTCAAAAAAGGTATCCTGAAATTTTGGAAAAGAAACCAGGGTTTTTGGCGTCTTTAGGTAAAGAAATAATAAGACCATTTGTGAAATTAGGAGTTACTACAATTTCAGCAGGAAGAGGAATAGAAAGATTAGGAAAAGCAGGAATTCAATATTTAAAAGGAGAAAAAAAAGAAGCCTTAAAAACAGCAATTACAGCGGCAGAACCAATTAAATTTTTAGGGTTTGAACCAATAGAATCTACTCAAGAAGCAATTGGAATCGGAATTGAAATAGGATCAACAATAGCGGGAGTTAGAGCACCATTACAGGCAACTTTAGCAGGAAGAGTAGCTACGGGGGCGGGAATAGGTGCAGGTTTGGGATTAGGAAGGGGATTGCAAGTAGAAAAAGAACCTAAAAAAATTGCCGTAAGAGCAGCAACAGGAGCTGCTATTGGAGGAGCGATGTCAGG
>Ga0315296_10001258_pt1 | contig 22135 bp, 11 predicted proteins | sample YL17G14_18_MG_FD_203921 | JGI IMG/M metagenome (GOLD analysis project Ga0315296, IMG submission 203921) | Sediment microbial communities from Yellowstone Lake, YNP, Wyoming, USA - YL17G14_18 | ecosystem: Environmental > Aquatic > Freshwater > Lake > Sediment | place: USA: Wyoming | collected...
AGACTTGAAGACAGCATAGTTCGCTCAGAGACTGATCAATGAGGTCAGGACTGCCAGCGACTATTGAGGTTCTAAGCCCGACAGCCCGAGGTCCTTGACTTTCGACTTAGGCGGCTTCCCGGTTCGCCTGTCCCAACCCCTGTACTGGTACCACTTGTTGAGATGAGCCTCGACATCTGGCACATGACGTTCTGATGGCCCATCCAGAGGATGGAGCACAATCTCCGGCAGCTTCTCGTTCTTGGGGTTGTAGCCCATCTTCAGGTTGAACAAACGCATCAAAGTGAATATCCTCTCACCTGCACGCTTGAGATCGTCAACTGAGTATGTCCAGCCTGTGACGAGCGTAAAGAGTTCCGCAAGTTCGTTCGAGGCTATGGGGTAGAAATGACACATCACTGCCGAGTTGGTGACACATCTGAAGTCCTGATACCTAGCAACTAGGTCCGCTTCGTTCGCGAATCTGTCCTTGCTCTCAATGTCGAACCCCTCGTCTCCTTGACCCATCTGAACGTTGTACATGTCCGCGGTCATATGGCAAGCCCCTCTGGGGGAGGTTGCATATGTCATGGCCATCCCAGAGAAACCGCGAACGTCATGCTGGGCCAGTTCGAGACCATTTACTTGGGCCGCGAGGTTGCCTAGGCCAAACTTGTTCCCGAAAGCCAAGCTGCCTTCGGCCATCAGATTCCCAACACCTTCTCTTTTCGCTATCTTATGGAGTAGGACCACAGCGGAGTCAATCTCTCCCCACTCAGGCTTGATCCCGTCTAAGTCCTTCGCTGAGATTTTCCCCTGCTTGTAGAGGTAGTATGCGAAGGCAACCGTGTTGCCCCCTGTTATAGTATCGATTCCCAAAAGGTCGAGCTGCTTGTTGGCATATGCCAGAGCTTCAAGGTTGTTGTTGAGTAACTGAGCACCCATCGTGCCGGTCACTTCAAGTTCAGGACCCGCGAATCGTCCAGTTGCGTATTTTCCCTCTTTAATCTCGATTACACGGCCGCAACCAATGGGACAGCGGAAGCACGCGCTCTTGCCAACGAGGATCTTCTCCTTGACTGTGGATCCGCTGATATTGTACGTGTCAAAGTCAGACTTCGTGTAGTAGCCTGCTGTGAACGAACCGTACATTGCCGTGGCCATGTCGATGAAACCTGCAGTGCCCAACTCTGAGTAGAGTCTGAATGTGGCTGTATCTTTCTTGTCTTCGTTCAGTTGCCTGCAGCGCTGGGCCAGCTTTTCTTCTTCAGCTACCGGGACTTTCCTGTCTGTGCCATTGACAACTATCGCCTTGAGCTTCTTTGAGCCCATTACTGCGCCGAGGCCAGCCCTGCCTGCGGCTCTGAAGTGATCGATGATGATACTCGCGTACTTGACCAGATTCTCTCCGGCTATGCCAATCCGTGCAATTCCTGCGTTCTTGAAACCGGTCTCTGTCTTGAGAGTCTCCCACACTTTCTCCGTGTCATTGCCCCACAGGTATTTCGCATCTCTGACTTCCACCTTTGAGTCGTCGACGAGCAAGTAGACGGGCTTCTTAGACTGACCGGTTATGATGATACCATCATAGCCAGCGAACTTGATGTCTGCCCCGAGATGACCTCCGAACGTACTATGTGCCCATAGCCCGGTCAGGGGTGACTTAGAGCAAGCGGACGTCTTGCTGCCGCAAGGCACCATTGTTCCGGAGAATGGTCCATTCATTATGACGAGCGGGTTGCTGGGTCCCAGTGCGTCCGTCTTTGCATCAACCATGTCGTAGAGCATTCTACAGGCGAGCCCGGCACCGCCGATGAAGGTCCTCGCCATGTCTGAATCTAGAGGACTGGTGGATGTATTGCCTGAAGTAAGGTCCACTCGCAGAAGCTTACCTCGATATCCTTTCGTTCTTGCATCTCCCTCAGAAGTCAATTGGCTTTCCGCTGTACATGTATTCGTACATCTTCCGGATTCCATCACTGTCTATGTCTCGTGGGTTCATGGTTATGCTTGAATCCATCATGGCGTACTGCACCAGCTTGTCCAATCCGTTCTTGAAGTCCTGTTCTGAGACCCCTGCTTTCTTCAGACTTGCTGGAAAGCCGACAGTAGCTTGCAGTTGTCTTATCTTCTTGGCGAAGGCTCTGGCCGCTAGCTCCGGATCGGATCTCTTGATACCAATGAGTGCTCCGAGCTCAGCGTACTGGCGTGCAGCGTCGGCATTCCCTTTGCAGTTGTATTCGATAGTAAGTGGAAGTGACAAACCAACTGCAAGTCCGTGCTGAACCCTGAGTACGGAGCCGAGACTATGTCCAAGAGAATGTCCGAGCGCAACTTGGGAGTTGCTGAACGACATCCCCGCAAGGTCTGCAGCAATCAGCATTTTCTCCCTCGCCTGCAAATCTCCGAGGTTCGCGACCGATTTCGGTAGCCACTCGAAGACCATCTGCACTGTCTTGAGCGTGCATGCATCGGAGAAGTCATTCTTCCATACTGAAACATATGCTTCGACAGCGTGTGTCAAGGCATCTAGTCCCGTGTAGGCTGTGAGTTCTTTCGGAAGTCCTTTCACGAATCCGGGCTCAAGGATTGCTATATCCGGGCAGAGTTCCGGATTGTTAGTCGCGAACTTCCGTCCGGTTTCGTCCTCTCTAATCACCACCGCTTTCGTGGCTTCAGAACCGGTCCCTGCGGTCGTCGGTATGCATACCAGCTTCGCCTTATGCCGCAAGTCAAGCGGCTGCAGTGGAGTGACGGCGTCAAGATGGATCTCTGGATGTTCATACAGAATCCAGGCAGCCTTTGCAGTATCCATGACACTGCCTCCGCCGACTGCAATGATTGTATCGGCCGAGAATCTTCTCATCGCTTCGGCCGCATTCTTCACACTGGAGACCCTTGGATCAGGTTCTGCGTTGTCCCAGATGGCAACAGACCATTGTTTGTCATGAAGTATATCAGAGATTCTCTCAGGGAAACCAAAGCCCGCGACGACTTTGTCTGTCACAATGAGTGCATTCTTTCCAGGCATTTGCTCTAATTCGGTTGTAAGTGCATCTTCGCCGAAGACAACTCTCGGCACGCTGAACCACCAAACCATTGGAACCAACCACCTCTCTTCGCTGATAGATTCAGACTGTTCTGGTATTGTGAGCTAGACAGTCTGTGAACAGGTCCTTATATGTAGTGTACCAGAGGGCTATCGCGCTCAACGGCTCGCCTTTGTCTGAATTCTCTTGGGGGCGAGTTCGAGTGTTCTCACTGCCTCTTCCACGATACTCGCAATCAGTTCCTTTACAGTCGGAATATCTTTCACTCTGCCTGTGACTTCTCCACCGAGCATTAGGGCAGTATCGGGTTTTGCACTCATCAGGTCCCCGAAACCTGCTTTCTCAATTCCGAGTATGTCTTCGTTGGACTCAACTGGCTGTCCGAGATAGAATCCGGGAAGATCCTGCAGAGTCTGCTGGACTATTTGTTCCGACCGACTGTTCCGAAGGAACCTCATAGGACCGAAGACTCCTCTGCCGACAAGTGTCTGCCGTTCTTCTCTATCAATGATTGCCTGTTTCCAGATCGGCTCGAAGTCGCTCTCTTGAGTTGCGATGAACCTTGTGCCCATCTGAACACCTTCTGCACCCAGACACAGGGCTGCCGCGAGTGTCCTGCCATCACAGAAACCTCCCGCTGCTACAACCGGTGTCTTGACTGCCTTTGCCACGGCTGGCACGAGTACCGTCGAATGAACAGGCTCCCAAGAAACATGGGCACCTCCCTCATGACCTGATGCTATTATCACATCAGCACCTGCGGCTTCTGCCTTGCGTGCATGGTACACTGACGGCACCACGTGAAACCAGAGCAGGCCGTGCTCCTTGATTCTCGCCCAAGGTTTCGGATTGCCTGCAGATGTGATAATGACACGAAGCCGCTTTTCGATGTCAGAGTCATTCTCGCATGCTTCAATCGTCTGCTCAACGAACATCTCCGAGGCAATTGTGAATTCGGATGCAACCGGTACATTGACGCCAAAGATACCACCCGATCCTCTTGTTCCCTTGGCGACAGCTTCAATGGATTTCCGAAGGATGACCTTCGGTGGGTCCGTTCCGAAGAGCCGAATTGCATCGATTGGAGCCGCCTCAGGCAGCATGCTTGCGGCCATGCCAATGCTGCTAATGACACCCAGAGCTCCTGCATTCGACACTGCGGTCGCCAAGGTTTGCGTCTTGTAAGGGCCCATACCACCTTGTAGAATAGGATGCTGAATGCCCAGAAGATCGCACAGGACCGTGTGGATACGTTTCATGATTGCTGTCGGTTGTCAGCCACGATTTAAGTCTGACATTCGCAATAAGAAGTGCCAAGAAAGCAGTAGTAGAACAGATGGAGAAGCGGCTTAGGGCTTACAGAGAAGAAGATCAGGCAAAAAGAACAAGGAGCCGGGAGAGATAGTCTCCGGCTCATTTGTCATCTGGGAACTTAGTAGGTATCTTGGTAGCGGTCGCGACGAGCTCGGCTGCAGCCTTGGTGTAGCGCATGACCTTGCCCATGTCTCCCTTCAACGCGAACTTGCGAGCCATTAGGCCCTTGATGGGATCTATCTGACCTGCGAGCAGGAGCTTCCAGTTCTTAAGAGGACCTGCGTATTCGAAATCTGCCTTTTGACCGGGAGTTGCAAGACCGACCTTCCTACATTGGCCGTGCCACAGGTCGATGTATGCGCGGGCGGGCTCTTTTACTGCGACTCCGTCTGCGTCAATCTGAAACAAAAATGATCCCTCCCAATCAGCGGCAGCATCTTTGTACGCTGCATTCTTGTTCAGGATCTCTTGGAACTTCTTAAGCCATTGTTCAGAGAAGAAATCTATCTTCTTTTCGCTCATGGGGTAACAATCTCCCTTTTCGTTGTCCGACATGTCAGTACCCGTGAGAGAAAAGGGTTCTGGCCAACTGGCATAGTTAGCCATGGGGGCGGAACGACGATTCAGTCTTCAATTGAGCCAAGAGCTTCAGCTGTCGCTTCTCTGGGACTGGGGTGAGATATGAGCGGCCAATCCGCATCTCCGCCGCTTCAGACTGATAGCTATGATGACCGGATCCTCGGCTGATATGCTCATGACCGCTTTTTCGGAGCTGGCCTCCGTATCCGAGGAGATCAGTACGGGCGGAACGGAGCTAATGAGGAGATCTCTTCTGCGCTGGTCCACCATTGACTTGCGCCGAAGCTACTCGCATAAGCTTTTATCGCGACTGGAATCACGCGCGCCAGACCATATCTGAGGAGCCTGATGACAGTGCCGAATGGAAGCACGAAGGACAAGGTCCGAGACTTACAACTAAACCTTGAGGATGCAGCTCGTCTGGCAGAATGTTTCAACTCCTTCGACGAGTCGGATAGCTGGCCAGGGGGCTTTACCCATGGAGTTCCGTTCACAGCAAGCGCCGTTCTGGAAGACAAGACTAAGAGGAGCGACATAAGGACCCTTGTGGCCTATGTCGGAGATAGGATAGTGGGGCACTGCAACGTCACTCAGGCCGAAACGGACCCCGAGGCCGCATATGTGGGTACTCTTGGTGTCAGTCCCAAGTATCAGGGTCAAGGTTATGGTAAGGCTATGCTCACTGAAGCCGCCGAGACAGCCGCCCGAATGGGAAAACGGAGAATCGATCTTCACACATGGCCTGGTAACATCAAGGCCGTACCCCTGTACAAACGTGTCGGATACAACTGGGTACCGGGAACGAGAGTGCTCATGGAGTCTCACATCCCCGGAATCTTGAACTTCCCGATGTTTGCAGAATTCTTCAAGCGTCATTATTGGTATGATGCTCTCAAGCGCGAAGTGCTCCAGGTCATGGACGATGTGGTTGAGGATGGGCTGGGTGTATACAAGTACAGGTTCGCCGCTGACAATGGAGACTCTCTAGAGGTGACCGTGGACCGTGAGGCTAAGGGCATTTGCGGTTTCAAGCTCAACCTAGACGGTCGGACAACAGCCGTGAGCATAAGACCAGTCTCACACGTGGGCTACATCGGCTTTGGCGAAGTACCGTTCCATCTCACAGTATCGAGCGAATCTCAACGAGATATGCCAGTCATAGTCCGGGTTTCTGCCGCTCCGGAACTCTCTGTCAGGATAGACGGCGTCACAAAGGGTACTGTTTCCTCTCGTCGCCAGTTCGTCCTCGGCGGAACCTACAAGGTTCAGAAAGGCGTAGAGTATATCGACCGGGCGAGAAACCCTGTCACGAAAGTCACGACTCAAGCAGTGTGGGATATTACTCTCGGAGAATCCACCGTAAGTCTGTATAGCGGGCTCATACCGCATGAAGCAATCACAATCTCCCTTAGTCCTAGCCTTCCTTGTGTCGCTCCTGCTAGTTCCTCCAGAATCGGGCTCGCCCTGCGAAGTAATCTAGACAGAATGGTGAGCGGTGAGGTCGTTATTGCCGCCGTGGCCAGAACGACTTTTCCGCCGCAGACTTCGAAATTCAGACTAGGACGTAGTGAGAGAACGGAGGTCGGCCTTCAATTCACTACGGCTTCGGGAGACGACAACGGCATAGTTTCCTTCCTCATATCCGTCTTCGCAATCGAGGGTTCCCAGAGGCCCCTAGTCAACGAGAAGACACTGAACATACCAGTGATTGGAGCGGCGGGCGCTTTGGCCTATGAGGCGCTAGATAATTCCTTCGTCATAGAGACCGAGGCATTCAGATTCACGATGCTAAAGACGCCGCCCATGAACTTCGTTTCGGTGGAGAACAAGGTCCTGCACAAATCGGCTCGGGGTTTCTTCCTATTACCCAGCGTCGGTTACCCGTTTCCGTCCGGCGGCAGTGAGTGGAATCGAAAGAGATTCCGTGTCACATTGCGTAACAAGGCGACTTTCTCGGAGATCGAGCTGGAAGCCGACTCGATAGAGAAACCAGGCATGAAGCTCACGACCGTCTACAGAGCATATCCAGCCCGTGAGTATCTTGAGGTCATCAATACGCTGACTAACGTTGGCTCGACGAAGCTAACGAACTTGGGCGTCCAAGCGTACGGTTGGCTTGACATGATGGGAACATGCATGTATGTTCCATTGGGCGGTAACGTCTACAAGCTGGACTCCGTAGAGTGGACTGGAGAAAGACAGCTGCCACATTTGCCCAATGCTTACAGCGAGCCTTGGGCAGCTATATGCGCCCCAGATGGCGAACTGGTTGCCGGATATGTCTGGGACTCTGACCAGCTCGTTGAGGTCAACCCCCGGAGATCCGGAAGACTGAACCGGGTTGAGTACAGATTGCCTGACCTTGACCTAGGAGAGTCCACCGAGAAAAGTGTGCTCAGGATTGTGATTGGCACAGGCGGCTGGAAGAAGGTCCGTTCGCTGTCCTCGAGGATTCATGGCCAGCCCGAACCTGAGATGGATTCGCATGCACCAAGGTCTGATCTTGAGTTTGAGATTGTTCCGAAGGAGTCCAGTCATCCCGCTGGGCCAAACGCTCCAATGCTCATTGACCGCTCCCGACCAAATGACATGGAGATTCGCGTACGCGTAATCCACGAAGATCCGGTGTCGGCCAAGCTGAGCCTCACCATGCCCAAAGGTTTGTTGGCTGACAAGAAGGAGAATCTGAGTTTCGATATTGACCATCTAAGCATTGAGTCACCATTCATTGCCCCTGTGATAGTCACTGCCACGAAAGGCGGCGCATGGTTTAGAAAGGACGGTATGGCGCTGTTACGATTCGACAACAGAATCTGCCGGGTTCCACTATCTGCTATCCTGTACGATTCGGGAAGCCCCGCAACGACAGACTCTGACGTCGTCGAAGGCAACACTCTTCACCGGCTGAGCTCAGCTGGCACGGGAATCTCTGTCTCAGCTGAATACTGTGCAAGTCTAGTAAGATTAGGGCCCACGGCAGGAACCAGCGTGTTTCAAGATACATTTCCGCGCGCCGACCCGTTCTTGTGGGCAGACAGGCATTTCACAGGTCTCAACCCCATTATACAAGCTTGGGGACTATGGGACTGGCAGTCGGGGCTCTTGCTTGAGAAATGGTCTGTGTCCGAGAAGCGCAAGGGTTCGTGGGCAGGATATGAGATGAAGACGATTCTCGAACACTGCCCCAATCTGAAAGGAATGGAATTCAGCGTGAGCCATATGCTGCTCAAAGGCACATCAGTTGTGCGGTCTGAAATTGAAGCGCGTAACGCTAGCGGCGAATCGAAACGAGTCACGTTCGGGCTGCAGGGAATAGTAAGGCTGAATGGTCATCCGCAGAGTGTCATATACACAGTGGTTAATAGCAGGAGACTAGTTTACGAGCCTACAGTGAACAGGGCTGAGATTGTCCCAACTGCCGAGGAAGGCTGGGCTGCTTTCAGAGAGCCCGACAGCGGGCTTGTCCTTGGCATTATGTCGGACTGCAAGACTGACGAAATCATCAGCATCGAGAATGTAAATGAGAATGCTCAATGGCTTAGACTCGTGGGTTTGCGAGAGCTCGGGCCGGGTCAGACAGCTTCCGTAGGATGTTACTTTGTGATGACCACTGACGTGGATGATGTTGTCTTGATGAAGAATCTGACTGCGTTGGAGTGAAAATGGATGCATGCAAAGGATAACGTTTCAAGGTCAAGCATCACGTTGAGGAAAGGCTTCTCGATGCAACCGATGCGACGCCTGTTGAGAGATGAACTGATACCCATCAAGTCTAAGTTGTTGGGTAACGGGATGTCGGTGAACTTCAAGGGAAGTGATTACCCTATTATCTATCCCGACGAGGCATGGAAGGCTACGCCCGCTGAAACCCGACGCGCCCTAAAGGACAACCTTGCGATGGCAACGACTATGCATTTGCCTATGATCTTCAATGCCTCAGGAGCGGACTATGATAGCGGCAGACCTTTGCTCGAACCGTATTTCATGCTCAATTTCCTGAAGGACATTCCGTCTGTTACTGAAGCAGACATGACTGATACCGCAGAGGCAATCCGCAAGTGGTACAACGTTGAGTATAGATTCGAGGACCAAACGGTTGTCTACCCATCACCAGATCCGGTGAAGTCGCCATCGAGGGCCATAGTCGGACTCAGTTTCGGCAAAGATAGCCTGCTTACGTTCGCAGTGGCGAGAGAAATAGGCCTCGATCCCGAAGGAGTATATGCTGTGGAACAGGGCCTCACCTATGAGGAGAAGCACAAGACCCGCCTTGCGATTGGTTTCAAGAAGGAGTTTGGAAAGCAGCTGCATATCCTCAAGCATGATACTGGCAAGCTGAGAGACTACAAGCATCTAGGTCTGCCAAAGTCAGATTTTGGGTGGGGCCTGCAGTCAACAGAGTACGCTCTGGACTTGATACCTTTTGCTTACTTGTACAATGCCAAGTACATACTCTTTGGAAATGAACAGAGCTGCGCGGCCACTTACATGGATCCCCCCGGCAATTGGCTCGTGAATCCGTGCTATGATCAATCACACCTATGGACAATTCATATCGACCAGATAACACAGACATTCTCTGGGAGGACTGTGCGCACAGGAAGTCTAATCGAACCGATAATGGACATGATGATACAACGCACTCTTGCCCACCGCTATCCCGACATGGCAAAGTACCAGATGAGCTGTTTCACGGAGAACGAGCAAGGTCGGGACTACCACTGGTGCCACAACTGTGCCGTGTGTGCAAAGATGTACCTTCTGTGCGTTGCATCAGGCATCAATCCCGAAGCTATTGGTCTCAAGCAGAACATGCTTCGTGCTGAGAGCAAGCCTTTCTTCACCCTCTTTGGTGGCAGATCGAATCTGCCTTACGCAAACACGGATATCAGTATCGACGAGCAGCTCTTCGCTTTCTACGCGGCATCGAAGAAAGGAGTTCAAGGTGCATTGGTTGACGAGTTCAAGCAAAGTAAACTCTATCAAGAGGCGAAGGACAGGGAAGACGAACTGTTCGAGAAATTCTGTTCTCTATACGACCCCATCTCTTTGCCAAGGGAACTCCGCGACAAGGTTCTCTCAATCTATAAGGAGGAGCTGTCCACATTCGAGCTCTGAACCGACGGTAGTCGCGAGTTATGCTGGTACAGTTATAAGTTCTAGATAGAAACGCGAGTTGGTGGAATCATTGCGAATAGGGTTGATCCTGAACACTAGACATGAGAGTTCTGAGTTCGAGGTGGAGTACGACCCGCCCCACACCATCGAGCTAATCAAGCACGGCATAGAGGCAACAGGAAACGAGTACGTGTTCATTGAAGCCGATGAGAATGTCTCCGAGAACGCCAAGCGTCTAAAGCCTGACTTGGTATTCAACAGGGCTGAAGGTCTCAGGGGCGACAGCCGCGAGTCCCACGTTCCTGCTGTCCTTGAGATGCTTGGTATACCTTACGTAGGAGCGAAGGTCTTGTCAACAGCGGTCTGCCTGAACAAGGCTTGGACAAAGAAGTGCTTGGAACACCATGCTGTGAGGACTGCAGAGTTTCATGTGTGTTCAAGTGTCGAAGAGTCAAACAAGATAGCATTTCACTATCCGGTGATTCTGAAGCCCAACGAAGAAGGCTCTTCAATGGGAATCAACGAGGACAATGTCGTTCATGACGTGACCCACCTGCGTTCGAAGCTCAAGCAGATGCTCAAAGACTACCAGCAGGGAATCCTAATCGAGCAGTTCATTCAGGGACGGGAGTTCAGTGTCGGCGTACTGGGACGTCCGGGGAAAGACCCCGAGGTATTGCCCATTATTGAGATTGACTTCTCCAAGCTCCCTCCACAAGTGGGCAATGTATTCGGTCAAAGGGCCAAGACCATATATGACGGCCTAGACCACTACGTCTGTCCGGCGAAGATACCCGCGGAGCTGAAGAAGACACTCGAACGTACTTCTGTTGACGCCTGTCGTTACCTGGATGTACCTGACTTCGCGAGGATGGACTATCGCATGAATGACAAGGGCGAGATATACTTCCTAGAGATCAACCCCTTGCCCGGCATGGACTTCGACATGGAGCATAATGATTTCTCGTTCTTCCCATACATGGCGATGAAGGCAGGATACTCTTACGATGAGCTCGTTCGTCGAATTCTGGAGTCCGCCTGCTACCGTTATGGACTGAAACTGTAATCAGCACAGTATCTGTCAATGAAAAGAAGGCGTGCTCAACGGCATATCTCCGACAGTCAGAGCAGGTGATTGTGTGAACGAAGGTGGCACTGACCCCGATGAATCCGAACAGATCTGGATACATCTGGAGGCCAATCTCTCAAAGCTTCTACACAGACCCGTGAAGCTATTCTTCCCTACGAAGTGGGACAAGACCTGTCACGCCTGGTACGAAGCGATTGAGGAAGCGACGTTCAGGGAGGAACTGAGATACACCCCTGAGGAGGTATTCGACAGGATTGACAAGCCTGACTTGCTTCTGTTCTTTGTGGTAAGTGGAGCGGAACCCTATGCTGTGCTCCTCGGCTACACGATGGAAGGTGAATGGGAGAAGACTCTCTACGTTGATACGATTGCTGTGAGGGAGCAGGGCAAGGGCATTGGCCGCGCAATCATGAATGCAATCGTGGATTGGGCGCGTCTCAAGAAATACAAGGCCATTGTCCTTGACACTGAGGAGCAGAATGAGAATGGACTGCCCTTGAGACTATTCTACGAGAAACTCGGATTTACTCTTTATGACCACGATGAACGTGGCAATCTGACAATGAGACTGCGACTGCACCCCCAGTGATAGAAAGTCTAGGCAGTAAACAGGCCAAAGCGAACTATCTTCACTAGAAGTCTCTGCCAGTCAGTATACATACGAATGTGCCCTTGATGGTCACTCTGTTATCGGCTAGGTCATGAAGCACGGCAAGAGTGCTTGCTGATGCAGGCAGTACGTTCAGGCCTTCCTCTTCACGAAGGAGGCGAGAGAACTCTTGCATGCGCGTGTCGCTGGCATACTCGGCAAAGGCATTAGACTCATAAATCGCATCGAGAGCTAACTGTCCATCGAAGGAATGCCAGTTAGTAAGTGGCTCGTTGAAGCGAGTCTCTTTAATCTCAGTCCGCTCAAGATCCAGCACCACCCTGCTCTTCATGAGGAATGACTTGACTATCGGGTTACCACGTCTCGTACTTGTTGCGACCATCCTCGGAAGCTCATCAATCTTCTGCGTCTCGTAGAGCTTCTTGAATCCATGATATATCCCGGCCAGTGTGGTTCCGTTGCCAACAGGACAGAAGACGTAGTCCGGTGCTCGTCTCAAATCCCGGTAGATTTCGTAGGCAATCTCTGCGTAGGCATCTAGTGAGACCTCTCTGACACCATCGATACCCGGGTTTGCATTGAACCAGCCCTTCTCCCTGCAGACCTCTGAGGATTGCGCTACGACATCCTCGTATTGACCCTCTTCGAAGTGTATCTCTGCACCAGCGTCTATCATTCGCTTTGTCCTGTCGTCAGGAAGATGATATCCGGCAGGTATGTAGATATGCGCAGGAATCTCGCATAGTTTCGCGGCCCAAGCCAGCGCAGCACCGAAGTTGCCGCAGCTCGCAGTGGCAATCGCGACAGCACCTTGTGATTTTGCCATAGACGCAAGCGCCAGAGCAATCCTATCCTTCTGTGTCCCAGTAGGATTGTTACCCTCGAACTTGAGAAAGAGGCGTTCGACTCCCGAGAAACGAGCTAGGTTGCGAGACTCGACAAAGGTTGTGGAGCCGACAAAATCCTTCCATTTTATCTTGACTCCGTTCCTTCTTGGAATGGCTGCCTCGGCTGCCCCGGCTTCCCGGGGCGGATGTTTACCTTCCTCACCTGACTCCTTCGCCATCTTCTTCCTGTGCCCAGCTTTTCCATTCCGTACTTGCTCAGCGAGCGCGCATTGTCGCGAGCATTGTCATAATCCACTCTGTTTCAGCATGGTCACTTGGCGGCATCTCTATATATCTTATTCTATAACAACGTTCACGTTTCGAACGCAGCTTTCTGCTCGTGAACAGGTGATGACATGTCGATAACGACAGAAGAAGTCGGGCCACTGTGTCGAGACACCATCTCATCATCTAGCTCTGATAAGCACGAGATGACTATTCACAGAAGTTCTGCTTGTTAACGAAGTCTCTTGATTCTCGCAGAGCACTCAGCTGCTCTCGCCTGATCACCATTCTCCTTGAAGAGAGACATGGCTATCTGCAAAGTTCTCTTTGCTTCGGGGTTCCTGTTCAGCTTCTCCAGTATGAGTGCTCGATAATAGAGATGATTGGCATTGCTGGGTTCGGCGGAGAAAGCAATGTCGAAATCTGACAGGGCATCTTCGAGTCTGCCAAGAGACATGTTGAGGCGACCGCGTTGATGTGCGATTTCAGCGTTGTTGGGTGCAAGTGTCACTGCTGTGTTGAAGTATTCGAGAGCCGCGGATGGTTCGCTCAACAATAGCATCACTTGGCCGCACTTGCTCCATGCCTCTGCGTTCTCGGGATCAGCATTGATTGCTTTCTCGTAGGCACTCGCAGCCTGCGAGTATGATTTTAGGATCTTGTGGGCGTCACCCTTCCGAATCCACAGTCCAGGGTCATCGAACTTGATGTCGACCGCCCTATCATAGTAGTATAGAGCTCTTTCATACTCCCTCCGAGCGTAGAACGCATCGCCAAGAGTTGCAAGGGCATAAGGTTGTTCGTGATCGATTTCTACGGCTTTCAGCAATACTTCGATAGCGTTGTCATATTGCCCTCCCGATAGGTACACCTTTCCCAGCTCTGTCAGCGCCAAGAGGGAACTGGGATTTGCCTTTAGAGCATTATTGAAGCATGCTATGGCTGCCGTCCTGTCACCCTTCTTCGCGAGGTACAGTGCTTTCCCAACCAATGCCTTGTCAAACGTTGAATTCTGCTTAAGTGCCACTTCCAGGTTCAAAATGCAGTTGTCATAGTCTCCAAGCTCGAGCTGGGCCATCGCCAGCTTGACGAGTGCGTAGATGTTATCGGGTTGCATTGCAAGAGCGCTGCTCAGACAGCTGACCGCGTCCTTGGGCTCTCCGGCCATGAGATACGCCGTCCCCATGTTTATCCACGCATGAACCTGCTTGCTGTCCATCCCGAGTGCGACTTCGTAAAGGATGATAGCCCTTGAGAGGTTTGCTTCTTTGAAATGAAGGTTTGCCAGCTTGAATAACAGCCCAGAGAGTCTCGGATCATTCTTGACCGATTCCATTACTTTCTGCAGTTCATCTTCAAGCTCGGCCAGAACTTGTCGCTCTCTTGACTCAAAGGTTGGTGGTCTCACCTTGTCTGATTCTATTATCCCTGTTACTCCCATCGACTCCAGCTTTTCGGCAATTGCAGCGAGGATGTCTTCTTTCTGCATCGCGGCCCCTTGCCCGTCCTCTGATTCCTTCTATGTCTTATCAACCTTCGGAAGTGTAATCCCGATCGCCAACATGTGTGAGGCGGGCTTCGAATCGTCGCAATGAACGGACATGGGAAAGCCCCAGATTCGAGGCTTCCCCTATGCCACGATCTTTACAGGTTTGAGGTTCACGACACGGTGTTCGCCAGCCGCGGTATCGTACTCCATCATCCCAACGAGTTCTCCTTGGGCACCAGGCTCTAGCTCGAACTCGATTTCCGCGACACTTCTGAGGCCCGGTTCGACGGTACCAATGCTGTGGCTCTCTATGGTCTCTGTGAGGTCGGGTATCGCTAGAACAACTTGGACATTCTGCATTGGTACAGGCGAATCGTTCCTTACTGCCACGCCGAACACTACCTTTCCTTCGCGTATCTTATACTCGACGAGCACATCCATACCCGGTTCGAGTCCGGGGCTCAGGGGCTCTGCTGCTGTAAGAGGTGCCCTCTTTGCATGCATCCTGCGGTAGCGCCTTGTAGCTACACCTACAACAAGCAGTGTGAATCCGATGCCACCAACGGGGTAAGCCCAGTGTACGCGTGGGTCAAAATCCATGGCATCGGACAAACCGTCATGATCCGTGTCTGCGTCGAGCGGGTTAGTTCCGTACAGGAATATCTCTTGGTAATCAGAGAGCCCGTCACCGTCGGTGTCCGACTTCAGGGGATCCGTGTGATACAACAGAACCTCCTGCCCGTCACTAAGGTGATCCGAATCTGTGTCGTTGATGTTCGGGTTCGTGAGCCAAGTCATGACTTCAACGTAGTCATTCAGCGCGTCACGATCCGTGTCCTTGTCCCTAGGATTCGTGCCGTATACCATGATTTCTTGGTAGTCGGACAATCCGTCGCCATCGGTGTCGGCCTTTGTAGGGTCTGTGTGGTATACCATGACCTCTACGAAATCTGTCAGTTGGTCTCCGTCGGTGTCATTCGAAAGCGGATTCGTATGCAATAGGATGGCCTCTTGATAGTCTGACAGCCCGTCTTTGTCGGTGTCGTTGCTCATTGGATCAGTATGGTATAGGTTGATTTCCGAACCGTCGAGCAAACCGTCTTTGTCCGAGTCAGGGTTGAGGGGATCCGTGTGATACACATGGACCTCTAGACCGTCAAGGAGATCGTCATTGTCAGTGTCCGGGTTCATTGGGCTTGTGTGGTAGGTCCGCAGTTCTTCCAGATTCCCAAGTCCATCGTAGTCAGAGTCCCACATAGAGTCCAACACGCCTGAGTGAGTCATGTTATTCAACGGGTCAGTGCTGGTAAGAAACAGTTCTTCCCAATCGCTCAAGAGGTCTCTGTCCGTATCGTTCGACAACGGGTCAGTGTGATACTTGTTGACCTCATCAGCATCGCTGAGTCGATCTGTATCAGTATCCTTGACCAAAGGATTTGTTCCATATTCCTTGACCTCCGCATAATCTGAGAGACCATCTCCGTCTGTGTCTTTAACAAGCGGATCTGTGTGGTATGTATGACACTCCTCACCATTCGTCAGCTTGTCGCCATCTTGGTCATCGTTTAGATCAGAGACCCCATCACCATCAGTGTCTTTGTTTCTGGGGTCTGTCTTCGTAAGCCAACATTCTTCATAGTTCGTCAGAAGGTCCCGATCCTCATCGTCTGCACCATCATTGACACCGTCTTTATCACTGTCAGCATCGCGCGGGTCGGTCTTCGTGAGGTGTATCTCCTGCCAGTTCGTGAGCCCGTCGTTATCCATGTCCCAATCCGCATCAGAGGTTCCATCACCTTTGGTGCTATAGCGTACAGGGTCAGTAAGAGTAATGTTTGCCTCTTCGAAGTCACTGAGCTTGTCGTGATCCGTGTCGTTGTTCATTGGGTCTGTATGTACTGCTATCTCTTGTCCATCGAGGAGGCCGTCGCTGTCGCTGTCTTCTTTCAACGGGTCAGTGTTGTAGACGTAGAGTTCCTGCCCGTCTGTTAGACCATCGGCATCGGAATCGGGGTTCAATGGGTCAGTTCCAAAGACCTTGAGTTCATCGTAATCGGTGACACCATCTGCGTCAGTGTCACCCTTAGTTGGGTTGGTATGGAAGGTCAGAATCTCATCACCGTCCGTCAAGCCATCCCCATCCGTATCAACACCATTGGGATTGGTCCCGTACAGGAAGACCTCGTCCCAGTCGCCCAGCCCGTCAGCATCCGAGTCGGCCTTTCGAGGGTCCGTGTGGCTCGTGAAGACCTCATAGCCGTCTGATAGCCTGTCCCCATCTGTGTCTAGCAGCGTACAATTCGTCTGGTACATGTATAGCTCAAGGAAGTTGCTCAAGCCGTCGGCGTCCTCATCATCTTGGTCGTCCCGGATTCCGTTTCCGTTCGTATCAGGATTCGTTGGGTCCGTATGACTGTTGAAGATCTCATCGTTATCCGCGAGCCCATCGTGATCAGTGTCTGGGTCTCGTGGATTCGTTCCGTATTTGTGAACCTCATCTCCATCCGTCAATGAATCAAAGTCAGTGTCAGGGTTCTTGGGATCCGTACCCTCAAGAATCTCATCCCCATCTTTCAGACCGTCAGAGTCAGTGTCATTGTTCAATGGGTCGGTGTGATATAGTTTCCATTCTTGCCAGTCGCTCAAGCCGTCGGAGTCGGTGTCGTTCAGGTTAGGGTCAGTTCCCAGTTCAATCTCCTTCTTGTCAAGAATGCCGTCTCCATCGGAGTCTGCTCTGTTTGGATTGGTGTTATACTGGTTCACCTCGTCACCGTCAGAAATTCCATCATGATCGCTATCCCACATCGTGGGGTCCGTTTGTGAAGTATATACTTCGTAGTAGTCGGTTAGTCCGTCGAAGTCCGTATCATTCAGTCTTGGATTCGTCTTGTAGACTACATACTCAAGATAGTCATTCAGTCCATCATTGTCCGTATCCTTGTCATTAGGATTGGAGCCTACGATATAGACTTCTAGGCCATCCGGAAGGCCATCACCGTCGCTGTCGGGGTCGGTGGCGTTCGTATGATATCCGTAGATTTCTAGGCCGTTCGGGAGACCGTCCCCATCATTATCAAGAAGGAAGTCTGAAGTCCCGTTCATGAATGTCGAGTAACGCGTAGCATTGGTATGAAGATCGAATATCTCTGTGTAGTCATCGATACTATCGCGGTCCGTGTCTTGCCTACTTGGGTCTGTCCCATATGCGTACTCTTCGCCGTCGTTGAGTCTGTCACCGTCCGTGTCATTGCTGAGAGGATCAGATCTCACAACTATCGTCTCTAGTAGATTACTGCTGTTGTAGAACGAGACGCCGAAACCGAAGACCTCCAAACCATCGAAAAGCCCGTCGTTGTCTGAATCCTTGTCCCCCGGCGATGTCTTGTACACATAGATTTCAAGCCCATTGGACAGGCCATCGTTATCCGAGTCCCAATCATAATCATTCACTCCTGGGTGTGTCATGGCAAGGAGAGGATTTGTCTCTGTAACATGCACCTCGATTCCGTCGCTCAGCCTATCGTGGTCGGTATCGTTGGACAGAGGATTCGTGCCGAACGTGTGGACTTCCTCTCCGTCTGCTAGGCCGTCAGTATCTGTGTCATTCATTCTAGGTTCAGTGAACCAAACTATGGCCTCGTCGTAGTCCGACAAACCATCCGAATCGGTGTCAGCCTTGTTGGGATCCGTCTTCCATGTGTGAACTTCCGCTCCGTCCAAGAGGCCATCGCCGTCTGTGTCAGAGATGGTTGCGTTCGTCGAGTAGACTTGGGTCTCGTCATAGTCATTGAGACCATCATGATCCGTGTCAGAATCGGTCGCATTTGTATGGTAGGTTCTGATTTCTTGGACATTGGTTAGGCCGTCATGGTCTTGGTCATCGTTATTATCTGGAACCCCGTCGTCGTCGGAGTCACTTTTCAGGGGGTTCGTATGTGTCTTGTAGACTTCCTCATAGTCGGTCAAGCCATCATTATCTGTATCACTAACCAAGGGATCAGTGCCGGCCTGAGCCTCGTGAACGTTATCTAGTCCGTCGCCGTCCGGATCTTCCTGACCATCAAGGACACCATTGTCATTAGTATCATTGTAGACGGGATCAGTGCGGCTTCTTTCGACTTCGAACCAGTTCGACAGCCCATCACTGTCGCTATCGAAGTAGTCATCACGAGGTTGTCCTAAGCCATGGCTGTAGGCGCTGTCTGGATTAGTGTGCGTAACGTATAGTTCGATACCATTCGAGAGACGGTCGCTGTCGAAGTCCTCATCATAATCCGATACTCCGTTGTCATTGGTATCTGATTTCAGGGGATCGGTGCCCAGAATCTCAAGTTCATCCCCATCTTTTACCTTGTCGCCATCGGTGTCGGGTTTTCTTGGGTTGGTTCCTGCGACGAGTTCTTCGTAGTTGGTAAGCCCGTCGAGGTCCGAGTCCTCAAGATTATCTTTGGTTCCGTCTCCATCCGTGTCGGCCAGCAGAGGGTCAGTCCTAGTCATGTATATCTCATAGCCATTTGAAAGGCCATCATGGTCGTAGTCGTAGTTATAGTCATTTACCGTGCTGTTGAATGTGTGTGCATTGGTGGCATTGAATATGGGATAACGGTCGACCTCCTCCTTGTCCCTGATACCGTCGCCGTCTGTGTCGACTGACGTTGCATTGGTGTGATATGTCAGGACTTCGAGTCCGTCGTTGAGTCCGTCCGAATCTGTATCCGTCAACGTCGCGTTGGTGTGCCAGACTGTTACTTCCGCATAATCAGTCAATCCGTCAAGGTCAGTGTCGTTGCTATTGGGGTTCGTTTTCCAAGTGTTTACCTCAATGCCGTCACTCAACCCATCGCCGTCTGTGTCGGGATTCGTGGCATTTGTCGAGTAGACACGAATCTCCTGATAGTCAGAGAGTCCGTCGTAGTCTGTGTCGGGGTTCGAGCAGTTTGTGTGATAAGTGACGTACTCTTCATAGTCGGTAAGGTTGTCGTTGTCTGTATCAGCGGCCCTAGGATCGGAGTGGACTATCATTACTTCTTCGTAGTCAGTTAGTTGGTCTCGGTCCGTATCCGCTCTTAGAGGATTAGTCTTCCAGACCTTCACTTCCGCGCCGTCCGTCAAGCCGTCACCATCAGAATCCGGGTTGAGCGGATCGGTTCCAACGGAGATTTCTTTCCCATTGGATAGGTTATCGGAATCCTGATCGTCATAGTAATCTGAGACCCCATTATGATTTGTGTCGACATCATTCGGGTCCGTGTGAGTCAGCCTCACTTCCTGCAAATTGGTCAAGCCGTCGCCATCATTATCATCTTGGCCATCATTTATGCCGTTGCCGTTAGTATCAGCTACCTTTGGGTCCGTGAGCGTTATGTTGTTCTCTTCGTAGTCGGTAAGTTGGTCTGAGTCAGTATCGGCTTGGTTTGGATTTGTACCGAGGTAGATTTCTTGCCAATCGGTGAGGCGATCCCCATCAGAATCGGGGTTGTTCGGGTTTGTTCCGTATGTTATGACTTCTGCGAAGTCTGAGAGTCTATCGTTGTCAGAGTCAACCTTGAGAGGATTGGTGTTATACCGGAGCACCTCTTGCCCATCGGTCAATCCGTCGCCATCTGTGTCCGGGTCGTTCAATAGAGTGTGGTCAATGAGGGTTTCTCTTGCGTCAGGAAGGCCATCTTTGTCATAGTCCAATCCATATATCGCTATGAGTCCGGTGTTGCTGCCGGCGGCGTACTCGGCCTTGCCGTTTCCGTCTAGATCCCCTTTACCCATGACGCCGCTGAAGCCTGCAATCGCAGTCTGGTTAATCAGGTAGCCAGATGCATTGTAGAGAGTGAGGGCACCTCCGTTGGATCCAGCCAGCAACTGGTTGTCAGTGAGTCCGGCTACATTAAGCAAGCTGACAGCAGAAACCTGTCCTCCCAAGCTTCTATTCCACATCAGGTATCCGGAGGAATTGTAGACCCGGAGTTGATTGCCAGAGGTCCCGATAGCGTATTCGCTGAAACCTCCGGTTAGCACCTGTCCAACCGCTAGGGAAGCAATGCTGCTGCCAACGCTAACTGAGTATGCGAGAGTACCATTCCGCAAATAGACATCGAGTGTTCCCCCGCTATTCCCAACCACGGCTTCCTTTTCGGCACTCCCAACAAGATTCCCGGAGCCGAGCGCATTGATTGAGTTCGAAACCAGCTTCTCGAAAGTTACCGCCCCATTTGTCTCTAGGAGAGTGACTCTCCTGTTGTCGGAAGCAGCGAGGATCTCCTTCTTTCCATCGAGATTGAAATCATCAGAGATGATCCTACGGATGCGGCCATTACTCGTGTAGTTCCAGAGTTGGCTCGAGCTCACAGTATAGGCATAGACATGGTTATCATCACAACCCACCACGAGTTCATCCCTTGAGTCCCCGCTCAGATCTGCAGCCGCGACTGCTCTGACGGCATTCGGAAGTGTTACATTGGTCATGACCGTCCGATCGCCGGCTACGACAAGCAGGCCTCTAGATGTGCCTATCAGAAGCTCCTTCTTTCCATCGTTGGTTGACGCAGCAGATTGCATCGCATAAGGAGTAGCTCCAAGATTCATCTGCCATAGTTTCGTGCCGTTTTCAGCAAACAGGAAAAGGGAACCGTTCTGAGTGATGATGGAAACTTCGTCTCGAGAATCTGCGTCAACATCTGCAAGGACAAGGCCCACTATCTGTGAGCCTGTATTGTTCGACCATACAATGGCGGTCTGAAAAGGCGGAAGAGCTGCAACTACCATCGGTGAACGTGGGTGATCCCGACCGACAGGTGACGAGTTCAGATCCGACACGGGGGTCTGGATGGCTAAGATGAGAAACACAGACGCAAGTATCAGTGCTAGATGAATTGTCTTCATGATGGCGTGTCTCCGTTTTCGCTTGTCTTCCACGGCTTCACTTGGAAATAGTCGAAGAAATCTGCCTCGACAATTGATATCTCATCAAACGGCAGTTTCATTTCGTTGAGCTTCTGAATAGTATACATCATGCTATCTCTTGGATTATCAACAAACAGCTTCACTGCGTTTCTGCCAGCCCTGGCCCAGTACTTCACACCCTGAAGACCAGTCACTTTGTCGAGTATGGCATCTGACATTCTGGGCAGGACAAGTCTGACGGCTTCACCGGTTCCTGGCAGGGTTGAAATCAGCTCTGCCGGGGTCCCAAATTGGGCGACGTTCCCACCTTCAAGCAAGCATACACGTGTGCAATAGTCCACAATCTCGAGGTCGTGACTAATGATGACCATGGTTGTGCCGAGTTCAAAGTTCAGCATCTTCAGATAGTTCAGCGTCTCGTGCCGCAGGTGGGCATCGAGACCTGTTGTCGGCTCATCAAGGAGAAGCACCGGAGGATTGTGAACCATTCCGAGGCTAATCGAGACTCTCTTTCTTTCTCCTCCGGAGAGTTTCTCGACTTTCTTGGTCATCAGGTCTTCATCAAACCCTAGGATGGTAAGTATGCTGCGCGCGCGTTCCTCAATCTCTTTGGGTCTCATCCCAAAGCAACGACCAAAGAACTGAGCGTTGTCGAGAGCAGAGAAGTCATAGTACAGGCTTAGGTGTTCTAGCTGAGGAACGTAACCCACCAATAGGCTGATGAGTCGTCTTTTCTTGGTAACATCGTAGCCGCCCACGAAAGCCTTTCCGGCTGTTGGCTGTATCTGTCCAGTCAGGACCCTGAGTACAGTTGTTTTTCCAGCTCCTGAAGCTCCAATAACCCCGACGAAGTCCCTCTTGTTGGCAAAGAATGAAACCCCTTTGAGTGCAAACAGT
>Ga0315296_10001259_pt1 | contig 22117 bp, 12 predicted proteins | sample YL17G14_18_MG_FD_203921 | JGI IMG/M metagenome (GOLD analysis project Ga0315296, IMG submission 203921) | Sediment microbial communities from Yellowstone Lake, YNP, Wyoming, USA - YL17G14_18 | ecosystem: Environmental > Aquatic > Freshwater > Lake > Sediment | place: USA: Wyoming | collected...
CGGGTGCCCTCGTCACCTCCGTCCTCGGCGTCAAGGAGATCGGCTCACGGTTCTGCGTCATCTGCGACGCGGGATTCGCCGAGTTCCCCCGCCCCGCTCTCCTCAACCTGAACCACGATATCGTCCCGGTGAAGGAGCCCAAGGCCTGCACAACCGCTCCGGGCGCCGCATTCGCGTCCGACGGCACCACCGACGAGCCTGTCGATGTCGCCATCGCACCGGCCACCCCCGACCCGGGCGAGTTCTTCCAGACCTACGAGCTGCCCGGCGATTTCGCCAAAGCCTTCGCCTCCGCCGGACAGTTCGGCACCGCACGCCCGCCGGGTGAGCCGGTCAAAGCCGATATCATCGGCCCGTCCGGCGAATCCACCGATTATCTCGCCAGGGACATCGAGCTCTGCATCCCCAAACGCGGCGACCTCCTGGCCGTTCTCAACACCGGCGCCTACGGAAGGACAATGTCCAGCAACTATGCCTCCAGGCCCCGTCCGCCCGAAATCCTCGTCGAGAGGGACAAGTTCGAGATCATCCGGTCCCGCGAGATGATCGACGATCTCCTCGCCCTCGACCTCGAGGAGAGCGAGATAGAAACCTGAACTCCCGCTGTAAGTCCGATTGAGTGACTATCACCCGCGCCCCTTGTACTGCAGCCTTTCCGGGGGCGGGGGCCGCCGGCCCGCGGTATGAAGGACGTCCCCGTCCTATATCCGCTGGATCATCGTCCCGCCGCAGTGCGGGCATTTCAGTTGGCGGATGGTCGGGCCCGGCTTTCTCGGCTCGCTGTAGCCGCACAGCGTACACACATCGTTTCCCACTCCCGCGGAGCTTCCTGCCTTCCTGCTCCCTCCTTCGCCTTTCGTCAACCGCCCTCTCGGGCTGCCCGCACCCTTCCCCGACGGTCCTTTCAATTCTCCTCTGGTCATTACGCGCCCCTGTCCAACCAAGAGATATCCAACACTCTTATTATACACCCTGCCGGCTCGATCAACACGAGATTCCCGCACACATCGCTCCGCCCTTGTGCGCCGCCTGCAAGATCCGGGTGCCGCCTGCAAAATCCGTCCCCGGATTTCAAAAAAGGGGACAGTGACCTATTGATTTTTATTTACATCTATCCTATCGTCGAATCATGCTCAGAGAGGTAACCCGGGTGCCGCCTACAAAATCCGTCCCCGGATTTTGTAGGTGGACCATCTCCAGTCAACCGCATCTGATTCCTACTCGTTTGGATCATATCGCCACGGCGTGCCGACAGCTTCAAGCTGTCGGTCACGTCGCATGCGCTTCCAGCGCATGATCGCAACGAACGCAGCCACCCGGGAACCCATCCCGGCGTCGCGTCTTTCCGTCTCGGCAAAACCCCCCCGTCAACCGTCCGCTTTCATCTGCCCGACGATCTCCCCCAGTAGCGTCTCCCACCGATCCACCGGCACCTGGCACGTCCCCACCTTCTGGTGACCCCCGCCCCCGTACTTCAGCATCAGCGACCCCACGTTCGTCTTCGATGTCCTGTTGATGATGCTGTGCCCGACTGTGAAGACCATGTTCTGCTTCCTGAATCCCCAGATCACCCTGATGGAGATATTCTGCTCCGGGAAAAGCACGTACTCCTTGAAGCGATTGCCGCTCAGGATCTCCTCGAGGTTATGAAGATCGACGATCACAACGTTCCCGTCGGCACGGCTGTTCCGCCTGATCATCTCCTCGTACTCCGGCTCCTGCTCGAAATACCTGTCCACCCGCTCCTGCACGTCCGGAATCTCGAGCATCTCATCCGCGTTCATCCTCCGGCAGTACTGGATCATGTCTTCCATGAGCTGGTAGTTGGAGATCGTGTAGTCGCGGTACCTCCCCAGCCCGGTGCGCGCGTCCATGATGAACGAGAGCAGCACCCAGCCTCTCGGGTTCTGCACCTCTTCGAGCGTGAAATCCGCCGTGTCGCTCTTGTCGACCGCGGCCATGAGGCCCGTCTCGTCCAGCTTGGAAAACTTCGCGGCCCCGCCATAGTAATCGTAAATGACGCGCGCGCAGCTCGGCGCCGGACGGCTGTCGCCCTCGAAATGAAACTCCTCCTCCAGCTTCAGCCGCTCCGTCTCGCTCGAATGATGGTCGAACCACAGCCCGCAGCCCGGGACGTACGGGATGTTCGTCAGGACATCATTCTTCGTCACCTCGATAACCCCGTCCTGGACATCCTTCGGATGTACGAACTTGTATTCGTCCACTATGCCTGCCTCGACCAGCAATACTGCGCACGCGAGTCCATCAAAATCCGACCTTGTCAACAGCCGCATGACTGGCTCCTTTTACCAGGGGATCAACCCTCGGCCCGTAAATGCGGACCGATACCTTGTGTGGATTTTACAGTCGCCCCGCCCTTCGGTCAACTTGCCAAACACACCCGGGAGAATCAGAACCCCATTGACTCGACAAACAACCGCTCGAAATCGCCCCTCCCGGCAAGCTCGACATACTCAACCATCGACGGAATCTCTTCCGCCTCACCGCTGCATCGCTCCGACAGAAGCACCATCAGCGCCCCTTCCAGCGACGTGTTCCCGACGAACCGAATCCTCTCAACATCAACCTCCGGGAGCAGCCCGATCACCTTCAGATCCTCTGCGCGGAGATTGAACCCGAAAGCTCCCGCCACGAGGACCTCATGGATGTCCCCAGGCTCGGCTCCCCACTCGTAAAGGAGGATCTCCACCGCCGCGCGTATCGCCCCCTTCGCGAGCTGCACTTCGCCGATGTCCTTCTGCGTCACATACACCGACCCCGCCCCGGATTCACTCAGAATGAACCGCCGCTTTCCTCCAGCCCCATCGAACCTGCCCGCGAGCCCGCCGGGAAGATCGCCCGTCTCGTCGCTCGACACCATGCGACCGTCCCGACGAATGAGCCCCCTCGACAGCATCCCCGCCACTGCCTCGATCAGTCCCGATCCGCAGATTCCTCTCGCCGCGTCGCCACCGACTGTCGTTACAGTCACGTCATCCCCGATCCTCACATGATCGATCGCCCCGACCTCCGCCCTCATCCCCTTCTCGATTCGCCCGCCCTCGAACGCAGGTCCCGCGGCCGCCGATGCAGCGACAAGGCGCTCACGGTTCCCGATCACAATCTCCCCGTTTGTCCCGATATCGATAAGCAACCCGAGTTCGTCCGACCGATGCATCCCGGTCGCGAGTATGCCCGCTACCGTGTCCCCGCCCGCGAATCCGGATATGCCCGGAACGAGACTCAGATGCGCCTCTTCATTGCCGCGAAGCTCGATATCGGAAAACCTCACAGGCGGTGACGACAGAAAAACCGGCGTGTAGGGCGCTCTGCCAAGGCTCTCGGGCGAGACTCCCAGAAGAAGATGCGCCATTGTCGTGTTGCCCGACACGACGAGATCGAGGAGATTCACCCTCGCGACATCCGCCGCATCGCTCGCCTCATCGATGATGTCGTTCAGGCAATCGGCGATCGACGTTTGTAGCTCGCTCAGGCCTTTTGCGTCGGACGCATGCCCTATACGGCTGATTACATCCTCGCCGTATCTCGACTGGGGATTCGACCTCGACGCGACCGCGAGCACCTCCGCGCTCTCAAGCACCACCAGCGCCCCCACCACCGTTGCAGTCCCCAGATCGACCGCCATCCCGAGCGCGTCCTGTCTTTGAATCCCGGACGGCAGCGCCTTCAAAAACAGCGCAGGACCGATCTCAAATCCCCGCTCCCGTCCGCGCTGGAGAATCCGGATCTCGCGCGGCTTCGCAAGCTCCGGGATTTCCACCATGCAATCCGAAAGGGGAAATGTCCTGCACGCCGGATAGTACCCCTCCTCATCCACCTCGCCCCTGACATCGCCCGACAATATTTTGACCGCGCACTTGCCGCAGATGCCCCACCCCCCGCACGGTGTGACGAGATCCACTCCCGCTGCAATCGCCGCGTCCCGTACGGAAACGCCCGCCTCGACCTCAACTGTTTCGGACCCGGGAAGAAAAGATATCCTCAGCATTGCCCTTGCCCGACCCTAATTGCTGCTTTCCTCGGGTGTATCCGGCAAATGATTCTGCTGATAAACCTCTCCTCCCTGGCCCCCTCTCCACAAGTGGAGAGGGGGAGCGGGGGTGAGGTGGACAATCAACTGCTGGATGTACCCCCTTCCTCTTCCTCCTGCTCTACGATCCTGCGACGCACATCGCTCATGTCCAGCTCCCTGATCTTCGTGATCAGCTCCTCCAGCGCCGCCGCCGGCAGCATCCCCGCCTGCTTGAAGATCGTGATCCTCTCGCGGAATGCCACCAGCGTCGGGATCGCCATGATGCCGAACTCCGCCGCAAGCTCCTGCTGCTGCTCCGTGTTGCACTTCGCGAAAATAACATCCTCATGCGAATTCGACGCCTTCTCGTACACCGGCCCGAATGCCTTGCACGGTGCGCACCACGGCGCCCAGAAATCGATGAGCACTATATCATTATCCTCGATCGTGCTCATCAGGTTCTCCTTCGTCAGCTCCAGAGTCGCCATTCTTTGATCCTCTCATGTCCCGGCCTCCAACGGTTCTTCTCCAAGAAAAACGGCCGTAGTCCACGGCCGAGACCATCAGGACACTTTCCACAAGTTGAGTTTCGAATGTCAGCCTACCTTCTATAACCCGTCCAGTCAATACCCCCCACCCCAAACCCACCATCCCCACACCGCACCCGGCCGGCAATCGCTCGAAGGGAATATTCTCACACTGGAGCCACAACAGGACTGGGAGGGCGGTGTTCTCGCTCGTTAGGGAAAAATGGTATAATATTGTTGAAAATCCCCCTCTCAAGGTGCCGGGAGAGCGGAGGAGAATGGAGGACATGCTATGCTACTCAGGAGTTACGTCACGGCGGGGACCATCGCTGTATTGCTGGGCGTCATGTTGGGCTGCGGGCGGGGGGGGGGGCAGGCAGTAGTGATCCTGTAACCCCCGATGCGGGCACAAGGCTTGGGAGGGATTTCCGGCCACCATGGGACATCTTCGGAGTGAACCAGGGGGAGAACCCGGCCTATCCGGATCTGCATCAGGTCGGGAACGAAATTGACCTGGCGCCGCTGGTGTGGGGCCATCATTTCCAGAACTCGGGCGATCCAGTCACCGATCTGGCGGGCAACAGCTTCGTAGCAGCAGTAAGTCGCGTTGACGAGATGCTGCTTGGGCAGTACGCATCATCAGAAATCCAGCTCAAGTTCTTCGCAATGCGCCAACATCCTGTCACCGCAGAGACGGAGCCGGTCATGTACAACATGCAGGGCGGAGAGTTCTGGGGTCCGGATCCGGAAGTGAACTACAGTTTCAACTGGATCCCCGGGCTCATCGTCTCTCATCCCGCAGAGGAGTGGGCTCAGACGCCTCGCGTGATCGCGCGAGCGTTGGAGTGGATGGATCAAGACAACCTCGTAATAGGAGTTGACGTGGCGTACGAGACATGGACTTCTCCTGTCGCAATCTCAGTCTTCTCGGGTCGGTTCCTCATGCATTTCGAGCCCGAGGCGCCTAATCCGGTCCTTATCGAGCCGTATGCGGACCCTTCGTGGGCTATCATCATGTCGCAGGAGGGTGACGACTACCTGTTCCCCGATCTCGAGTATGGCCCGACCAGCGGTTGGACGCACATCGTGTATACCGCATATAATCCAGACCATCCGTCAGGCAGAGATGCCAGAATACACTACAGGGCCCGGTCGGGCCCTGTGGGCCAGTTCTCAGGATACGTCTGGATAAATGAGGACGATGGCGGTGACAACGGCTGGATTCCGCGCATCGATGTCGGAACAATAACCGACCCGTATCATTTCGAGACGCAGGGGGATGTGATGACGGTCGCAGTCGTCTATACCCGCCAGGAAGTGAATCCGCTCCAGCTCTTCTACGGCTACAGATCCTACGTGCGCTACTGGAGAGAGGATCCGGGTCCGGTGCCCCCGCTGCCGAACACCGATAGCTGGCAACTGCCGGTTGTCAACGGGGAGTATGAACCGCCTCAAGCCGGCGGTTATCACGGGAGCGGGCTGCCGGTCATCGATATCGCGCCGGAGTCGAATCCGGACCATGACGCGTTTGTGGCCTTCGTCCAGCAGATTTCGATGCTGCCCGACCCGATACGGTATTCGGTCTATATGGTCGGTCATGCTTTCCAGGGCCAGCAGCTCGAAGTGAGCTTCGTGGAAGTGAGCAGCCAGATAGGCGGGACATCGGTCTTACCGGCGCTGTGCGTCCATTACGGCACGCGCCAGATGAGCATAACTTACTATCATCAGTGTGCGCCCGGGCTGGGGAGCTGGACGGTAATCGCCAATCGCGTCGATTACCTTCCTGAACCAGTCGTCTTCGATGATACCGAGATCGACGCAGAGGCACACGGCAGCTTCAACATAACCGACCTCGCCAATTACAATTTCGGCGTCGCGAGCGGGCTTGCAGCAACTGTGACGATGAACCAGCCAACGTACTTTGCAGCATGGAGCGATGCGGTAGGAATCGTCTGCGAGCCCTGCCACATCCAGGCGACGTTCGGGTATAGCTTCGGCGGCTAGTGAAGCGCGAGATGCGAGATGAACAAAGGAGATGATGAGATGAACAGATCGAGTGTGCTGGTCCTCCTGCTGATCTTCGTGGGCTGCGCCCATGGCGGGAGCGAGCTGCCGTTGGTGCCCCGTTTGGGTGGTGGAGCTGCCGTTGTGACGGCGGGCATTTCGACCGATTCTCATATGCTGTGGGGCTTCTACAAGATGATCTTCTCTGACGATCACGAACGCTGCGAGATTGTGCCGGTGCGTGAGGCCGGCTTTCATTTGAACGCAGTCAAGTTTCTCGAGGTCGCGCCTTGCTCGGACTGCGTCAAGGTGACCAACCTGATTGCCCTCGGAGGAGGGGTCGTGGAGCTGAAGGTGACGATTCGTCATCCGTTTCAGCAGCCGATATACTCGGCCTTCGATGTCCGGGGAATCATCATGTTTGACGGGAGCTGGAAGCTTTATTTGGGTAGAATTTCTTCCATGTATCCTGAGCTTTGGCCGTCATATCTGAGCTGGGCGAGGCTTGGGGACTGGGAGCTTCTCAATCCCGACGGATACTCGTTTCGCTGGAGTCCGGTGTTCAATCCCGACAGTCAGTGGCCGATCACTCGCTATTACCCGGGCAGGCTCTCCGTGGGCACCCCGACGGCTACGATCAACGCGTACAGGGATTTCTATACTGACGAGGAGCGTCACCTGTTTCGCGCGGGCGGCATCGTGACAAGGACATACAGGATTCAGACGCAGCCTGGGCCGATGGTCGTCGGATATGCGGTTGACGCGTGCTGGGAGCCGCCGATTGTGACGCCCGTGATTGACCCGCTTGCCGACTTCCCCCCGAGCGCGAACTGTCCCGAGCCGTACCATTTCGAGGTGAACATCAACGACGGAAAGCCTGTGGTGGACGAGAACCAGTTGCTTGATCGTGTGAGCGGGAGGATAAAGCTGTACATCGACCAGTGGAATGGGATCACCGTCGAGAGACATCAGTCCCAGCTCGAGTTTGAGCGCCCGGACGAGTACCCCTCGGACGATCCTCATCAACCTGTCTGGCCGTCGAGCATGCACCCGCTTCTGGAGTGCAAGAACCCGTGCGGAGACAACTGCTTTTGCGGTCTGGGATTCGGTCTGGGACAGGGCGATGCATATCCTGACAATCCAAGCGGGTGGTACCGCTTGATTGTGGTCGTTTACAACGATGAAACAAAGAATCCCGGGCTCGACCCCCCCGACTTCCGCGACCACGCAATAGCCGTGTCGGATTTCTACTATGACCCGTATTAGCGGACTATAGCGAGGGTCAGCATCAGCAGAGACAGCGCGCGGACCCAGGACAACCGGGCTTCCGCGCGCTTTTCTTATCAGAGCTCCGGCTGCCGGCCACAGACTGAGCTCGACAAAGTCGAACGGCAACGCCCACCGAAGCCTTGGCGAAGGTGGGTGTCTGTGCCCGTCGCGGGCCACATCCCCCCTCCAGCTATTGTCAACCGCCTCCTCTTCCGCTAAACTAGATCGTTTGGCGCTCCGGCTTTCGCACAGCGGAGCGGAGGATTTACAGAATGGAAATAATGAAACTCGCAGTCGAGCCGAGACAAGAGACCGGCACCCGTGCCGCCCGACTGCTTCGCCAAAGCGGCTACATCCCCGCCATCCTTTACTCGAGCGCGCAGCCCACCGAGAGTCTCAAGTTGAGCGCGGGCATGTGGTCGAAGCATCTGACCGAGCAGCTCAACCTCGTGAACCTCGAGTATCCCGACGGGAACACCCAGATGGTCGCGCTTCGCGAAATCCAGCGCGACCCGCTCACTCAGCACGTGCTCCATGTCGACTTCCTGAGGGTCAGGATGGACGAGGCCACCGAGTTCCACGTGTTCCTCGACTACCAGGGCACTCCCCAGGGAGTCAAGGACGGCGGCGTGCCGACTCTGCTTTCCGAGTACCTCATGGTGGAATGTCTGCCGTCGGACGTCCCCGACTCGATCCCGGTCGACATATCCGCGCTCAAGATTGGCGAATCGCTCCACGCCAGGGATGTGATCCTGCCCGACGGCGTGAAGCTCCTCGCCGATCCGGCGGTTACGCTCGTCAGTATCGCCGCCGTAAGGGTGGTCGAGGAGGTCAAGCCGGTCGAGGTCGTCGAGGCCGAGGCTGCCGAGGAAGGCGAGGAGAAGCCCGGCGAGAAGGAGGAACCGACCGACTCCGGATCACATGGCCGGCGAGGGACCATGCCGTGAATTTCATTCGTCTGACTCGCGTCGGAAGCGGAATACAGGATACTAATCACAGACGATCGCGACCGAGTGGGAGGCGAAACAAGTAGAGACGGGCGTAGATCGATTGTCCAACCTGTCACCCCCCGGGTATGAGAATACCGGGGCTGGAGGCGTTTCTTTAGGTCGGTTTCGCGAGGAATCCGTCGATGCCTGACGCAGGACTGCATGATAATTGGGCACTGGCCACGAAAATCGTGGTCGGGCTCGGTAACCCGGGAAAGGAATACACCTGGACGCGCCACAATCTCGGGTTCCGGGCTCTCGACGCGTTCCTGAAGGCGCAGGAGATTCCCAAGCGCTTTGAGCCTCTCGCGAAATCACGCGCTCAGACCATTTCAGTGGACGGCGTGAGGGTCCTGCTCGTGCGTCCCGGCACCTACATGAACCTGTCCGGCGACGCGGTCGCGCCTCTCCTCGAAAAAACCGGCCTCGACCTCGCCAACGTGCTCGTCGTCCACGACGAGATGGACCTGCCGGCAGGCAGGGCGAAAATGAGGCTCGGCGGCGGAGCGGCCGGTCATGGCGGCGTGCAGAGCATCATTGACCGGTGCGGCGAGGGCTTCGCCAGGCTCAAGATCGGCATAGGCGCCCCGCCCGACCCCGAGGGAGAATCCGGGGCCGACTGGGTCCTGAGCGAGCTGAGCCCTGAGGAGGAGGCGTTTGTCGCCGCCATTCTGCCCACAGTCGCCGAGGGCATCAGGCTCTGGATTGTCGAGGGGGCGGAGAAGGCGATGACCTGGTTCAACACAGCCATGAAGGAAGGATTCGAGGACGAGACGGACATTCCCGATGAAAGGCGGGAAGATCTCGGTCAAATAATCGATGCGTAAGCTGGGAGATCCATTCATCAAGGGGCTCAAGAGGCACCCCGCGATCGCTCTGCTGCTTGATGCGGTCAGGAGCGACAGGGACAGAATAGCGGCCCAGGGCGTGCACGGCGGCCTTACCGGGATTATTGCCGCGCTGGCGCATGTCGCTCGCGACGGCCGTCCCACGCTTGTCGTCACTCCCGATCCCCAGACCGCCAGGGATGTCCTCAGCGACGCCGCCTTCACCCTCGACCGCCTCGACAGGGACAGCGACGACGAGGTGCTCCTGTTCGAGGAGCTGAACCTCCTCGCCCAGGACTTCCTGACCCTCGGCGAGCTCGAGATTATCTTCTACCGCTACAGGGTCCTCGAAAAGCTGGTCGTCGGCGCGCCGATCCTCGTCGTGGCAAGCCGCCAGGCTCTCGGAATCCCCCTAGTCGCCCCCGCTCGCTATCGCGAGAAAATGATCACCCTCGCCCCGCGCGACTCCACCGACAAGAACCGACTCCTGCGCAGCCTCTTCGACATCGGCTACCGCCTCGTCTCCCGCGTCAGAGAGGTCGGCCAGGTCGCCGGTCGCGGCGGGATCATCGATATCTACCCCCCCGGCAGAAAGCGCCCGGTGAGAATCGATCTCTTCGGCGACGAGATCGAGAGCCTCAGGGAGTTCGATCCTGAGACTCAGCGATCCCTCGGTGAAGTCCAGTCTCTCATGATAAGCCCCTGCTTCGAGGCCGAGTTGCTGAGAGACCAGGACCCCGAGGCTCTGTTCGATGTCGAGGGTGAGCTGAGGGACCCCGCGAGTCATTTCGACGACCCCGTGAGATTCCGCGAGTTCTCCGCCGAGGAAAAGAACGACTTCCTCGCCAGAGGTTATTCCTATTTCGATAAAGCCGGCATCTGGGACTATCTCCCCGAGAACAGCCTCGTGATTGTCGACTCGCCCGGTCGGACTCTCTCAAGGAGCATAGCCATGGAGCTCCCGAGGGGACCGGGCGGCGACGGCCTCAGGCTTCCGGAGCATGAGGGGCTCGTTCACTCGGTCGACGATATCGCCAGGGGCCTGTCTATCTTCCCCCGCCTTGAGTTCCTCTCAGCCACATGCCCTCTCCCCACGGTCGGTCAGCCCGTCCCTCACATCCGCGCCCAGCCCGTCTCGCCCGCCCCCGGCAGCTTCGACAGGCGTCTCGAGCAGTATCTCGAGAAGTTCGCCCGCGGCGACACGGACGGCGCGGTCGCGCTTTTTGTCGTCTCCCGGTCGAGCGAGAGGATCGAGGAGATGTTCGGCGGCTCATGGCCCGGCGTGGCGGTGATCCACGGCGATATCTCCGAGGGATTCAGCCTGTTCCCGGGCGGCCTGACCGTCCTTACCGATTCCGAGCTGTTCCCGTCGAGGAAACGCGGCCTGGCGAGAGCGAGGGGGAAGGTCAAGGCGTTCACGAGGGAAGAGCTGAGGGAGACGAGAATCGGCGACTACCTGGTTCACGTGCACCACGGCATCGGCGTGTTCAGAGGGATCGTCCAGCAGAAGGGTCCGGACGGCAGCATAATGGATTACATCCTGCTCGAGTACGCGCAGAACGACAAGCTTTACGTTCCTGTCGAGCAGATAGACCAGCTCTACCGCTACACGTCCGCCGAGGGCGCCGCGCCGACCATCAACCGTCTCGGCACAAGCGACTGGGACCGCCTCAAGCGCAAAGTCAAGAAGACGATGGTGCGGATGGCGGAAGACCTCCTGAAGCTGTATCGCACGCGTATGCACGTGGCGGGTCACGAGTTCCAGCCCGACACCGTCTGGCAGAAGGAGGTCGAGGACCGCTTCGAGTTCCAGGAAACCGCGGGGCAGCTCCAGAGTCTCGACGAGCTCAAGACCGACATGGAGTCGTCCAGGCCGATGGACCGCCTGATCTGCGCCGAGGTCGGCTACGGCAAGACCGAGCTCGCCGTGCGCGCAGCCCTCAAGTGCGTTCTTGACGGAATGCAGGCCGCCGTCCTCGTCCCCACCACCATCCTCGCTCAGCAGCATTACATGACCTTCAAAAGAAGGCTCAAGGACCTCCCCACCAACATCGCCCTCCTCTCAAGGTTCAAGTCCCGAAAGGAGCAGAGGGAGATCCTGAGAGACCTGAAGGCGGGGAGGGTCGACATCCTGATCGGCACGCACCGCGTGCTCTCCAAGGACGTCGAGTTCAACAATCTCGGCCTGCTCATTGTCGACGAAGAGCAGAAGTTCGGCGTCAGGCACAAGGAAAAAATCAAGTTCCTGAAGAACACCGTTGATGTTATGACCCTTACCGCCACGCCGATCCCCAGGACCCTCTACATGTCCCTCATCGGACTGAGGGACATAAGCATCATCGACACCCCTCCACCCGACAGGCTGCCCATCAGAACGTATGTCAAGCGATGGAACCCGCACCTGGTCAAGACCGCGGTCCAGGCCGAGCTTTCGAGAAGCGGCCAGATCTACTACCTCCACAACAAGGTCGAGAGCATCTACGCCGCCGCCAGGAGGCTCCAGAAGCTCGTTCCCGAGGCAAGAGTGGCGGTCGCCCACGGGCAGATGGAGGAGGCCGATCTCGAGAAAACCATGATCGAGTTCATGTCCGGGGAGCACGACATGCTCGTGTGCACCACAATCATAGAAAACGGTCTCGACATCGCCAACGTGAACACCCTCATTGTCGAGGACGCCCAGAACTTCGGCCTGGCCCAGCTCCACCAGATACGCGGTCGCGTGGGTCGAAGCGGCGTGCAGGCCTACGCCTACTTCCTCTTCCCCGTCGGCAGGCAAATCTACGGACTTGCCGCCAAGCGCCTTGAGGCACTGGCCGATTTCAGCTACCTCGGCGCCGGCTACGAGATCGCGCGCAGAGACCTCGAGCTCCGCGGCGCCGGCAATATCCTCGGTCCCGAGCAGCACGGCTTCGTCTGCCAGCTCGGCTTCGACCTTTACTCCAAGGTCCTCTCCGAGACGATCTCCGAGGTCAGCGACGGGGATGTCGACTACGATCACATTGGCACTTCCGGCCATATCGACTGCGTCCTCAGGCTCCCCATCGACGCTCGCATCCCCCCAAGCTACCTCTTCGACCAGACCGAGCGCTTCGCACTCTACCGTCGCCTTGCCATTCTGAAAGATATCGACCAGATTGAGATACTCAGGGAGGAGATGCGCGACAGGTTCGGTAAGCCCCCCGTCGAGGTCCTGAACCTCCTGCTCGTCCTCCGCCTCCGTATGAGAGCCATTGCCTGCGGAGTGGAGTCAATTTCGCTCGACACCGCCCGCAAGGTCATCGAGGTCACCTTCCATCACACCATGGCCCGCGACGAGAGATGGATGCGCATCGGCGAGATGGTGCGGCGCGCCAGGCTCCGACCCCTCCCCAGAGGTTTCCTCGTCCCCACCTCCGCCGTCCCCGACAGAGTGATGTCGCAGGTCGAACATATAATAGGTGAGCTCGAGAATGCCTGCAGGCCGATCGCCAGGCCCGTCGAAGGAAGCCGGGTGCCGGGCACAGGCTGAGCGCGACGCATGTGGCATGCGCTTCCAGCGCATGAATTCGGCATTGGCAAGAACCCGATCGTCCTGTATCATACCGACGATCATCACCTCCGATCCCCCTGGGGGACCCGGAGCACCCGAACAAGGCGACTGGGAGGGGCGACAGCCTGTCGGCCGTAGCGAGCGCATCCTGCGCTCGGCGCCCTGCGACCTCGTCGCCGAAGGAGAAACCATGAGAATCTCTAAAATGTCATACGCGGCTTCGATGCTGATCGCTCTCCTGGCCGGAGCATCCCTGATCGCCGCTCCCGGCTGCTGGCGCGGCGTGATGTACGATTCGCCGAGGGTGACCTACAACGGTGTCAAACTCGACGAAGTCATCATCGTACGCGTCGGCGAGACCGACCTGACCCTCGCCGACCTCCTCGAGGTCCCCCAGTTGTACGGTTTCATCGACGAGAAGCTCATCAGGCCCGAGATCGTACGTCAGGAGGCCGAGCGCAGGAATATCGTCATCGACATGGAAGCCGTGCAGAAGAGCATCGAGGACTCAATGAAGATGGGCGGCGGATATGAGAAATTCATCGAATCGGTCATCGCTCAGGGCATACCCCGCGTGCTTATCGATGATGACATACGCAATTACTTCGCCCAGCAGGAAACCATGACCGCCGTGGTGGGGCAGGAATTCGACAGGGTCCACGGTCCCCCGTCCGAGCGGCAGATCCGGGAGGCTTGGGACCGTGATGCCGGCTATTTCCAGGCCAAGGCCTTGGAGGAGTACGGCATTAGTTCCAGCGATGTCACCCTCGATATCGCCAGGCCCTTGATCGTGGAGAAGATCAAGTACGATTGGGTCCAGCCCCGGATAGCGCAGTACTTCACCGACCTCCGCGAGACCTTGGACATCGAGAACTACCTTGTTGAACGCATCGACAGCATGGACCGGGTCGTAGTCCCCCTCGTCAGCGAATCGAGCTTCGATCTCGAGCCGATGGACGAGCACGGAGCCGACGGCGAGACTCACGAGGGCCAAACCGACGCCGGCACTGAAGCACCAGGCGAACCCGAGAGCAATGCCGGGCAGGAATAAGTGGACGGCGCTACCATGAACACAAGAAAAGTCATCAGAGACGCATTAATCGCCATCGTCGTTCTCGCGCTCGCCGTGGCCTTCTTCGGCTCACGCAGGAGCGGACCGGTGGAGCGCACTCAATCCGAGTTGGACACTGAACAAAGTCCCCACGCCCAGGGCACGCCCGTCGCCCACGGGGAGAGAAGGGCCGAGCTGTCTGATGGCGAGCCTGTGGTACGGCTGGACGGCCATGTCATGGGCCGCGACTGGTTCGAGCAGGAATTCGCCTCTGCGAAGGAGCAACTGCTCGCGGAAGGAATGGACGATTCGGAGGCTTCCGAGCTGGCCGCGACCCGCGTAATGGAGAATGGGCTGTCAAGGCTCACCATCGAGCAGGCCTTCGACGAGTTCGACATCCAGCCGGACCCCGAGGACCTCGCCGCCATGGAAGAGCATTTCAGATCGAGTTTCGAGAGCGAGGAAGAAATCCAGGACTTCCTTCGGCAGATGGGCATGACGATGGAGCGCGTCCGCGCCATGTGGGAAGAGGATTCCAGGATAATCGGGCTGAGATCGATCGCGGCCGGGATGCGCGAAATCCCACCGGATTCGCCCGAGGCGAACCGGGCGCTGTCCGATTGGATCAGGGACCGCATGCTCTCCACCCAGTGGGAATTCGTGGATCCGGACCTCGAGGCCCTTTTCCGGGACCTCAAGGAAAAAGCTCTGACCGCTCCCGACGAGAGTCAAGCTGATTCAACGGGACCCGATACCGAGCCCGCCGTGGAGGACGGGTCCGATTCCACCTAGAAACACGGAAGCTAATGAATGGCTGAGGAGCTCATAAGAGCTCTGTTTTTTCTTCACGATTTTTCAGCCCGCCGCCACGAAAAGAGGACGCGATCGTGAGCAAGACCAAATGGGTTTACATGCCGCATGAGGGCAACGCCGATATGCGGGACCTTCTGGGAGGCAAGGGGGCTAACCTCTGTGAGATGTGGAACATGGGCCTGCCCGTGCCCCCGTTTTTCATCGCGACAACCGAAGGCTGCATATATTACATGGAGCACAACGAGATGCCCCCCGGCATCGACGACCAGGTCCGCGAGGGTCTCGACTTCGTCAGCTCGGTCATCGGCAGACAGTTCGGCAATCCCGCCAATCCCCTCCTCATGTCGGTCAGATCGGGAGCGAAGTTCAGCATGCCCGGGATGATGGACACCGTCCTGAACATCGGCCTCAACAAGACGATACTCGACGGCCTGATCAAGGTCACAAAAAACGAGCACTTCGCCCGCGACTGCTACCGACGACTCTTGCAGATGTACGGCGAGGTCGTGCTCGACGTCGACAAGGAGTTGTTCGAGGACGCCCTCCAAGCCGCTCGCAGAAAGCACAAGGTCAGAACCGACCCCGAGCTCCCTCCAAAGGCTCTGAAAGAGCTCGCCTCTCAATCCGAGAAGTTTATAAAGGAATCCGGAAAGAAGATGCCTCGGGAGCCCATGAACCAGCTCATGACCGGCATAGAATCGGTCTACAAGAGCTGGAACACGCCGAGGGCGATCGCGTACCGCAACGCCAACCGCATCCCGCACAACCTGGGTACCGCCGTGAATGTCCAGGCCATGGTGTTCGGGAACATGGACGACACCTGCGGCTCCGGCGTCCTCTTCACCCGCGACCCGTCCACAGGCGCCAAAGCCCTCTACGCCGAGCTGCTCTTCAACGCGCAGGGCGAGGAGGTCGTGGCGGGCACCAGGACCCCTCTCCATATCGACGAGCTGAAGAAATCCAAGCCGAAGATGTACGACGAGCTTGCCGGCTATGCCGACAGGCTCGAACTTCGCTACAAGGACATGCAGGACATGGAGTTCACCTTCGAGGGCGACAAGCTCTGGGTGCTCCAGACCCGCAACGGCAAGCGCACCGGCCCCGCCGCCGTGAGAATCGCCTCCGACATGGTCGACGAGAAAATCATCTCCCGCGAGGAGGCCGTCATGCAGGTCGATCCCGATCTCCTCGTCCAGAACCTCCTCCCGAGAATCAAGGCGGGACAGAAGTACGACAACAAAATCGTCGGCCGAGGGCTCAACGCCTCTCCCGGCGCGGCGGTCGGCAAGATTGTGTTCTCCACCGAGCGCGTCCTCGAGATCATCGATAACGCCGAGAAGAAGAAACTCAAAAGGCCGGGACTGATTCTCGTCCGCAACGAGACGAATCCGGACGATTTCCCCGGGATGAACGCCTCCGAAGGCATCCTCACCAGCCAGGGCGGCATGACCAGCCACGCGGCCGTAGTCGCACGCCAGATGGGCAAGCCGTGTGTCGCCGGCTGCAGGGACGCGAAGGTCGATTCGAAAAAGCGAATCGTCAGGTTCGACAGCAGGACCTTCAAAGAGGGCGACATCATCACGATCGACGGCTCCGCCGGCGCTGTCATTGACGCTGAGCTCGAGCTGGTCAGAAGCCCCGAGCCGGGAGTGTACTTCGAGAATGTCATGAGCTGGGCCGACAGCTTCCGCCGTCTCGGCGTACGCGCGAACGCCGACAAGAAAGACGAGGCCGCGCTCGCTCGCAAACTCGGCGCCGAGGGCATCGGGCTCTGCCGCACCGAGCACCAGTTCGGCGGCGACAGAAAAATGCTCGTCGCCGAGCTGATTCTCATCCTGACGGACGAGAAACCGTCCAAGGCTCGAATCTCCCGACGCGACCAGCTTGTCAGGAAGCTCCTCGACGAGCAGCGCGATGACTTCCTGGGCGTGTTCGAGGCAATGGACGGCCTTCCCACCACTATCCGCCTAATCGATCCCCCCTTCCACGAGTTCCTCCCGACCGATGACGACATCGCGGACCTCCTGAAGAAAACAAAAAGCAAGTCGGAAAAGAAGAAGCTCGAGGAAATGGCGCTGCTACGGAAGGACATCCACGAGGCCAACCCGATGCTCGGTACACGCGGCTGCCGTCTCGGCATCCTCTTCCCGATCATCAATGAGACCCAGACTCGCGCCATCTTCGAAGCCGCCTGCATCCGCAAGAAGGCCGGGCACGATCCTAGGCCCGAGATCATGATCCCGCTCACGATGGACGTGAACGAGCTAAGGCACCTTGAGCCTCTCGTCAGAAACACCGCGGAGAAGGTGATGAGGGAGCAGGGCTGCCGCGTGGACTACCTGTACGGCACGATGATCGAGATTCCCCGCGCCGCTCTCACCGCCGACGAGGTCGCGCAGGTCGCCGAGTTCTTCAGCTTCGGCACGAACGACCTGACTCAGACCGCCATGGGCATATCCCGCGACGACACCGCCGCTCTCCTTAAGAAATATGTCGATATGGGCATCCTCCCCGTCGACCCGTTCCAGGTCATCGACCGCCGCGGCATCGGACGCCTCATGAAAATCTGCATCGAGGACGGTCGCAGAACCCGCAGGAAACTCAAGGTGGGCATCTGCGGCGAGCACGGCGGCGAGCCGGAGAGCGTCGAATTCTGCCATCAGATCGGGCTGGACTACGTAAGCTGCTCCACCTATCGCGTCCCCGGAGCACGTCTCGCGGCGGCGCAGGCCGCTCTCAGAGAGAAAAAAACCGGATTCTCCACCAGGAGCGCGTCGGACGCGAAGTAGCGGTCATCCCGCGCGTTCATCCCCTGAGCCCGCGTCGATTTCCTCGCCGTCCTTGAGAAGCACGGAGCCCTTCACCAGGCCGTAAACTGCCGGGATTATGAACAGCGTCAGAATCGTCGCGCTGAAGAGACCGCCGACCAGGGGAGAAGCCATTCGCTTCATGACCTCGGAGCCGGTCTCGGTTCCGAACATTATGGGCAGCAGACCGATCACCGTGGTGGCTACCGTCATGAGCTTGGGCCGGACCCGTTCGACCGCGCCTTCCATTATTGCTGCATCGAGGTCGGCCGGCGTCCTGAGACGACCTTCGCTGATGTACCGCTTGACCGAGAGATCGATATACACGATCATCACAATGCCGGTCTCGGCGGCAAGTCCGGCAAGCCCTATGAATCCCACCCAGACCGCGATCGAGGTGCTGTAACCGAGCCAATAGAGCAGCCAGAAGCCACCGACGAGAGCAAACGGCAGCGTCAGCATGACAATTGCGAGCTGGGTGAACGATCCGAAGTGGAAGTAGAGGAGAAGGATGACAAGCACGAGGGTAAAGGGGATCACGACGCGGAGGGACGCCGCAGCCTTCTGCATGTATTCATACTGTCCCGACCAGATGATATTGTATCCTGCGGGAAGCTGAATCTCCCCTGAGGCTATCTTCGCGTTGATGAGCTCCTTGGCTTCCCGCACGTAGCTACCGATGTCTCGCCCGCGCACGTCCACATAGATCCAGGCGGTGCGGCGGGCGTTCTCGCTCTTGATCTCCGACGGCCCCTTCTCATATGAGAATCTCGCGAGCTCGCCCAGCGGCACGCTTCCTCCGGCCGGAGTCGGGACCAGAACCCCCTGAAGTGAAGTCAAGTCATCCCGATAGTCCCGCGGGTAGCGCACATTCACCGGATAACGCTCGAGCCCCTCGACCGTGTATGTCACGTTGACCCCGCCGATCGCGGACATCAGCACCGACTGGACATCGACTATGGTCAGGCCGTATCGGGCTATCGCCTCCCGGTCGATGTCGATGTCGAGATAGTTGTCCCCGAGGCCCTTCTCAGGATACACCGACAGGGTGCGCGGTACGGTCATCACCTCGGCTGCGATCTGGGAAGCAAGGTCGGAGAGGGTCTGCAGATCATCGCCCATTATCTTGATCCCGACCGGTGTTTTGATTCCTGTGGTCAGCATGTCGATGCGAGTTCGTATGGGCATGGTCCAGGCGTTGGTCAGGCCCGGCACCCTCACCGTCCGGTTAAGCTCCTCGATGATCCTGTCCATCGTCATGCCTGGACGCCATTGGCTTCTTGGCTTAAGGTTAATCACGGTCTCGATCATCATCAGAGGAGCCGGGTCGGTCGCGGTGTTTGCCCGTCCGATCTTCCCGAAGACGGTATCCACTTCCGGCATCGTCCTTATGAGCCGGTCCGTCTGCTGCAGAAGCTCCCGCGCCTTGGTTATGCTGATTCCAGGGTCGGTCGTGGGCATGTAAAGGATCGTCCCCTCGTTCAAGGCGGGCATGAACTCGCTCCCAAGCTTCATGACCGGATAGACTGTGAGCAGCAGAGCTATGACCGAGAGCGACACTGTGAGAAGCTTGTGCTTCAGTACCCACGTCATGGGGGGCTTGTAGCTTCGAATGAGGAATCTGGAGACGGGATTCTCCTCCTCGGGACGGACCTTGCCATTGACGAAGTAGTAGATCAACACGGGTACCAGAGTTACGGCGAGGAGACTGGCGGCGCCCATTGCGAAAGTCTTCGTATAAGCCAGAGGCCTGAAGAGACGACCGGACTGTTCGCCGAGCACGAAAACGGGCAGGAAACTCACCGTGATGATCAACAGCGAATAGAAGAGCGCCGGCCCCACTTCCTTGGAGGCCTCGAGGACAATCTCTAAATGAGGACGCCTGCCGGCTTCATGCTCCAGGTGCTTGTGAGTGTTCTCGACCAGCACCACCGCCGCATCGACCATCTCCCCGATGGCGATTGCGATGCCTCCGAGGCTCATCACGTTGGCGTTGATGCCGAGCCATTTCATGATGATGAAACTGACCAATATGCCCAGTGGCAGACTGATAAAGCTGACCAGGCTCGATCGAAAGTGCATCAGGAAGACAATGCAGATCAAACCCACAACGGCCATTTCCTGCAGAAGTGTGATGTTGAGGTTGTTGACCGCACGCCTGATCAGCTCGCTGCGATCGTACGCGACTGTCACTTTCACGCCCGGCGGAAGTCCCTGTCTGAGTTCCTCAAGTTTCCTCTTGACTGCGTCGATCACCTCCAGGGCGTTCTCGCCGTTGCGCATGATCACGATCCCGCCGACAGTCTCGCCCTCGCCGTTCCATTCCGCGACACCACGGCGAATCTCCGGACCCAGGTGAACGTCGGCCACCTGCCGAAGCAGTATCGGAGTGCCGTTGGAGTCGGCGCCGATTGCTATCGCGGAGATATCGTCCATCCCCTCTATGTAGCCCAGACCGCGTACCATGAACTCAGTCTCGCCCTGCTCGATGAGACTCGCGCCAACATCCCTGTTGGAATTCCTGATGGCTGAGGCGACCTGATTGATGGATATTCCGTAGGACCGGAGAGCGAAGGGATCGACCACCACCTGGTACTGTTTCACGAACCCGCCGACGCTTGCGACCTCGCTGACACCCGGAACGCTCGAAAGTTCATACTTGAGATACCAGTCCTGGATGGATCGAAGCTGGGAGAGATCGTAACGACCCGCATATTCGGGCTCGACGTCCAGCACATACTGAAAGACCCAGCCCACACCGGTGGCGTCGGGCCCCAACTGAGGACTCACGCCCTGAGGAAGCTGCCGAGACACGTAGTTCAGATACTCGAGGACTCTCGATCTGGCCCAGTAGAGGTCGGTGCCGTCCTCGAAAATGACATAAAGCATGCTGAACCCGAACATCGAGTAGCCGCGCACTGTCTTGGCGAAAGGAACGCCCAAGAGGGCGGTGGTGAGCGGGTAGGTCACCTGATCCTCAACCACCTGGGGCGACTGGTCGGCAAACTCCGTGTACACAATTACCTGGACATCCGAAAGGTCGGGGATGGCGTCCAGCTTGATGGTTGTGATCGCATGAACTCCCGCCAGGGCGACAACCACGCTCAGGATGATTATCAGAACCCGATTCTTCAGACTATATTCAATCAACCTTTCAATCATAGAGTCAGACTCCAACTATCAGTTTGCAGCGTGCTCACGAGCCCATGCTTCCGGATCATGCGGCTCAAGGTTCATCCCGCAGATCGGGCATTCGCCGTCCTCGGCTGCATAGTATCGATCCTCCGGCATCGGGCATCGGAACTCCGCATCGGGATCGTCCGGCGCGAGATTCGGCCATTCCTCCTCCGACTCCATCGCCCCATGCTCGTGGCCGGCTTCAGCGCTGACAGACGGCGGACTGCCCGCCGCCTGCGTGTGAATGTGACCCGCGCCGGCAAGCATCTTGTTTACCGCCTCCCGAAGCCTTGATTCGCTGTCGATGAGGAACTGCGCGCTCGTCACGACCGTCTGCCCTTCGGAAAGGCCCGAGATCACCTGCACCTCACCCCTGCCGTCCGACGGCCCCAGCTCTACCTCCTGCGGCGCAAAACGTCCTTCCCCGAGCGAGACAAAGACAATCCGCCGGTCGCCGGAGTTGATGACCGCCTCGTCAGGGATCAGAAGGGCGTCATCCGCGATTCGGCTCTGGAAGCGCACTCGCCCAAACATGCCCGGAAGAAGGCTCATATCGTCATTCTGAAACGCCAGCCTGACCTTTATGTCGCGCGTCTGTCGATCGAGGAATGGATATATCCTGTCAATCCCGCCCTCGTACGTGACGCCAGGCCGGTAATCGAGTTCGAGTTCGGCGGATATTCCCTCGCGCACAAACTGAAGCTCGCTTTCGTAGACGTGCGCGTACACCCAGATGCTCGATATGTCGGCTATCGCGAACACCTGCGTTCCCGAGCCCACGTAATCTCCTTCCCTGAGAATTCCGCTGCTGCCGCCCGATGAGCCGGCTCCGGAGTTCACCCCGCCGCCGCCGGAGCTCACATCGCTCATTCCGCCCATTCCGCCCGTCGCCGACATCCCGCCTCCGCTCGTTCCGCTCATGCCGCCGGATGGTGACGAGCCAATCGCAACCACAACGCCGTCGATCGGCGCGGTTATACTCAGCGCGCGCCGTACCCCGTCCCTGCGGACCGACTCAATCTGCTCGTTTGACACTCCCAGCAGCTCGAGACGCTGCCGCGCAGCCGCCGCCAGCGTGCCGTCGCCCGCGC
>Ga0315296_10001260_pt1 | contig 22065 bp, 21 predicted proteins | sample YL17G14_18_MG_FD_203921 | JGI IMG/M metagenome (GOLD analysis project Ga0315296, IMG submission 203921) | Sediment microbial communities from Yellowstone Lake, YNP, Wyoming, USA - YL17G14_18 | ecosystem: Environmental > Aquatic > Freshwater > Lake > Sediment | place: USA: Wyoming | collected...
TTACAAGGCAATGGCGAGCGGCTTCAAAGTGGGCTATCTCGTCAATATGGCGACGGAAAACGGCAAAAAGTCCTGGACGCACGGGCTATCCTCCGAAGTCCTCAAAGTGCAGTCACGGGCGATGGGAATCCCCCTGGTGCAAGGCCAAACCACCTCAGAGGCGTATGAAGACACCTTCGTCAAAATACTGCTCGACCTGAAGCAGAAGGGCGTCACCGCCGGCATCTTCGGCGACATCGATGTGCAGGCGCACCGCGATTGGGTGGAGCGGGTGTGCCGCAAGGCGGGTATGACTGCCCACCTGCCGCTCTGGCAGAAAGACCAGAACGGACTGCTCAGGGACTTCATTGCCGCCGGATTTGAAGCGGTAGTGGTCAACGTCAAGGCCGACCTCCTCGGCGAGGAGTGGCTGGGGCGGAACATCGATAGCGACTTTGTGCGGGACATCAATAAGCTCAAAGGTATCACGCCCTGCGGGGAAGCCGGGGAGTACCACACCTTCGTGATAAACGGGCCGTTCTTCAAACAGCGCGTTGAAATCACCGAGACAAAACAATCGCTTCAGGACGGTCACCGGTTTCTGGAAATCCTGAGGTGCGAGCTTAAGTCAAGATAGGAGTCTGATTTGGGCAAATGCATCTTAATTATCGGGGGCGCCCGCAGCGGCAAAAGCCGCCTGGCGATGGAGCTGGCACGCAAGTCGGGCAAGCCCGTGCTCTTCGTGGCGACAGCCACCGCCGGCGATGACGAGATGGCACAGCGCATTGCGATGCACCGGAAAGAGCGACCGGCCGGCTGGAGCACCATTGAAGTCACCACTGATGTCGGCAAGCACATCAAACAGAACATCGGCGGCGCCAGGCTGGTAATCGTCGACTGTATTACTCTGCTCGTGAACAATATCTTCAATGAATGCGGGTACCAGACTACTCCACAAGCTGAAGCCTTGCTTGAGGAACGAGTTGCCAGCGAAATCAATTCCCTCGTTGAGTGCGTCAGAGGCGCGGAGGCCAGTTTCATTGTCGTCACCAATGAGATTGGCCTGGGCCTGGTGCCCGCGGAAAAAGCCAGCCGGCTCTACCGCGACTTGCTCGGCAAAGCCAACCAGATGCTGGCTAAATGCGCCGACGAAGTCTACCTGATGGTGGCGGGAATATCGGTCAAAGTAACGCCAGCCAGCCCGGAGTTGTGAAGGAGGACCGATGCCGGAACAAGTTGATTATGCCAGCCTCGTTCAAGCCCTGGAAGCCAGCGTCAGACGCAACCTGAGCGATGGGCTTCTCCTCTCCGGCGGGCTGGACACCGCCATCATCGCTTACCTGGCAGCGAAGTGGCGCAAGCCCTATTGTGTTACCGTCGCCCTGGAAGGCGCACCAGCGCCAGATATCCCCTACGCCAAGTTGATAGCGGCCAACCTGGGACTGAAACATGACCTCCACTACTTCGGCGAAGAGGAGCTGAACGAAGCGATTAGCGCCACCATCAGAGTGCTGAAGACCTTCGACCCGATGGAAGTGCGCAACAGCGCCGCGGCCTATGTCGCGCTCAAGACGGCAAAAGACCTCGGGCTAAGGACAGTGATGACCGGCGACGGCGGGGACGAGCTTTTCGCCGGCTACAGCTTCCTGTTCAACCTGACCCGCGAGCAACTGGATGAAGCCCTGAAGAAAATGTGGGGGCAGATGCGCTTTTCTTCCGTGCCGCTGGGCAAGGCGCTGGGGGTGGAGGTCAGGATACCATTCCTCGACCCCGAATTCCGGACCTGCGCTGAGGGCGTCGATGTAAGTCTGAAGGTAAGAAGCGAGAACGGGCAGACGTGGGGCAAGTGGGTTCTGCGCAAGGCCTTTGAAGGCATTATCTCGAAAGAGGTTGCCTGGCGAGTCAAAGCCCCGCTCGAGGTAGGCACCGGCACGACCACCCTGCCCGCCTTCTTTGATGCCAGAATTACCGATGCCGAGTTCAGCCGCAAGAAGGCGGAATACCTGGCAGAAGACGGGGTGGTCATCAGGGACAAGGAACACCTCAAGTACTACGAGGCTTTCCGGAGCATCCACGGAATTCCGGGCGCGGCCACTCGCGGCGACAAGAAATGCCCCGGCTGTGGGACCGGCGTCGCCATAAGCACGACCTTCTGCCGTAAATGCGGCGCGTATCCGGTGTAGTCTACGCTGTCATTGCGAGCGAAGCGAATTGTCCGCCTCAGACGGATGTAATTCTTTATCCTAAGAGAGTCGCTTATGCCAATAATCAGCATTCGCAGGAAAAACATTTGCTACCACGCGTAGCACTTCTTCAGGTTTCGAGAAGCCGAGTTTCACATCTATAACCATTATCTCAAGGTAAAGGCGTGCAAAAACAAAATAAACAAAGGCTATTGGCAAAAAAATTGGCATGAGAAGAACTTGCATGAGACAACCGGAGGTGGACGGGGGTATCTGATTTGCTCCTGACAGGGCTCTAAGCAGACCCCTCAAGACTCCGAAAATTGTAACGACAACAAGGAGTACCAGCGCAAACAATCTCAGAAAAGGCCAGAATAAGTACTTCATCGCCGCCCCCTTGTATGTGTAACATCTTCTAAGACATTACAGACACTGCTGACGTTCATATCTGACTACGAAAAACAGATATATTTCCTTTGTAACTTGACACATCTAGCGGAGTGCTACGAGGGAGGACAAGCTGATACTGGTTCCCGACTTGCTTGAGATTGAACTTTAATTGTCCTGCCGACCTAGATAGTCTCGGCAGAAGCTCCTGAACCACCTGGGGTGGTATTATGAAATCTAGCCGAGAACCCGATTCTGCCTGACAAAGCAACACGATAATCACTCCTCCCTGGCCAATCCTTTCACGTACTTTGGTTTCTGGCAGTCCTAGAAACCAGCGACTAGGCCGCCACTCCATAGTAGCCGTTGGGATAGCCGCCCAAACGCCGGCTGCTGTCTTTGCCCAAACACTGTCAACTTGGGTAACCTCTACTCCATTCGCCCGCAACTCTTCAAGATAAGTCACACGCAAACGCTTCCCTCTCTCCTTGGAAGTAATCGAACTGCTTGAGTAGTTAGTAATGCCCATTTTTCGACCACTTTGAGGCTCAAGCAGCTTTTCAATAAGGAGTTCTGCCACCTGTTGCCTGACATCGGCATCCTCCATCAGAATGCTAATGGCTCTCTTCTTGTCTTCCGCTGGGAGGGACCTAAGGGCGAGTACCAAACCTTCTGCGACCGTAGTCATATAGCACCTCCATTAGTAACTGTAAGTATCTTACAGTATCTACGGTGATTTGTCAAGAGGTCAACCCCCCTTTCTTTTTCTTTCACATCAGGCAGGGGGTTTCAAGAAGCGGGGCGTTAAGAGGGGCGCTAGCCTCTCTTTCTTTTTCTTCCCCCTCTCCTGCCCAGGAGAGGGGGAAATTAAGGGGGTGAGGGCATCTGACTTAATACTCCCCATTGACAACCGCCCGCTCCCGTCATACCATTGACGCTAGTGCGGTGCATCTAACGCTTCGTTAGCACGCTCGACAACCATACCGACCCCGTATCGGTGTACGGGGTAAACTCCAGTCGGTATCCAGAGACAGTAGCGCGGACTGGATTCCGGCTTCCGCCGGAATGGAACGAAATATTTGCGAAGCGCCACACCAGTCGTACCCGTGAAAGGAGGCAGCGATGAGCGTCATCAATGAAAAGATAAAGCAGGCAGTTGACGCAATCCCCATCGTGGACACCCACGAGCACACTATGCCCGAATCGGAGCGCGACCAGTATGCCGTCGATTTCGGCTACCTCTTCGGCCATTACAATACCAGCGACCTGGTTTCCGCGGGAATGCCGTCGCAATTGATGGAGGCGGTGCGCCTCCCGATGCACCACTACCGCCGTGTCCACGTCAAGAGGATGAAGTTGCGCCGCCCCCTCGCCGAGCCGGAGCGCAAAGATATGTCACTCGAAGAGCGCTGGCAAGCCCTCGAGCCCTACTGGAACGCCATCCGCAACACCGCCTACGCCAAGCAGACGCTCATCGCCATCAAGGACCTCTTCGGCTTTGATGACCTGAACCGGGATACTTACGGCCCTCTCTCCAAAGTCATCGCCAAGTCGCGGCGGCCCAACTGGTATCACCACGTAATGAAGGACAAAGGCAACATCGCCGTGTCGATTCTCGATGCCCAGATTAGCCAGCCCGACCGCCAGCACTTTGCCCCCGTGATGCGGCTCGACCACTTCATCGCCGTACGCACCCGCGGTGACCTGACCGCCCTCGAGCAGGAGTCCGGAATCTCCATCCACTCGCTCGACGACCTGGTCAAAGCGATGCGACTGACGCTGGAGAAGTATATGGAGGACGGCATCGTCGGCATCAAGAACGGCCTTGCCTACGAGCGCACCCTGAAGTATGACAAAGTGACCCGGACCGAAGCCGAGGCAGTCTTCAACCGCATTGCCAGCCACCTCGGCGAGGGACCGTCCTGGCGGGAAGCCAAACCGCTCCAGGACTATATGATGCACCAGTCGATTCAGGCGGCGATTGAAGCCGGCCTGCCGATGCAAATCCACACCGGGCTCCAGGAAGGCAATGAGAACATCATCACCAACGCCAACCCCACCCTCCTCGTCAACCTGTTCATCGAATACCGCGAGGCGAAGTTCGACCTGTTTCACGGGGGCTATCCCTACATCCACGAGTGGGCGACCCTGGCGAAAAACTTTGCCAATGTTTATGCTGACCAGGCGTGGGTGCACATCATCTCGCCGGAGATTGGCCGCCAGCAGCTCCACGAGCTGATTGAGACCGTGCCCGGGAACAAAATTATGGCTTTCGGCGGCGATGCCGTCACCGTGGAGCTGGCTTATGCCCATTCCCGGATGGCGCGGCAGGTAGTTACCCGCGTCCTCTCGGAAAAGGTGGCCGACGGCTATATGGACGAGGCGGAAGCCATCGCCCTTGCAGGCAGAATACTCAGAGACAACCCGGCGGAGCTGTTCAAGCTGGCGGTGTAGAAGGAGGGTAACGAAATAGCTGTCAGCTGTCAGCTATCAGCTTTCAGTCCTCCCCATTACCCCCAATTTCGGGAAACAAATCGAAGTTGATTAGCAAGGGAGAGGTTAGAAAACAATCTCACTCGATGGCATCCGGAAGGTAAGAGGTTCGAATCCCCACAGGCCCACTTAGGGGGACGATACCGAGAACTCACCGGCGATCTAGCCAAGACTGGCCTGGTAAAGTCTTTTCAATAACCTTCCCTTGGCCGCATAATCATTCTTAAACGAAGGCAATCGGCTTGAATACCTTTTCATTCCACCTTACAATAATGGTCAAGTTTAATAGTTAGGTAGCTTGTGACAGTATGCCTGTAAGAAAAGTCACTATGAAAAGAAAGGATCCTAGAGAGTGATTACCATTCGTAAAGAGCAAAAAGGTGATGCAGAGCAGATACGGCACGTTAATATCCGGGCTTTTGGACAGGCAGCGGAAGCCGACATCGTTGATGCGCTAAGAACAGCTTGCCCCGAAGGCGTATCCTTGGTGGCATTGTATGAAGGTAAGATCATAGGTCATATCCTTTTCACACCTGCGGTAATTGAAGCTAAAGAGAAGAAGAGCAGGGGAATGGGACTAGCTCCAATGTCGGTGCTGCCAGAATTCCAACGTCAGGGAATTGGCACGAAGTTGGTTCAAGCGGGTCTGGATGAGATGAGAAAAGCTCGGCAACCTTTTGTCATCGTACTGGGTCATCCTGCATACTATCCTCGGTTTGGTTTCGTTCGGGCTTCACGTTATGGAATCGTCAGCCAATGGGAAGGTGTACCAGACGAGGCTTTTATGATTCTAGTTTTGGATGAGTCTGAACTCAAGGATGCTTCAGGGACTGGCAGATACCGGGCGGAATTTGACTCTGCTATGTAATAATTATGATAATGTTAAGTATTGCCAGCAAAAACATTCCCACTAATCTTACCGTAAAAGAGGACATCCCCAGCTGAGGGGATTCGAATCGCCCTTCTTGACACTTTCCTCCAGACCCCTTAACATTAGCCGTAAATACCAGAGCGAGGTGACAAATGCTGCGCACTAACCAGGCAAAAGCCAAGATTCTCAACGGCGGCACGGCTTACGGCGTCTTCTGCACCTTCTTTTCGCCGGCGGTGGTCGAGATGGTCGGCCACATCGGGTTCGACTTTGCCCTTCTCGATGCTGAGCACGGGCCAAGCGGTGCGGAAAGCTGTGAGCATATGGTCCGCGCCGCGGAAAACGTCGGCATTGCGCCCTACATCAGGGTCGGGATGAATATCCGCCAGAACATCCTCCGCTATCTCGATATCGGGTCGCTGGGCGTGCAGTTGCCGATGATTAACAATGCCGCCGAGGCGAAGGCGGTGGTGGAAGCCGTCAGGTATCCGCCGCAGGGCAAGCGGGGACTGGCCGGAGTCCGCGCCGCCGACTACGGTCTGACAATTCCCCTCAAGGACTACACCGTCAAAGCCAACCAGGAACTGCTGGTAGTCTCGCAGGTGGAGACAATGGAGGCGGTGAAGAACCTCGATGAGATGCTGGCGGTAGAAGGCATTGATGTTTTCTTCATCGGGCCAACCGACCTGTCGACCTCAATGGGCTACCCCGGGCAGGCCAACCACCCGGAAGTCAAGGCGATGATAGAGAAGCTGGTGGGGCGCATCCGGGCGGCGGGAAAGCCGGCCGGCACCGTCGCCTACAGTCTCGATGCGCTGGCAAGGGCGAAAGAACTCGGCTTCCAGTTCATCGTCCACAACATCATCGCCATGCTAGCGCGCTCGGGCAAGGAGTACCTGGAGAAGGCAAGAAGCTAGGAGAGCAAAATGAAAGACATCAAGAAAGCCCTAAAAAACGGCGAGGTGCTTTTTGGCACCATCATTTGCTCGGGCAATCCGGCAAACATCGAGATTTCCGGGTATCTGGGGTATGACTTCGTCTTTATCGACTCCGAGCACGCCACGCCGAGTCCTTACGGCCGGGAAATGGAGGAGCTAATCCGGGCGGCCTATGCCGCCAATATCACGCCGATTGTGAGAACCATCAGCAACGATGTCAGTCAGGTCAGAAAAGCCCTGGACTTTGGCGCCAAAGGGATTATCGCGCCGTTTATAAACACCAAAGAGGATGCCCAGAGGCTGGTGCGCGCCTGTTTTTTCCCACCCGAAGGCGACCGCGGCGCTTGCCCGGCGATAAGACCAACCAAATACGGCGCGATGAGCTGGTTCGACTTCGTGAAGCAATCGAACGAGGAGACGTTCATCTGCGCGATTCTGGAAAGGCTTCAGGGCGTCAGGAATGTGGCCGAGATTTGTTCGGTAAAAGGCGTCAGCGCGGTCTGGTGTGGCTTCTTTGATTTAGCGATGGAACTGGGAATCCGGCCGAAGGGAGACACCGCCATTTCGGAAACCGCCGGAATGCTGACCGACCCGGTTATTGAGCGTCACACCGATGACGTCATCCGCGCCGCCACGGAAAAGGGTGTCTACGTTGCCAATTTCATCGCGGACCCGAGGTCAGCGCTGGACCTCGTCAAAAGAGGCTGCCGACTAATCGCTTCGCCGCCGGACACCAATATGTTTACCGCTATCGCTAAGAGCTTCCTCGAGGAAAGCCGGGCTGTTCTGAAAGAGGCTAGGCTCCCAAGGGTCCGAATAGGATGACGAGGGTTGTTCCCGGTTAATCACTCCTATTGTCATTCTAAGCCGTAGGCGGAGAGTCCGCAACCCTGAGAGACGGATTCTTCGCTGCGCTCAGAATGACAACGAAGAGAGATTGCTTCGTCGCTGCGCTCCTCGCAATGACAGTGCACTCCCTACCCTATAGCTTCGCTTTTACTGTCTTGACAAACTCGCTGGTGGTGGCTTTGCCGCCCTGGTCGCGGGTCAGGTGCTTACCCTCGCGGTAGACCGCGTAAATGGCATTCTCCAGTCGCGACGCCGCCTCCTTGAAGCCGAGGTACTCCAGCATCATACAACCGGAAAGCATCATCGCGGTGGGGTTGATGATGTTCATCCCAACGATGTCGGGCGCCGTGCCGTGGACGGAGCCGAAGTAGGCGTAGTCCTTGCCGATGCAGGCATTGGGGGCGATGCCCAGCCCGCCGATAAGCCCGGCCGCCCCGTCCGCCAGGATATCGCCGTGCTCATTGGACATCACGACGACGTCGTAGCGCTGGGGATTGATAATCATTTGCTGGCAGAAGTTATCGATGATGACCTGCTCGAAGACAAGGCCGGGGTACTTTTTGACCGTCTCCTCGGTGATGCGGCGGAACATCTCGTCCGACTGCGTCAGCACGTTGTACTTGCAGGCGGCGGTCACCTTGCCTTTACCGCCTCTGGCTTTGCGCTCCAGCGCCAGCTTGCAGGCGTACTCGCAGATGAGCTTCGTCTCCGCCTCGGTAGTGAGCTTGACGGCGAACTTACCCTTCTTATTAGCATCAAGGTGCGTTCCGAGCATTTCGTTGTACAGATTGAGCGGCGCCAGGAGACTGATATCGCCCTCATAGCCGGGATAAAGCCCTTCCAGGTTCTCGCGCAGGATGATGAAATCGATGCCCTCCGGGTTTCTGAGAGGACTTCTCAGCCCCGCCACGTAGCGGGTGGGGCGGACATTGGCGTAGCACCACTTCCCCCAGCGCAGATAGCCGTGGACGCCGCCCAGGGTGCGCGTGGACCCCATGAGCGAACAATCGGCTTCATCGATTGCCTTCTTCGTCGCTGCCGGGAAGATTTCACCGAATTTGGCCATCGCTTCATCGTTCACGGCGGTATGGACGAACTCGATGCCCAGTTTCATACCATCGATGACTTCAACGGTCGGCAGGACGACCTCCGGGGAAGCATCATCGCCTTTGACAACACAGACTCTTTTAGTCACGTTACCTCCTTTATAAGATGCGGTTAAGAGTATACCCCACCAAGAAGAAACAGACAAACAGAAGTGGTATTTGTCATTGCGAGCCCTTCGCTCCTGTTGCTCTAAGCGAAGCTGACAGTCTCGGGGCGCTCAGGGCAGGCTCCGCGAAGCAATCCCTCCCCGAGATGCTTCACTTCGTTCAGCATGACATTTGTTGAGATTGCCATCCTTCACAGTGTGAAGGACTACGCTCCTCGCAATGACAGCAGGTAAAAAGAGACAGGCAACCAGCAGAGATACTTGTCATTGCTACGAAAATAGAATTTGTCATTCTGAGCCGCAGGCGAAGAATCCGCAACCCTGAGAAACGGATTCTTCGGTCGCTGAGTTTACACTGAGCGAAGCGAATGTGCTCCCTCAGAATGACAGTTCGCTGTCGGAACAGCTATTTTCATCCTTTGTGGTGCCCCGATGCAATGGGGCATGAGAGATTGCAAGGAAAATAGATGAACCACCTAAAAAGTGTCATTCCGGTCCTTCAGCTGAAGGAGAATCCAGAAGCTATTGAGTCTGGATTATCGGGTCAAGCCTTCAGGCTGAATCAGGCTGAAAAGCCCGACAATGACGACAGGACTACCACTCAAAAAGAGACAGGCAACCAGTAGAATCGACCGATTGCCTGTCTCTCAGGAGGAAGTAAAGGTCAATCTCTGCTTTCCAATATCCAGTATGCCAGACCGCCAACCGTGAGAACATCCGTAAGGGTACGTAAATCATGGCTCAACCATACGTAATTGCCCAAAATCCTCGAAAAAGATTATAATCTTGTGGAACAGGGAGGGCTTATGCCAAAGCTACTTGAATACCAGGGCAAGGAACTGCTGAAGAAAGCCGGCGTGCCGGTGCCGGAAGGCTATATCGCCACCACCCCGACTGAAGTCGGGGCCATCACCCGCAAAATGGGCAAGCCGGTGGTCATCAAAGCCCAGGTGGGCGTCACCGGCCGGGCGGGTGCCGGCGGCATCAAGTTCGCCGATAACGCTGAGGAAGCGGAGAAAATCGCTGGCGAAATTCTCGGCAGGGACATCAAGGGGCAAAAGGTGGCAAAAGTCCTCGTTCAGGAGAACCTGCCCATCAAAGACGAGTATTACGCCAGCGTCATCGTCAACGATTCCTACAAGGTGAAAGGCCCCGTGCTGATGTTCAGCACCAAAGGCGGCACCGGCATCGAGGAAATTGCCGCCAAGTACCCGGAGAAGGTCGCCACGCTGAATGTGGATATTCTTACCGGTCCATCAGCGAAGGACATCACAGGACTGCTGACCAAACTCGGCGTGGCCGCGGCACTGCGTAAACCGCTGAGCGCTCTCATTTCCGGACTCTACCAGGTCTTCCGCGAGTACAGCGCCCGCAGCGCCGAAATCAACCCCATCGCCATCACCACGGACGGCAAAGCCTACGCCCTCGATTGCCATGTTGTCGTCGACGAAGCCTCCGTCTTCAGGCACCCGGAGCTGGAAATCGATTTCCCCCGCGATATTGGCCGCCCACCGACGGAGCTAGAACGAATTGCCTGGAAAGTGGAGGATAAAGACTACCGCGGCATCGGCTACTTCGTCCAGATGGTGGAGGGCTTCAAGGCGGGTGAAGGCGTCGTTGGTTTTCACGGGCTGGGCGGCGGCGGGGCAATGCTCGGCGCGGACGCCCTGATGCGCCACGGACTGAAGATTGCCGACTATGCCGATACGAGCGGCAACCCCACCGCATCCAAGGTCTACCGCATCGTCAAACTCATCTTCTCCCAGCCGAATATCGATGGCTACATCCTGATGGGCGCTTCCATTGGCAACCAGGAGCAGTGGCATCACGCCCATGCGCTGGTCAAAGCTCTGCGCGAGGAACTGAAAGACCGGCCCGGCTTCCCGGTCATCATTCTCATCGCGGGCAACAAAGAGGCGGAATCACTGGAAATAATGAGAGACGGATTAAAGGACATGCCTGCCCGGATTGAGTTATACGGCCGCGACTACGTGTATAACGTCGATTTCATCGCCGAGCGGATGCGGGAGATGGTGGCGGAGTATCGCGGCGGGAAAGAGAGAAAGTAGATGGATGGTATTGAGTTTTCCTTCCGCACCGGGAAAATAACGATTGATTATGAGAAGTGCCGGGAGTGCCAGAATATGGCCTGCGTCAAAGCCTGCAGCCTCTTCGGCACCACGCTATACCGCATTCAGCAGGGCAAGCCAGTGCTCATCTTCAACCACGAGGAAACGGGCCGTCGCTGTATTGAAGACCTCACCTGCGAGCTCTACTGCCAGAGGTACGGCAACAAAGGCCTGAAGATTGAGCTGGATATGCTCGGGCTGGACGAATACCGGAAGAAAGTCGGAATGGCTTAACGGAGTCAGAAATGTCGATATTGATTGATGAAAAGACCACAGTCCTGGTCCAGGGAATAACAGGGCGGGAAGGGACCGCGCGCACCCGCTTCATGCTCGATTACGGCACGAAGGTGCTCTGCGGCATCACGCCCGGAAGGGGCGGGAGTGAGGTGTGGGGCGTCCCAGTCTACAACACGGTCAAGGAAGCCTTCCAAGCCCACGGCAAAATCGAGGCGAGCGTGACGTTTGTGCCCGGTCCGCAGGTCAAAGATGCCGTGGTGGAAGCTATCGAAGCCGGCGTCAAACTGATTCTCGTTCCCGCCGAGCGCGTCCCCCTCCACGATATTCTGGAAATGGTTGCCCACGCCCGCAAGAAGAGAAGCCGCATCGTGGGTCCCGGTTCTCTGGGCTTAATCAGCCCGGAAAAGGCGGCGATGGGCTGGCTGGGCGGCAGTGGCGAGTTTGCCCGCGAGATTTTCCGGCCGGGCCCGGTGGGAGTGATGTCCCGCAGCGGCGGCCAGACGAGCACGGTGACCTGGAGCCTGATGAAGGCCGGCATCGGCATCACCACGGGAGTGCATATCGGCGCCGAACCGATTGTGGGTTCGAGCTTCGCCGAGCTACTGCCCCTATTTGAAAAGGACAGGGACACGAAGGCAGTGGTACTCTTCGGGGAAATCGGCACAGTGGCCGAAGAAGAAGCCGCCGAGGTCATCAAAGAAGGGCTGTTCACCAAGCCTCTGGTCGCCTATATATCGGGCCGCACCCTGCCTAAAGGGATGCGCTTCTCGCACGCCAGCGCCATCATCGAGGGCGGGCGCGGCACTGCCGAGAGCAAGGTGAAAGCACTGGAGAGCGTGGGGGCAAAAGTGGTGGAGAGTCCCCAGCAAATCGCCACCACCATCGCGGCAATCCTGAAAGGCGGTGCAAAATGATGGTCTTGAGGTCGCTCCTCTTTGTCCCGGGCCACATTATGCGGATGATTCACAAGGCGGCTACCCTACCCGCCGACGCGATTATCTTCGACCTGGAGGACGCGGTGCCCCTCCCCGATAAGGAGACGGCGCGGGTACTGGTGCGCGATACGATGGCCGCGGTGAAGTCGGGCGGGGCGTACATTTTTGTCCGCATCAATGCCCTGACCACCAATCTCACCGCCGAGGACATTAAGTACGTTGCCACGAAGGACCTCGACGGCGTACTCCTATCGAAAGCAGAGCAAGGGCCGGACGTGTGCCAGGTCGCCGGCTTGCTTGAAGCAAGGGAGAAGGTGTTGGGACTGGCGACAGGGACTTTCAAGATAATCCCCCTCGTGGAGACGGCGAAGGGCGTCATCAACGCCTATGAGATTGCCGCCGCGAGTGTCCGCACGGTGGCGGTGGGCTTCGGGGCGGGCGACTATTATCGAGATTTGGGACGGAGCGTGGCTTCCCTGACCCCTGAGCAGACCGAGTTGCTGTACGCGCGGTCGCAGACGGTGGTGGCGAGCCGCGCCGCGGGTGTTCCAGCGCTGGATACCGTTTTCTTCGGGCAACTGACCGACAAGGAAGGACTCGCCCGTGAGGCCCAGCACGCCCTTCAGCTCGGCTACAAGGGCAAGATGACCATCCATCCCGACCAGGTTGACGTTGTGAACCGGATATTCTCGCCGCCGCCGGAAGAAGCGGAGTATGCCCGCAAGGTCGTTGCCGCCTTCGAGGAAGCACAGTCGCGGGGGCTTGGAGCAATCTCTTTCGAGGGCAAGATGATTGACGTTATGAACTACCGGCAGGCGAAGGACCTGGTCAATTTCGTGGACATCATCAGCGAGCGGGAAAAGAAACGGGGGCAAACGCCTTACGTTAGCATATTCAAGTTCTTTGAAGCGATGGGCTAGGCGCTGACCAGCTACCAGCGAGATAAGTGAAACAAGACCGGCGCCCTTACGCACACCCAAAGGCTTTAACGGCGCCTACCTTGCCCAGCTAAGATTCCTTCCGATCAGCAGCTCGACCATTTCCGCATGGTGCGTGTTCTGCATCGGGATCGCTACCACTTCGAAACCGTGTCGGCCCGCCATCGCCCGCACGCCTTCCGCGTTGTCGTAGGTCATCAGGAAATCGCCACGCAGGGTGCCCGCCAGTGTGAACAGCGCTTCGTGGTCGAGTTCGTTGTAGGTATACAGGCGGGTTCCAGCTTTCTTGCCTGAAGCGGTATAAGGCGGATCAATAAAGAAAACCGCGTCTGACCGTTCCGCGTGCTGACGCATGACATTCAAGCCATCCCCTTGCACAAACTCTATTCTGTCCCTGATCTTGCCGATGTCACGTATACGCCGCGCTAAGGTGTGAGGATACCAGCGGGAGGCGATACCCTTTCCATTCTCCCCATGCTTGATAAGCCCCGCTCCCGGAGCCATGATTCCGCCGTGACTCGTGCGGTTCCGGAGCAAGGTTCTGAACGCTATCTCGCGCAAAGAACCACCACTCTTGCTTAGTTCTTCGGCAATAGATTCGGGAGTGATCTTGAAGTTCAAGACACGGTCTGCCAGCCACTCTGCTTCGCCGTTCAGTAGCGCCTGCCAGACACTTGCGATCAGTTCATCCAATTCAACCAGCAGAACTCTCCTCGCAAGTCTCTCAAATGCCACCGTCAGGCCTACTATGCCTCCACCAGCAAATGGTTCCACCAGCAACTCGGGTTTCTTTGGGAAACTGTCGAACCAACATCTGATTTGCGGAATTAGCCACGTCTTGCCGCCTGGATAGCGAAACGGGCTCCTCTGCGGCACCGAAGCAACATTGACTACTCGTTTCGAATTGGCTAGATCGACAAGTTCAAGTTGGTGCACTTAGTCCCCCATATCAATTGTTTTCGTGTCGGGCGGATTGCTGGTTTCGAGTTTTTCATCAAGCTTCTCCTGCAGCCTTTCAATGAATTCCACCGGCTCGCCAACATCAGGCCGGGTTATTTGATCCAGTGACTCACTGAATATCGTGTAGACTACTCTTCGCTTCCTAAGCAGGTACTGGGTTTTCGCCGTATTCAACTCTAGGTCATAGATAAGCCATGCAACATCAGCGTGTCTCAAATCTGTTTCATGCAAATCAGGAAGCGTTGCGAAGAATCCCTCGTCGAGGGCAACTGCAATCTTCTTGTGCCAAGCGTTCAAAATTCCGCCTTTGTATAGTAGCTGTGGAGCAAGACGCTTCCGGCTTGACGACAGGTAGTCGGGGCGGGGGTAGTTTGTCTCCTTTCGCCAGTCCATGTTAGCTCGAGAAGCGGGATTCGCCATGTAATGCTCGAAGGGTCTGCGCACGTTTCCTGAGATGTATACGGCCTGCACTTCTAGTGCACCGAAGTCTGTAACTTTACCCGCAGCGTCGTACGCGACAAGGACCATATCAATATTCCCGGCCATGTTCCCATTCTTATCATTGAGCCGGACTTCGGTCAATGATGTCCATGAAGTACCTTCCTGGAAGAAAAATGAGGCGGCATCCTCCGCTATCAACCAATCTTGGCGAAAGCGTATTGGGCAGGTGATCGCTAGAGAGTCATCGTGGAACACACTGCAAACCCCCAGCGGATTGTCCGCTTTGTCCTTCGTGCAATTCGGGACTTTGTTGTTGAAGGGGCAAAGCTTGAACTTGCGATATCTCGTGGCATCGGCGGACAGATTTGCTGTGGGGAACCCGAAGACCTCTGCCAGTGGATGATTAGGCATTTCGCTCATCACTAAATTCTACCATACTATGCCGTCTTAAATATATCCTTGTTGACCATCCTTGCCGATTCTAGGGCAGGGATGTCTCTGGGTACGGCAATCCAACACTCTGAGAGATAAGCGCAGTTGCCGCTGCACGAAACTGACTTTTGTGTAGTCTTTCCGCGTCAAACAAAAACTCATAATGTTACTTCCACCCTGAAGGGTAGGAATTGGGTGTTATTGTGACTACATGGTTAAGAGGAGCTAGCGCCCCTCTTAGCGCCCCGCTTCTGGTGAATTCCAGGCTAACAACCCTCTTAGACGCCCCACCCTTGTTTCGGATTTCGTATTTAGGATTTCGGATTTCTCTCCCATCCCTCCTTTTACCTATGACCAAATAGCTATTGTATTGAAGGCTGAAGCTAGATAAGATTGCTCTTGCACTCTGTGCCCTGGAAAAGGAGCGGAATCTAGCTATGACGACCACACCGCTGAAGGACCCGCGCGTCAAATCGAGGCTGCGCAAGCACCTCATCCCGCCGGAGGCCCTGCTGTTTGTCCCGGAGGGAGTCGCCCGCAAGTACTCCGCCATGCCCCTCGAGGTCAGTGGCGACGTCCTGCACGTGGCGATGTCCAACCCGTCCGATATCATCGCCCTCGAGGCACTGGCCACCCGTACCCAGATGCGCATCGAGCCAGAGCAAGCCAGCCCGGAAGAGATTGCGGAAGCCATCGATTTCAACTACCAGTCCTACGAGGAAACCGAAAAACAGTTCTCCAATGTTACTTTGCCGGAAGCGACCGAAGAGCTGTCCAAGCTCAATGTCGTCACCGATGCGCCGGTGGCACAGGCGCTCACCCTGATGATTGATGAAGCCGTCAAGGCGCGCGCCTCGGACATTCACATCCAGCCTCAGGAAGATGCACTGCGCGTCCGATGCCGCATCGACGGCACACTTCAGGAAACGCTCACGCTACCCCTGAAGACGGCGATACCGCTCATTTCCCGCATCAAGATTCTGGCCAATATGAACATTGCCGACCACCACCGCGCTCAGGACGGCCAGTTCTCTATCAAGACCCGGAACCGCAAGTCGGTGGACATCCGCGTCGCCACTATTGCCACGGTCTACGGCGAGATGGCCGTGCTCCGCCTCCTCGATAAGTCCCGCATCAACATGAAACTGTCCGAGCTGGGTTTTCTTCCCGCCGGCCTGGCGAGGTACGAAGAGATGCTCAAAGTCCCGCACGGAATGATTCTGGTCAGCGGGCCTACCGGCGCCGGCAAGACCACCACTCTCTACGCCTCCCTGAACGGCATCGACCACGCCGGACGCAACATCATCACCATTGAAGACCCGGTGGAGTACCGCTTCAAGCATATTAACCAGGTGCAGGTGAACCCGCGGGCGGGACTTACTTTCGCCAGCGGCCTGCGGTCGATTCTGCGACTCGACCCCAATGTCATCCTGGTCGGTGAAATCCGTGATGACGAGACCGCCAAAATCGCCGTACAGTCGGCGCTCACCGGACACCTGGTCCTCTCGTCAATTCACGCCAATGACGCCGTCGGTGTCATCCTGCGCCTTCTCGACCTGGGCATCGAGCCGTTCCTGGTCTCGTCCGCCCTCATCGGCGTGGTGGCGCAGAGAATGGCGCGCCGCATCTGTCCCGAATGCGCCCGCCCCATCGAAGTCCCCCTCATCGAGCAGGTCAGCTACAAGCGGGAGATAGGCGAGGAGCGCAAGCAGTTCGTCTACGGCGCCGGCTGCAAATCCTGCGCCGGAACGGGCTACCAGGGGCGCACGGGCATATTTGAAATCCTGCACATGAGCGATAACATCCGCACGATGATACTGAACGGCACCACTGCCGCCGAACTGCGCACCCAGGCGGTCAAAGAGGGAATGATTCCCATCATTGGCGCCGGGATGATTAAGGTCAAGGCAGACATCACCACCCCCGCCGAAGTCCTGCGCAACGCTTACGCCATCGAGTAGGTGAAGATATGGTGTACCGGTATATTGCTTATCGTGAAAGTGGCGAGCTGGTCAAGGGCAGGCTGAACGCCCGGACCGAAGAGGCCGCCGCCGACCTGTTGAGCTACGCCGGCTACAAGGTCGTCAACCTCAAGCCCTTTGCGCCATTCTTCAGCCTGGGCAAGCTGGCCGATTCCTTCTATCGCGTCAAGCCAGGGGAAGTCGTCCTGCTTTACCGCCAGCTGGCAATGCTCCTGGAATCAGGCATCAATATTGTCAGCTGTCTGGAGATGTTGAGAGACCAGGCGGCCAATCGCGCGCTCAAGAGCGTCCTGACCGATGTTATTGCCGACCTCCGCGCCGGCAACCAGCTTTCCGCCGCCCTCGCCCGGCACCCCAGCGCCTTCTCGCCGATGTATTGCCGGCTCATTGCCGTGGGCGAGCAGACCGGCGGCCTGGAGACCGTGCTCAAACAGATTGCCGACTATATGGAGAAAGAAGCCGCCACCGCCCAGAACGTCAAGAACGCCCTGATGTATCCCGTTATCACTTCCATCGTCACGGTTATCGTCATTATTATCCTGGTCACCTACGCCCTGCCCGCCTTCGGCGACCTGTACAACTCGCTGGGCGTGGAGCTCCCCACACCGACCAAAATGCTCATCGACACTGCCAACCAGCTCAAGACCAACGGCTTGTTCATCACCATGGGCGTACTGCTGATTTTGATTCTGGGAATGGTCTACGTGCGGACGCCCAACGGCCGCTACAAGTGGGACGAGTTCCTGTTGACGATGCCTGTCCTCGGCCGAATCAACCACCTCAGCGAGCTTGCCCAATACTGCCAGAGCCTGTCCCTGCTCTTCCGCGCCGGTCTCCCCCTGACCGAGGCGGTAGGCCTGGTGATACAGAGCAGTGACAATAAGGCAATGGCGAAGGCGTTGTCCGGTGTCCAGCACGATATGGTCAAGGGTGAAGGTCTCTCCATACCAATGGCGAAGAGCAAACTCTTCCTGCCGATGATGGTGCAGATGGTCAAAGTGGGGGAGGAGACGGGCAACCTGGATACCACCCTGCAGGCGGTCTCCCGCAGCTACGAGGCGGAGGCGGAAGACAAGACTAAATCGCTCATCGCCCTCATCCAGCCGGCGATGACCCTGCTCATCGGCGTTATTATCGGGCTTATTGCCCTGTCGCTCACCTCGGCGATGTACTCGCTGTACGGGAAGGACCTCTAAGATGTCGATTCTGAGGAAACTGCACGGTCAGAGAGGGGTGAGCCTGGTGGAGACGGTGGTGGCGCGAATTGCTGCCGATGCGCTAATCGACCCGCTGGGGGAAGTGTATATCATCGCCTGGCAGACGGTGAACTTTTGAGGAGTGGAGTATGAAGCTGAGTAAAGCCAGCTGGCTGTTTCTGATAATCGGCGTCTTCGTCATTGTCATCGTGGCGCTGGGAGCGGTGCGCTCCAAGCAGGTCGTCGAGCAGAGGGAGTTGAACCAGGAACTCGCCACGGCGCAGGTGAAGCTGAGCGGGATGCAAATCGAACAGCTGACCGTGAAGAAGACAGCCTTGGAAAAGCAGTTGAATGACACGATGGCGCAATCGAAGACCGACCGTGAACTCCTCTCCCAGCCCATTGACAGTCTCGAAATCGGCAACGCGCTGTTCCGGCTGGCGACGGCTTACGGTGTCCAGGTCACTGAGGTCACCTCCTCGGGAACAAGCGCCGTCAACCTGGAAGGAGTCAAGTGTTCGGCGCTGTCAATCAATGCCCGGGTGAAGGGCGACGTGACGCCGCTGGTCAGCTTCATCAGCGAGCTCAACAATGAACTCAAAACCGGCGTCATCAAGCAGGCGGACATAACCATCCCCGCCGCGGCTGGAGACCAACCGACGGCAAACATCCAGCTCTCGATTTATACATACCAAGAGGGTTAGGCAATGGCGAAGAAGATAGTAACGTTGTACATCGATGATACCAGTATCCGGCTCCTGGTCACCAGTGGCCGCAAGGTCAAGAAGTGGGTGGACGTGCCCCTCCAGCCGGGTCTGGTGAAGAACTCCGTCATCCTGAAGGAAGCCGATGTTGCCGCCAAAATCAAGCAAATTCTCAAAATGCAGAAGGTGAAGGAAAAGAAGGTGGTGGTGGGCATCAGCGGTCTGCACTGCCTGTCCCGGCCCATCACCCTGCCCCAACTGCCGCGGGATATGCTCGAGGAGGCGGTGCGGCGCGAGGCAAAACGCCTGCTGCCCATCCCCCTGGAACAGCTCTACCTCACCTATGAGACTATTTCCGCTCCCGAGGGCAAGACCCAGGTCTTCCTTATCGCCCTCCCCACCAAGTCGGCGGATGCCCTGTTCCGGATGCTGCACGAGGCCGGCCTCAAGACCCAACTGATGGATATGAAACCCCTCCTCCTCGCCCGCGTGGTCAAGGACAAGACGGCCATAATCGTTGATGTCCAGTCTACGGAATTTGATATTGTCGTTATGGCCGATGGTGTCCCCCAGCCCATCCGCACCGTCTCCCTGCCCGGGGAGTCGCTCGCCTGGCAGGAGAAACTGCCGCTAATACGGGAGGAGATGGACCGCACCATCAAGTTCTTTAACTCCAACAACCCGGACAAACCCCTCCTTTCCAGCGTGCCCGTCTTTGCCTCCGGAGCGCTGGCCGATGAACCGGACCTGTGCCAGACCCTCTCTGACGACCTGGGACATCCGGTCTTTATTCTGGCCTCGCCACTGGAGCTGCCGGAAGGACTCGACCCGAACCGCTACATCGTCAACATCGGTCTCGTGGTCAAGGGCCTGGCGGAGGAGGGCCAACCCGTGCCGCTGGTCACCAACCTGAACATCCTGCCCGCCCCCTACCGACCCGAGCCAATCTCCTGGCCGAAGGTCATCGCCCCGCCGGCGGCGGCGGTGGCGGTGGGCCTACTGGCTTTCATGGTGATGGTTATCCAGAGCGCCTCGGCGAATGTCGCCCAGACGAGCGGTCAGCTCGATACCACCACCCAGCTCATCCAGCAGAGACTACAGCAATCGCAGGAGCTGAAGAACAAAATCACCGAGCTGGAGAAGAAAATTGCCAACGCCGAGACTTCCGGCAAGAACTTCATCGCCGCCGTGGACAGCATCAAGAGCCAGAGAGAAAGCCTGAACGGTAACCTGGACCTCGCCGTGAAGACGCTGCCCGTTGGCGTGACCTTGAGCGCCCTGGGCCAGTCAAAGGGCGTTATGACCATCAAAGGCTGGGCGCCCACCGAGAAGGAAATCCTCTCTTACCTGGAAAGTCTCGACACCAGCAACCGCTTTGCCGAGATTACCATCACCGGACTGACCAGGTTGGAGAGCGGCGGTATGAACTTCACGTTGACGCTCAAGACGGGAGGCCAGAAGTAATGGGTATTTTCACCATCATCAACCAGGCGATGAACCGGCGCGCTTCTGACGTGCACCTTGTTGCCGGCAGTCCGCCCCTCCTCCGCATCGATGGCTCGCTCGACCCCCTGCCCGATGCCTCTCCCCTGGCGCCGGAAGACATCGATGAGTGTTTCAACCAGATAACCACCGACAAGGAAAAGGCGAACTTTGAGCGGCGGATGGAGCTGGACTTCGGCTATTCCCTTCCCGGCGGGCGGATGAGATGCAACGCCTCAAAACAGCGCGGCACCACCGCACTGGTTATCCGCCTCCTGCCCCTCACCGTCCCCACCCTCGATGAGCTAGAGCTGCCCCAGATGTGCAAGGAGCTGATTCTGCGTCCCAGAGGACTGATAATCGTCAGCGGGCCGACCGGAAGCGGCAAATCGACCACCCTCGCCTCGATGATTAACTATTTGAACAGTTTCAAGAGTCGCCGGCTGGTTACCATCGAAGACCCCATCGAGTATATGTACACCAACAACAAGTGCACCATTACCCAGCGCGAGCTGGGCGCCGATACTCATTCCTTCGCCGAGGCGCTGAGACATGTCCTCCGCCAGGACCCGGACGTCATCCTGGTGGGCGAAATGCGCGACCTGGAGACGGCGGCGGCCGTGCTCACCGTGGCCGAAACGGGCCACCTGGTGCTGACCACGGGCCACGCCCCCAGCGCCTCGCAGGCCGTGGAGCGCGTCATCGACCTCTTTCCACCCCACGAGCGTCACCTGGCACAGACCCGTCTCGCTTCCCTGCTCCTGGGCATCCTGTGCCAGGCGCTCGTGCCGAGGGCCTACAGCACGGGCCGGGTGGCAGCGGTGGAGATTATGCTGGCCAATCCGGCGGTGAAAAACCTCATCCGGGAAGGCAAAATCTACCAGCTGCCCAACACCATCCGCATGCACAACCAGATTGGGATGCAGTTGCTCGACCAGGCGCTCATTGACCTGTACCGCAAGCGCCTCATCAGCACGGAAAACCTCTTTGCCTTCTGCAACGATAGGGATGAGGTGGCGCAGGTCTGCAGCGAAGCCAAGGTGGGGTAGGCTAATTCAAAAGGCACGTCCAAGAGGCGCCAGGCTTGCCGCCACTTAATACAAACGTATTAGAACTTGATTCATCGCCTTAAACAAAAGTGCCGGTCATTGCGAGCCCTTCGCTCCTGTCACTCTGACCCCGATGCAATCGGGGGAAGAGTCTCGGGGCGCTCAGGGCAGGCTCAGCGAAGCAATCCGCATCCCCATCATTCACAGACGGATTGCTTCCCCTTCTGTGGAAGGGTCGCAAATGACAAATCATGTACCATTATGTGCGCTTAATATAGTCTGAGGCGTCCAAGAGAGGCGAAGCTCCCCTTTTTCTTTTCGGTGAGGTTGCCTTCTTGTCTCTTCCATGAAAGAGGCGACTAAAACAGCCCCAGGTACCAGTCGAGGATGTCCTGTCCCCAGTAGAGCGTCGCGATTGTTGCCAGCGATAGGAACGGCCCGAAGGGGATGGCGTCCTTGCGCTTCTTGATTTTGAGCAGGAGCAGCATTGCCGCCACCAGCCCGCCGCCGATGACCCCCATCAGCAAAGCCACCAGCACAAGCGGAAAGCCGGTGACCAGCCCGATGAGCGCCGCCATCTTGACATCGCCCCACCCCATTCCCCGGGGATAGACCAGCACCGGGAGCAGCAAGAAGGCAAACCCGATGCCGCCGCCAATCAGGCTGT
>Ga0315296_10001261_pt1 | contig 22059 bp, 19 predicted proteins | sample YL17G14_18_MG_FD_203921 | JGI IMG/M metagenome (GOLD analysis project Ga0315296, IMG submission 203921) | Sediment microbial communities from Yellowstone Lake, YNP, Wyoming, USA - YL17G14_18 | ecosystem: Environmental > Aquatic > Freshwater > Lake > Sediment | place: USA: Wyoming | collected...
AATGGGACCCCGTTCGCCGCGGACTTCCAGCAGATAGAGGCTGAGCAGGGCGAAGACCTGGAGCTGGGTGACGAAATTCCCCTTCTCATCGATGACGCCCATACGGTCGGCGTCGCCGTCGGTGGCTAGCCCGACGTCCGCTTTGCGCCGCCTCACCGCCGCCGAGAGCTTTTTCAGGTTATGGGCAATCGGCTCGGGCTGAATGCCGGGGAAGAGGGGGTTTCTTTCCCCGTTTATCTCGGTCAGCGCTAACGCTCCGCCGTCAAGAAGCGATTTCAAATAGCCGGCGCCAGCGCCGAACATTGAGTCGTCCACCACTTTGAGGCCTGATTTCCGTATGTCATCAAGGTCAACCAGCTTCTCAACCTGCTTGAAATAGACCCCGTCAAGGTCGGTTGTTTCCACCAGCCCCTCCCCCACCAGCTTAGCAAGGGGCTGTCGACTGATTTTACCCCCCTCAAAAGTCTGGTTGATGAACTTGACGATTTGGGCAGTGACTTCGTCCGGGGCGCTGGCGCCCTGCTCCGTCTTGTACTTGAAGCCGTTCCACTTGCCCGGGTTGTGACTGGCGGTGATAATGATGGCGCCGCCGGCCTTTTTTGCCAGGACACCAAAGCTGACGACCGGCGTGGGAGTGGCTTTGGGGCAGAGGTAGACTTTTACGCCGTTAGCGGCAACCACCTCGGCGCAGGCGGCGGCGAAGTCCTCGGAGGCAAAGCGGGTGTCATAGCCAATCACCAGCCCGCGACCGGCCAGGCCCGACTGCTTGAGGTAGCCGGCGACGCCCTGGGCGCAGGCACGCACGTTATCGAAGGTAAAGTCTTCAGCGATAACCGCCCGCCAGCCGTCCGTGCCGAATTTAATGGGGTTTTTGATACCTCACCCCCTTGTCTCCCCCTCTCCTGGGAGGAGAGGGGGAGACATTTTTCAAGAGGGGCTAGCGCCCCTCTTAACGCCCCGCTTCTTACTTCCACTGTCATTGCGAGTCCTTCCGCAGAAGGACATGGCAATCTCAATGAACAATGACCACAGGGAATTGCCACGTCCCTGCACTCCCCGCAACAACATCTAACGCCCTACTTCCCCGCCTCTTTCCTCAGCGCCTCGACCATATCCAGCTTTTCCCAGGGCAGGTCGATGTCATCACGCCCAAAGTGCCCGAAGCAGGCCGTCTGGCGGAAGATAGGCCGGCGCAGGCTGAACCGCTCGATGATGGCCGCTGGACGCATATCGAAATGCTTGCTGATGAGCTTGCCGATGGTATCACAGTCCACTTTCTCCGTGCCGAAGGCCTCCACGGAGATAGAGGTCGGGTGCGCCACGCCAATGACATAAGCCACCTGGATTTCCAGCCGGTCGGCGAGACCCGCCGCCACGATATTCTTGGCGATATAGCGGGCCATATAGGCGCCGGAGCGGTCGACCTTGGTAGGGTCTTTACCGGAGAAGGCGCCCCCGCCGTGCCTCGCCACACCACCATAGGTGTCGACCAGGATTTTCCGCCCGCTAAACCCGCTATCGGCCACCGGCCCGCCAACCACGAAACGCCCCGTGGCGTTCACGTAGTAATTAGTGGCTTTATCAAGGTATTTTGCCGGGACGATGGGTTTGATGACATCTTTGAGGACATCCTGCGTAATCTGTTCATGCGTGACGGTGTCATCATGTTGACAGCCAATGACAACCGAATCAATACGTTTGGGAACACCTCTTTCATAAACGACCGTCACCTGCGATTTACCGTCAGGTCGCAGGTAAGGGATAACCTGCTTCTTTCTGGCTTCCGCCAAACGCTGAGTAAGTTTGTGCGAGAGAGAGATTGTTAACGGCATGAAGTCCGGCGTTTCGTTACAGGCGAAGCCGACCATCATACCCTGGTCGCCGGCGCCGAGCGCGTCATACTTGTCTTTCGAACCCGCCTTAGCCTCGCGGGACTTGCTGACACCCAGAGAAATGTCCGGCGACTGCTGGTTGATGGAAACAATGACACCGCAGGTGCGGTACTCAAATCCGTATTCCGGTTTCACGTAGCCGATATCTCGGATAACGCTGCGCGCCACCTGCGGGATTTCCACATAAGTCTTCGTGGTTATCTCACCCATGACAAAGAGGAGGCCATTGGTTACTCCCACATCGCAGGCAACGCGTGCTGCGGGGTCATCTTTGATGATAGCGTCCAGAACCGCATCAGCGACCTGGTCGCAGATTTTGTCCGGGTGCCCCTCGCAGACCGACTCCGAGGTAAACATATAGTATGGTGAGCAGGTAAAATTGTTCGCAGTGGCCATCTTTCCTTCCTTTCTTTGACCTACATTACTTGACGGGTAATCATTCGTCAAGTCTCTCTATCTGAACGAGACAGCTATTACAGGCAAAAGCGCCCCCCGGCGACGCCTGGTCTCTCGTCAGCACATTGACACAGCCAGCGAGGTCGGCGCCTTTGCCATCTGGCGTGAACCAGATGCCCGCGTCAAGGCTGGCCACTCCGGGCATAATCTGCCCGGTGACTTTAGCCTTTACAACGAGCTGGCCTCTCTTATTATACACCCTGACTTTATCGCCATTTCTGATACCTCGTGCTCGCGCATCAGCCGGGCTCAGCCAGAGACTGTCATCAGCCGAGGCTTTCAGACGGGGGATATTATCCAGGGAGGAGTTGACTCTCAATCTGGCGTGCGGGCTGACCATCTGGACCGGGTACTTCTCCCTGACCGGGTCGCTATGCCCTTCCCACGCCTCAATATACCTGGGTATCGGGGGAATAGAAGGGTTATTCATCTCGGCGAGCTTCTGGCTGTAGATTTCGATTTTGCCGGAGGGCGTCGGGAAAGGGTGGTGAGCCGGGTCTTCAACCTGCTCTCTGAAGGCGACCCATGGCCGGTCAAGCTTGACGCGATGGACTCCCTCGCGCTTGAAGGTCTCGTAGTCCGGCAAATCAGGCGTCGCCGCGACGAACTCCCTGAGCCACTCTTCGTCCGACTTGTTATTGTAATCGGGAATGCCCAGCCGGGAAGCCAGCGCCGTGAAGATGGCCAGGTCCGACTTCGTTTCCGGCACCGGTTCGATGGCTTTGTCCATGTGAATAAAGTAAGGCCCGCCCAGCCACGGTTGACCGATATCCACCCGCTCCAGGGCGGTGCTTACCGGCAGGACAATATCGGCAAATCGGGCGGTGGGCGTCAGGAAGCGCTCGTGTATCACCGTGAACTCGGGCGATTTGAGCGCGGCGATACCCTTGTTGGCATCCAAAAACTGGGTCAGCATATTGCAACCCACGATATAGAGCAGTCTGATATCGCTGGGGTAGCCGCCGGACTTCCCTCTCAGCAGGGCGTCAAAGACCTGGGTGACGTGGACTGTGGGGAACGGACCATCCGGCACCGGTAGTGTCTTGGCAAGATAACCCAGCGGGATGCGGCCCGAGCCGCCGGCGGCATACCCGCCGGTGATGCCGATGTTGCCCGTCATCGCCGCCAGGGTGCTTGCCGCGTGATGGTACTGCTCGCCGAAGGCAGACCTTCCCGGCGCCCAGCTGGCGAACAGGACGGCGGGTTTGGTCGTGGCATATTCCCGCGCCAGTTGCGTTATCGTGGCGGCAGGCACGCCGGTGATGGCTTCCGCCCAAGAAGGCGTCTTGGGTACGCCATCCTCTTTGCCCAGCACATAGTCGCGGAAATGCTCAAAACCAGCCGTATAAGTCTCGATGAAGTGATGGTCATAGATGTTTTCGTCAGTCAGGACATACGCCATCGCAATCAGCATGGCGGCGTCAGTGCCGGGACGCACCGCTATCCACTGGTCGGCCAGAGCTTTTGCCGAGACGGTGTATCTGGGGTCAACGCAGATGATTCGGACGCCCTTTTTCCGCGCTTCGTTCAGGTAATAGCCGGTCTCCGAGCCGAATCGCGTGGCGACCGGATTCCAGCCCCACATGATAATCAGTTTGGTGTGGAGAAAATTGTCGCGGCTGGCACCGTTGAAGTCCGTGCCAAAGGTGGCCAAAGAGGAAAAGACAGCCGCCTCGTTGGAAGCGCTCCCCCACCAGGTGGTACAACCACCGAACAGAGAGAAAAAGCGGCGGCCCGCTTTCTTAGCGCCATGCAAGGGACTGACCGAACCGAAATAGTCCATAAGAAAGATGGAGCCGGCGCCGTAGCGCTCTTTGACTTCTCTCAGCTTTGCGGCGATGGTGTCCAGCGCCTCTACCCAGGATATCGGTTCGAAGCGGTCGCCGCCCCGCTCCCCGGCTCTTTTCAACGGCCGCGTCAGGCGGTCTTTGGCATAGACAACTTCTTTTTGCGCGAGACCCCTGACGCAGGCTTTCAGATAGGGCATTTTGCCGTCATCGGTGTCAATACGGGTGATTTTGCCATTCTCCACGTGGACTTTCAGAAGACAGCGACCACCGCAGTCGTACTGACAACTCGTGGTGACAACTTTGTGTTCGGAATCACCCATACCACTTCACCTTGAAAAGAAATCTCCTCGCCCCTTGCGGGAGAGGATTAAGGTGAGGGGGGCAATGGAGCCTTTTCACCCTCACCCTGACCTCTCCCATCGAGGGAGAGGAGAACACATGGTTTGCTAAGTCCCCTCTTCCCAGCTGGTAAGATACCGCTTCTGCTCCGGTGTCAGGGCGTCAATCCTGATGCCCATCGCCTGAAGCTTGAGTCGGGCAACTTCTTTATCGATTTCCTCCGGCACCGGGTAGACTCTGGCGCCGAGCTTGCCTTTGTTCTTGGCCAGGTGCTCCAGGCAGAGCGCCTGGTTGGCAAAGCTCATATCCATCACGCTGGCTGGATGTCCTTCCGCCGCCGCCAGGTTAATGAGGCGCCCCTCCCCCAGCAGGTACAGGCGGCGCCCGTCCGCCAGGGTGTATTCGTCAACGTAAGGCCTCATCTCCCGCTTATTCTTCGATAGTCCTTCCAGCGCCGGGATATTGATTTCCACGTTGAAATGGCCGCTGTTGGCCATAATCGCCCCGTCCTTCATTACCTGAAAGTGTCCCCTATCGATAACGCTTTTATCGCCGGTCACGGTGATGAAGATATCGCCGACTCGGGCGGCGTCAATGAGCGGCATCACCTGGAAACCGTCCATCACCGCTTCCAGCGCCCGGACCGGCTCGACCTCCGCCACGATGACATGGGAGCCTAATCCTTTCGCTCTCATCGCGATGCCGTGGCCGCACCAGCCGTAGCCGCAGACGACGACCTTCTTCCCCGCCCAGAGGATGTTGGTCGCCCTCGTGATGCCGTCGATGGTGCTCTGGCCCGTGCCGTAGCGGTTATCGAAGAGGTACTTGGTCTTAGCATCATTGACGGCGATGATGGGGTAATTCAGCTTACCGGCTTTCTCCATACTGCGCAGTCTGATGACGCCGGTGGTCGTCTCCTCGGTGCCGCCGATGACGTTAGAAATAAGCTCGGTGCGTTTGGTGTGGAGCGTGGTGACCAGGTCGGCGCCGTCATCGACAGTCATCTGGGGTTTATGGTCGAGGGCAGTGCTGATATGCTTGTAATAGGTCGCCTCGTCCTCACCCTTGATAGCATTGACCGGAATGCCGTTCTCCACCAGCGCGGCGGCGACGTCATCCTGGGTGCTGAGGGGGTTGGAGGCGCAGAAAATAAGGTCGGCGCCGCCGGCCTTCAGGGCTAGAGCGAGGTTGCCGGTCTCGGTGGTGATGTGCAGGCAGGCGGCAATGCGGATGCCTTTGAGCGGCTTCTCCCGGGCAAACCTCTCCTCGATGAGCCTGACGACGGGCATTTCCCGGCCGGCCCACTCGATTCTCTGCTTGCCCAAACCGGCGAGGGACGGGTCTTTTATGTCATAGTTGCGTGAAGCCAATGACTCTCCTCCGGGATTAAACGATATGTCATAAATGATACACGGAAATGGGGGTTAGTTCAAGAAGCGGTTGATGTGCAGGATTTCAGCCTCAACAACTCTCAAAACAGGAAACAACTCGAAGCTAATCAGGCGTGAGTTGTTTTTAGTGTTATGTAAAATACCATAGAGTTATGTTAAGGACAGTAACCAAATTACAAGAAACCGGTATGGGCAGGGCATCTGCCCTACAGACTGGATTCCGTTTTTCAACGGAATGGTCTTTTTCTCTCTGGAAGCGAGTTGCGCTTCTGCTTCTCCTACCCTGCACTGCCTATTGCATTCCCTTGAAGCCCGTTCTATAATGCGCTCAAATACGGTGCATGACGCACTGGAGGAAATATGAGCAAGAAAGACGAGAGAATCATTCGGAATGTGATCGGAGCGATTGTTGCGTTTATTCTCATTGTCTGGTTTCTTTCTCAATTTCTTGACATATTGAAACGGAATCCGGAACCTCTTTGGTTCGTCCTTGGTATAATCGCAACCCTTACCGCAGAAGGTCTTTTATATCTCGGCGTTGTTGTCTTTAGGCGCATACGAGGCTATTAGTCTGCCTTATGGCAAACAGGAGGACGCATGATTTTTGACTTTTGGGGAGGAAAGCGAAGCCGAACGGTTACTCCGGGTGATAAGAATTACCTAGTCAGAATAGCCCGGGGTAAATGCGAATATTGTAGAGGGGAAATCATCGGCAAAGGTATAGTCCCTCATATTCATCATATCGTGCCACACGCTAGTGGGGGTAGTGACCGGGAACATAATCTCATAGTGTTGTGCCCGAATTGTCACAGCAGCGTTGACCATATATCGAGAGCAGAACTTAGAAGGAAGATATCATATAGACTACCGAAAAAGCCATCTGTAGAGAATATCCCGAAAAAGGCTACTAGAAAGAAAAAGACTACTGCTAAGAAAAGTGCTCCTAAAAAGACCACTGCCAGAAAAAGCACTCCAAAGAGGCCGGCTTCTAAAACTAGACTTAAGAAAACTACTCCTAGAAAAACCACACCCAAAAGGACTGGCAACCGGCGGACTTCAACAAGAAAGTAGCAAGGCTGTAGGGCGGGTGTAGTTCGCTCCTGATTCGAGACGAAACCCTCACTCCAAAAACGACTCACGCTCAATCAGCTTCGAGTCGTTTCCCTTCTAAAAATCATTTAGCTTCAAAACCGCCCAACCCTGTCGCCCCTTTTCTGATATACTTGATAGTATGCGCAGGTTCAAGCTTATTGAGCACACCGCAGATATCGGCGTCATTGCCTACGGGCAAACCCTCGCGGAGGCGTACGCCAATGCCGCCTACGGCATGTTCTCCATCATCGCCGAGCTGGATAATGTCCAGGAAGTAGAATCTCGCAAGCTGGACCTTTATGAAGACGACCCGGAGGCTTTGCTATTCGAATGGCTCAACCGCTTGCTCTATGTCTTTGACGTGGAAAGGCTCCTTTTCAAGAGATTTGACGTCACCGACTTCGACGGCCGCCGCCTGAAGGCAACCTGTTACGGGGAGAAGTACGACCCATCGCGACACCAGATTAAGCTGGGCGTGAAATCGGCGACCTACCATATGCTGAAAGTGGATGCCAGCAAGAGTCAGGTTCAGGTGATTTTTGACGTCTAAGATGGGCGCGCATGAAGGACGGGATACGGATTCTTCCCCCGATTTACATCGGGGTCAGAATGACAATATGGCGAGGAGGTGAGCTATGCCCAAGTGGAACGGACCTATCGAAAAAGTCGATGAATTCCGCTGGCGCATCCCCAAGCGCTACAAGCAGGGTATGCTTGTGGACGGACTGATATACTCCGACGCCAAAATGCTCGAGCAAATCCGTGACGAGCAAGCCCTCGAGCAGGTGGCCAACGTCGCCTTCCTGCCCGGAATCGTCAACTACTCGATGGCGATGCCGGACATCCACTGGGGCTACGGCTTCCCCATCGGCGGGGTGGCGGCGATGCGGGTCGAGGACGGAGTAGTCTCGCCGGGGGGCGTCGGCTTCGATATCAACTGCGGCGTCCGACTTCTCCGCACCAACCTGATGAAGGATGAGGTCTTGCCCAAAATCAAACCCCTCGTCGATGCCCTTTACAGCAATGTCCCCTCGGGCGTCGGCTCGGAGGGCAAAATCCGCCTCCGGAAGGGGGAAATCGACGAAGTGCTGGTCAAGGGGTCTCGCTGGGCAGTCGAGAAGGGTTTCGGCCCAAGGGAAGACCTAGAAGCCACCGAGGAGCATGGCGAGATGAAAGGCGCCGACGCCACCAAAGTGAGCGCCCACGCCAAGGAAAGGGGCTACCCCCAGCTCGGCACGCTCGGCTCGGGCAACCATTTCCTCGAAGTAGCGCTGGTCGATAAGATTTTCGAGCCGGCAACCGCCAAAGCGATGGGCATTGATGCCATCGACCAGGTGATGCTCTATATCCATTGCGGGTCGCGAGGCCTCGGCCATCAGGTCGCCGATGATTACATCAAGGAAATGGTCAGGGCGATGGTCAAGTACGGCATCGAACTGCCCGACCGCCAGCTTGCCTGCGCGCCGGTCAAGTCGCCGGAAGGTCAGGCATACCTCGGCGCGATGCGCTGCGGCGCCAACTTCGCCTGGGCCAATCGACAGTGCATCGCCCACTGGGTGCGGGAAGCCTTCTGCCGTATCCTCGGCAAGTGCGAGGCGGACGCCGGGCTCGAGTTGATTTATGATATCGCCCACAACATCGCCAAGATTGAACAGCATGAGGTCGATGGCAGAAAAACGACGCTCTGCGTCCACCGCAAGGGCGCCACGCGCGCCTTCCCGGCGGGCCACCCCGATGTCCCGAAGCAGTACGCCAAGATTGGCCAGCCGGTGCTCATCCCGGGGGATATGGGGCGGGTGTCCTACGTGCTCGTGGGCACCGAGCAGGCGATGAAAGAGACCTGGGGTTCCACCTGTCACGGGGCGGGAAGAGCGCAGAGCCGCGCCGCCGCCAAGCGACATCTCTCCGGGCGCGATGTCCTCAACGAGCTTGCATCGCGGGGCATCACAGTGCGGGCGGGCAGCCTTTCCGGCCTGGCCGAGGAAGCCTCGGAAGCCTACAAGGACGTGACCGAGGTGGTGGGGATAGCTCACAACGCCGGCATATCGAGAATCATCGCCCGGACGCGACCGATTGGGGTGATAAAGGGGTAGCTCTTGAGTGGTGCCCTACCCCCTCAGTCCCCTTTCCCGGGGAATTTGTTCGGGAAAGGGGAAGTAAACGTAAGAGGGGCGAGCGCCCCTCTTAGACGCCCCGCTTCTTGACTCTACCCCAGTCCCACCCGCTCCTTCACCAGCGCCAGCGTTTTCTGGGCGGTGGGGCGCACGCGGTCAGCCCCTTCTTTCAGCAGGCGGTCGATGTGGGTGGGGTCGGTGGTGAGCTCTTTATAGCGGGTTTGCAAAGGCGACAGACCGGCGATGACCACCTCCGCCAGTTCCTTCTTGAGGACAGCGTAGCCCTTCCCGGCGAAGTATGCCCCAATCTCCTCTTCACTCTTCTTCGTAAAGAGCTGGTAGATGGACAGCAGGTTGTAAATCCCGGGCCGGTTTTCGTCAAAAACGATGTCGCGCTGAGAGTCGGTGGTGGCTCTCATGATTTTGCCGCGGATTTCATCGGGTGAATCGAGGAGATAGATGGCGTGCCCGGGGCGGTCTTCACTCTTGCTCATCTTGATGGTCGGGTCGTCCAGGCCCATGATGCGCGCGCCCACCTCGGGGATGACCGGGGCCGGCAGACGGAAAGTCTCGCCGTAAAGCTGGTTAAAGCGCTGGGCAACATCACGGGTTAGTTCGACGTGCTGTTTCTGGTCCTCCCCCACCGGCACCACGTCCGTCTGGTAGAGCAGGATATCGGCCGCCATCAGCGCCGGGTAGTCGAATAAGCCGGTGCTGACCTCTTCCTTCGCCTTCGCCGACTTCTCTTTGAACTGGGTCATCCGTTTCATCCAGCCGAAGGGAATAAAGCAGTTGAGTATCCAGGCCAACTCGGCATGCTCGTGGACGTGAGACTGCACAAACAGTGCCGACTGCCCGGGGTCGATGCCCGCCGCGAAGAGAATTCCCGCCACCTCCCGCGTCTTTTTTCTCAGGACATCGGGTGGCTGAGGCATCGTGATGGCATGCAGGTCAACGACGCAGAAGATGTTATCGTACTCCGCCTGCATCGCCACCCAGTTCTTGATAGCGCCCAGGAAATTACCGATGTGAAGGTTACCGGTGGGCTGGATACCAGAAAAGACTCGTTTCTTCATAATGCTCCTCGAAAAGAATTGGCTACTTTTTGACATGCAACATTTAGTGTCCCTCCTCTCCCTTGACGGGAGAGGTAAGAGCCTGCCCTGAGCGAAGCGAACGGGTGAGGGTGTGACCTAATCTCAAGGATTCCCTTTATTTTCAGTAGCACACCATCTACGTTTTCTAACACATCATTGTTCCAAAACCTTATTACCTGATAACCCTTACCCTCAAGCCACTTCGTCCTCTGTTCATCTTTCTCTGTAGTCACTGTTTCATTATGTTGACCACCATCAACTTCAATTATCAACTTCACATCAAAACTAATGAAATCAACTATGTAACTTCCCAGGGATTGTTGTCTGCGGAACTTGAGTCCGTCCAATTGCCTGTTCCGTAGATGCATCCAGAGCTTCTCCTCGGCGTCAGATTGTCTACGCCGAAGTCCCCTTACTAAGCTCACTGGTTTTGGTTCCTTCCTCAAACTATTGACCCCCTCACCTAACCTCTCCCTCGCTGGGGAGAGGAAATGAGTTAGAAGTTAGGGCGTAGTTACTTCTTAACGCCCGCCAGCTGAGTTATTAGCTTTTCCGCGCGCACGATGTTGAAACAGCCGCAGTAACACGGCTTGGCGAGCTCTTTGGCGGCGTCGGTCGCCGTCCTGCGGCCCTTCTTCACGTCTTCCACCAGCATCGTGACGAGATTAGGGGCAATCATGTGGTGGCCGCACATCGTCGTCAGCTCCATAATCTCCCGCGACGGCAGCCCGTCCGTCTTGCCCCTGAACCCCAGAGAGTAGTTGACGGTGTGCCGCGTCAGGCCCGCCTGCTTGCAGATTTCGTTGACCGTCTCAGTAACGCCGCTGACCACCACGGACATTCCCAGGTTGGCTTTCTTCAGGTCTTTGAGGTAGTCGATGACATCTTGCGGCGTGCTGAAGACGGCGTGGGCTTCCCCGTGACACCCGCCGATAATCTGCTCGGTGGTGTGCGTGTACCAGCCACCCTCGCCAGAGCTATCGCTGCCGATGTTGTTCGGATTGTGTTTCAGGGCAATCTTGAGAATCTGCTGGAGCTTGGGGTCGGAGTCCTTATCGTTGATGCCTTTGGCCGGAAGGATGACGAAAACGAAGTCGTCCGCCAGGTTTTCCGCCGTGCCGATGCGATGCAGCGTGTGCGTCATCTACCGGTCTCCTTCCGCCAGCGGGCGACCCAGCCCCACGTTGTTCTTGCTGTTGATGTAATAGGGAACCTTGAGGTCTTTGAGCATCTTCTCCACCGGCACGAAGCCGTCCGACTCCGCTTTGCCGATGCAGGCGATGCTGAAAGCGCAATCGACCTGCTTTGCCACTTCCTCCAATGCTTTGAGCGCGACGGTCATCTGCTCCGCCGGAAAGTCGCATTCGATGACGCAGGACATCACTTTTTCGTTCAGGATTTCCTTCCTCAGCTCACCGGTTTTGACATCGGTCATCAGCGAGGAAATCGGATTCTGCGGCTCGAAGTGCGCGCCGAGCTTGGCCATCGCCTTCGTAATCTTCTCCACATCGCGGAAGCGGGCGCCGGTGCCCGGTCGGCCCGGCTCGATGCCCAACCCCACCCTGCCTTTCTTGAACCGGCCCGTAACGTCATTGGTCTTCATCTCCTCGGTGCCCCGCCCCGCCAGTCCCGTGACCGGCTTGGAGAGGAGCGGATTGGAGAAATTGGCTCGAATAGAGCGGGGATATGCCGACTCTTCATCGATAAACGCGTCGACGGGACAGACCTGTGAGCGGAAACAGGCGCCGCACTCGACGCATTCATCCCGGTCGATGACGGCGATGTCATTTTTCATACTGATGACGGCCAGCGGGCAGCAGGGCAAACAAGCTTCACAGGCAATGCACAGGTTTTCGTCAATCTTCATCGCCTCTCCTCCGACCGAATTTCCTCAGCATTCTAGCATTCAGCCTGGCGAAACATCAACTTGAGCGCACGTCTTGCAAAATTGGGAGGTCATGCGAAACCCGCCGCATTACGGATAGTCCTCTCTCCCCTTCGTGGGAGAGAGTTGGAGCGAGGGGGGTGACTTCACCCTCACCTAACCTCTCCCATCGAGGGAGAGGCGTGTTTGAATGTTAGTTTCGAGGGAAGTTGCCTTGAAAAGGAATTGACAAATTAGGAAATTCGCTATAATATGACTTGGTTAAGCTTCTTCGAAAAATCCCCTTTCTGACGCAAGAGGCAGGGGGATTGGAACGCAGAAAAACATTTGGTCAGGAGGTGATTATGCCAAAATTTAGTGCCAATCTATCAATGCTCTTCACCGATGTCGAGTTCATCAAGCGCTTTGAGCGGGCGGCGAAAGCCGGGTTCAAAGCCGTGGAAGTCCAGTTCCCCTACGAAAAGAGCAAAGAAGAAGTTGCTGCCGAGCTGAGCAAGAACAAGCTGGAGATGGTCCTCCACAACACGCCGGCGGGCAACTGGGCGGCGGGAGAGCGAGGCGTCGCCGTGATGCCCAACCGGGTGGCCGAATTCAAAGAGGGCGTCGCCAAAGCCATCGATTACGCCAAAGCCCTCAAGTGTAAACGCATCAACTGCCTCGTTGGCTTAACGCCGAAAGACGTTCCCGCCGACAAAGTCCGCCAGACTGTCGTCGATAACCTGCGCTGGGCTGCCGGCGAGATGCAGAAGGCGGGCATCTTCCTGCTCGTGGAAGCCCTCAGCACAGTGGTGCCCGGGTTCTACCTGACGACGACCAAAGACTCGCTCAATCTCATCAAGGACGTCAACCACCCCAACCTGTACGTCCAGTATGACATCTATCACATGCAGATAATGGAAGGTAATCTGACCAAGACCATCAGAGACAACATCACCAAAATCAAGCATATCCAGCTCGCCGATAACCCCGGTCGAAACGAACCCGGAACCGGCGAAATCAACTTCACCAACCTGTTCAAGTTCATCGATGAAGCCGGCTATGACGGCTGGATTGGCTGCGAATACAAACCGGGTGGCGCGAAGACGGAAGATGGCCTGGGCTGGATGAAGCCCTATATGAAATAGAAGGAGGAAACACAATGGCAGACAAGAAATTAGGTTGGATAGGACTGGGCATTATGGGCCGGCCCATGTCCGGGCATCTCCTGACCGCGGGAAACACGGTCTACATCTATGACGTGGTCGCCGCCTCGGTAAAGGAGATTGAGGGCAAGGGCGGCATCGCCTGCAAGAGCGCCAAAGAAGTGGCTCAGAAAGCGGACATCATATTCACGATGGTTCCGGACACTCCTGACGTGGAAGCCGTCCTCTTCGGCAAAGACGGCGTGGCTGAGGGCCTCAAGAAAGGCTCTATCGTCGTCGATATGAGCTCCATCTCGCCAATCGGCACCAAGGAGTTCGCCCAGAAAATCAAGGCTCTGGGCTGCCGCTACCTCGATGCGCCCGTATCGGGCGGTCAGGTTGGCGCGGAGAAAGCCATCCTATCGATTATGGTCGGTGGTGATGCTGACCTCTTCGAGCAAATCAAGCCCTACTTCGAGAAGATGGGCAAGAACATCGTTCTCATCGGCGATAATGGCGCCGGCCAGACCTGCAAGGTGTGCAACCAGATTGCGGTGGCGCTCCATATCCTCGCCGCTTCCGAGGCTCTCCTACTCGCCTCCAAGGCGGGCGTCGACCCGGCCAAGGTTAGGTCAGCCCTGATGGGCGGCCTTGCCGCCAGCCGCGTGATGGAAGTCATCGGCGAGAAGCAGATTAAGCGCACTTTCGCGCCCGGCTTCAGAATCCGCCTGCATCAGAAGGACCTGAACCTGGCTTTGCAATCGGCGCGCAGTCTGCAGATGAGCATTCCGGGCACGGCCCTCGCCCAGGAGATGTTCAACGCGGTAGCCGCTGATGGCGGCATCGACCTTGACCATTCGGCGATGGTCCAGGCGCTGGAGAAGCTGGCGAGCCACAAGGTCGCCTGATAATTCCGTTGAACTGAAAAGAGAAGGCGCTGGAACCCCGGGCTCCGGGGCGGCGCCTTCTTTGTTTCTGTTTTCAGCCACTGGTATGTTCCAGTCCCTGTCATTGCGACCCTTCCAAAAAAGGGGAAGCAATCTCGAAGAATCAGAGGACTGTCATTCTGACCCTTCCAGAGAAGGGGAAGAATCTCAGCGGGGTGGAAAGAACGCTGACCTCACCCCTGCCCCTCTCCTATGCAGGAGAGGGGAGGAAAAGGAAGAGGGGTTGTGACCCCTCTTAGACGCCCCAGCTCTGTATCGTCCAGCCCCGCTCCTCACGGCAGAGACCATTGGTTATCATTGCGAGCATAGCAAAGCAATCTCAAAGAACAAGAATGTCACTGCGAGTCCTTCCGCAGAAGGACGTGGCAGTCTCAAAAGACTCTTTATTCCCCATTCATTGAGATTGCCACGTCGACCCGACTTCGTCGGGCCTCCTCGCAATGACAGGTTTTATTTGACCCTGACGGTGATAATGATATCGCCCGGCACGCCATCGGTGGTCTCAAGGGCGTTGCGGAGGAGGACGCTGGTGCCATCCTTGATGCGAGCGGGGATTTTCACTCTCAGCTTCTTGCCCTTGCGGGTCAAGTCCTTCTCCAGACCGCGCTTTGCCTGCTCCTTAGTGACGATAATTTCATAGCGGACTTCCGGTCGGGCTTGCCCGCGTGCCTGTTGAAAAAGGTCTTCCAGGTTGATGCGCCCGCCCCTACCCTTGCCCGTTCCGCCGCGGAACACGCGGAAAGTGAACCCCCTCCCCTTGAGCGCATCGCCGAAGATGTCGTCCAGGAAGTCGTAGCCCAGCCCCGAACCGCCGAAGTCCTTCATCACGTCCTCGAAGGTGCTGCGGGTGTACTGGCTGCCGAAGATGTCGTTGACGTTGCCCGCCGTGCCGAACTGGTCATACTGGCGGCGCTTCTCCGGGTCGCCGAGGACGCCAAAGGCTTCATTGATTCCCTTGAACTTCTCGTTGGCCCACGACTCTTTGCCGGGATTACGGTCCGGATGGAACTGCATCGCCAGCTTGCGGTAGGCTTTCTTGATGTCATCATCCGAGGCGGTGCGGGGAACGCCAAGAATTGCATAGTAGTCTCTTTTTGCCATTGAAGTCCTTATGTTCCGAGAGTTCAAAAATATAGTATAGCACACAGCAGACCGACGATTTCATTCTTAGAATCTCAAGTCTACGTACGGCCTGTCATTGTGAGCGCAGCGAAGCAATCTCAGTCAATTATTCTGTTGAGATTGCCACGCCTGCGTGCCGTAACGCATACTTCGGCGTGCAGGCACGTCGCCCCGATTCCATCGGGGCTTCTCGCAATGACAGTAAGATACGTGCAACCCAAATCGAATAGGACCTCTTGTTACCGCAGCTACCACAGGGTAAAATAAGATATAGTAGGAAGAAACTCTAATGTCAGAGCAATTGGGCAAAATCGAAAAGCCGGAAGCGGAACAGTTCAAGCAGAAACGAAAGCTCTACCTTGTGCCGCTCATTTTCTGCAACGACCAGGCGCCCCCGGAGTACAGCGAAAAATACAAGCTCTACTGGGCGCAGGTAAGCCAGCACCTCATCAATCTGGAGGAGAAAATCGGCAAGGTCAACCACGTCTACCACGAGTCCATTTCCCTCGGCGATGATGAGGGTCTCAAGGTGATGGAGAAGCTGAACCCTTCGAGCTATGCGGTCGCCAAGGAGAAGTGTCAGAATGGCGCCGTTCTAGAAGCCACCGAAGACAAGGAGCTGGCCGCGGAAAGCGCCGACTGGGAGCGCTTCATCCTCATCGGCTTCTTCAGCCAGCGCGTCGCCGACCTGGCCACCGAGCTGTATGTCGAGGCGACGCACAAGAGGTATAAACACATCGGCAAGCACATCAACGAGACCCTGAAGCCGGACGAGGTCGGCCTCCTCTTCATCCGCGAGGGGCACATCGTCCAGTTCCCACCCGACATCGAGGTGTTCAGCGTTTCGCCCCCTGCCCTCGATGATATCCACCGCTGGCAGAGGGAGCGTTCGACCGAGAAAAGGAGCGAACAATGAGCGCCATTGAAGAATTCGCCGCCATACTGGAAAATACGGATGTGGTGAAGCAGGCGCTCCGAATCCTGAAGGAAGAGCCAGCCTTTCTCCTCGCCGAAATCTGCCGCGAGTATGAGAGGAGCCGCCGCCAGCCTATCCCCGACCACCGCCTGCGCTCCATCGGCTATATGGGGGAAGCCGCCACCAAAGCCCTCATCTCGGCAGGACTGGTGAAAAAGCAGTCCGGCGGCTCGACTTCCCTCTACGTCTACGAGCCGACTGCCGAAGGGCTGAAATGGTGGGAGAAGCTGAAGGCGGAGGGGTTCTACAAGAGGTAACGCCCCTCCCCACAACCCAACAAACTTACCTCTTCGCCAGACTCGCTAAGGCCGGGAACAGCATATCCAGCATCTCATCGGCTTCTTTGCGGGTGGTGATGATGGGCGGGTTGAAGCGCACGCGACTGTAGTACTTGGCGTGGGACAGCCGCACATACAGGCCCTTCTGCAGTAGCTCGCGCTGCCACTTGTTCAGCACCGCGGAGTCGAACGGTTTGCGGCTGGCTTTGTCTTTCACTATCTCGATACCCAGCATCAGCCCCATCCCACTGATATCATCGACGATGGGCAAGGTCTTCAGCTCGCTCTTGAATCGCTTCATCACGTAGTTGCCGATTTTCTCCGAGTTCTCGACCAGCTTCCGGTCATGAATCAGCTTCAGGGATGCTTTGGCCGCCGCCGCCCCGATGGGATTGCCGTGCTGGGTCCAGCCGTGCCACAGCATCGCGCCCTTCAAGCCCTCAAAGACTCCATCGCTGATGAGCGTCGCGCCGAAGGGGAAATAACTCCCCGTGATTGCCTTGGCCACGCTCATCATATCCCATTTCACGGGCGGCCAGTGCTCCATTGCCCACATCTTGCCCGTGCGTCCGAAGCCGGTCTGGACTTCATCGCCGATGAGCAGGACATCGTTATCACTGCAAATTTGCCGTATGATGGGGAAGTATTCCGGTGGCGGGGCGATATTGCCCGCGGCGCCCAGCACCGGTTCCGCAATGTAGGCAGCGACGGTATCCGGGCCTTCCGTACGGATGATTTCCTCGACGTAGCGGGCGCAGAGGATATTACATTTGGGGTACTTCAGATTGAAGGGACAGCGATTGCAGTAGTAGTATGGCGCCTGAACAAATCCAGAAGCCAGCGGCGCATAGCCGGCCCAGAAGGCCCCGCTTCCCACCCGCGTCGCGGCGGCCGACCCCATACCGGCGCCGTGGTAAGCATTCTCGATGCTGATTATCTTGTACTTGCCCTTGCCCTGCCTGTTCCAGTAGAGTCGAGCGAGCTTGAAAGCCGTCTCCACCGCCTCAGACCCGCCACTGGTGAAGAAGAAATGGTCGAGTCCTTTAGGAACGACTCTGGCAAAATCGCGGGCAAACTCGATAATAGGCACATTCGATTGCTTGCCCAAGAGGTGGGCGAACTGGAGCTTTTTCGCCTGCTCGCACATCGCCTCGATGATTTCTTTGTGGCCGTGGCCCAGGGTGTTACTCGTCTGCTGGGAGCCGGCGTCGTAGTAGAAGTTGCCGTTGGTGTCCCAGCACTTGATGCCTTCCGCCCGCTCGATAACCGGCCCGATGTCCTCATCCCCCACCACCCCGAAGCCATGGATGATGTGCTTGCGGTCTATCTTGAGAAGCTCTTCCGTGCGTTTGCTCGCCATTTCCCACCTCCACAGTGTTTTGCAGTCAATATAGCACTCCGATGGCTTTTTCTCAAGAGACCTGCCTTTCTTTACCTTCGGCTAAATTGTCATTGCTACGAAAGTATGTAGTCCAAAACCCTGAATGTCATTCCCGCGAAGCTTGTCCCGTATGAGCGACTTCATCGCCATCCCGATGAAATCGGGACCTGATACGGGAGCGGGAATCCAGGGAATAAATGTTCCTTCTGAATTCTCGGGTCAAGCCTTCAGGCTGAATCAGGCTGAAGCCTTCAGGTTAAATCAGGCTGAAGCCCGAGAAAGACAAAAAGGGGTGCTGCTTTCATACTTGGTGGTGCTACGAAAATAGAATTTGTCATTCTGAGCCGCAGGCGAAGAATCCGCAATCCTGAGAATGACAGTTCTCTGTGGGAACAGATATTTTCATCCTTTGTGGTGCCGATAAAATCGGCATGAGAGATTGCGAGGGCAAGGCCCGAAGTAATCTCAACAACCGCTGTCATTGTCCTTCCTTGGAAGGATGGCAATCTCAATAAATAACAATCTATAGAGATTGCTTCGTTTCGCTCGCAATGACAATCCCGGCAAGTCGACTCAAACCCCCGGTCTGCCCACTAAGCATAACTACTTATTTCCGAATAAGTGGAAATAGCTAGTCGGAATTAGGTAGGACGGCGGAAGTTCGACCCGCACACAGAATGGTATTCTAAGGCTGGAGGTAAGGGGAAGGATAGGAAGTTAGGTTAAATCTCTTCGGCTTAGCTCCAGTCCTGCACTTACCTCCCGTAGAGCGAAGGAGGTGCCAATATGGAGTGGGAATTCATCGTTGCACTGGTCATTGCCATACCGATAATACTATTCCCGGCGGCATTCATCTGGTATCTAAACGTTGGCGGACTTGCACGGGCGTTCAAAGAAGCCAAAGAAAGACGCCTTGCCCGCGAGAAAGAACTCGCCAAAGCCAAGTAACATCCGGTAAAGGTGGATGAAATGGAATGGCAGTTTATTGTCGCCTTGATTATCGCAATACCTGTTATCATATTTGTCCCGGTGCTGGTCTGGATTGCCGTCGCCAGCGGTCTTTTCCAGGTAGCGCGGGACTCCATTCGACGTCGCGCTACTGCACGTCGGAAGGTAGCTCCGGCAACTAAGGCCATCCGGCCGACTTCCCGTGAGAGCTAACGTAAAGCCCACCCCTCCTGCTCTATACACCGGCGCCTCAGGTGAAATTCCACAAGTCTGCCTGGGGCTTCAACGCGCCTGCCAGAAGGAGGCTTGATGCCAAAACGAAAGAGCTTTGTGGAAGAAATCAGTGCCATCCCCGGTGGGGAAGCCATCCGACTGTGCATTCAGGCACCTGCACTGCTTCCTGCCCCAACGCCGCCAAGTCGCAGTCACCACAGGTATTGCATAGGCACTAACAGGGTGCTATAATCGGCAACATCGTCTTTCCCCCCTGAATGCCAGGAGGACTAAATCAAATGGCCATTAGAGGACTTACCGGGAAAATTCTGACCGTGCTGGGGACAATTGACCCCAAGAACCTGGGCATTACCCTGCCCCACGAGCATTTTCTCGCTGACTTTTCGGTCCGGTTTGTTGAGCCAGCGGAAGCCAGCGGCAAACTGCTCGCCCGCTTGCCGGTAACTGAGGTGCCCCGCGGCTGGCTCTACTACCATCCCACGAGCAACATGGATAACATCGCCACCCTGGACGTGGACATCGCCATCGAGGAAGGATTGCGCTTCAAGCAGTTCGGCGGCTCTTCCGTCATCGATGTGACCAATGTCGGCATCGGCCGCGACCCCGTCGCCACCGCGCGCATTGCCCGGTCAACCGGGCTCAACATCATCCTGGGCAGCGGCTACTACGTCGAAGAGACCTGCCCGGAACTGAAGCGACTGTCCGAAGAGCAGATTACTGAGGAAATCGTGCGCGACATCACGGCGGGCATCGGCAAGACCGGCATACGCGCCGGCATCATCGGCGAGATTGGCACGGAGTGGCCCATCCGCGAAACGGAAAAGAAGTCGCTTCGCGCTTCAGCCAAAGCCCAGAAGAAGACGGGTGCCGGACTCATCATCCACACCGGCAACAGCCCATCGTGCGCCCTGCAGATTGTCGAGATTCTGGACAAAGCCGGCGCCGACATCAGCCGCGTCGTCATCAGCCACACGGACAGCCGCATCTTCGACCCCAAAGTGGAGGTTCAGCTGGCCAAAGCGGGCTGCTACCTGGCCTATGACACTTTCTCCTTCGAAGGCTGGTACGCCAGGCGAATGGTGCTCTCGGAAGCTAACCCGGTGAAGTGTGATGTGCCCAATGATGCTCAGCGCATCAACCGGATTATGCATCTCATCGACAAGGGTTTCCTCGCCCGCGTCCTGATATCTCACGACCAGTCCTTCAAGTACCGGATGTGGCACTACGGCGGGCCGGGCATCGCCCACATCCTGGAGAACGTAGCCCCGTTGATGAAGGAAAAGGGCCTGACCAAGGAGCAGGTGAACACCATCCTCATCGATAACCCAAAGCGACTGCTGACCTTCGCCTAGACCACCAGAAACCACCACAAAAAGGGCCGGGCGATAGTCCTGCACTACCACCCGGTTTTTGCTTCTCCGAATGTCATTGTCGAGACAACGGAGTTTCGCGTGCGCCTCAATCGCTTGGTTTGGCGCGGATGCCCATCCCCTTCAGGGTGAACCCTTCTGGGTGAACCCCTAACCCCCTTCCCAAATCGGGAAGGGGGAGTTAACTAAAAGAGAGGGGGTATGGCCCCCTCTCTAAATCTCTCTCCCCCGCTTCTCGTAGGAGCGGGGGATAAAGGGGGTGAGGTCCTATATTGTTGGTCAACCCCCCCTCTCAATCCCGGTGACGGTGGAGTCGGCGTGAAACATTACGCGCGCAGTGAAGCAATCCCGGCTACCGGTATATTGACGCGCCGCCGTCAAGCATCAGGGTGTGTCCGGTAACATAGCGGGCCGCCTCGTCGGAAGCGAGGAACAGCGCCGCCCCGACGGCATCGGTCGGCTCCGCCAAGACTACTTTGCCCAGCGGCACCAAACCCTCCCGCATCTTGAGGAAGTCCTTATCGCCCCACCCCGGGAAGGCGTAAAGCTGGGTCTGGAGCATAAAGGGAGCGATGCAGTTGACCCGCACGTTGTGCCTGGCCAACTCGGCGGCGAAGACTTTGGTCAGCATCACCACGCCGGACTTGGCAATACAGTAAGCGCCCACGTCATCTCGCGCCACGAAGGCGGCGTAAGAGGCGAAGTTGATGATGGCGCCCCGCCCATGCTCCACCATTACTTTACCGGCGGCCTGTGAGGTTAGGAAATAGCCTTTGAGGTCGGTGTCCAGCGTCTCGTCCCAGTCCGCCTCGCTCATTTCGATGATGGGAGCAAACTTGAGGATGGCGGCCGTGTTCACCAGGACATCAATAGTGCCGAACTCCTTGACCACTTTCTGCACCGTCTTATCGACGTCCGATTTGCGGCTGATGTCAGCCTGGAGAGCCAGAGAGCGCCGGCCGAGCTTTTTGATTTCCTCAGCGACGGCGTTCAGCTTGCCATCGTCAACTTTGCGCGCGCAGACGGCGACATCGGCGCCCGCCTCAGCAAAGCCCAGGGCAATCGCCCGCCCGATGCCCCGCTTGGCGCCGACAATAAGGGCTACCTTCCCCGCCATTGAGAACTTCGGTATGGTCATGCCAGTCCCCCCCCCTTTCCAGTACGCCTTAAGCCCATATTCCGACAAAAGTGGGGGTTTGTCAAGACAGGGTCCCGGCCATCATTGCGGGCAAAAGAAAACAATCTCCGTCAGCCAAGAAGTGTGATTGTTATGAAAATGGGAGGTCGCCAATCTCCTCTCCCCTTTGCGGGAGCAGAAGAGAGAATCTGACACCATTACCGTTCTTGATAAAATTACCTAGAAAGCGATTGCATGAGAAATAGGTAAGATATTTCATAACAGCTCTTTCGACTCTTGCGAATTAGTTTACACGCAGACATAGCTAGAATTGATAGAGTATCCGGACCCAGAACCAATAGGAATCTTGCACTCACCTGATTGGAAGATTGCCTTGAGACAAGCTAGTAACCGCCTGCTAGACCGACCGCTTGTCTCCTTTCGCAGAATATGATATTAGCCGGCGGCATTGAAATCAATGGGTTCATGTTGGTGACAGCTCCGAAATT
>Ga0315296_10001262_pt1 | contig 22052 bp, 25 predicted proteins | sample YL17G14_18_MG_FD_203921 | JGI IMG/M metagenome (GOLD analysis project Ga0315296, IMG submission 203921) | Sediment microbial communities from Yellowstone Lake, YNP, Wyoming, USA - YL17G14_18 | ecosystem: Environmental > Aquatic > Freshwater > Lake > Sediment | place: USA: Wyoming | collected...
CTCAGCCTCTGACGTGCATCACCGAAGCGTCTTGAACTCCCAATCCTTGCCCTGCTTCGATATCTGCTCGAGAACTGCTGTTGCCTTGTCGTTCTCAAGGGCAATAAACAGCCTCGCGACGTGTTTGCAGAACCTCCTGTCTTTTGACTCCCGGGTCCAATCAGGGCAGTCGTGCGCGACCGTCTTGTGATCCAAGTCGACGACGACCTGATATTCCTTGATCCTAGAGGTGATTCTGTGCCCAGATTTCTCCAAGATCTGCACCTCCTTGTCCTCTATTGTTCTAGCTCGCTCTAGCCTGGCCCTGTCCGTGAACTTCAGCAGATGTGATTCGAGCGAGCCCGTCGGCTCGCTGACCACTCCGAGTGGGAGCTTATGCATCGTCGCCTTGGATGGGGAGCCAAGTGGGTGATCGGTAAGCCACTTCTGCACGTGCTTCAGCGCCTTGGCCTGCGACTCAGTGAGCGCACCCAACATGTCCAGAACCTGCAGACAGTTCTCCACCGCGTAGCCGTGGTAGTGATTGTTGAAGAACCCGTAGACATGCTCGCTGCTCCCTTCCGCCTCTTTGATCTTCGAGACCCAAGGCTTCAATTCGTCCAGTGTGTACCTGTAGTCGTACCAAGGACGTCTACCGTGCCCGTGCCATCTGAAGTAGGAGAGATCAGAGGTTATCTTCAGGTCAGGAGGGAGAAGTGGCTCGTCAACGACAGTGTAGGCCACATTGTAGTTTGAGAGCAGCTGCCACGTCTCGGCCCTGAGCCAAGACAAGTGCCGGAACTCAACTGCGAACCTCAGATCTTTCGGAAGCAGCCCCAAGAAGTTCTCTAGGGTTTTCGAGTCAAACTTGAGGCTTGGTGGGAGTTGGACCAAAATGCATGCAATCTTACCGGAAGAGGATAGCGGTTCCACCAACTGGAGGAACCTGTAGAGGTCATCTTCGATTCCTTCCTTAACCCCCAGTACCTTGTTGTGCGTGATAACCTTTGGCAACTTCGCAGCAAAAGTGAACCCAGCTGGGCTGTATCGGCCCAGACCGATGATTGTGCCCTTTGAGGGATAGGCGTAGAAGGTCGAATCGATCTCGGCCGTACTGAATATAGTGGAGTACTTGGAGAGCTTGCGCTCCTTCTCGTCACTGTAGACTGGACCCACCCACTCCTCATAACTCCATCCTGAAGTCCCCAGCCTCAGATCCTTCATACCCGGATGACCAATCAGGCTTAACTCGTCAAGTGATAAAGGGTTTCACACAACTTGCGTGAGATGTTCGTTGGGGCCGGCGGATGGGCATACTTCCGGGGGCCCTGGCGAGGTAACTTAGAGGCCTATGCAAGAGCCTTCAACTTCGTGGAAGTCAATTCCACTTTCTACTCATACCCCGACGCTCGACTGGTAAGATCATGGAGAAAGAGGGTTCCCGAATCGTTTCAGTTTTCAGTGAGGAGCCACAGTGATCTCACGCACCGATATGGACTCCGGCCCGTCGACGAATCCTTCAACGTGTATTATAGAATGGTGGACATCTGCAACGCCCTTGATGCAAAGGTCCTACATCTGCTGACCCCTGCCCGGGCGAAATTCGATGATCAGAGACTGCGCGGAATCGCCGAGTTCTTCTCTTCCGTCGACTTGGACAAGCCAAGAGTCGCTTGGGAGATAAGGGGGGAAAGGACATCGGATGAATGGGAGAAGCTAACCCGCATAATGCAGGATCGCAACATAGCGCACTGTGTCGACCTCTCAGTGGAACGTCCTAAGGTTCAGCCTGACGTTCTGTACGCGCGACTCTTCGGGAAGGGAGTGCACAACTTGTACCAGTTCGACGACAATGAACTCCGTGAGGTCAATGCCGAGGCCGAGAAGCAGCCCAAGAGATCATACCTCATATTTCATGGCGGGAGGATGTACGAGGACGCAGCCAGGCTCAAGACGTACCGAGAGACCGGCAAGTTCCCGAGAGCGCGAGGCCCGACCGGTGCAGAATCGCTGATGAAGGTTCTAGGAGAGGATGCCGTCTTTCCAGCAACGAGGGCGGAGCTGGCCAAGAATCAGGGGTGGAAGGTCATAGACCTGACTGATGACGAGCGCACTCACGCTTCTCTTCTGTTAGGGAAGCTTCCAGACAGAACCTACTTAGATCTCGCAGATATCCGCGGGGCTTTAGAGAACACACACGTCGGTTAGTTCTGTTCGTCCCCGCCGCGTCACACTCATGATCCTTGCCGTGAGCGTTCGGGATTGGATTGGTGCGGGAGGTGGGATTTGAACCCACGAACCCCTTCGGGACGAGGGCCTGAGCCTCGCACCTTTGACCTGGCTTGGCGACTCCCGCAGTCTTCATCCCTCGGAGGGTGGGCGTTAATAAAAATTGAAACGACCAAATGACCACATCTACCCCTAGCACTCAATGTTGGCCGAACCGGTTGCGCCGCAGGTGGACTGATGTGGCGCAGAGCGTGAAAGGCGCCGCGGGCAGGAATCTCACAGGACCGCAACCCGCTTTGAACCTGCAGCTCCCGGAAGGGAGACCAGATCTCGAGTCTGGCGCGTTGAGCCTGATTCCGCCACCGCGGCTGTTCGTGTTGAGTCGTCGGGAGGTTTTAACCTTACTCTCCAAAATGGAACTCCATCGAATCGCCACCCAGTCTTACTTACTTGATTGAACCCAAGAGCTGCACGATCATTGAATCCGACCGCAAGGCCCTCAGCACAGGGTCCGCGGGAACTGCAAGCCGTAGTTTCCTTGTCCTTCCATGGCGCCCCAAGTTGACGATCTTGCCCCGCACCAAGCCCAGCATCTCTAGCTCATTCAGGAGCATCGCCACCCTGCGATATGTGAGATCAGGAACCCCCAGCGTTGAACTACGCTTTAGATACTCCGAGTAGATCTCGCCACTCGTCGGGAATCCTTCATGTTGTGATGACAACACAAGCGCCGCCAGCAGTATCTTCGGATGCAACGGCAGGGATCTGCACACCTCGAAGACATGATCGTCCTCAATCTTGCGCGTGGCCACCTGGGCGTCCTCGCTCGTCACAGAGCTTCCACCTCGCCGCTCAGCTATCTCTCCAGCCACCCTGAGAAGGTTCAAAGCTCTCCTAGCGTCGCCGTGTTCGGATGCCGAAAGTGCGGAGACCAAGTTGATCACGGACGGCGGAGCAATACCCTCGTTGAAGGCCATGTTCGCCCTGGCCTGTAGTATCTCTCGCAGCTGATCCGCTGTGTACGGCGGGAATATGATCTCTTCCTCGTTAAGCGTGCTCAGGACACGTGGGTCCAAGTATTCCTTGAAGGACAGATCATTCGAGATTACGACAAGAGTCACCTTGGATTCGGGCAGATACTCGTTTATTCTGCTCAGCTCGTACAGAAGATCATCCCCTGCCTCCCTGATCAGAACGTCAATTTCATCCAAGACCAACAGGAGGTTGGTGGGCTGGGACCGCAGCTTTGTTACCAAGCGACTCAGAACCTCGCCCGTGGCCAAGCCTGTGAACGGTATCTGCATACCAAGTGTCTCGGCCACCTTGGCCAGAACTCTGTAGCCCGTCCCCTCAAGCCTGCAGTTGGTGTAAGCCTCAACGAAAGGCACTCCCCTCTCCTGGGCCTTGACTTGCATCAGCTTCGCGATCAGCTTCACGCACGCCGTCTTCCCTGTGCCGGTCTTGCCATACAGCAGAGCACTCGAAGCCTTGCTGCCCCGTAACATTGGGGCAAGCACTTCTCCTAGACGCCGAAGCTCGTCTTCCCGATGCGGTAACTGAGACGGAACAAAGTCATGTCTCAAAGCATCCCGATCCTTGAAGATCGTGCCCTTTGTCAGGATTGATTCTAAGTACGCGTCTATCTCACCCAGGCTGCCGCCTTGACTCATGGGGATCCTGTCCACCCGTCTCTAATGGATCTCTGAAATAAGACGAAACGTCCGATTTTCTCGACTTATTCCACTAAGACCGTCTACCCCCTCCCCCGTCTGCTTCCAGTGGACGGATGTCTTCATGGCGTGTGCTGTAAGAGTAAGTAACAGATGTGCCGGATGTCTTCCTTGGCGCCCCCTTACGCTATTCTGCTACGCGCTTGGCGACGCTACAGCTTACACTACACTTCCGTGGGGTCAGCACACGCCGCTGGAACCGCAGCTGCGTGGTTCCAGTGGAAAGGAAGGGGTCTGGGTGCCGACCCGTTCTCTCTGGATTCCGCCCCCATCAGGGGCAGTACATTCGTGGTTAACTGTGAAGGAGGTTGATGACCCCTCTATTTCCACTGAAAAGCACGAAAAGGCGAGATTTCCGATGCTATTGGGCATTGGATGTAACAGATCGCCGCCCCCTTGGTGCTGCGGCTGGAAAAATGGTGAATTTGAGCTAACGCGCCCCGATAACAGTGAACTTAGCCTTCAGTGGAAATCCGGGGGTGAACAACTGGTTATATGAGAACCGGGGGGTGTTCCTGATGAATGAAGAAGGGTCGCTTCACGGCCGAACTCACGGAGGATGATGGTTCAAAGGTCAGAGTGACTGTTGATGCCAAGGATCCCGGGGTCTCGCTCGGGCGATTCTTGACTGTCCTCACGGAGCTCGGGGCGGCAGATGGCTCTGTCAAGGAATCAGGGAAGTTCCCTTCGGTCGAACCGGCCGCAATCACGGAAGACATCTTGGTGACCCGAAGAACGGAGGGGGAACTCAGCCCGGTGATGGTTCAAGGGGCGACCCAGGAAGCTGGGGCTCCTTGGGGGGGTGAGTCGAACCCAGCGGAGGGTGATACAAGATCCAAGATGAACAACGTCATGGTCCTGATGCGTTCCCTCCCTCGGAGCTGGTTCACCAGCAAAGACGTGAAGAGGTTCTACGAGGAACGATTCGGCGTTCGCGCCAATCTGACCACAATCTCGATGTACCTAGGAAGGTTGGCAACTCGCGGTTCGTTAGCTAGGGCCAAGTCCGGCAGGTCGTTCAAATACAAGCTCGCGGAACTGGAGCACTAGGGCTCCTGCACGATCGAATACACGAAAACTTTCCCGTCCTGATGCCTAGTGATCTTGCCGCGCGCGGCCATGCTCTTCAGCGTCCTGCTCAGATGCTCCCTCGTCTTTCCCAATCTCTCGGCTATCGCCCTTGGCGTGGCCGGACCCCCCTCCCCCAGGATCTGCAGGATCTCATCCTCAAGTTCAGGACTAGGAGACCAACGTGTGTCGTCACGGGATGTGTCCGGTGACTCAACCTCATCTTGCCCTAGGGCCTTGACCAATTCCATGAGTCCCTGCGCCAACTTCGCATCGGCTGCTTCCACACGTGCTAGGTGTCCTTCCAACGTTTCTGCTCTTTGCTTGAATTCTTCCTCGCGCTCCTGCGATCGTTTGAGTGCCTCTTCTACCTGAGACAGCCGACCTTCCAGCTCTCTGATCCTCTCCTTGTCCCAGCCAAAGATCCTAGCGAGCAAGCTATCTTCCCCCCAGGGCCTTTAGGACATCGATCTTTGTGATTATCCCTAGGACCCTACCTTCTTCCTTAACCAAAACTCCTTTGTGCCCTCCGGCCAGCAACTCTAGGATCTCGACGAGCGGCGCCTCGGGTCTCACGGCGGGGAAGTATCCACTGATCACTTCTATTATAGGCTTCTTGTAGAATCTCCTCGGGTTGTCCAGTTGTAGGCCGAGAAGGGCGACTAGATGATCTTCCTCAACGCACCCAATGGTCTCGTTGCCTTTCATGACGGGGAGTTGTGAGATGTCATAGGTTGTCATCAATCTGATGGCCTTGGCAACCGTATCATCATGACGTACTGAGATGACGTCGGTTGTCATTACATTCTTGGCGCATGGATCTGAAGATCCGGTGTGCTCAAACGCACCCACGATTCTCCGAAGGGTTGACATCTTGGGATCAACGGATCCGTTCTCTATCTTCGCGATCAGGCCTTGGCTCACGCCGACTTTGGAAGCAAGTTGTCTTTGAGTCATACCCGCCTTTTTCCTAGACTGTCTAATCTCTGCTCCTGTCGGAATCCTCCACACGGCCTCGACCTGTGATATCATGATATTAGTCTTGTCGGTGCCATGTCACAGTCGCTTGGCCGTCATCTCCCTGATGGCCCTCGCTATGATAGATTCAGATTTCTGCAAAACAGCCTGTATATCCGCCGTTTCCCCCAGATCTTGGGCTTCTGCCAGTTCATGCAACAGATTGCCTACGATCGTGATATTGTCGATATCACGTTGACTGATTACGCTCTCGTATACAAGCAAGGTGAGGGTGTAAAGGGAGTATTCGATATTCCGACGGGCTTGGGTTAGGCTTCTGAAGAATGCGCCTTTCGTCACTCTCTTGCCCGAGAGCTTGTAGACACCCAGGTCAGAGGTTACATGATCCCCTTGAACATACGACAACACAGCGGAAAGCTGTATCTTGGTCAGGTTCGAATTCTTCGTCAGGAACGTCCTAATGGCATTTTCTTTGGCGGTTCTTGATTTCTCCAATTGCGTCTTCGGCTCTGTAATACAAAACCGTATATCTAAATGGATTCGCCTGCTAGGCATTTCCCTCGCGGCCTAACGTTGTCTTTCCACGTCTCGCGAGGGCGGTTTGTTGGGCCTTGGCTCTACAGCCACCTGAGCCGCAAATCGGGCGAAGGAGGTCAGCTGAGCTGGAAACCTTTAAGGCGAGTGAGGCCTTCCTCACGTCGGAATGGGGCGGAAGAGAAGAAAGGAACAGAAGGTCACCCACAAGAGGCTCCCGTCCATATTCAACTGCCCGAACTGTGGGATGAACTCCGTTTCCGTTGAAATTGATGGCCAGACGAGGAAGGCCATAGTCAAGTGTGGTTCCTGCGGCAGATCAGGCGAGTATGTGCTGAAGACTCTCCAGAAGAAGATAGACGCGTACAACATGTTCATCGACCAGTTCTTCGAAGAGGCAGAGGCCTCCGAGGAAGCAGGTCCTTCAACGGAGGCAGTCTCACCGTGATTTCCCCAGACGAGACAATCAAGATCGGAAGGGCCGAGCGACTCATCTATGACCGACTCCAACGAGACGGTTACCTGTACTTCGTCCTGATCGATCCAGAGAAGCCTGGTGATCTCAAGACACTTGCACGCGTGGCTGCAGAGGAGGGGGTCTCCGGTTTCTTCGTAGGTGGGAGCACCGCACAGATCACTTCAGACTATGAGACCGCAATCTCTGAACTGAAGAGAAATGGGACCCTTCCTGTCCTAATATTTCCGAGCGGGACTTCATCGGTTGCGAAGGGTAGCGATGCGATTTGGTTCATGAGTCTACTGAACTCAGAAGATCCTCATTACATTATCGGCGCGCAAATGCTCGGGATAAGTGGGATCAAACGTCTGGGTCTTGAGGCGATTCCGATGGGTTACATAATCGTCGGCTATGGAGGAACGGTTGGCTTCATCGGGCGGGCGAGAGCAATACCCTACGAGCGACCCGAGATAGCTTGTGGGTACGCCGCGGCAGCGGAGGCCTTGGGTCTTCGGTTCATCTACTTGGAGGGAGGGTCGGGTGCACCTAGGCACGTGCCGCCGGAATTCGTGGCAGCTGTCAGACGTGCCATACGCATACCATTACTTGTAGGTGGAGGAATAACTAACGGTGACGCAGCAGCGAAGCTCGTCCAAGCAGGTGCCGACGGCATAGTGACCGGGACCATCCTTGAAGGGGAGCCCCAGATTCGTGAGAAAATAAGGGAGATAGTGGATGGTTGCAGGAGGGCTGCACGCCCGCGTCAGCCTAAAGTCTAATAGCGCGTGTCTACAGGTCTGGTTCGCATTTGGGGCAGCCGTTGGATGTCTACCAGAAGGATCTCCTCGACGAGACCAGCAGGCTGTACGGTCTCGCTGCCCGTGCCCGGCGGGTCTCCCTAGACTCCACGCCGAATGTGGACTCGAAACTCGTCTTCTCGCATGGCCAGACTATCGAGCATCTCATAGGGCTCGCTGGGTTAGCTGAACGATTCGACGAGTGGGCGGGACAACTACCTTACACTCAGGTTCCCTTCAAGATAGCTGAGGATGTGGTCTATGGCCGATTCGGATCCTTTGATCAGGACGCGCTTGCCCTTCTCGCCATCAAGGCTGGGGTTGCATGCATCACTCCTCCTGGTACGACGGCCGCGCCGATTGAGGGGATAGCTAAAGCCAAGATCAAGCAGAACTACGACAGATCGCCATACCTGGCCATCTACTTCGCAGGTCCGATGAGATCAGCAGGGGGGACCGAACAGGCCCTATCGATCTTGATCGGAGACTTCGTCAGGTCACTGCTGCATCTCTCCAAATACATACCCACCAAGGAGGAGATCGCGCGTTTCATAGAGGAATTTAGACTGTATGAACGCAAGGTGTCTAGGTTCCAGTACAGAGTCTCAGAGGATCAGGTTCTGTTCGCGCTTGAGAGGATGCCCATAGAGGTCACGGGGGTCGGCACGGACCCGGTGGAGGTTGTCGCCTACAGGAGTCTCCCGAGGATTGAGACGAACTACGTTCGTGGCGGTGCTCTACGTGTTCTGATTGACGGGTTCATCGGCAGGAGTGGCAAGGTAATGAAGTTCGTCAAGGAACTGAACCTGTCCGGCTGGGGGTGGCTGGAGTCATTGAACGTCACGCAACGGGAGTCAACCTACATGGATGAAGTGCTGGTTGGGAGGCCTGTCGTCTCGTCCTCTGACAGATTCGGTGGCCTCAGGATCAGATACGGAAGAGCCAGGAACACCGGGCTTGCTTCGGTCGGCATCCATCCCGCCACAATGATTAGTCTCGACTCGTTCCTCGCGGTGGGCTCTCAATTGCGCATCGACAGGCCTGGCAAGTCGAGCACGATACTGCCCGTGGACTCGATTGAGCCGCCGATAGTCAGACTGAAAGATGGTTCTGTTGTTAGGGTGAACAGCGTGGCAGAGGCACAGGACCTTGTCGGCTCAATCTCTGAGATTCTGTTCCTCGGAGATGTACTGGTGTCTCCCGGAGACTACATTGAGACCAACCACACGTTGGACAAGCCGGGGTTTGTTGAGGAATGGTGGGCGTCCGAACTGAGAGGCGTCGTTTCTAGTGATCCCGGGGGGGTCGAGGTCTGCTCGCAGAAAGTTGAGATTCCGCCGGAGAGGCTTCGACTCTTAATAGAAAAGCCGCTGGAACTGAAGCCTGACTTCAAAGAAGCCTCCAGAATATCGGGTCGCCTGAGCGTCCCACTGCACCCGGCGTTCGTTCACTTCTGGGAGAGATGCAACGGGTCCGAGGTCTTTGATCTTCTGCTCTACCTGAAAAAGGAAGCTGTCTCGCAGGAAGGCAAGATAGTGCTACCGCGGAGCGACAAGATAGAAGCATCCTTGGATAAGGCCTTGGTTGTCCGAAGAATAGATGGCGACAAGGTAGTGTTGGACGCGGATGAGCTGCAGCTCATAGTTGCCCTGTCCGCCTCTGAAAGCACTACTCTACCGCAACCAGACGAGAATGGTTTGGATTATCTTAGCAGGGCAACGCGCCTGCCTCTGAAGGGAAGGTCTGGTAGCTTCATCTCGGCTAGGGTCGGAAGGCCAGAAGCAGCCAAACCCAGGCGCATGAAGCCGCCAGTGCAGGTTCTGTTCCCGGTCGGGAATGCTGGAGGTCCAACTCGGGATGTAATGGGGGCTGGGAAGAAGGGACCGGTAAAGATCGAGATTGCCGACAGGAGGTGCGTAAACTGTGATTCCCCCTCGTCCTACCCTAGGTGTCCGAAGTGTGGCGGCGAGACGCGTGCGCAGAGCGTGTGCCCAAAATGTGGAACACGCATTGAAAATTCAACATGCAACAAGTGCGGCGAGAGAGCGAGGCCCTATTCAACGAGAGAGTTCAACATCAACGATGAGATAAGACGAGCACAGCAGAAGCTGGGCCTCAGATCCTTGCCTGAGCATGTCAAGGGCGTGAAGTCGCTGTTTAATGACTGGAGAATACCCGAAGCGCTGGAGAAGGGGTTGCTACGGGCAATTCACAAGCTGTCCGTTTACAAGGACGGCACTTGCAGGTTCGATGCCTCGAATGTGATACTCACGTCGTTCAAGCCTTCGGAAATCGGCACGACTGTCTCACAGCTCATAGCCATGGGCTACGAAAAGGATATTGATGGACGCCCTCTTTCCTCGCCAGACCAACTCCTACCGCTTAAGATCCAAGACGTCATAGTGCCCAAGAGTTCCTTACCCTTCCTGTTGAACTTGGCGTCCTTCTTAGACAAACTGCTCGTGATGTACGGTTGCGAGCCTTACTACAACGTGAAAGATCGGGCAGATCTACTCGGCAAACACATCATCTCGATCTCTCCACATACTGTCGGCGGAGTGGTTGGGAGGATAGTGGGAATCACGGAGGCGGACGTGCTCTACGCACACCCGTACTACCACCAGGCCAAGAGGAGAGACTGCGATGGAGACGCTGACTCCTTCACGCTCACGCTCGACGTATTTCTCAACCTGAACAAGGCGTTCATGCCGGAACGGCCTGGAGGGAAGATGGACTCGCCTCTGGTAGTGTTTCCGTTCGTGAACCCCAAGGAGATCGATGACCAAGTGTACAACATGGAGGACGAGCGCTTCCTTCCCGCGAGCTTCTACAGGCTGGCCGAAACGAACTGCGATCCCGCCGCGTTGCACGGAGTGCTAAATCTCGTGGGCCCCTCCGTGCCTCTGAGCATATCGTCTACTCACCCGACGGATGTCTTCGATTCCGGACCCAAGGTATCGCGCTATCGGTCAATAGACAACACGTCAGACAAGCTCATGGCGCAGATCTCAGTCTTGGAGAAACTTCCGGCAGTGGACAAGACGAAGGTTCTCCAGCACATACTGGACACGCACCTGATGAGGGACTTCTCCGGAAACGTCAGGGCACTGTACACCACTGGATTCAGGTGCGCCAAGTGCGGGATGAAGTTCAGAAGGCCTTCTATGTCCGGGCGTTGCAGTGGGTGTGGTTCTACAATTCAGCCCAACGTGTACATGGCCAACGTCATCAAGTACTACGAGCTGATCAAATACATAGCCAAGAATTTCGAGCTTGAACCGTATTACGTGGAGTCAATAAGGGCACTGAGCGAGGAGGTAAAGCATCTGCCTGGCGCAGCCTCGAAAGTCCTGTCAGCGGACACAAGATCTTCATCTCTCACGAAGTTCATGGACTCTGATTCCGCGTGATTCTGCGCGCCGTTGACCGGACGCGGACGACACGAGAGCCGCAGTCTGGGCACTGCGTCAAGGGCCGAGCGCTTACCTTACCGCAAACGGAACAGCGATAACGGTATCTGATCTCTTGAGTAATCCCCGGGTGGGTTAGCCGCTCGTAATCTATCCCGATGTTGGACAGTAGGTTCTGTAGTGCATAGTCATCCGTCAGGACTTTGACCCTCTTTCGCCTCTGACTCAAACCTACGGCTGCTGCCGCAACCTCAAGGTCGGCATCTGACAGTTTTTCGGACTCCCCGATCCTTGAGGCTCGCTCGCGAACAGTCGCTAGGTCGCTCTCGTCCACCTCGATCTTCTTGACCCTACGCGCCTCCAGATAGGCCAGAGCCCTGCTCGCGGTCTGAGGAGTTCCGCGGAGTTCTCCCAAAACCCCCTCTGTCACGTAGATTTCGCGGGCCTTGGCCGGTAGTATTCCGGCGATGAAAGCTCGAGCGTCCAAAACATAAGTCGTGAGTGTCTGGGTCATTCGCTCATGACCCTTTGAATTCTCTTCATCAGGTACTCCTTTGTGAACCTGATCATGTTCACCGTCTCCTTGCCTTTTGAGATCATCACAATTTCGTCGTTCTCCATCTGGTGTTCCACGAAACCGTCGAGCACCAGGATTGGCATCTCCTTGCCTCCTACCTTTCTTATCGATATCTTCCTGTCCTCATGGACTACGATGGGTGGCCACAGTCGCCTCGCGGAAACCGGGCACACAACCAAGCCAGGTAGACTGTCATCTAAGGACGGACCTCCGGATGCTAGGCAGAACGCAGTGGAGCCAAGTGGAGTTGAAACCATGACGCCGCTAGCCACGACGTCCATCTGACCGAGCCCCTCTATGTCGACTTGCACAGACAAGACGCCCTTCCATGTTCTTGTCGCAAACAGGGCCTCGTTCAAGGCGCTACCAGTCCAACCGGTGCTTGTTCGGACGAGTAGTTTGCGGACGCGCTCCGAGGTGTAATTCCCAGCCAGAACATCACGAAGCCTCTCTGGTAGCTCGGCCAGCCGGACCTCCGCTAGGAATGCCTTGTTACCCATGCTCACATGGAGAATGGGTGTCGAGGGGTCTGCTAGTCCGGAGATCGCATAGAACAGGGTTCCATCTCCGCCGGCCGCGATCATCAAACCACAGTCGAACTTGGGTGGGGCTGACAAAGGATCGAACAGACGATAATCTATCTCCGCGCCCTTCAGAATCTTCTCTATGCCTACCTTCTTGAGCTTAGCTTCAACCTCAAGATCCTTAGCTACCACGCATACCTTTCCATAATGCTGCATCCGGTGACCGGAGAGATGTCTCGCTTTTTAAACAATGATGCGCGCCCGACTCAACTACTGACGGTCGCGCGTTACTGGGGGCTGATCGTAAAGACTCCATGGACGCTGCACTTCGCGCCCTAGAGCCTCGCGCGCTCTACTTGTAGTATTGATTTGTCCTGTAGACAAACGGTTGTGCGAACAGATCGGCCCTGAGATCCTTAGAGATCTCTTTCCAATCGATTGCTTTCTTGGGCTTCTTGTTCCATATTTCCATTCCACATATCACCAAAGTGTAATGGGTTAGAGTGCGTATTTAGTGGAGACTCACGAATCACGACCTCCTTTCGTAATCACCGAGAACGATAACAGCACGTGCTCACCAATTGTTAGTCTCGTTTAAGTGTGCGTCACGGTAGTGTACTGTCGAATGGAAAATGGCCGAGGGCACGAAGGTTGAACGAGGGAAGACCGCTGAAGTTGACACCGTGGAAGGAGACCTGACACTGGGTGCGGGTTCTAGGATCAGGCCGAGATCTCAGGACAAAGTTGTGGTGAAGGGGGTCACGACGTGCGAGGGAGACTGCGAGGTCCTATCTGGTATGGAGGCTGGCAGCATCAGGGGAGAAGAAGGAAGAGTTCGTGTCCAAGGTGACCTGCTTGTCCAAGGCTCAGTCGAGTTGGACGAGGGGGAATTGATCGTTGATGGCTTGGTCAGTGCGAGGGACATTGATGTAGGCAGGAGGCTCTCGATCGCTAAGGATCTGCATTGTACGACAGTAGACATTGGCGGAAGTCTGGACGTTGGGGGAGATACGGAGACGGAGAGAGTGAGTGTTGGTGGCTCTGTTTCCGTGCAAGGCCGTCTCAAAGCGAAGAAGTCGGATGTAGGGGGCTCGGTCAGAGTCAAGGGGTTAGTGGATCTTGATGAACTCGATGTCGGGGGGGCCGCAAGTGTCGGCGGAGGAAGAGTAGACAACGTGTCGGTAGGCGGAACATTCGAGTCTATCGGCAAACTCAGTTTCAAGAAGCTGGATGTCGGGGGGATCGCTAAGATCGCAGCCGGGGAGGGTCAAGGAAAGATCACAGTTGGTGGGATCTTCAATGTAGGCGGTAGCTTGGAATTCGATGCGTTGGATGTAGGGGGCAAGGTCGACATCAAGGGGCCCATCAAAGGTAGAGACGTGAATGTCGGGGGGGAAATGGGCACGGGAGGGAATGCGACAATAGCAGGCAGACTGAGGGTCGGGGGATACGCGAAGGTAGGAGGCGAGCTGAACGCAGGGAACGTGGAAGTCGGAGGATCCTTGGTGGCGGAGATCTGCTTAGCTGAGGACGTCATTGCAGGTGGGGAGATCAGAACGAAAAGGGGGACGAAGGCCAAGAGGTTTGAGATCGGTCGAGAGGGGAAGGTCTGGGGGCCAATCGTCGCAGATGAGGTGAAGATCGGCAGGGGTGCTGAAGTGGAGGATGTGTACGCAGATAGACTCATGATGGATGAGGACTCATCTGCCCACAACGCCTATGCGAAGGTGGCCTGCTTGGGGCCCGGCGCCAAGGTCTCTGGCCAGCTCCTGTACACTGAAAGCATCATGCTAGGGGAAGGTGTGAAGGTAGCCTCCGGGCCCAAGAAAGTAGAAAAACTGCCAGAGGCTCCGGTCTAGCAACCCTGTCGGCGGTCCACGATGAGTAAGTCGAAGAGATCTAGAGTGGAAATATACGCAGATGTGCTCAGAGTGCTCAGGACAGTCGACGGAGGGTGCCGAATAACTAGGCTATCCTACGGAACGAACATGCCGTTGGACAGGATGAACGACCTAGCTGAGGAATTGATCTCCTTCGGGTTGATCGCCAAGAGGCCCGATGATCCTAGGTTCTATGTGATCACAGCAAGGGGGATAGACTTCCTAGACGCGTTCAAGAAGCTCTTCCTGTTTCTTGAATAGCCAACCGAGTATCGTACCGGCCCCTACGATAACAGAGACCCCTGGGGTTCAGTTAATATTCGGGTCCAAAGCCGCTTTGTGGGCAACGGGTGAATAAGGGAATGAGTAAGATGACCGACCTCGGTGCAATCAAAGAGGGATCTTGGCTGATGATAGACGACGAGCCATGCCAGGCCGTTGAAGTAACACACTCGAAACCTGGAAAGCACGGAAGCGCCAAGGCACGAATCGTCGGGATTGGGCTTTTCGACGGATCAAAGCACACCATATTGAACCCGGTGTCGGCGAACATTGAGGTTCCCATGATAGAGAAGAAGACCGCGCAGGTGCTTTCCATCACTGGCAACAACATGGTACAACTAATGGACATGCAGAGCTACGAGTCAATGGAGCTCCCGATCCCAAGCGGAGAGCTTACGTCCCAGATCAGGCCCGGAGTCACCGTGGAATACTGGTACGCAATGGGGAAGTACAAGATAATGCGAGTCAAGAGCGAGTAAATTGCCATTATTGGGGGCTTCCACGCTTTTCGCGTGGAGCGAAGGGTACTCTCCAAGGCTGTTCAGTGTGGTAGAGCAAAGAAGAAACCTGCTCTGGGAGGTCGTGGACGATTCAGAACTCCGCGTTACCGATGAGGTTGTATCAAAGCTCAGTGTGCTGCACAAAGACAAGGGGATCAGGTTCTCCGTCCACACTCCCTTCATGGGCAAGGACATCCTGTCCGCCGACAGTGCGAAAAAAGACGAGAGCCTATCCAGTCTTCATCGCTCGATCGAGCTAGCTCACAAGTACGGGGCCGAGTATGCGGTCATTCACCCCGGGTACAAGAATGAAGGGGTCTCTCGGGAGGAGATCGTGGAGGTCTGGAGTGGGTTGCTCGACTTCTGCGAAGACATGGATATCACAGGCGTGATCGAAAACCTCACTCACAAGTCTGTGTTTTATCGTCCGGAGGATCTATACGGGTTCAAGAAAGCCCTCAAGAGACCCAACTTCGTGCTCGACTTGGGACACGCCAACGTTGAAGGTAACTTGGGTTCGTTCATCGATGCGATGAGAGAGATCTCTTACTTCCATCTTCACGACAATGCCGGCGACAACGACAGCCACCTCAGGTTGGGCAGGGGGAACATCAACTGGGACCGCTTCTTCTCGAAGGTGGTTCAACTAAAGCCGGAAGCGCCCCTCGTGGTCGAGAACATGACGATAGAGGACTTGGACGAAAGCGTGCAGTTTGCGCTTAAAAGGCTCTCCTGAACGGTTCCTGCCATGCGCGACGAGTTGTCAGATGAAGTGGCAGACTATACCACAGCAGAGATCAACGATGTGTACGACTTGGTAGAAAGAATGTCCAAGTCCGGGGGTTTTCAGGCGAGAGAGGTGGGAAGGGGGCTTGATGTCTTCGCCAAGATGGTTGAGGACAAGGACTGCACTAGGTTCCTATCCTTCACCGCCAACATGGTGTCCACCGGCCTGAGGGGTGTTCTGGCCGAGGTGATAAGAGACAAAATGGTGGACGTTGTCATCACGACCGGAGGGACTGCGGATCACGACATTGCGCGCGCACAGGGCGGTCACTACTACTACGACCAGTTCTTCGCAGATGACGCTGAACTCCACAAGAAGGAGATATACCGGTTGGGCAATGTCATGATCCCACTGAAGTCCTATGGTCCGCCAGTCGAGAACTTTGTCGGCAAGATCGTCGCTGAATTGGGAGAAAACCCGCTCATGTCGCCGTCAGAGATCTTGGCGGTTGCCGGAAAACACATAACCGACAAGCACTCCATACTCAGGGCAGCCTACGAGGCCAAGGTTCCGGTCGTCTCGCCTGGTCTGGTTGATTCCGCTTTCGGAACCGACCTCTGGTACTCGTATCAACGCGGAGAGTTCAAGTTGGACACCCTGAAGGACATGACCCTGATGTCAGATAAGGTGTTTGAGAAGAAGAGAACGGGGGCCATCATCCTCGGAGGAGGCATAAGCAAGCATCACACTATATGGTGGAACCAGTTCAAAGAAGGACTGGAGTACGTGTTGGCGATAACTACTGGCACGGAGTTCGACGGATCCCTGACAGGAGCTAGAATAAGTGAGGCGATAACGTGGGGGAAGGTGAAACCAGACGCGTTGCAGGCCACGGTAATGGGTGATGCAACGGTGATGTTCCCGCTGATATTGACGGCGTACCGCCAGTCCAGAAATAGGGCGAAGTGAGACTAGGGCAAATCGCCGAGCTTCATTTCGTCGAGAATTTTGTTGATCTGATCCTTGTAATAGTGGTCACTCACCTTGACTTCGATCTTGCTGAACGCGCCGATCTTGAAGAGTTTCTTCTTTATCGAGCTACCTATCAGGAGGGCCATCGGCGGCGGGCACATGGGCATCGTGAGGTGGTAGGTGACGCGAACTTCGCCGTCCTTCACAGATATCTCATCGACGAGTCCCATGTCTACTATCGAAGCTCCGATCTCTGGATCCGTGACCTCTTTCAGTTCCTCGTAAATCTGCCGCTCTTTCTCGTTCAGTGCTTCTGGTTCCACCGGCATCGGGCCACAACGATGGTCCCCGATCCACATAAGTCTATCACGGCGGTTCGCCGAACGTGTCGTCCTATTTCGTAACTCTAGTACTCTTCGCACAATCTCTGGTAGAAGTTCTTGCTGTGTCCGCATGATGGGCACGTTTCCGGTGGAGTCTTGCCTATGTACACGTATCCACACTTCCTACACACCCAGACGATCTGCTCGTCCCTGTTGAAGAATTTGCCTGTCTCGACAAGTCTCAGTAACTTGGTGTAGCGTTCCTCGTGGTGTTTCTCCACCGATGAGATCGCGCGTAGTTGCTTGGCTATGTCGGAGTAGCCCTCCTTGTCCGCAACGGCTGCGAATTCTGGGTACATTGTGGTGTTCTCGTAGTGCTCGCCGGCGATTGCGGCTTTGAGGTTTTCAACCGTTTGGCCCAAGATAAGGGGAGCGAGAGCTTTGACCTCCAGCTCGATCTTATCCCCCCTCAGACTCTGTACGGCTTTGAACAGCGTGTCCGCATGCTCCGTCTCGTTCGCAGCGGTGAGCTCAAAGATCTCAGCTATCTGTTCGTATCCTTCCTTTCTTGCTTTACTGGCGTAGAAGGTGTATCGATTCCTGGCTTGGCTCTCCCCTATGAACGCCTTAATCAGGTTCTCTAGGGTTTGCATGTGGTATTTCGGCGTCTGCTATTTCATAACCTTTTCTGAGCTTGAGTCCTGAGTTGGATTGGTGCGGGAGGTGGGATTTGAACCCACGAACCCCTTCGGGACAGGGTCCTAAGCCCTGCACCTTTGACCAGGCTTGGCGACTCCCGCGACGCGAACTCCTGTACTTTTCTTCTTTTTATCTGTGTTTATCACTGTGGGCCTCTAAGAGTCAAAACCCTATAACTGAAACGAGAGTCCGGTTCCTGCAGGACGAGATAGTAGCAGATGAAGGTCAAGAGAGAGACGTGGATAAACCCCTCAAAGCCAAGCTACGCTGTCTTCGGAGAAGCCGGGTACGTCTCAGCGACAGAGCCGAGGATGATTCGTCAGTGGAGCGAAGAGAACAAGAGTGACCGTGCAGACGTGAGCTTCACCGAGATATCAGAGGACAATGGGAGAACTTGGGGGCAGAGGAAAGTCCTCTCTGTCACCCACAAGGAGGGAGGCTTCACTTTTCTAGGCGGACGCGAGGGAGGGATTCCATTCGTGGATCTTGACAACAACGTAACTGTACTCTTCTCCTTGGAGGTGGTCATCGAAGGAGAGGATGTCGTCAGTGGGCTGAAGAGAAGGAGAATATTCTACTCGATAAGCAAGGACGGTGGCGGAAGCTTCTCGTCTCCCATAGAACTGGTGGAACAAGGAGAAGGGTACGATACCTTCCACTACATGAAAGATGTCTACTACGGACTGAACTCCGCGAGCCTCGGGGGAAAGCCCATCAAGATCTCTCGCGACGAGATTCTGTTGCCGATATACGTGGCTCCGCTCGACGAGAACGCTAGGCTCTACAATCCATTGGGAGGGTATACTTTCACTTACGGTGGCTTTCTGATCGGAAAATGGAAGGACGGTTTCTCGGATCTTGATTGGAGAAGTACCGAGCTAGTGAAAATAGACCCTGAACTCTCAATTCGCGGGTTCAGCGAGAACACCGTGGCCAGGCTCAACGACGGACGGATACTGTCTATTTTGCGCGGATCCAACTCCTACAAATGGTTCACTCTCTCTCATGACAATGGCCGCAATTGGGACGAGGTTAAGCCGCTCCGGTTTGATGACGGGGAAGAACTCCTCTCTCCTGGGAGCTACTCCCTGCTGGTCCGCCACTCGAGTGGCAGGCTGTACTGGATAGCAAACGTTGTTTCAATGCATCCTAAGGGCAACTCGCCGCGTTACCCGCTGTGCATCGCTGAGATTGACGAAGATGATGTCGCTGTCAAGAGAAAGACCCTGTTCAACATTGACGCAAGGGTAGAGGGAGAGAGCAAGGCTCTGCAACTCTCAAACTTCGGCTTGTATGAGGACAGAAAGACACACGAGATCGTGTTGACCTACCCACGTCTCTTTGCCAGAAACGATCAAGACTGGACGGCTCCCTGTATGTTGTACCGGGTCTCCATGGAATAATAGGCCCCCATTGGACAAGAAGCGAGTTCTCGACGCAGTTACCAGAACTTCCAGGAGGGCTCCTTCTCAGGTTCTGGCTGGAATGGCAATGGTTCCACCCCCGCCGCCACCGCGATTGACAAGATGCGGCCGTGTCTTTGGAGGAGTTCGAATATCTCTTGACGTTCTTTGTCTGATAGAGTCCCACCAACAACTACAGCCGCGCCCATGTTGGTCTTGAAGATCCCGCACCGCACGTGGTCTGGGAGGCCAATGCCAACTCGGTCAACCCTCACAAAAGATAACATCTTCACCGCTTCCACGCCTGCCTTAGTTGACGGAAAACGGGCGACGAAACTCGTGGGGTTGGGCAAGGCAGCTATCGCATCCATAGCTGCTTCTGGAGTGCTCATTCCGATTTCCTCAAGGAAATGCGCCTTGTTATAAAACTTAGAATCAACTCCCATCTCCTCCTTGCTGTTCGAGGATATGACCGCCCCGCGAATGGTGAAATCACGTTGGCGAGCTACGGACGGACGATGTGAGGCTCGCCGTTGCGTGTGGGACAACAACCGAAGGAACAACATGGCCCGCCTCAGTCTCAGGGAGGACAACGTTTTACTTGCTGTAGCTTTCAAGTTCAAAATCTCCCATCGTAAAATACTGTTTGTCGATTTTGTTTCAGGCAAGGCCTTTTCAGTCGGGTCGCTGGTCGCAGGCTGAAATGAGGGGAAACAAATCACGTGTGAAACTCTTGATCGCCCTCAGCATCCTAGTCCTGTCGCCAATGAGTCTCGTTTTGCGGGCTCAGGCGACTACACCTACTCTGTCAACGAATGCGGACACCTTCAAGATCGGAGAGACCGTCTCTTTCTCTGGAGAGAACTATGAACCCGTTGGTAGTACATACCGACTGAACATCACATACGGGTCGGTCGTCTACTCAGTCTTGGAGTTCGTGTCGACGGACTCGAGTGGAATACCAGAAGGGGTCTCATGGGTTGTCCCTGCTGGCGTTCCAAGTGGAACCTACTTGGCGACTGTATACAACATAACAGACCCCACAAACTCAACTACATACAATCAAGAAGTGGCAAACAAGACGTTTCTCGTCAATGCTGGTTCACTTGTCTCGGACAAGTTCGAGTACTTCGTCGATGAGCCGGTCGAATTCTCTGGGGAAGGGTATACACCGGAGGGTACCAACTACACCCTCGAAATAGTCCTGAACGGGACGGTTGTGGCTACGGTGCCTTTCACGTCGAACGGCATCGGATCAATTCCGGACGGAGTCTTCTGGCAAATACCCTTTGACGCGGGCAACGGAACCTGTATCGCCACTTCTTATAATAACACCACCCCGAGCATAGGAACTGCGCTCGCGACAACAGAGTTTTTCATCAACGCCACAGAAGCGGGCAGGATCGGCGCGATTACCGAGGAACTCGAACAGCTGACTGAGACCATTAACTCCTCAGTTGAAGACGTGAATGTCAGTCTCATTCAGAAGCTGAACGTCACAGCTAGGAAAGTGGATCAGGCCATCACTTGGCTGGGGCAAGGCAAAACCAAGGTAGCAACGAATATGCTGAACGCAGCTAGGAATGCGCTGGAGGCGTTCATACACGAAGTTGAAGCACAGCGGGGCAAACACATAGACGAGGAGATCGCTGATCAACTGATCGGGGAAGCGAATGCGATAATAGCGAAGATAGATCTGGTGATACCCTCCACGTCACACTCGGGAGACAAGGGACAAGGACATCAGCTGGAGGCTCCGCCGGTCGGGCAGCACACGACTGACGACGAGGAGCCGAAGGGCAAGGGAAAGAACAACGGCAAAGGGAAGGGCTCAAAGGACGACTGAGCGAAGGGCCCCCTTCTGCTTTTTTATGCAGTTGTTTCTATGCGCGTTCGGAAGAGAGAAGAAGGAAACATTTATCCTAACATCTATCCTGACGTTACGGAGCGAAAGACATGCCTACTTACTCGGTGAACATGGTACATAGTATTGAGTCGTGCCCTCTCCTCAATACTCAAGTGGGAGAAGATTCAAAGCATCATTCGGCAGGAGGGAAGAGACCGCCGAGAAACACGGGTCAAGGTCTTGAGCGCTTGGACCTCCGTGCTGGAGTACCTGATCTTCTACGTTGTCGGGGCCCCTTCCGAGCAAGCCGTGGAGGACTACTTCAAGGAGACAGGCTTCGCCTTCTGGAACGGCATCGCGATTCGACAAGTCACGGCCGTCGAGGACGTAGTGAATAGGTTGTGTGGCTGAACGGACGATTAGTGGAATGACACAATTAGAAGGTGCTCGTCCCTCCGAAGGATTATTCCCTCTTGAGAAGGAGTATGCTCGCACCACTACCGCATTGAGCCGAGCAGGAATTTCAACCCTTCTTCCACGATCGGGGAATTTAGGGGTGATTGGAATTGACGGAAAAGGGTATCCTGTGCCAACTCAAGAACAGCTGCAAGAAGTATTTACACGCAATAAGGAATTGGTTGATAGGAAAATGCGACAAGGATTTACTCAGCTTCAGTTAACGCCGATCGCAATGCCTACTTCGCAACTTATTGATCGGGTAAAAACTGCCGTTCTTAAACATGCCGCGGCGGGAGAAATTATCCAGACAAAGCAAAATTCTACTGACGCTGATATACCGGTTCGTGTAAATACTGGTGAACCGATCTGGATATGGGATAGAGTGCGTCAAGCAGTGGATACTCCTAATCTTGTTTATTTCCCTCAAGCCTATACCGATCGTAACCATCAAGGATTAACTAAAGAAGAAGTAATGCAGAAAACCCGCTTATGTGCTGTGCTTGGCTGGAGTGTGGGACTAATTGAGCCTATACCTATTATGCCTCAACAAGGACAGGGCAAAGTCATAGGAGGAAGAAAACAGCTAGAGGCATATTCTACCCCTCGTGATTATTTACGAACTTTAAGTACACCGACCTATCAGGGAGAAACGGGATGGACACCAGAAGATTTTCTCAC
>Ga0315296_10001263_pt1 | contig 22038 bp, 32 predicted proteins | sample YL17G14_18_MG_FD_203921 | JGI IMG/M metagenome (GOLD analysis project Ga0315296, IMG submission 203921) | Sediment microbial communities from Yellowstone Lake, YNP, Wyoming, USA - YL17G14_18 | ecosystem: Environmental > Aquatic > Freshwater > Lake > Sediment | place: USA: Wyoming | collected...
ACGCACGAAGAATGGGTGAGGGCTTTGATTGATGCTGGCTTTCCTGCCGAAAATATCCTTCTCGTCGGAGTGAGAAATTCAGATCCCCATGAAATTGAATTTTTGTCCAGAAACAGGATAAGAGTTGTAGGAATGAGCCAGTTACTGGAAGATTTGAGAGATACCTGCGATATAATAATGGAATTTTCCAATCAAAAAGAGCTTTACCTTTCTCTTGATATAGATGTCATTGACCCCGCATTTGCTCCAGCTACAGGCTATGCTGAGCCGGGTGGATTGACGAGCAGACAATTTTTATATCTGATTCAGAGACTGAATAAAATAAAGAATCTTAGGGCTATAGATATTGTTGAAATAAATCCCGAGAGAGCAGGAGCAGAAATGACTGTTAAACTCGGGGCGAAAATCCTGGCCGAACTCATATAATTTATAAATTATCTATTTCTAAATAAAGCATGGAAGTCAAGCATAAAAAACTCGCTTTGCTCATACTGTCAGATATTTTTATTTTGAGCAGCTTCGGACTTATAGGACCAATATTTGCGGTCTTTATAACAGAAAACCTTATAGGGGGAACCCTAATTACCGCAGGACTCTGTACAACAATTTTCCTCGTCGTAAAAGCCATCGCACAACTGCCTTTATCTAGGTATTTAATTGATAAGGAAAAGCATAAAACACACTCCCTCTTAATTGGGACCTTTCTGATCATTACTGTCCCATTTATCTATTTTTTCGCTAAGAGTGTCTATACTATTTTTGTTGCTCAGGCAGTTTATGGATTGGGTGCGGCACTTGCTTATCCTGCATGGTTCACTCTTTTCACAACTTATATAGACAGCAAGCATAGGGGTTTTGAATATACCCTATGGAGCACCGGTGTAGGGATCGGAACAGCCCTCGCGGCTTTCTTAGGGGCAGAGGCGGCCCATGCACTTGGATTCAGGATTTTATTTTTTATCGTTGGATTTATAGCTTTTTTAGGTTTTTTGAATCTGATTATTCTAGACAGAATTGAATCCAGAAAAAAATGAATAAAGTGAGGGCTTTCATATCTGTAGATGTTCCAAAAAATATCCAGGAAGGAATAAAGAAAATTCAGGAAATACTTCCAGAATTTAATGGAAAATTTACAGAAATAGAAAATTTACACCTAACTCTGAAGTTTCTTGGGGATATTGATGGGGAAACTTTACTAGAAATTAAGAGGAGACTTAGAGAAATTAATTTCAAAAGTTTTGACACAAGAATTTCTGAGATTGGTATTTTTTCTCCAGAATACGTGAAGATAGTCTGGGTAAAACTTGATAATTGTGAAAACCTGCAGGAGGCAGTTGATGAAAAACTTTCAGATATCTTTGAAAAGGAAAAAAGATTCATGAGTCATTTGACTATCGCCAGAGTAAAAAAAATTAAAAATAGAACGAGTTTCTTAGAGGGGCTTGAAAAAATAAAAATTCCCTCCAGATTAAATTTCAGCGTTAAAAGTTTTAAACTTAAGAAATCAGAATTAATGTCTGAGGGACCAGTTTATGAGACTCTTGAAGAGTATTTTTTAGTATAATAAAAATTATAAACAGATTTTTTGCAGTATTATTGATGAGTAATTTAAGTTTAGGAGACTTTGTTGATTTTTATATTGAAGCAGTTTCAGAGGCAGTTCAAGAACACCCTCTATCTGACCTTGAGACTTTTTACAAGCATATTTTTAAAAGAGTTTCTGAGAGAACAGATCTTTCTAGGGAAGAAATTAACTCTCTCCATCACCCATTTCATTGGGAACTTTTTTTAAAAGAGAATTCCCCTTTAGAACTTTTTTTTCTCCCAACAAAAACAGAAAATAATTATAAAATCTGTATCAGACAAAAAGGTCTTCCTTTGGAAAAAGCAGAATTAGTTAAAGGCATTTTAAAAAAATATAGAACATTTCTTCAGCAGGGACTTGAAAAAATATCAAAATACCACAATTAGTAATTACTGTTTATTATTCTTAAAAGATTCTCCGCCTTTTTCCCTATTTCCTTTTTGAGATCTTCCTCTGCAGCATTGATTATGTTCTTTATTGTCCTGAATTTTTTAAGCAATCTTCTTGCTGTCTTTGGGCCTATTCCCGGAAACCCCTCAATAATGTACTGGGACTGTTCTTTTCTGCTGCGGAATTTTTTTGTGACATTCAGAGGAGCTTCTCTCGGTTTTTTTCTGGAGAGCACAGAAATAAATCTCGACGTGTCTTCATAGTTTTTAGTGAATATTACAGGAACCTTATAATTAAGAAGAATCGAGAGAAGGAAACCCCTGATTGAGTTTGGATGCATCCCTCTCCTTTCTTCAGAAAAATCATCAGAATAAAGTTCCTGCTCTTCTATTCCTTCTACGATGAGAAGCCTGCTTTCGTATTGCCTGAGCTCTTCCAGTTGTTTCAGAAGCCTCCTGTTTTTCATAGAATTAATGAAGTCAGAAACAGTTTTTCTTTCTATGGCTGTTCCATTGACAAGATAATCAGCGATCTTTAACTCCTTCACTTCCACATCGAGCCCTAAACTAACTAACTCTGAGATTACTAAGGAATTCTTCTCTCTGTAATCAACTATTATTTTGGGCTTTTCTTTTTCTTTATCCCTTCCTTTTAAAAAAATATTGAAAATTTCTTTCATTTGACTTTTAGGCGAATGAATGGGAATTTCTTATTCACTTTCATTTCAGTGTCCTCTGAGCGTCTTTATTACCCTTTAGATTTTCTTTTATCGAGCTTATCGCTGAATGCATCCTTTTTTCCTTTGCCCTTGAAGCATAGAAATAAGCTTCATCCCTCGTTTTTCTTGTTATCAGCATTATTAATTTTCCCTTCATTAATCGCGCCGTCCTGCCTGCTCTCTGGATAGCTCTTATCGCAGAAGCAACAGGCTCATAAAAAATAACCACGTTGACTTCAGGTATATCAAGGCCTTCTTCTCCTATGCTCGTAGCACAAAGGACATTTATCTCTCTGCTGGAAAACTCATGAATTATCTTCTTTTGCTCTTTCTGGCTTAATCCTGAAACTTCTCCAGATATATCTCCATCAATGGCTTTTTTTGTCTGTCCTATGAAAATTTTGGCCTTTACGCCATTTATGCCGTTCAGGGTTTTGCAGAGAATCCTCGCAGTTTCTCTGAACTGGGAAAAAACTATTATTTTTGCCTTTTCATTTTCCTGAAATTCCCTCTCTATAATTCTTCTGAGCGCCTCTATCTTCGGGTGCTCTTGTTCCCTTGCCAGAAGCTCCCCTGATGTCGTAAATGCAAAACCGAATTCTGGCTTTGAAACCAGCCTTACAACGCCGCGGCTTTGTTTTTTTGCAGCCTGGCTGAATAATTCTCTCAGATATTTATTAAATCCATGGAGAGTCTGTGTTTCTAGGAGCTCGAGTGCATGCTGCAATTTTACTGCCTGCGCACAAGCGCTCGAAGCCAGAAGAGTGTTGTAATTTTTGTTTCCCTTGAAGATACTCAAGATGAGCTTTTTCTGTAATCTTATCAGCTCTGTTTTTGTCGGAATCCCGAAGAAAATTTTCCTGTTCCTCAATTCACCGACATATGAATGAAAAAGCCTGAGAAGAGCTTCCCTTATTTTTTGATATTCTTCCGGGAGCTCAAGAATAACTTTTTCAAATTCTAGCTTCTGAAGGTAAGGAACAACGTCAGGACTTTCCCTGGTTCGCAGTTCAACCTCCTCTATTGAAAGATTTTCACAGATTTCCTTGATTTTTGATGCCTCGCTTCCAGGAGAAGCAGTAAGCCCAAGAATTCTCGGGTGTTTTGAAGTTTCCATATACCTCTTTGCGACATAATTATAAGAATAGTTCCTAAAACACCTGTGGGCCTCGTCTTCTACAAGAAGACATACCTCTTCCAGATTATACAGATTTTTGCTGATATCATTGGCCACGCACTGTGGAGTTGAGAAAATTATATCTGCATTTTCCCAGATTTCCTGTCTCTTCCCGGGAACCACTTCTCCGGTGAATAATTCCAAAGACCCAAAAAGTTCTGGAAGATTATTCTTAAAGTAGGACAAATGCTGCTCTGCGAGAGGCTTTGTCGGAGCAAGAAAAACTACTTTTTCTCCCGGAAATTTTTTCATTCTCTCAACAGCCAGCATTAAGGCTATGAGAGTTTTTCCAAGTCCGGTAGGAAGAACCACGAGGCAGTTTTTTCTTATGCAAGATTCAAAAATTTTTTGCTGATATTCTCTCGGGGTAATTTTTTCTAAAAATTCCATTTTTGATGTTTTTTAATAATTTCTGGTGCTGGTGATTAATACTCTTGCCTCTTACTTATTAAATATTTTTTGTTAAATCTGGTAATATCTCTTTTTCCAAATTATAAGAATAAAATAAAGGGATTATCTCTTCTTTATGGTATATGCTACAAGGATTGCAGAACAGAGAACCAGCAGAAGTCCTATCAGTGAAATGGTATTAAAAGAGGGGGTGTTATTGACTATAACGTTTCCTGAAATGCTCCCCCTGTCCACAAATAGAAACCCAGCAAAAAATACAACAGCGGCAAGTGTGGCAGTTACCTTTTTTCCCTTAAACCAGCTGTTTTTCATTATATTTATTGTATTTTTTCCTTTATATTTCTTATTGCTTTTTATGTCAGGAAAAATGCATATCCAAGTCCTATCAGCACCAAGGCAGCCAGGAAGCTCCATAAGACCATATTTCCAAAAAATATCTTGTTTCCGTCGAGATCAGAAAATGGAAGCATGCTGAAAAAGGCATAATAAACATTCAGCCTGGCAAAAAGAGGAAATCCAAGGAAATAAGCTATTACCGATGCCACGAGGTTTACCAAGACTCCTGCGGCAGCAATCAGCCCTATGTGGGCCTCTGTCATTTCTGAAAAAGAATACAAACCGTGACGTTTTGAAGTCCTGTAGATTTCTGGCTTCACATCAAAGACCATGGAGGCCATCCAGAACAAATTACCGAGCGAAACTAGAGAGACTATTATCGGCAAAAATATTCCTATTTGAAAAGGTCTTTTAAAATACTCGTGCCTTTTGAAACCATACCGTTCCATCTGCCACAGCTTGATCTCTATTTCTGATTCCAGATAAAATGCAGCAATTTTTTTTACGGCAACGTTGAGTACAAGCACAAGAAACACAGCCAGAAGAACCCCTGTAAAAATCCCCATTTTTAGAAAACTAATTGTCAGGGCAAGAATTAAGGTAATAAGAAGGAGTATCCCGATTTCTTTTTTTCCCAGCATGTTTATCATAGGTTACATTTTTTTATAAAGTTTGTTATGATATATTTTTATGCTTTTATATAATATTCTCTTAATATAAAACATTTTTGTCCAAATTTCTTAATATGTAATAAATCATGGAAAAGTATTTAAAGAAGTCTGATTAATTTTTACCATGCGGGTTAGAAAAGTTACTGACGTGATAGGACTGAAAGCTTATACAGATTCTGGCGACTTTTTCGGAGAAGTGGAAGAGGCAAACCTCATGGATAACAAGGTGGACGGATGGCGCATAAAAGTCGGAGGGAGCGTAGTATCTTTGATAGGGGGAGCAAGAGGAGTGATAATTCCACACCAATTCGTGAAAGCCATTAGCGATGTATTCATAATAAACAAAACAGCCCTGCCTAGTCCTGCTGAAACCGAGATTGAAGAGACTCTTTCTGAAGATTTGATCTAGAAGGGAATTACAAATTAGATGCTTTTACTTTTATCTACTTTATCAAGATAAATTAACCAATAAAATGAAGATGTATCTGCAGTCTTATTTTTTAACAAAATTCAAATAATATAAAAATATTTAAAAGGCTCTGCCTCCTTATAATTAAAATGCCTGAAACAATATTACAGCACTGGATTTTTACGGATTTTGCCCTTCCTTTTTTGCTGATTTTTTTCATAGTTTTCGGAATCCTTGAGAAAGCAGAAATCTTTGGGAGCGGCAGGAGGCAGCTAAATGCTCTTATCGCATTTGTCGTTGGTTTGATTTTTGTTACAGCTGTTTTTCCGAAGCTGGTTGTTGCAAATCTCATCCTGTTCCTGACAGTTTCGATAGTTGTGATGTTTGTAGCTCTTTTGTTATGGGGTTTTGTTGCCGGAGAAGAAGGCTTGAAATTTAAAGATGCTACTAAAGGACTTAAATATTTCATAGCAATTGTTATAATCATTGCGGTTATTTTAGCTCTTTTATGGGCCTTGGGAGTGGAAGGAAGTCTCTTTGATTTCTTATTCAGATCGAGCTGGAGCGAAGAATTCTTGACAAATGCCGTGTTCATCATCGCTGTTATAGTAGTACTCGTTCTTGTAATGAGAGGTGTAAAAAAGAGTAGTTAGGATTTTTGAAGCAAGACAGTTTATATTCACTGAATTTACTTGATTTTCTTTTTTATTTTACATGATTAACCAAAATTATCTTAATCTCATTTAAACTAATTAACTTCTGAGATTTATCTTCATCAACCACTATATTAAATCCCCGAAACATATTTAAAGAATATTTGATAAAAAGTAATATGTTTGAACATTTTCTGAGTTTCCAGTTTGGAGGATTTTATGGAGGAGATATAGGAAATCTTTTGGCATACTGGGAGCAGTTAGGAGTTTTCAGCTATCTTCTGCCTTTTCTTCTGATTTTTGCAGTTGTTTTTGGAATCCTTATGAAGATAAAGGTCCTTGGGGAAAATAGAGCGCTGAATGGGGTAATCGCCCTTGTTGTTGGGCTTCTTGCTTTGCAGTTTGAGCTTGTTCCGATATTTTTCTCAGAGATTTTTCCCAGAGTCGGAGTTGCCATTTCTATCATACTCGTGCTTTTGATACTTGTCGGGCTTTTCCTCGATCCTAACAGTAAGGTTATCAACTACGGCCTTTTGGGAGTAGGAGGAATAATATTTTTGTTAGTTCTCATCAATACTGCAGGATATCTCGGATGGTACTCTGCATACTGGTGGTATGCCAACTGGCCTTCTATCTTATTGGGTGTGGTAGTTATAGCGATTTTCTTTGCAATAATAAGTTCTACTGGATCAAAAAAAGGAGTACCAGAATTTCATGGGTATTGGGGAAGAGGATCTCATAAATAATTATTTCTTCTTAGAACGCTTTCTCGTAGTCTTTTTCGATTTGTGGGTTGTAACGTGTTGCTGGGTGTGATGTTTTGGTTCTTGTGGATGTGACGCATGACTCTGATCAGGCGTATTATGATGTTTGTAATGTTTTTCTTCTGATTTTTCTGCTATCTGATTTACCATTTTGCCGAAAGAATCCTGCATCATGCCCATCTCTTTTCTCACAGTTTCAAGTCCGTGCCCATAGCCCCCCACTTTCTCCAGAATAGATGCCTGCAGTTGGTCTATGATAGCTTCTATCTTTCTTAGCCTATCTGAAATGTGATCAATCTTGGTCTGTGCAAGAGCCCGAAATTCGTTCATCTCATCCATCTTTTTCTGGAGAAGTTTATTTTTTTCCATAAATACCTGTTCAGAGACTTCTATCATCGTGTCTGTGTCAAGAATCCCTGCAGCAGCAGGATATTGGTAACCTTCTTGGGGAACGGCTTCCTGATATTGTTGGTATTGCTGTGGCTGATAATAAGTTCCGGCTTCCTGTGGCTCATACATCCCTCCAGCTCCTCCTGAAATTTCTTTTGTTACATTCCTAGGCATTGGCATAAACCCTCCTGGAGTCGGAGGAGTTAAATCAATGTCGCTGAGGGTTCCTCCTTCCAAACCCTCTAGAGGAAGCCTTTCTGGTTCTTCTCCAGAACTAAGGATCGAATGCTCCATTCCTTCTGTTCCCATATTTGAAACAGCGCTTTTTATCTGGGCTCTTCCGAATGCATCGCTTATCTCTGCAGGAGAAACTCCCTGCTCTTGAAGCACCCTGATAATTTCCTGATCCGAAGCCCCTCTGCTTCTTAACTCCATGACCTGATCTAAAACACCCATTTTATTTTAAATTGTATTTAATGTTCTTTGTTTATCTTAAAATTGTTAATGTGATTATTCAAAATAATATTTAAGTTACCACTTCTTTTTGTTCTTAACATTTTTTCTTTAATTTATCTAACTCTTCGATTTTTTTAAATCTTTTTTCCTCACAAATTCTAACGGCTGAAAAATCTTGGCCTGTTTTGAAAGGATTTCAAGATCTTCTTTTCTTGCGAATTTTGAAAATTCAGCAGATGCTGTTTCCAGAAATGAAACGAGCCTTTCCATGTTTTTTTTAATCACTTCCAGCTCTTGTTTTATCCCTAGGATGTCAGAGGCTGTTTTTTCTTTCGTTTCAATGAGATTCTCCCCTATCAGAAGAAGCCTGTCCTTCAGCATTTTATTTTTTTCTTCAAGATCCCTAAATCTTGCACTAATATCAGATAAAAAAAGATCGATGCCACTCTGAATTTCTACCATAACCATGAGAAGCTTAGACACTTTAAATTTGTTGTGTTTGAAGTTGTGTTTAAACCAAAGAATTTTAAACTTCTTGTCTTTTTTACTCTTAATGGAAAATGCCGCAACCGGAAACACAAGTTTATTCTTATGAGATAAAAAGGGAAGGTGGAGAAGACGTACTTTATATCAATTACTTGGGGGCTCCTTATATTCCAAGTATAGCAGAATCAGGGGATGTGATGGCGAGAACTATTGATGTCCTGATGGAAAATCCGAATGTTTCAAGGGTTATTTTTGTACAGCAGAAAAATTACAACTATGACCTCGAAGAAACATCAATGCTTCTAGAGATTGCCCAGCTTTACACATATCTAGTGAGGCAGGAAAAAATTCTTTCCAGGGAAAAAATAGGAGGCATAGAACAGTTCTTTCCTCAGAGATACAACGAAGTTTTTTCTTTCCTCATGCTCCTGAAACAGGATCCTCTGGCAGCCTACGCTGAAATGAAAAAAGTCATTATAAATTCGAAGCTTTTCCTGGAAAAATTAGGCCCTGGATATAAAGTTGGCCAGCCAGGCTATATAAATTTCCTCGAACGAATTCTCTCTCTGCTGGAAAACACCCTCCTTATACAAAAAGCAATTCCTTATCTTTCTGATTATCAGAGAGGAGCCAGAGAAATTTATTCCAGGATTTTCAGACCAGATGTTATCCCTAATTTTACCTTTACTAGGTTAATTTCTGATCTTCCTGAAGATGCAGAGATTCTTAACCAATATGAAATATCCAATGAAAGTTATGACGTTTCTCTGGTTACTATGCTTAGAAAAAAAGAAGAGCCGAAGTTGATATACCACCTTATTCCCCCAGAAAACTCTCTCAGCGAGGATCATTCTGGATTACTGAATACCGCCAGAAAAGTTTTGATAGAACATCAGCCAAAGGCAGAGGAATTCACAGACACAGAAAGAACCAGACAGGTTTTTTTTAACGTATCCAAAGATTTACTCCAGGATTTGGCACAGAGCAAGGGAATAAAAATCAGTTACCCTGACTTAAACAAGCTTGCAACGATTCTAGTAAGACATACCATAGGTTTTGGTTTAATAGAAGTATTGCTTCAGGACAAAAAACTCCAGGATATTTCCCTAAATGCGCCTATATCGATGATACCTATTTTTGTGAGGCATCAGGATTATGATGAATGTCTGACAAACATAATTCCGAGCCAGGAAGACATAGACTCCTGGGCTGCAAAATTTAGACTTATCTCAGGAAGGCCACTGGACGAGGCAAATCCTATCCTTGATACTCAACTGGAAATAGGAAAAATTCGTGCCAGAATAGCAATAATCCAGAGACCCCTGAGCCCTGATGGACTGGCATATGCAATTCGAAGGCATAGAGAAGAGCCATGGACCCTTCCTCTTTTTATTCAGAATAAGATGATCAATTCTTTCACAGCAGGCCTCTTGAGTTTTTTGATAGATGGGAGCAGAACTCTGCTGGTTGCAGGAACCAGGAGTTCTGGAAAGACATCTCTTCTCGGAAGCCTGATGCTGGAAATAAATCCTAAATACAGAATAATAGTCATTGAGGATTCCCTAGAGCTGCCTGTCGAATCCCTGAGAAACCTCAAGTATGACATCCTGAGGATGAAAGTACGAAGCGCGCTTCTTAAAACAACCACGGAAGTTTCTGCCGACGACGGAATAAGGGCAAGTTTGAGGTTGGGAGATAGTTCTCTGATAATCGGAGAAGTGAGGAGCCTTGAAGCCCAGGCTCTTTATGAGGCTATGAGAGTTGGTGCGTTGGCGAACGTGGTTGCAGGGACTATTCACGGAGCAAGTCCTTACGCTGTTTTTGACAGGGTCGTGAATGACCTCGATGTTCCTATCACCAGTTTCAAGGCTACAGACATAATTGCAGTTGCAAACCCGATAAAAACCCCTGATGGTTTGCACTCGTGGAAAAGGCTTGTGAGGCTTTCTGAAGTCAGAAAACACTGGCAGAAAGATCCCCTGGAAGAGAAAGGTTTTGTCGATCTTTTAAACTACAACGTTGAAAAAGATACTCTTGAGCCTACAGAAGACCTCATCAATGGGGACTCTGAAATAATTAAGGAGATAGCTTCCAGCGTCAGAGGATGGGCAGGAAACTGGGATGCCGTTTATGATAATATTCTTCTAAGAGCAAGAATAAAACAGGAAATAGTAGATACTGCAGAAAAAATGAAAAATTTTAAGATATTAGAGGCAAAATTCAATATGGAGGCGAACCATGCTTTCCACAGAATATCTGATAGTATAAGAGAGGAAATCGGCTTGCCTCTTGGCGAGAGGGTTTTTCCTGCCTGGCAGAAATGGTTAAATCAGGAGATGAAAAAGAGGAAGCTTTGAATAAGAAGGAAAAACTCGTCTAAGTGTAGCCGAGTTTAAGGAAGATTTATTAATCAAATTTTTTTTATTTTCGTATGAGGTGGATAAGATTTGTCTTTTTAATAATCATTCTTGGATTGCTTATCTATCTTCTGACAAGTGTGGATTTGAAAGAGATTTATAATGCTCTGAATCAGGTAGATGGTTTTTACTTTTTCCTCGCATCTGTCTCATATCTCGCGACATTTTTCATATTTGCCTGGAGAAATTTTTATTTTTTTGGTCGGCTCTTCAAATCAGGATATTGGTTTTTGCTTGAAAGTGTTTTCTCCGGATTTTTTGTGAATACAATAACCCCCGGGGCACAAGTAGGGAGTGAGCCTGTAAAAGCGTATCTCTTTAAAGTAAAATACAAAAAACCAATTTCGAAAACCTTCGGAGTTATTCTCGCGGACAAAATCATGCATGTTTTTGTTTTATCCTTTTTCATAATTTTTTCAATCATTTATATTATAACCTTCATACCTTTGCCAGATGAATTCATGCTTGTTCTCCAAGCACTGCTTTTTCTGTTTTTTCTTGTTTTTGCCGTAATTTTCACATTAAAAATGAGAAAAACAAAAAGAAGTCTTATATATGCATTCGAAAAATCCAAGTGGCTTTCATGGTTGAATCCTTTCAAGAACAATCCAAGGCTTCAGAAAACAATAGAAAAAGGAATTAAGAGTTTCACAAAGACATTTTGGGAAACTTTCAAGGACAAAAAAATATTCATTTTAGGGATTGTTTTTTCTCTTATTTACTGGTTTTTGAATTATTTTGTTTCTTACTTCTTGTTTTTGTCCTTGGGAATCAAGATAAATTTTCTGCTTGTGGTAGTTGTTTTTAGCCTTGTAAATTTTTCAAGCCTCTTTTTTCCAACACCAGGTGGAGCAGGATTTATTGAGGGTCTTATGGTATTTCTTTATTCTTTGGTTGGAGTAAATTTCACAGCAGCCCTTGTTGTTTCCTTGCTGACAAGAGCAATATTTTACTTCTATTCAATTGTTATAGGGGGAATATCTTTTATTCATCTTGAAGGTTCTCTTAAATACAATTATCCCAAAAATTATTAAGCAATCCTATCAACTAACTTGAATACTTCCCAAGCTTGTTACATAATCATAACATATGTCACAAAAATATTACAGATATTCTCCAAACATTTATTAATTGTTTCTGATTATCCTTCTTATATTAATAGAGGTGAAAATGGCTCCTGAAGATGTTGAAGGAATTCTCAGAAAATACGGCAGTAAGATAGAAAGCCAGCTGAAGACTCCTTTCGGGAACAGAAAATCAGACTATAGCCAGACATATTTAAAATTTAAGGAAGAGATGTCTCCTGAAGTTTCCAGATATGAGAGGTGGGCGAAAAGCCTAGGAAATATCATAAAGCTGAAGGTCTCTGAAAAAGATTCTCTAAAAATAAAAAAATTTTTGAATATATCTCATTTGGATTTAGAACCGTGGCAACCCCTGACCCTGAGCGTCATGGCATTCCTGGGAACCTTATTCCTCGGAGTCCTTATTTCTCTGGCTATTTTTCTCATAAGGGGGTTCACAGGTTTTCCTGTTTTGTTTTTCTTCCTCGTAGTTATATTTTCTCTTTTTGTTTTTCATTTTGTAAACGGATACCCTGCAAGGCTTGCAAATTCGTGGAGGCTCAAAGCTTCGAGCCAGATGGTTCCTGCTATACTCTACCTTGTAGTATACATGAGACATACTCCAAATCTTGAGAGGGCAGTTGCATTTGCCTCAGAGCATCTGGAATACCCGCTTGCCCTCGATTTTAAGAAGGTTTTTTATGACGTTCAGGTCGGAAGATTTTCCAGCATTAAGGAAAGCCTTGACAACTATCTCGAAACATGGAGGGATTATTCTGTGGAGTTTATAGAATCTTTCCATCTCATAGAGAGCAGCTTGTTTGAGCCAGACAATTCGAGAAGAATTCTTACCCTGGAAAAATCTCTGAAGGTCGTCCTTGACGGTGTCTATGATAAGATGCTGAGATTCACCCATAATGTTAGAAGCCCTCTGACAAATGTCTACATGCTTGGGGTCGTCTTACCAACGCTTGGACTGGCTTTGCTTCCACTGGCAACAGCGATGCTCGGTGGCTTGTTGAACTGGGTCCATATCTTTATCCTTTTTAACCTGATAATTCCTTTTTTTGTTTTTTATCTTACTGATAAGGTTTTATTTTTAAGGCCAGGAGGGCATGGGGAATCCTCGCTTTTGGAGAGAAATCCGTTATACCCAAGATACAAAAGCAAGGCACCATATTTCAAAGCATTCTTCATAGCTCTTCCTTTGATCATAATAGGATTACTTCCTTTCATCTTCCAGTATACCTCTTTTCCAGAACTTCTTGGGTTGCAGAAAGATTATACTTTTTCTCAACTCGGCCTTGGATTTTTTGGAGATGACAAGATTTTCGGTTTTGTCGATACCGGCGTTGGAGGTGGATTTGCAGGACCTCTTGGTGTAGGGGCTTTATTGCTGAGCATGTTTATCCCTCTTGGACTCGCATTATTTTTTGCACTTTCTTTTAAGGAAAAAACGAGAGAGATGATACTTGAAAGGGAAAAAACTAACCAGCTTGAATCTGAATTTAACACTTCCTTATTCCAACTGGGAAACAGAATTGGCAATGGAGTTCCTTCTGAAATAGCATTTGGGAAAATAGCAGAATCCTCTAAAGGACTGATGACAGAGGATTTCTTTCAAAGGGTAAACTATAATATAAGGCAGATGGGAATGAGCGTAGAAGAGGCGATTTTTGACCCAAGTAGAGGAGCAGTGATATATTATCCTTCTGATCTTATTTCCACGAGCATGAAAATACTTGTAGAAGCTTCGAAAAAAGGACTGCAGATTGCTGCTCTGAGTCTCATGAGTATTTCTGAATATGTGAAAAATATCCAGAACATAACGTCCAGGCTTAAAGATCTTTTAGCAGAGGTCGTCTCTGACATGAAATCAAATATGAATTTCCTTGCTCCGCTTCTTTCAGGAGTTGTTGTAGGTCTTGCCGCGATGATTACCTCTATCCTTACAAGATTGAAAATAGGGGAATTGAGCGGACAAGGAGTAGAAACTTTGGGAAATCTTGGAAATATATTAAACATTTTTGATGTAACGACTATGATTCCTCCTTACTTCCTCCAGATAATCATAGGCCTGTATCTTATTCAAATAGTTTTCATCCTCACGAGAGCGCTTGTAACTATAGATTCTGGAGAAGACAAACTTGAGAGAACCAATAAAACAGGAAAAAATCTAACAAGTGCGATACTGCTCTACTTCATCACCGCATTTTTGGCAGTAGTGATGCTTTTTGTATTGACATCTATAGTTGTCGGCGGATTGGTTTAGATGATTATTAGTTAACGACTTGTTTTTTACTCATGAAAATTGAGTATTTTTATTGGTGAATACAATTTCTCAGAAAACATTTATTAACTATTCTTGTTTTTACTAGAATATGAAAGGAAAAGAAGGCATTGTTTCTGATTATCTTCCATGGCTTCTGATAGCTATTGCAGTCCTTGTAATCCTCATGATTTCTGTATTCGTACTTAAAGGGCAGGGAGCATCTCTTATAGATAAAATTAAAAATATTTTTAGGTAAAATGTTAATACAAGAAGAGCTGATAAAATGGATTGTTGGAGCCTTTGTTGTTGTGTTAGTAGTCTCGGGAGTTTACCTCTTTTTCAAGTATAATATTCTAGACTTTTTCAGGAATCTCGGAGGAAATGAACCTACAAAAATAGTCTTAAGTCTGATAAGATGAACAAAAGAGGGTTTTTGCTGGCAGAAGAAACTTTGAAGTTAGTGTTAGCTATGATTTGTATAGCTCTTCTTGCTTATCTGCTTTTTTCTCTTTATCAGGCAAATGAAGATTCCAAAGATCTTAAACTTGCAAAAGAATCCTTGAATTTTTTAATGTCAGAAATAAACTCGGGAAAAAACAGGGTAGACATTTACAATCCAACAGATTGGCAACTTGGCATTTGGCCGCATGTAGCTAATGTCGTTGTTCGTTCTGGAGCTTATAGAATAGATGTAGGGACCCAATTTCCGAGTTCTTGTTCAAACTTAGGATGGACCAGTTGTATATGCATATGTAAAGAGGATACTGCAAAAAGCTGTGATGATGGTGGTACATGTCTGAACAATACTCTAGGCTTTAAAATGATTGGGGATTTTGGACAAGAAGGAAGAAGCATTAAAATAGAAAACCCCCCAATAACTCTCAATATAGATCAAACAGATCAAACAAATAAAAAAATAAGTAAAGCTGAAAGTCAGAGTGGATTGGGCGGCGGTGGAGGTGAAGGCTTTTAGAATGGATCTCGAGGAATTCATAAAATATGTTATATGGATAATTTTCTTTGCAGTTGCTCTCTTGGGAGTTTATTTTCTGCTTAAAAAACTTGGAGTGATGTAAGATGGAGAATAAAAATCGTAAGGGTGAATTGACAACAACACAACTAGTCACAATCATAATCCTAATAGTGAGCTTTATCATAATTCTATTTTTGATATTCAGGCTTAATTTGGGGGGGATTACTGATAAAGAGATCTGTCATAATTCTGTAGTTTTAAGAGGTAAAACAATGGGGGTTTCAGGAACATTAGACTGCAAAACAAATTACCTGTGCATCTCTGGAGGAGGAGATTGTGAAGGAACTGCATCTGAAAAGATTAAAATTAATCCAGAAAATAAAGAAGAGATTATGAAGGCAATTGCTGATGAAATGTCTAACTGCTGGTGGATGTTTGGAGAGGGAAAGCTAAATTATGGAACAACAGAAGGTAGATCCGTAAAATATGCCATTTGTTCTATAGTTGAGTTTGACAGCAAAGTCCAAGAAAAAATTCCAGAAATTTCTTATACGGAATTTTATGACTATCTGGAAAAAACTCAAAAAGATAAGTCTCAGACTTATTTAGAATACTTGTATGGTGTAAATAAGGTTAGTTCTTTGAGATATTACCTGATTAAGATAGATGTTGATCAAGACAAGATTCAAACGAATCAAAAATATTCTATCATTACAGGGTTTGACGATAATGTTTCTCCTTATCCAGACACGGTTCTTAAAGTCTATATAATTCCTACTTCAGAAACTTCTTCAAGAATTATACAAGACAACCTAGTCACAAAAGAATTTATAACAAAGGCATAAAATGAAAAAAACAGGAAAAAGGGGAAATATCCTTACTGAAAATATAATTTTTATTGTTCTGAACCTTGCATTCTTAACCATCCTGCTTCTTTTTCTGTTTTCCAAAACAGGAAGTGTTGCTGTGCTTGAGGAAAAATATGCCAAACAGATAGCCCTTATGATTGATGCCGCAGAGCCAGGCATGATAATCAATTTTAACATGAAGGATGCGATAGAAAAAGCGGTGGAAGAGGGAAGAAATCCTGCAAATATAGTCTTAATAAATGAAAATGTCGTAACAGTTAAACTGTCTGAAAAAGGCAGTAATCCTGAAAGTTCATATTCCTTTTTTAATGACGTTCAGATTAATGCAAATCTCGACACCACAAATAACAAAGAATATTTTTTAGTTATAAACAAAAAATAAAATGATCTCATTGAAAAATAAAAAGGCAGCTGAAAAAATAATCTCAGTATACTGGTTTGTCATACTCTTCATTGTTGCAGCAGCAATAGTGTATATGACTGCCTCTTTTTACGGAAAACCGTATGATGCAAGAAAGATTGAGGCAGATCTTTTAGCAGATAAGGTTGCGAAATGCATTTCAGAAGCAGGCTATCTCAATGAAGAAGTTCTTGAGCAACAATTTCTGGAAAACTTTTTAGGAAACTGCAATATTAATTTCAATGTTGAGGATGCTTATGGATGGAGAGAGCAGGAGCAATATTACATTGAATTAAATCTATCCGATTTTTCTTCAGGAGAAAAAATCCTAGAAATCAAAGAAGGCAATACAAAACTTAAGAGTTTCTGCAATCTTAAGGGGGATAATCTGCCTGTTTGCCTTGAAAGAAGCCTTTATGTAATTAACAAAGACAACAATCAATACCGAGCAGATATTCTTTCAATAATAAGAAAAACTGAAAAAAATGCGCAATAAACCCCAAATTAAAAACAAGAGGGCACAAGTAGGAGAAACAGTAACCTGGATAGTTGCTACAGTTATAATAATTGTTATCCTTGCAATTTCTTTATTTGTTTCATCTTTCTATACTAGAACTTCGAAAGATCTCGATTTCTCTAAGACAACAGACACTCTTGCTTCAAAATCTTTTTTTTCATATCTTCTGACAAAAGATGCTGAGGGGAATATTGTATATGAACAGCTAAAAAATCAGGAAAATCTGAACGAGTTCAATGGAAATCTCGGAAAAAGAATTTTTCTTGATTTTTATGCGAAAGGGTACGGGGGTCTTTGGGTGGGGATTATCACAAATAAACCAGGTTATCTTGGCGAACCAGATTCTTTGAAAAATGATTATTTTGGTGAGAGGCCTAAAAATATAAAGCAAATAGAGTCAAAAACACCTTTCATGAACCCCGGAGTTTCTGAAAAAATTAAATTAAAAGAAAATAAATTTATAGAGCTGGTGCTAAAAAGGTCTGAATAAAATGTTAGTGAAAAATAGAATAAACAAACATGGGGATATACCTGTAACAATTCTTGTGATAGGAGTTCTTGCAATATGCGTTCTTGCAATACTAAGCTTTTTCGTATCAAACAGCTCGGCGAATAACAGCTTTTCAGCTGTTGATACAGTAGAGGGAGCGAGTCTTATCAAGGAAAAAATTTTCCTTTACGAAAATCTTAGGTACAACAAAGATGAAATAAAAACTATCCTGAACTTGCAGGAGGATTCGCAGGGAAAATTAGTTATTGAGCAATTTGATGCAACAACAGTGAGATTTTCATGGCCTTAAACAAAAACATTTTTAAACAAAATAACCTTGAGTTTAATATGCGAAATAAAAGAGGGCAAGAATCATCGCCAACTCCTGCCGTAATAGGCATAATTCTTGGGATAGCAGTATTAGTTGTTTTGGTTTTAGGACTCACGATAGGGTGGAACAGGTTTCTTCCATTCATAAACTCTAATAATGTTGAAAACATTAAAACAGCCTGCAGCACTGCATGTGCTACTGTAAATGTTTATGATTTTTGTTCTGCTCCAAGAACATTAAAAGCCGATGATCTCCCTTCAGGAACTGACGGTAAGGTGCCGAAAAGTGTTGTTGGGAATTGCACTTTTTTTGCAACTAACGGCGATTATAGTAAGTATGGTATAGCCCTTTGTTCTGGAGTAGACTGCTCTCAATAATTAAGGAAATTTTTTAAACAAACTTCTTCTTGTCTATTTATGGATTACGACTTTTCTCAAAAAAGGAACAAGAGAAAAAATAAAATGATGGAGAAAAAAAAACACCCATACAGGAAGGGAGGAGGCCAAAGAGTAAGGGAAAAGAATGTTAATAAGATGAATGGTCTTAAAAGTTAACAATAAATTCACCCCCTTATTTTAAAATTTATTCTCAGATAATATTATAAATCTTATCTGCTAATTTGAATCATGCTGGAAGTTATCTTCTTGTTTGTTTTAGCATTGATTTGGATCCTCCTCGCTGTGATTCAGGATCTTAAAACAAGAGAAATAGCAAACTGGCTGAATTTTTCCTTAATCATCTTTGCTCTTGGATTCAGATTCTTTTATTCTTTATTTTCTGCAGGAAATTTTCATTTTTTTTATCAGGGCCTCATTGGTCTTGGAATTTTTTTTGTTCTTGGAAATGTCCTTTATTACGGAAAGATGTTTGCAGGAGGAGATGCTAAACTGCTGATAGCACTTGGGGCAGTTCTTCCTCTTTCAGAAAGTTTTTATGATAATCTTGAAAATTTTTTCCTTTTTTTTGTGGTATTCCTCCTGATAGGTGCCTTTTATAGTATCATAATCAGCTTAAGGCTGTGCATCAAGAACTATAAAAAATTTCGAAAAGAATTTACAAGACAATTTAAAGCAAATAGAAACATATTAATCCTATCTTTACTATCCAGCATCATTATTGTTGCTCTAAGTTATCTAAGTTTTTACTTGATTTTTGTTGCTATATTAACATTTATTTCTCCGTACTTATATTTCTATGCAAAAGCTGTGGATGAAACATCTATGGTAAAAAAACTGGAAACCTCGAAACTTAAGGAGGGCGACTGGCTTTACAAAGATGTGAAAGTAAAAGGCAGAACAATAATGGCTAGATGGGATGGCCTGAATAGAGAGGAAATTTCTCTTTTGAGAAAAAGATATAAAAAAATCCTGATAAGGGAGGGAATTCCTTTCACTCCTGTTTTCCTTGTAAGCCTCCTAATTTTATTTTATACGTGGTATAGAGGATTAAGGTATCCTTTTTGGTAGCCAGATTTTCTCTTCGAATTCTTTTATTATTTTCTTGATACTTTTTCTTTTCCCTAAAGGCCTTTCTATAGAAGATTTTTTGGTGAGAATTCCCTGTAAATCAGCTAGTTCCTCTTCGGTTGCACGTCTTCTTTCAGAAGAATCTTTCTGATTTTCGTAAAAAGGAATAACATTAAAAATTTCATGCCCAAGGATATTTGAGCTGACAGTTTTTATTTCTTCAGGCTTTAATTTTAATTTTATAATAGAGGATACTTTTTTGGAAAGTGCAGAGACCTGTTTTGAAAGTTCTTTTTCAGAGGTGATGTGTTCTTTCGGGATTATTATCGTATGGCCTCTGGAAACAGGATTTATTTCAAGAACAGCGATTGCCTTTGAGTTCTCTGCTATTTTGTATGCTTTTATATCCCCAAAAACAATTGAGCAGAAGACGCACTGCCCGCTATGTGCATGACTTGTGCCTTCTTTTTTCAGAAGTTTATTTTTTACTAAAAATTCTTCCAGTTGTTCAGGATCCATAGCTTCTACTTGCGATATCGCGAACTGCCTTTTATCATCAGGAAAAGAAGCCTCTATCTGTCTTATCAGCTGGTTCTTCATGTTGTCTGCCTGTTCTTTGGTCAGCATGATAAAATAAATATAGAAATATTTTTAAACTCTCTCTCTTTACTTATAAAATGGGTAAAGTTTTAGGATTTTTCATGCTTTTTCTTGGAGTGCTATTAGCCGTTGGAACATTTTTTGACTATAATTTCCCTTTATTAGGTGAATTGGGAAATCTTATTGGATTCGGATTAGGAGTTGTATTATTTCTCTTTGGTATATATTCACTTAGTAGAAGTAGATAATTAGTAGAATCCTTGATAGATAAGATACTCTAACCAATCGCCCTTCTTATGTCAATGACCTGCACAGAACCAACCTCTTTAATTTTTTTTAATTCTTCCTCAAGGCTTTCAAGCTCTTTTTCTTCAGGCCAACCAAACGTTATTATAAGGGCTTTGAGTCCGAAGGCTATGGGCTGAACTTCAAATTTTGGATTTTTAATCTCATTTTTCTCAAGAATGATTTTTACATTCTTTTCCATTTTCATTATATCTGTTTCTGAAGAATCAGGCATTATCTTTATCTTCACCGCTACTATGCTCATAGGTTATTTTAATTAAATTTATTTATAAACATGCTGATATTTGATGATAAATAATATTAATGTAAAATTTTGGTATGATATGCATATATGTATATAACTTATTAAAAAGGGTTTTTTGTTAAAATTAACTTTCTTGCTTTAAACTAATTTAAAATTATCACAATACTTAAAAATAACAGTTATCTTCTTCAAAAATGGTTCAAAGCAACTACGAAAGAATAATTGAAAAAATTTCAAAGGCCTCTGGATTCGAGAAGGAGGAGATTGAGAGAAGGGTTGAAGCAAAGAGGGAGAAACTTTCAGGACTCATCAGCAAAGAAGGAGCTGCACAGGTGGTTGCTTCTGAGCTTGGAATATCTTTTGAAAATGAAAAACTGAAAATTAACGAATTACTTCCAGGAATGCATAAAGTCAACACTATAGGAAAAGTGATAAACCTTTTTCCTGTAAGGGCCTTTAAGACTAAAAAGGGGGAGGAGAGCAAGGTTGTGAACTTATGGATTGCGGATGAAACCGCAAACATAAAAGTCGTGTTATGGGATACGAATCATATAGGAATGATAGAACTCGGAAAGATTGCAGAAGGCACAACTGTTGAAATCTCAAATGGCAGCATGAGGGATAACGAACTTCATATAGGAAGCTTTTCTGAGATAAAGCCGAGCAAAGAAACTCTGGAGGAAGTAAAAACAGAAAAGATCATCAGGAAGAAAAATATAAGTGATTTTAAGGTCGGAGACAACACCAGTTCCAGAGCATTTATCCTGCAGGTTTTTGAGCCCCGCTTTTTTCATGCCTGTCCGGAGTGCAACAAAAAAGTAACGCAGGAAGGGGAAGCTTTTTCCTGTGGCCAACATGGGAAGGTCATTCCTCTGAAAAGAGCGGTTTCAAATATAATCCTCGATGATGGAACAGACTCTATCAGGGCGGTTTTATTCCATGAAGCTTTGCTCAAACTCGGATTTTCCCAACTCGAAGATGCAGGAAAATTTGCAGAAGAAAGAGAAAATTTCCTTGGAAAAGAAATGGTCTTTACAGGAAACGTGAGAAACAACTCCTTCTTTAATACCCGGGAATTTATAATAGAAGATATAAAAGAAGCTGAACCGGATTCAATTATAAATGAACTTGAGAAACAATAATATTTTTAAAGTTATATACACACTAACAATCAATAATAAAATGAGGTTTTTGACTAAATTAGGAATTCTGTTGGTGCTTCTATCACTTGGACTTCATTATTTTGTCTTAGATTCTTCAGTAACTACTAAAGACGTAATAGACAACCCTCTTAGTACAAATGGTCTTTTAGGGTTAGTTGTCTTTTTCTCTATGGTTATTGGCGGAATTCTTTTGTTAATAGCTATCTTTGGTAGAAAAAAGGCTCCTATACTAACCACTAGACAATAATTTAAATGTAGTTTATTAAAACAATATATTTCTACAAGATATATATCTCACAGGCAAAAAATCTTTATAAACATCTCCCATCTTGAAGATTTATGCCTGTAAAACCTGATACAAAGGAGATCAAGGAATCTGTTTCTGATGAAAGCAAGGACAAAGAGCAAAACCTCACTGATTTGCCCGGAGTAGGCCCCGCTGTTGCAGCTAAACTAGAATCTGCAGGGATCTATGATCTG